>JAESGM010000434.1_pt1 | contig 34853 bp, 38 predicted proteins | sample 9269721 | NCBI WGS metagenome assembly JAESGM01 (sample SAMN15720920, study PRJNA650825) | algae metagenome | isolation source: Komarekiella atlantica HA4396-MV6 and co-occurring heterotrophs from... | place: USA: Theobald House, Kauai, HI | collected 2009-07-29
GCTCACGAAGATCATTGGATAAAGGGGCTGTCATCAGATGCTGGCCTCCATTCCAGCCAGCATCTTGAATCACAAAAGTATCAATCAGGGAATCCCAACGATTCAGTTAGGCAGTGAACCGCTCTAACGCTCAGCCCCGCCCGCGATAGGTCGGCACGCCTTGATCGGGAACCCAGACCGTCTGCGGCACGGGCCCGGTTTGATAGAACACGTCGATCGGGATGCCGCCGCGCGGATACCAGTACCCTCCGATGCGCAGCCATTCGGGGGCGAGCATTTCAACCAGTCGTCTGCCGATCGAGACGGTGCAATCCTCGTGAAAAGCCCCGTGATTGCGGAAGGCTCCGAGGTAGAGCTTCAGCGATTTGCTTTCCACCAGCCACTGTCCCGGCACATAGTCGATCACCAGATGCGCGAAATCCGGCTGGCCGGTCATCGGGCAAAGCGAGGTGAATTCGGGTGCCGTAAAGCGCACACAGTAGGGCGTGCCAGCCTGCGGATTCGCCACCCTCTCGAGCACAGCATCATCGGGGCTTTGCGGCAGCGGAGTCGCGCTGCCGAGCTGTTTAAGGTCCTTGTAGATATCGGTCATGTCGGTCTCCGTCGCGGTCAGACCCCGCGTTTGTTGCCCCAAATCAGGACGTGCAACTGCGGCAGCACATGGGCCGCATACCATTGGTCCGCGATGACCCGGTCGACCAACCAGCTCATGCGCCGAAGGATGCCTTTAGTATCGGTGCAAGCGTCATCGTCCTGTGGCCCCGGTGGGGTGTGATTGCCCGGTTGCAGATAGACGGGTAGATCCGGAAATTGCGCGGCCGCGTGGCGGGCATAGGCGAAGTCCGCCTCATCGAAGACCACGAACTTCAGTACGATGCGCGGCCCCGACGCGGCTGCGTCGACGCAGGCCCACAACGCCTCCCAGTCGGTTGCCATCGCACTGGACGGCGGCTTTGGGCTCAGCACCAGCACGTCCAGATCGGCGAACCAGCTCCGGCTGACCGAGCCTTGCGTCTCCAGCGCAAAACGATAGCCCTGAGCCTGCCCCTGATGGATAAGAGGCCCCAGCGGCTGGATGGCCGGATTTCCGCCCGAGAGCGACACCATCAGGGGCTTATCCCCCGAGAGCACGCGCACCTTGGCGAGAACTTCGGCGGTGGTCATCCCACGCCAGTCCGCGCGAAAGCGGCTGTCGACGGCGTGCAAGCTGTCGCACCAGGAGCAGCGATAGTCGCAACCGCCCGTTCGTACGAATACGGTGGGCTGGCCGATCAGCGCGCCTTCGCCTTGAATAGTCGGCCCGAAGATCTCGCTGATCCTGATGTCATCAGAGGTTGACGCGATCACGGCCGGTACTCCGCCCAGGTCTTGGGCGTCTCGCTGACCCTGACTGCGACCGTCTCGGCTATGCGCGGCTTGCACCAATCGAAGAAATGTTTGGCCAGCCATTCTGCGGTGATGGCATCGTGGCCGAACACCACGTTTAGATGGCGATGGTCAAGATTGTCGTTAATGTAGCGCTTGAGCGGGGCCAGTTCGTGGTAATCGCGCACGAAACCGAACGCATTCAGCTCTGCCGCGGCAAGTTCGACCACCACGATGTAGTTATGTCGGTGCAGTCGCGCGCACTGATGGTCCGGCGGCAGCCGACACAACTGATGCGAGGCGGAGAAGTGGAATTCCTTGGTGATGCGGAACATCAGGCGCGCCCCCGCTGAACAGCTTTGCGCCAAAAGTCCGCATCCTCGTAGATGGTGGGATCGGCGATGCCTGCCAGATCGAACGCTTCGCGGCGTTCCACACAGGTGCCGCAACGGCCGCAATGGATGTCGCCGCCCTTGTAGCAGGACCAGGTCTGCTCGAAGGGCGTGCCATATCGTGTGCCGTCCGTCACGATGGCCGATTTCGGCAGGTTCACGTAGGGCGCAAGCAGCGTGATGTCGGCGTACCCTTCTAGGGCATGGCGCTGCATCGTCTGGAAGGCATCGATGAACCTGGGACGGCAGTCGGGATAGATGAAATGATCGCCGCCATGCACCGCCGTGGCCACCGCATCGGCCCCGCGCGCCGCAGCAATGCCAAAGGCGATGGCAAGCATGATGGCGTTGCGGTTCGGCACCACAGTGATGCGCATGGTTTCTTCCGCGTAATGCCCGTCGGGCACAGCGACATCGTCCGTCAGGGCCGAGCCGGACAAACTGCGGCCAATGTCGCGAATGTCGATGGTCTGGTGCGGCACCTGCAGGCGGGTGGCGCAGGCGGCGGCGTAGGTGACTTCTTTGCGATGTCTCTGGCCGTAATCGAACGATAGAAGTCCAAGCAATTGATGATCGGCCGCGACCATGTGCGCGAGAGAAACGGAATCCAATCCGCCGGAGCAGATCACGATGGTTTTCATTTAGCTGTCCTTGTTTTGACCGGGTAGGCTGCGACCGGTAGTCTGACCGCAGCGATACACTGCGACGACTGTGTATGTGAAGACGAAATTTGCGGTTCTATACCCCGTCGGTTATATCCATTCGCACAAATAATGTTTCGCATGGCCGCAGGCGCTGGCTAGATCATCCCCACGCGCCAGATGAGCGGCAATGGCGCTGGCCAGAGTGCAGCCGGTGCCGCGCCGGGTGCCGGATTTACGCGGCGCGGCAAATCGTAGGGGTTCCGCGTCCGGGCGAAACAGCCAATCGACCGCCTCGGCGCCGCCCGCATGGCCACCTTTTAGCAGCACGGCACGCGCGCCCATGGCGAAAAAGGCGTTGGCCACCGCCTTCCGCGAAGATTCGGGGGCCAAGCCCGTCAGGGCCGTGGCTTCAGGCAGGTTTGGTGTCACGAGTGCCGCCCGCGGGATCAGCCGGGCGATCATCGCGGCCCGCCCGGCGATGTCCAACAGGACGACCCCTGCGCTGGTCGCCAGAACCGGGTCGAGGACGAAGGGAAGATCCGGCAGCGCCTCGGCGATGGCCGCGACGACCTCGGCATTGGCCAGCATGCCGAGCTTAGCCACCCGCACCGGGCCTGCGGCGCGGATTTGGGCTGCGACCATGGCAGGGGGGACTGGATGGATGCGGCACGCACCTGCGGCATCCTGCGCCGTCACCGCGGTTGCGGCCACCCGCGCCGGGATCCCATGATCGACCATCACCTCCAGATCGCGCGCCAGGCCTGCCCCGGTGGAACTGTCCAGCCCGGCGACGATCAGCACGCTCATTGTCCGTCCGCCAGCAAGGCCAGCGACTTGGCCCCGCGCGAAGCCAGAACCTGCGCCCCACGCCATGCCCGCAGGCCCGTCGAGCAGCACAGAACCAGCCGCCCCGAAGGACACCGCCAATTGGCCAGATCCTCGGGAGCAAGCGCCAAGGCGCCAGGCAGGGTGCGGGCACTTCCCGGCGGTCGTAGGTCGATGACCGTATCCCCGGCGGTGATATGCGAGGCCGCGACGAAGCCGAAACCGGGCGTCTCCGCCGCTCCGATAAAGCCAAAACCACCGAACCGCCAGTTTGCCATGTCCAGCGTCACCACCCGCCCCAGCGGAGACGGCTCCAGCCCAATGAGGGTCGCCAGCGCCATCTGCGCCTGTACGGCGCCCAGCGCGGCTACCGCTGGCCCCAGAACCCCGGCGCTCGCACAGCTTGCCGCCTGCGCGGGAAGGTCGGGGAAAACCGCGCGATAGCTGGGGGCCGTCCCGCAAAAGCCACCAGCATAACCCGCGCAGCGAATGACCGAGGCCGAGATCAGCGGCTTGCCCATTGCCAGGCAGAGGTCGGACAGGGTGTAAGTCACGGCAAAGCTGTCGGCGGCATCGACCACCAAATCCGCCGCCGCAATCAGGCCGGGAGCATTGGCCGGATCGATCCGTGCGACCACTGTGTCGACATGACATTCGGGGTTCAGCGCGCCCGCGCGAGCAGCGGCGACGGTGGCCTTGGGCGCGCCGATATCCGCTTCGGTGTAGAGGGTCTGTCGGTGCAGGTTTGCAAGTTCGACGCGATCTGGGTCGGCGATGGTCAGCCGCTCGACCCCCGCAGCGGCAAGCGTCGGGATCACCGTGCAGCCCAATCCGCCCGCGCCGACGATCAGAACATGCGCCGCTGCAATGCGCCTCTGCCCATCCGTGCCGACCCCCGACACCTTAATCTGGCGGGCATAGCGGCTCATCTCTGGACCTCCGCCGCCTCGATCCAGAGGCATGTCTGCTGCTCGGGATCTGGGGCAGCCACCAGATCGGTGACAACCGCCGCCACGTCGGCCCCGGCGGCAAAGACGTCGGGCAGGCGCGCCGGAGTCAGCCCGCCGATGGCCACCAGCGGGATGTCCCCGATCCGCGCCTTCCAGCGGCTTAATTTTTCCAGACCCTGCGGGCGCCATGGGATCTGTTTTAGTAGCGTTGGCCAGATCGGACCGAGCGCGATATAGGCCGGCTGCAGTGTCAACGCGCGATCCAGTTCCGCCCGATCATGGGTGGACACTCCCAGCCGTACCCCGGCCCGGGCAATCGCTGCCGTATCAGCCGTATCCAGATCCTCTTGCCCCAGATGGATGAAGTCCGCCCCTTGATCCAATGCCGCCTGCCAGTGGTCGTTGACAACAAGCTGCGCGCCGTGCCGAGCACACATGGCCAGGGATGTGGCGATCTGTGCGGGGATGTCGTCTGCATCCCCCTTGAAGCGCAGCTGCACCAGCTTGACCCCCAAGGGCACCAGCCGCGTGATCATCGCGGCATCGGGCAGCACGGGGTAGAAGCGCGGCAAGGTCACCTCCGCGCTCCCAGGCCCAGATCGGCCATGCCCAGAACCGGGGTGGAGGGCACCGCCATGTTGCGCGGCGGCATAAGCCCAGCCTCGAATGCGCTACGCCCGGCGTCCACCGCCTTGCCGAAAGCCCGCGCCATGGCCACCGGATCGCCGGCCTTGGCGACGGCGGTGTTCAGCAGAACCGCGTCAAACCCCATTTCCATCGCATGTGCCGCCTGACTGGGCGCGCCGATTCCGGCGTCGATGATCAACGGCACACCTGGGAAATACCCTCGCATCGCGGCCAGCGCGCCCACGTGGCGCAGCCCCTGGCCCGAGCCGATCGGCGCGCCCCAGGGCATCAGCACCTGACACCCCGCCTCAAGCAGGCGCTCGGCGACGATCAGGTCCTCGGTGGTGTAGGGGAACACCTCGAACCCCTCGGAACACAGGATCCGGGCAGCTTCGACCATTTCGAAAGGGTCGGGTTGCAGCGTATCGGCGTTGCCGATCACCTCCAGCTTGATCCAGGACGTGCCGAATACTTCACGCGCCATGTGGGCCGTCGTGACGGCCTCGCGGGCGGAATGGCACCCGGCAGTGTTGGGCAGCATCAGCGCGCCGCAGGTCTTCAGCAGCGACCAGAACCCGGCGCCGCCGGTGGATGCTCCGGAACCGGACCCTTCGCGGCGCAACGATGCCGTGACCAAGCCGCAGCCCGAGGCGGTAATCGCTTCGGTCAAGATTTTCGGCGACGGATACTGCGCCGTGCCGAGGAGCAATCGCGACGCAAGGTCGATGTCGTAGAGCCGCATTTTAACCGCCCTGCATCGGTGCCAGCACTTCGATCCGATCGCCATCTTGCAAAAGCGTCCCGGCGCGGGCTGCGGCAGGCACGAAGGTCCCGTTCACCGCGGTGGCGACCGCCAGCCCGCCGTAGTCAAGCTCATCGAGGACCTCGGCCAGGCTGCGGGCGACGACGGTGAAAGGCGTTCCGTTCAGATCAATCTGCAAGGGCGAACTCCTGTCGGCATGGCGCGAATGTGTCGGCCAGTTGTTCTGCCAGCGCCGGAGCCGTCAGGAAGCCGTGACGATACAGACCGTTCAGGTGGAGGCGGCCGCATGCCTCGGAAATGCGCGGTATGTTGTCGGGCCAGGCCGGGCGCAGCCCGCAGCCGGTCGTGACGACTGCGGCCTCAGCGAAGGCTGGATGCAAGGCGAAGGCCGCCCCCATCAACTCCATCGCGCTCCGCAGAGTGATCGGGCCCGGCTCGTCGGTTTCCACCATCGTCGCGCCGACCATGTAAAGACCGTTCCCCCGCGGCACGACATAGACGGGAAATCGCGGGTGCAGCAGCCGCACCGGGCGACTAAGGGTCACCTCGGGGCAGCGCAGCAGCAGCATTTCCCCCCGAACCGCTCGCAGGCCCGGCAACGCGTCGCGGGCGGCGATGCCACGACAATCGATCTCGGCCCGATCAGGATCGACATGCGTGTCGTAGCGGATCTCGGCGCCGCGCCTGCGCAGGCTTTGCGCAAGGGCGGACAAGGCCATCCGGGGGTCCAGATGCGCCTCGCCGGCGTAGTAGAGCGCGGTGGAGAATCGCCCCACCAGATCGGGCTCCAGTGCGGCGATGCTGTCCGGGCCAATCCGTTCATGCCCGGTGGTCCGGGCGGCAAAGCGATCGAGCTCCGCGCGGTCGCGCGCCGCGGCCACGACCAGCGTGCCCCGCCGCTCGACGCCGGGCACCCGCGTGGCCCACCAGTCGGCGGCGTTTGCGCCAAGACGCGTCACCTCGGCCGGGGCGCTTTCGCCCTCGACGAAAGGGGCCAGCATCCCGCCGGCCAGCCAGCTTGCCCCAGCGCCTTTCGGGCCGCTGTCCACCACCTGCAGCTCCAGACCCCGCTCGGCAAGAGCGGTCGCGGCGCAGAGCCCTGCCACCCCGGCCCCCAGAACGGTGATCATTCCGCGACGTCCGTCCTGGGCAGATAGATCTCGCCCTTCTCGCGGAATTTTTCCGCCATTGCCGCCAAGCCATCCTTCTGCGCCTCGGCGCGGATGTCATGGCTGATCCGCATGGAGCAAAATTTCGGCCCGCACATCGAACAGAAATGTGCGGTCTTGTGCGCCTCTTTCGGCAGCGTCTGGTCGTGGAAATCGCGGGCCGTGTCCGGGTCTAGCGACAAGTTGAACTGATCTTCCCAGCGGAATTCAAACCGCGCCCGGCTGAGCGCGTCGTCTCGCGCCTGCGCGCCAGGCAGTCCCTTGGCCAGATCGGCGGCATGAGCGGCGATCTTGTAGGTGATGACGCCGGTTTTTACGTCGGCGCGGTCGGGGAGGCCCAGATGCTCTTTCGGCGTCACGTAGCACAGCATCGCGGTGCCGAACCAACCGATCATCGCAGCCCCGATGGCGCTGGTGATATGGTCGTAGCCGGGCGCGATATCAGTGGTCAGCGGCCCCAGTGTGTAGAACGGCGCCTCGCCGCAGGTGGAGAGCTGCTTGTCCATGTTGGCCTTGATCTTGTGCATGGCGACATGGCCCGGCCCTTCGATCATCACCTGACAATCCTTGGCCCAAGCGATCTGCGTCAGCTCTCCCAGGGTCTCGAGTTCGGCGAACTGCGCCGCGTCGTTGGCGTCGGCGATAGAGCCTGGGCGCAGCCCGTCGCCCAGACTGAAGCTGACGTCATAGGCGCGCATGATGTCGCAGATTTCAGTAAAATGCTCGTAGAGGAAGCTTTCCCGGTGATGATGCAGGCACCACTTGGCCATGATAGATCCGCCCCGGCTGACGATCCCTGTTATTCGGTTCACCGTCAGCGGGATGTAATGCAGCCGCACGCCCGCGTGGATGGTAAAGTAATCCACCCCCTGTTCTGCCTGTTCGATCAAGGTGTCGCGGTAAATCTCCCATATCAGGTTTTCCGCGATACCGCCGACTTTTTCCAGCGCCTGGTAGAGCGGCACCGTGCCGATCGGCACCGGAGCGTTGCGCAGGATCCATTCGCGGGTGTTGTGGATGTTGCGGCCGGTGGAGAGGTCCATCACCGTGTCCGCGCCCCAGCGGATCGACCAGACCATCTTGTCGACTTCCTCGGCCATCGACGAGGTGACGGCACTGGTGCCCATGTTGGCATTGATCTTGACCGCGAAGTTGCGCCCGATGATCATCGGTTCCAGTTCGGGGTGGTTGATGTTAGCCGGAATGATCGCACGCCCGGTGGCGATTTCCTGCCGAACGAATTCGGGCGTGACGTAATCCGGGATCGAGGCCCCGAAGTCCTCGCCGTCGCGGGCCGCCGCCGGGGCGGCGGCCCGGCCGAGGTTTTCCCTGATCGCCACATATTCCATCTCGGCGGTGATGATTCCGGCGCGGGCATAGGCCAATTGCGTTACCGCTTTTCCATCCCGCGACCGCAACGGGCGGCGCTGCACGGGAAAGCCCGGCACCAGCCGTGCGCCGCTGGCAAAGCCATTGTCCGCAGGCTGAACCGCCCGTGCCGAATAAAGTTCGCAATCGCCTCGCGCTGCCAGCCAGTCGCTGCGCAGAGGGCGCAAACCCGCAGCGATGTCGGTGACGACTGCCGGATCGGTATAGGGGCCAGAGGCATCATAGACCGTAACCGGCGGCTCGCCAGCCGAGGGGCGGACGGTAATCTGGCGCATGGGCACGCGAATGTCGGGATGGATCACGCCCGCCACGTGCCGCTTGGACGAAGCGGGTAAAGGACCGGTGGTAACGGCAGGCAGCGTGCGCACAGCCGATCGGGCTTGCGCGGTCTGGTCGATCTGGTTCATCAAAGCCTCTTTGCGTTGATGACCCGTCGAAGAGGGAAAGAAGCCGGGATACGCCCGTGAGTTGCCTGAGAGGCGACCGCTTGTGCTTCCTACGCCAGTATCAACTGGGTCAGGTTCAAAGGGTCGCTTCACCGCAGGGTTTCCCCTGCCATCAGCCTCTCAGTCCCTTTGGCGGGACTCCCCTGACAGTGCGAAAATGTGTAGACGCGCGTTCGGGCCGCGTCAACAGCTCCCAATCGGCAGATGTTTGTGAACCGGCAGTTCCCAAGTAAATTAACTGCGCGCCGTGACCTCCTAAGCTTTGCGCCGACCCGCACGAGCTGCGCCATGCCAGGCCAAGTCGCGTCATCCGCACGATCGCCAAGGCCGCACCGCATATGCGTGGCGTCGAAGCCGCGACAAAAAAATGGCATCATGAGACGCATCAGGCCAACGCAGCGATGAAAAACAATGCCGAACAAAACCGATTTCAACGATGCGCGTGCGTTAGTTCAGCTTCGTCAGAAAGGGTGATGTCGGACCGTCCGCGGCGACGATGTGCAAGGCGATCTCCTTGAGAGTCCAGGACCTTTCCGGTCAACCACCCGCAAGGTCGTGCACAGATTGAGACGTCTCACTCTCTGATCCCATCATGCGGTGGCCAAGGGCCCGCCGTCACGAGAAGCGTGTGAGTCGCGGATCGGGCCGAAACAAACGATAGGAGCAGCTTGACCTTAACGACCTCAATCAGAGAGGACTCTAAGGGACAGCCGCCTTCCTGGCTATGCGACGAGCAGCGGCCCAACGGGCATCGGAATTGAGAGAAACTCCCGCGTACGATCGTCTGCGCCGATTGTTATCATTCCCGCAAGGAAGTGCTGCTAGGACCGGGCAAGTGCCCTTTTTTTGCAGTTGCGCAATTGCCATGTGGAAAATTTTCGTCGCCGTTCTCGACGGAACTGTGGATTCCGATCCTGTTCGCCTCACCACGATCCAGTCGATCGTGGTGACAATCCTTGCCGCTACGATGTCGGCCAGTCTCTATCTCGCGGTCGGCGTGCATTTTCCCAATGTCTGGTATCAGATTTTCGCTGCGCTCCTGATCGCTGCGATATTGGCGCCGATCTTTCTTTACCCGTCTTACAGGACCGCCCATCGGCTGCGCGTCGCAAACGCCGTCATCAGGACGCAAGCCTTCACAGATCAACTCACTGGGCTGCCTAATTCTTTTGCACTATCGACTGAGTTGGAAGAGCGCTTGGCCCGGACTGAGGACGAGCGCAGCCTTGCGATCCATTTCATCGATGTGGCGGGCATGAAACAGGTGAACGACACCCTCGGACACGAGACCGGCGACGCAGTCCTCCAGGCTGTGGCGGCCCGGCTGCGTGGTGCGATCGGGCCGGCTGACTTCGCTGCCCGCTATGGCGGCGATGAATTCTGCGTCGTTCAGGAAGCGGTTGACGTGCCTTCGCAAACCGCAGAATATGCCGGTCTGCTCCGGGAAGAGATCTGCGGGAGCTACCTGCTTGACGGTGACCGGATCGCGATAAATATCACGGTCGGCACGGCCATTGCGCCTGTCCACGGCGAGACTCCGGGCGAAATAATGAAGGCTGCGGATCTCGCCTTACATCACGCTAAATCCAGGGGCACGGGGCACGAGTTGTTTATTACGCAACTGGCCATGGCCGCGGGTCGCCGCCGGACACTCGAAATCGGCCTTGGAGGTGCACTGGCTAAGAAACAGCTTTCGGTGCATTTCCAGCCGATTTTTCAGAGGCGGTGCCACCGCACGCTCTAAGGGCTGTGGGGATTCACGATGAAGCTTGGATGTGATTCAAGCTTTGGATGGATCGATTCGTATTGACTGACGCCCAATGGGCGAAGATGGAACCGCATTGTCTGGGCAAGCCAACCGACCCCGGACGCAGCGGCGGTGACAACCGCTTGTTCATCGAGGCTGTTCTGTGGATCGCTCGGACGGGCAGTCCTTGGCGCGATCTTCCGGCTCTGTTCGGGAACTGGAGCACAGCTTTTCGGCGCTTCAGCGACTGGCGTAGGGCCGATGTCTTTCGTGAAGCTGTTCGAGGCCTGCTCGGAGGAGCCCGACATGGAATACGCCATGGTCGACGCCACCATCGTCAAGGTCCACCGTCACGGACAGGGCGCAAAAGGGGGACTGAGAGCCAGGCCATAGGTCGCTCCAAGGGCGGCATGACCACCAAGATCCTCGCGCTCACCGATGCGCTGGGCAATCTGGTTCGCTTCGAGCTGCTGCCCGGCCATCGCTTCGACACGGTCGGCGTCGAACCGTTGCTTGAAGGCATCGATTTCGGCGGGCTGATCGCCGATAAGGCCTTCGACAGCGACGCCATCATCGCCGATCTCAACGCGCGCGGCGCGAAGGTCGTCATCTCCCAGCATCCGAGGCGGGCAAGGCCGCTACCGCTCGACCGCGAACTCTACAAATGGCGCCACCTCATCGAGAACTTCTTTTGCAAGCTAAAAGAGTTCAAACGCATCGCCATGCGAGCCGACAAGACAGACCAAAGCTTCTCAGCCATGATCCATCTCGCAGCAGCCCTCATCAATTCAAGATGAATCCCCACAGGCCTTAGACTATCTGCCTAGAGCGGTGGTTAGGTCGATCTGGTTCGTCAAAGCCTCTTCGCGCTGATGACCCGTCGAGGAGGGAAAGAAGCCGGGATACGCCCGCGAGTTGCTTGATAGGCGACCGATTGTGCTTCCTACGCCAGCATCAACTGGGTCAGGTTCAAAGGGTCGCTTCACCGCAGGGTTGCCCCTGCTATCAGCCGCTCAGTCCCTTTGGCGGGGCTCCCCTGACAGTGCGAAATGTGTAGACGCGCGTCGGGCCGCGTCAACAGCTCCCATCCGGCAGATGTTGCCGATAAAGAGACTTTCCCTCAGGTACGTGCCGCATGATCGGCTGACGCTGATCTGTCTCAGAGAAGGTTCGACGTCACCGCCTCCGATGCGCGGATCGCGATGGTGCTCACAGTGATCGCCTTTATCTCTTTCGAAGAAGATAGGTGTCCATGATCCAGCCATGAGTTGCACGCGCCTCTGCCCGGACGCGCACGATCTCTTTCGCGACGTCGCCGAGTTTTCCGGCGACCAGGATTTCGTCCGCGGTACCGAGATAGGCGCCCCAGTAGATATCGAACGCATGGGCATCGAGATGTTCGAACGAGAGACCGCCGTCCAGCATCACGACGGCGGTGTCCACGTCGTCCGGAAACCCTTCCCTCAGTTTGCGCCCTGTGGTGATCTGGAACGAATTGCCAACGGTGTTGAGTGCGATGCGGTGGCCGGCGGCGAGCGCCTGGACGCTGGTGACACCGGGAATTACCTCATGCCTGAATGCGAAGCTGGCAGACTGCGCCAATCGGTCAACGATGCGCAGCGTGCTGTCGTAAAGCGATGGGTCACCCCAGACCAGGATTGCGATGGTCCCATTGTCACCGGTTTCGGCCAGCAGCAGGCGGCAATAGGTGTCGGCAATGGCGTCATGCCAGTCGGAGACGCCGGCGAGATAGGATGGGTCGGCGGCATTGCGCACCGGCAGGTCGAACTGTACGAGGCGCGTCGCGGAGTTGCTCAGGAAGCGTTGGCAGATCTCAAAGCGCAGATCCGCCAGATCGACCTTCGATGGGCCCTTGCGCGGGATCAGCACAATGTCGGCGCGGTTCAGCGCGTTGATCGCCTGAATGGTCATATGCTCGGGATTGCCCGAGCCGATGCCGATAACGAGAAGCGTGCGCATCGTTAGCTGTCCGAGACGCCGGCTTCGGCGAAGGTCGCCATACCGGCATGGCAGGCGAGCGCGCCGCGCAGGATGTTGACGGCGAGGCAGGCGCCTGACGCTTCACCGAGCCGCATGCCGAGATCGAGAAGTGGCTTCAGCTGCATCGCGGCAAGCAATTTGGCGTGGCCGGCTTCCGCCGACGTATGCCCAGCGATCGCGTGCGCCAGGCCCAATGTATGAAGTCGCGCCAACGGGGCAGCGGCTGCGGTGCAGACAAAGCCGTCAAGGACGAGCGGAATCCGCAAGTGCCGGGCTGCCAGCGTTGCGCCGAAAATGGCGGCGAGTTCACGCCCCCCGACCCGGCGCAGCACCTCGAGCGGATCGGCGAGCGCGGTGCCGTGTAGCGCCAGCGCAGCGTCCACCGTTTCGGCCTTCCGCACCAGGCCGGCGTCGTCGACGCCGGTGCCGCGCCCAACCCAGTCCCGGCCGGAACCGCCGAACAGCGCGGCCGCGACGGCGGAGGCAGCCGTGGTGTTGCCTATGCCCATCTCGCCGAGGCAGAGCAAGTCGCAGTCGGCAGCCACCGAGTCGTAGCCGGTTCCGACTGCGGCAAGGAAATCGCCCTCGGCCATCGCCGACGCGGCGGTGAAGTCTGCGGTCGGGCGATCGATGTCAAGCGGGATGACGGTCAGTGTCGCGCCGGCCTGCTTCGCCAACTGATTAATTGCCGCGCCGCCGGCGGCGAAATTGCCGACCATCTGCGCCGTGACCTCGGCCGGGAAGGCGGAGACGCCGCGCGCGGTGACACCATGCGAGCCGGCGAAGACGATGACGTCGACGCGGTCGAGCCTCGGCACCGATTGGCCGCGCCAGCTGGCGAGCCAGATAGCGGTTTGCTCGAGACGACCGAGACTTCCGGACGGTTTGGTCAGCACGCCCTGGCGGGCGGTTGCGGCGGCGGCGGCATCGGCGTCGCTGCCCGGCAGATTGGTGCAGGCGGAACGCAATTCATCGAACGAGGCAAAGCGGGTCATGTCGCATCCATCACATGAGAAAGGCACAGGCAGAAATGAGTACGATGATCTCGCCGCCCTGCTCGAGCGCGCCCAGCACGTCGCCGGTCTGGCCGCCGATCTGGCGCTTGCAGGCCGTTCGCAGGATGACGAACCACACACCGAGCAGCAAAGCGGTGGCGAGGGCGAAAACGGGACCGCCCGGAAGAAGCGCGAAAAGTCCCAGAAGGAGAGCGACGCCAGCCGGTGTGGGACCGACCCGGCCGACACCGGCTGATAGCCCGTCGCTGCGCGCGGACGGCACGTTCCACATGAAAGCGGGCATCAGCGCACGGCCAGCCGTGTGCGTCGCCACGAGCACGAGGAGGATCGTCCCGTCGCCAAATGTGGCAAGCGCCGCCAACGCCGACCAGCGGGCCAGCAGGCTCATGCCCAGCACACAGACGCCGTAGGTCCCGATGCGACTGTCGCGCATGATCTCGAGCTTGCGATCGCGCGTCGCGCCGCCGCCGAATCCGTCGCCGACATCGGCGGCGCCGTCCTCGTGCAATGCACCGGTCAACAGCAGGGTTGCCGCGAGCGCTATCACCGCCGCAACCGTCGCCGGCAGCCCGAGCCACAGCGCGGCGCTCGTCGCCCATGCGCCCGCCAACCCAACGATCAGACCGGCGATCGGCGCTGCCCATTGTGCGGCGGCGAAGCTCGCTGGCAGCGCCACGGAGCGCGGCACCGGGAGGCGCGTATAAAAGCCGATACAGGCGACGACATCGGCCAGCACGTCACCCGGATCGGGATTGCGCAACTGCATCGCGTCAGCCCTTGGCGATGGCGTGGAAGAAAGTGCCACTGACTTGACCGCGCCGCGCGCCGGAAGGACCGAGCGGTTTGCCCTGCCCGTCGAAAAGATCGGCGAGCGGCGCATCGGAGCCGACGTCAACCGTCTTCGAATAATGGAACTCATGTCCGCGCACTATCTCGCCGGCGCGCCCGATCGGGCTGTCGTGAAGCAATGTCGCCTGGCGATAGCCGAGATTCATCTTGCGCTGCGCATAGCTGGTACGGTGGCCGAGTAGGCTAGTCATCGGATGGGTGACACCGGCGGCGTCCTCGAGCGTTGTTCCCAGCACCATGAAGCCGCCGCACTCGCCATGAACCGGCCGGGTAGCGGCGAAACGTGTGAGGCCGTCGCGGAAGCGGACAGCCGCCGCGATCTTGCCTGCATGCAGTTCCGGATAACCGCCGGGCAGCCAGCAGGCATCGCAGGAATTGTCCGGCTGTTCGTCAGCAAGCGGCGAGAACGGCACAAGTTCGGCCCCAGCGTCGCGCCAGTGGCGCGCGGCATGCGGGTAGAGAAAGCTGAACGCCGCATCGTCGGCAATGGCGATCCGCTGGCCCGGTGGAGACAAGGCATGTGCGGCGCTGCCCGCACCCGCTGCGAAGGGCCGCGCGATGTTCAGGACAGCGTCGAGGTCGATCGAGCGCTGCATCGTGTCGGCGAGTCGTTCAATGAACCCCTCCAGCGCCGTGTGCTCGCTCGCCTGGACGAGGCCGAGATGCCGCTCTGGCAGCGCCATGTCGGGATTGCGGTAGACCGCGCCTATAACGGGAATGCCGAGCGCCTCAATGGCGATGCGCGTCTGATGCTCGTGACGTTCGCTGGCGACCTGGTTGAGCACGACGCCGCCGATGGCGACGCCGGGGTCGTAAACCGAAAATCCCTTGATGACTGCTGCAGCCGTCGTCGACTGGCCGGAAATGTCGAGCACCAGCAATGTCGGCAGGCTGTAGCGCCGTGCCAGATCGGCTGCCGCTCCCGACCGGCCCGGATCGGAGACGATGCCGTCGAAGAGGCCCATGGCGCTCTCGACGATCATGATGTCGGCATCGGTCGCTTGCCCCCCGGCGAGGCGATCGAGCAGATCGGGCACCATCGACCAACTGTCGAGATTGACGCCAGGAACGCCCGTCGCGGCATGGTGAAAACCCGGGTCGATATAGTCGGGGCCGGACTTGGCGCCGCGCACCGTCAGGCCACGCCGGCGCAGGGCGCGCAGCAGGCCGATCGTGACGCTGGTCTTGCCGGAGCCGGAGCGCGGCGCACCGATGATCAGTCCGAGCGTCATCCGCCGCCCCGCAACCGGCCGCGCAGCGCGACTATGCCGCCGATGACGATGAGGGCCGGCGAAACGATGTTTTCGCGCTGCATCGCGTCGTGCAGCGTGCCAAGGGTAGCGACGACCGTGCGCTCCTGCGGGAGGGTGGCGTTTTCGATCAAGGCAGCGGGCGTGAAGGCCGAGAGGCCGCCGGCCATCAATTCGGTCACCGTGGTCGCCATATGGGTGAGGCCCATATAGATGACGATGGGTTGGCCGGTGCGGGCGAGCGACGCCCAGTTGGGACGGTCGTCGGAGTCGGCGGCAAATCCGGTCGCCAGGATCACGGCGCCGTTGGTTCCGCGCATGGTGACGGGGATGCCGGCCGAGGCGAGACCGCCGAATGCCGAAGTGACGCCGGGCACCACGCGGTAGGCGATGCCGTGCTGGGCCAGCGCCTCGGCTTCCTCGCCGCCGCGCGCGAAGACGTAGGGGTGCCCGCCCTTCAGCCGGACCACCTTGCGGCCTTCCCGCGCTAACCGGACCAGCAGATCGTTGATCTCGCGCTGCGGAATGGACAGGCGCCCTCCCCGCTTGCCGACGAAGAATATTTCAGCCTTCGCCGCGATCGCGACGACCTCGGGCTGCACCAGCGCATCGTGTACCAGCGCGTCCGCCTGGTCGAGCGCCGACAGCGCATCGAGAGTCAGGTAGCCGAGATCGCCCGGACCGGCGCCGACGAGCCAGACATGGCCGGCTTCTAGCACGCCGGACCTGAGCTTCAGGCCGGCTACGGCGTCGGCGAGGCTCATATCGCGGCACGTCCCCGAAACCGGCGCTGGTAATCGGTGTCGTAGAGCGCGCTCTCGCGAAAGCCTTCTGCGGCGAGCCCTGGACCAACGAAGATCAGTGCGGTGCGGTCGATCGGATCCTTCGCCACTTCAGCCTCGATGGTGGCAAGCGTGCCGCGCGCGATCCGCTCTTCCGGCCAGGAGGCACGCACGACGATGGCGACCGGACAATCCGCGCCATAAAGGGGCGTCAACTCGGCAACCACGCGATCGAGCGCATGGATGGCGAGATGGATGGCGAGTGTCGCGCCCGTTGCGCCGAAGCCGGCCAGCGTCTCGCCAGAGGGCATCGCCGAAGCGCGGCCAGACACCCGCGTCAACACCAGGCTCTGGGCCACTTCGGGGATGGTCAGCTCGCGCCCGAGCGCTGCCGCAGCCGCCGCAAACGACGGGACGCCTGGCGTCAGCGTGTAGGAAATCCCGAGGCGATCGAGGCGGCGGATCTGCTCGGCGACCGCGCTCCACACTGACAGGTCGCCTGAGTGGAGCCGCGCGACATCGTGGCCTGCTTCATGCGCGGTGAGATATTCAGCCTCGATCTCGTCCAGCGACATCGGCGCGGTATCGACCAAGCGCGCGTCTGGTGGGCACCAGGCAAGCAGTTCCTTCGGCACGATCGAGCCGGCATAAAGGCATACCGGCGACCGGGCGAGGATGTCGCGGCCGCGCACGGTGATGAGGTCCGCGGCGCCCGGGCCGGCGCCGATGAAGTGAACTGTCATGGCGTGTCCTCGCTGACGGCGATGGCGCATGTAACATTGCCAAGAATGCGCCGCTCTCCCAGCAGGCGGGCATTCGGGCCGGTGGCGGCAAGCGCCGCAGCTTCTGATGCGCACGGCGCACCAGCGACCGCTTGCGACGTGGCGGAGTGGGTTATGGTCCGGGCAGCAGCCGCGTCGATCTCGTTCATCGACGGCACAATCAAGGGCAGCCCGAGCACCTCGCTCGCATCGCGCAGGCCCGGTTCGTTGGCCTTGAGCGTGACAGTGGCCAGCGCGTCGAGCGACGTTCGGGACAATCCCCGCTCCGCCAGCACGGCATCGATTGCTGCCAGCACGTCCGCCGCCGCGACACCCTTCCGGCATCCGATTCCGGCGACCCTCATGGCTTCGTCCACGCCCATTGCGTGACGGGCATAGCCGGCCGCCATCCCGACATCGAGCCTATCGCGGCGGCACGCGACACGGCAATCCGCGTCAGTTCGCCGCCGAGCCGGGTGTGCAGGCCGAGCAGGACGGCCTCCATTTCGAGCGTGACCGCGTTTGCTACCAGCCGGCCGCCGGGTCTCAGCGCCGCGATCGCCGCATTCATGACACCCTGCTCGCTGCCGCCGCCGCCGACGAAAATTGCGTCGGGCTCGGGCAGTCCGGCGAGCGCCGCGGGCGCTGTGCCCTCCATCAGGCGCAGGCCCGGAACACCGAACGACGAGGCGTTGCGGGCGATCCGCGCGATCCGCGTTGCGTCTGCTTCGATCGCGATGGCCCGCATCGACGGATGAGCCAGCATCCACTCGATTGCGACTGAACCAGATCCGGCGCCAATGTCCCAAAGCAATTCGCCGCGCCGCGGCGCGAGCGTGGACAGCGTCAGCGTGCGGATCTCGTGCTTGGTAATCTGGCCGTCATGCTCGAACAGTATGTCGGGCAGACCAGCGGCGAGCGGCAGGATACGGGCCCCCATGACGCCGGCGACATCGATCCCGATCGTATTCAGCGGGGCGAACGCCCTCTCGCCAACTTCATCGGCACGCATCTGGTGCATAGCTTCTTGCCCGCCGCCTAGTGATTCGAGGACATGCAACGTTGATATACCGAAGCCGGCCTCAGTCAGCACTCGCGCAATGGCGGCGGGCGCGGTCCCGTCCGAGGTCAGCGCAATGATGCGGCGGCCCGGATGCAGTAGCGGACGGATCAGGTCGATAGATCGGCCGTGCAGTGAAATCGTATCCGCATCCTGCAGCGCCCAGCCGAGCCGGGCGGCGGCGAGGCTGAAGGCGGAGGGTGCAGGAACGACGATCATTTCCGCCGGATCGACCAGCCGGGCAAGCGTCGCGCCGACGCCGAACAGCATCGGATCGCCAGAGGCGAGGACGCAGACCGGGCGGCCGCGCAACGCGAGCACCACCGCCAAGCTGCTGTCGAACGGCGTCAACCACGGCCGCACTTCGCCGAAGATCAGCTCGGCAGCCAGTTCGAGATGGCGATGGCCGCCGAAGATGATGGATGCTTTGGAGATCAGAGCACGTGCCGTCACGACAAGACCATCGACGCCATCTTCGCCGATGCCGACAACGGCGAGCCATTTTGCGGTTGTAAAACCAGGGGCGACATCCCTAGAAGGCATGATGACCACCCGGCACATCCTTATTCTTGGCGGAACGGGTGACGCGCGCCAGCTTGCCGAGCGGCTGGTGAAGCGCGTCGATCCGCGCGTCACGCTCTCGCTGGCCGGGCGCACGGCGATGCCGCTGTTGCCGGCAGTCGCAATCCGTTCGGGCGGATTCGGCGGCCCAGAAGGGCTGGCGCGCTACCTGCATGACGAGCGTGTCGACGCGCTGATAGACGCGACGCATCCCTTCGCCGCCCGCATTTCCGCCAATGCGGCTTCCGCCGCCAAAAGTGCCCACGTTCCCCTGATCGTTCTGAAACGGCCAGCCTGGGAACACGCCATGGGCGATATCTGGATCGAGGTGGACAGCGTGGCAGCGGCGACTGCCGTTTTGGGCGCAACGCGGCGCATCGTGTTCCTCGCCATCGGCCGGCAGGAGCTCGCGCCGTTCCTGATCGCGCCGCAGCACAAATATATCGTACGCAGCGTCGACCCGGTCGACGCTGCCATCCCGCTTCCCGACGCTGAATACATCCTCGCGCGCGGCCCGTTTGGCGAGGCCGAGGAGCGCGAACTCTTCCTCCGTCATGGCGTGGACATCGTCGTCGCGAAGAACAGCGGCGGCGCCGCCACTTACGGCAAGATCGCCGCTGCGCGGGAGCTGAACATCCCGGTCGTCATGGTGCGGCGGCCACAGCCATCGGGCGCGGCCGGGGTCGCAAGCATCGAGGAGGTGCTGGCGGCGCTGGGTCACGCGCTGGGCCTCCCGGCAGAGCGCGGCGAATAGACCAGCGGCGGCAGGTCTTCGCGTGTGACGAGGCGCGTCTCGGCCGAGCCGATGATGACGCAGGTCGCCATGTCGGCAATCGCCGCGTCGGCCTCTCCGAGGGGCGCAATCGCGAGGCGCTCGTCGGGTCGCCCGGCCGCGCGGCCGAAGATCACCGGCGTCGCGGCCGGCAGATGCTCGCGCAGGATTTCGAAGGCGCGGCCGAGCTGCCAGGGCCGTGCGCGACTGATCGGATTGTAGAGTGCGATAACCAAGCCCACTGCTGACACCGCGCGCAAGCGCGCTTCGATCAGCTCCCATGGCTTGAGATTATCTGAGAGCGAGATGGCACAGAAATCATGACCCAGCGGCGCGCCTGCGCGCGCGGCGACCGCCAGCATGGCAGTGACGCCGGGGACGATGTCCAGATCGACGGCGCGCCATTCGGCCGGGCCCTGCTCTATCGCCTCGCAGACGGCGGCGGCCATCGCGAAGACGCCGGCGTCGCCGCCCGACACGACCGCGACGTGACGACCTTTGGCGGCCATGGCAAGCGCTGCGCCGGCGCGCGCGATCTCCTCGCGATTGTCGGAGGCATGGCGGGTCTGATGGGGCAGTATCTCGACACGGTCGACATACGGTCCGTAGCCGAACAGGTCGGTGGCACCAGCGACGGCGGCGCGCGCTTGCGGCGTCATCTGCTGCGGGCTGCCGGGACCGAGCCCAACGACGACGAGACGCCCGCTCACGGACGCGCCTCCCAACCGGGCACCAGCACGAGCGAAAAATAGGGCGCGAGATCGTCCGGTTTGTCGGCTAACCGCACTGTTGCGCGATTGGTCATGGTGCCGCGCTCAACATAGATGGCGCGGGCGAGTTTTCCGGAGGCTTCCAGCGCCAGCCGGATCTTCGGCAGATTGCGGCCCACCTTCATGATAACCGCCGCGTCGGCGTCGTTCAGCCGCCGCACGAGTTCTACCTCCGACAGCGTGCCGGGCAGCACGGCTAGAATGTCGTCGCCCTGGACGATCGGAACACCGACCTGCGACCAGCAACCCGACATCGCGGTGATGCCGGGGATGACCTCGGTCGGATAGAGATGTGCGAGGCGGACATGCAGGTGCATGTAGGAACCGTAGAACAACGGATCTCCCTCGCTCAGCACCGCGACATTGCGCCCGCCCGCCAGATGGGCGCTGACAGCAGCGGCCGCCCCCTCGTAGAAGCCGGTGATCGCCGCGCTGTAGTCCGCGTGGTCCTTGCCTATCTCGGTGGTCACCGGATAGAGCAGCGGCAGTTCGATCACGCCGGGCGTCAGATGCCCCGCCACGATGCGGCGCGCATTGCTGTCATTGCCGCGCTTGGCGAAATGCGCCACGACATCGACCTCGGCCAATGCACGTACGGCCCTCAACGTCAGCAGTTCCGGATCGCCCGGCCCAGTGCCGACGCCGATCAGACGGCCGCTCACAGCCCTGCCCTCGCCAGCGCGTTTACGGCGGCGGCCGTCATCGCACTGCCGCCCATGCGCCCACGCACGACAGCGTAGGGGATGCCGAGTTGGCTCGCCGCCAGCGCATCCTTCGATTCCCCCGCGCCGACGAAGCCGACCGGCATGCCAATGATCGCGGCCGGTTTCGGCGCGCCGGCGGCGATCATGTCGAGCAGGTAGAACAGAGCCGTCGGCGCATTGCCGATGGCGACGAGCGAGCCGGCGAGCCGGTCGCGCCACAATTCCAGCGCCGCGGCCGAGCGCGTGTTGCCGAGCTTTGCCGCCAGTTCCGGCGTGCGCGGATCGCGCAGCGTGCAGACGACCTCGTTGCCGGCCGCAAGACGCGCCCGCGTTACGCCATGCGCCACCATCTCGGCGTCGCAAAAGACTGGTGCGCCCTTATTCAATGCGGTGCGGGCCGCCGCTACGAAATAGGGCGAGAACTCGAAAAATCGCGCCGCATCGACAACGCCGCAGGCATGGATCATTCGCACGACGATGTCGGCCTCCTCGGCCGTAAAGCGCGAGAGATCGGCCTCGGCGCGGATGATCGCGAAGGATTTCTCGTAGATGGCGTCGCCATCGCGGATGTAGTCGCTGGCCGGAATCATGATACCTGTCGGTCCTCGGCGCGGATGACGCCCCGGTGCTGAAAATATTGGCGCAAAGCGGGCGGAACCGATGTCCCATTTGAGACAATCACGCAACCGTTCTTGTACCCGATGACCGCGATCGACGGGCCGGACGGCTCGGCGCAGCGCTTGTCGCAGCCGGACAGATGCAGTTTTGCGCTGGAATCCAGTAGCTGAGCCACGTCGCGGGCGATGGCCTCGGCGAGCGGCTTGGTCGCGTAATGCGCCGAGGCGCAGGCGGGCGACCCGGCGCAGGCGACGAGCGTCAGGCGTGAATCGGCGGCGTCGGTGATGAGGTCGGCGTCATGGGCGGCGGCCAGGGCGGTCATCGCCCCTGCCTGTGTGTCAGAGAGAAACAACAGCGAGGACTCGGGGCAAAGGCGGAATTCGACGACGCCGAGTTGACCGAGCGCGTTGACAAAGCGCTCAAGCGTCGCGGCGTCGATCGCGCCGAAGGGCAGCGCGACGCGGACGGCGAAACGCGAATCGGAAAGGAGGATTGGATGGCCGTAGGGGAGAATACACAAATGGCGCTTTGTCGGGCCCCCCTCTGGATTGCCGGAGATCTCCTTATTGCTATCCAGCAGATTCCTCGCTCGCGCGGCGTTGCCCAGCGCGGCGATTGAGGAGAGTTGATCGAGCGCAGCGGCGGAGGCATCAGCTTCGACAACATCCGCAAGGAACGTCGCTCCCGCCGCATCGCCTGCCAGCGCCAACCGCCAGACCATCGCCGCACCGTCGCGCATCGCCGTCAGCCGTACATCTGCCTTCACCCCAGCCAGCATCGAGCGTCCGCCGCTGTCGATAACTAACGAGACTTTCGGACCGAGCTGCGCCGACAGGGCAAGCTGGGCGATGCCCTCCCGGAGGCTGGCTGCCAACGGTCGCGGGTCGGCGACTTCCTCCGGGTCGAGGCCGGCGAGCGGGGCGATCTCGACGGGGACGCCATCGCGCACGGCAAGATCGAGGCTATCGACGAAGCGGACGAGGCCACGCGCCGAGGCAGCCGTCAGGCCGCGGATCTGCAGCGAGCCGCGCGTGGTGATCTCCAGCATGCCGTTGCCGAAGCGCGCAGCGGCGAACGCGAGTTCTGCAAGGTTTCCAGGCGAAAGCACGCCGTCGAGTGTCTTGAGCCGCACAAGCAGCCCGTCGCCCGTCTGCATCGGCGCGGAGAGCGACGGGCATGCGCCACGGCGTTGCGAGGGGGCGATCATGCAACCAACTCCTGCCGGCGTGCGTCAGAAATCAGTTCAGCCAGGTCGTTGTCGACCGAATTGCGAAGCGGATGCCACAGGCCGCGCCGTCGGGCGGCGGCAAAGCGTTCCGCGATGGCGCGCGCGCTGGCCGGGTTCTCGTGCAGGAGAAACGCGCGGACATCGGCATTGCCAAGATAGGCGTCGTGCAGTGCCTCGATCAGCGCCGGCGGAATGGCGTTAGTCGTCTCCGCGAAACCAATCAGCCGATCAACCGTCTCTGCAAACTCCGCCGCGCCGCGCGGGCCGTGCCGCATCTGGCCGGCGATGAAGCGCGGATTGATCGCGCGCGCGCGGACCGCGCGGGTCACGGCCTCAACAACCGAGCGCGCCCGCGGTTTTACCGGGTCGGTAGTGTCGAGCAAGACGAGATCCGCCTTACCGCCAAGCGCGGCCAGCGCCGCCGAAAACCCGCCGATGAAGGCGACGTCGGCGGAGCCTTCGAGGATGTCGCGGCCAGCGTCGTCGCCGGTGTGGATCAAAATCTGCGCCGCTGCTACGCGCGCGGCGAACGCGGTAGGATTTTCGGTCCCCTCACCTTCCGCGCCGCCGAAGCTGTGGGAGCCGGCGTCGAGATAGGCGCGTCCGAGTTTCTCGCGCTCCTGCCAGGTGCCACTCGCGAGAAGTTGCTCCGGCCCCGCGCCATAGGTCCCGGGGGCCGAGCCGAAGATGCGCGCGGGACGCCGGCCTTCTACTTGCGCCGCATGTGCAAGTGGATTTTCGTCCTCGTCTTCGTCGCGTGCGGCGACCGCTGCTGTCGCCGTATCCAGGAGGGCGATCTGGATTGGAAACATGTCGCGGAACAGCCCGGAGATGCGCCAGGTGACATCGACGCGCGGCCGGCCGAAGCTAGCTGGCGGCAACACCTCGATACCGGTGACGCGGCCGGTCGCGGCGTCCCATTGCGGCTGGCAACCCATGAGCGCCAGCCCCTGCGCGATTTCCTCGCCGCCGGTGCGCAGCGACGCACTGCCCCAGAGGTTGATCACCAATGATTTCGGCCAGTCGCCGTGCCGCTGGAGATAGTCGCGCATCGCCTCGTTGGCAGCGGCGCGGCCAAGGTCGTAGGCAGTCGCCGTCGGCAGCATGCGCGGGTCGGACGTGTAGAGATTGCGACCGGTGGGAAAGACGTCGGTGCGCCCACGCGCGGGCGCACCCGCCGGTCCGGCTGGGACATGGCGGCCGTCGAGGGCGGCTATAAGCGCCGCTCGCTCATACTCAGCCGAGCGCGCACGCATCGGATCGGTGTTGTCTTGCGCATCGCGGCCATAGACGTGCAAGCCGTCCTTGACAGCGAAATCCTTGAGGTCGCACAGCCACGCGTCGATCCGCATCAACGCGGATTGTGCATCGTCGTATGGGCTGATACCCGCCTCCGCCGCAACGCCGGTCTGCTGCGCCTGTTCGACAATCAGCTTCGCCAGCCGCTCGCGGCGCGTGCGGTCGAGTCCGTCGGTCTGCGCATATTCATCAACGAGGCGCTCCAGCGATTGCTGCTCGCCGCTCAAACCAGCGCCGACCAGCGGCGGCGTCAGATGGCCAAGCGTCACGGCCGCGATCCGCCGCTTGGCTTGGGCGGCCTCGCCGGGATTGCTGACGATGAAGGGATAAACCACCGGGAGGCCGCCGGTGACGATCTCGGGAAAGCAGGCGGAGGACAGTGCCACCGTCTTGCCGGGCAGCCATTCCAGCGTCCCGTGCGCGCCCACATGGACGATCGCTTGGCAGCTAAGCGTCTCGCGCAACCAGACCCCAAAGGCGACCAGTTCGTGGCGCGGCGGCAGCGCCGGGTCGTGATAATCGCCACGCCGGTCGGCCGATAGCCCTCGATCCGGGGCAAGCGCAACGGTGACGTTGCCGAAGGTGGCAAAGCGGAACGAGCGGCCAATCTCCCTCGGCGCGCCCCAAGCGCCGACCAAAGTGGTGCGGGCCGCATCTGGCAGGCGCGCAAAGGCCGCTTCATAGGACCCGGTGGAAATGCCTGGTTCGGGATTGACAAGCAACCGCATCAGATCGCGCGGGGTTTCGGGAATATCTTCGACCGTGTAGCCGGCCTCCTTGAGGTCCAACAGAATGGCAAGCACACTCGACGGGACATCCAGCCCCACCGCATAGCCGCTGCGGCCCGGCGCGCTCGGATAGTCGGGGATCAGCACCGCGATGCGGCGTTCGGCCGGAAGTGTATTGCGCAGGCGCAGGAACTGCGCAATCCGTGCAGCCACTTGCTCGACCCGGTCAAGCTCAGGACGATTCACTTGCGCGGCGAAGCTGCCACCCCCCTCACCGCCAGAATCCTTGAAAGAGATCGCGCCGGCGAGGATGCGACCGTCGAGCTCTGGCAGCACGACATGCATGGCAAGATCGGCGGGCGCGAGACCGCGCTGTCCCTTCAGCCAGGACTCACGCCGGGTCGTAGCGGTGACAACCTGGAACACCGGCAGGGCGAAACGGTCGAACAGATTTTCTTCGCCCGGCTCCGCGCAACTCGCGAAGGCCGTGGCGGTGATCAGTGCCGCCGGCCTCAAAGCGGCGATGGCGTTGTCAATGACCGCAAGCGCGGTCGGGTCGCGCAGACTGGAGACGAAGATTGGCACGGCTTCGACCGCGTGACCTGACAGGGCCTCGCACAATGCGTCGATTGGCGCCACGTCGTCGGCCAGCAGCATGGAGCGGTAGAAAAGGATCGGCACGGCGCGGCCGGCGACCGTCTGCGCCGTGAAATGGCTGAGAGGCGCGCTGCCGATTCCGGGCACATAGAAGCCGGCTTTGTCGACCGGGTGGGCAACCTCGGGCTCGACTTCCGCGCCGGCAAGCCGCGCCATCCGGCCGAGCAGCACGCGCATGTTGTCTGGCCCGCCCTCGCGGAAACAGTCGAGAAGTGCTCCGCGTGCCGAAGGCGGCACGGTCGAAAGTGCGACGAGATTGGCGTCTTCCTCGCGGCATTCGCCCGGAAGCAATGCCAGCGCAATGCCACGCTCCCGCGCCACCGCCGCAAGCCGGTCGCAGCCATAGCGCCACCAGTCGTAGCCGCCGAGAACGCGTACTAAAATGACCTTTGCGTGCGCGGCGACGGAGTCAATCCAGAGATCCACCGACATCGGGTGGCGCAAGTCCCGTAAACTGGCAAAGCGCATATCCGGCAGGCTGCCACGCGATGCCGTCCAGGCCGCAGCCACGGCGGACAAGTCGCTGTCAGTAAAAGACAGCGCCACCATGTCAGCCGGGCTCTGACCGAGATCGACCGGTTCGATCAGGTCGTCGAGCGAGGCCGACGTGGTGGCGAGAATGTGCATCGTCAGGCGGCCAGTATCTTTTCGATCGCGGCGCGGTCGAGGCCCTTAAGGCCGATGACGACGAGACGGGTCTCGCGCGCTTCGCCGGGCGCCCAAGTGCGGTCGTAATAGTGCACGACGCGCGGGCCCACCGCTTGCATCAGGAGCCGCATCGGCTTGCCTTCGACAGAGGCAAAACCCTTCAGGCGCAGCACGTTCTCGGCCTCGGCTGCTTTCGTCACCCTGCGCGCCAGCGCATCCGGATCGGTAATCGCCGGCAGGTCGACGATGAACGAGTCGAAGTCGTCGTGCTCGTGGTCAAGCACATCGTCGTGATATGTCTTGCGATTCTCGATGTCGTCCTCGACCGCGAGACCGAGGCCGAGCAGCACGTGCAGTCCTACATTGCCATTGGCGCTTGGCACGATTTTCACCGCGCGCTGCAACTGGCCGGAAATCTGCGCATGCGCGAGGGCGGTGCCGGCGGCGTCCAGCAGATCGGACTTTGACAGGATGATCAGGTCGGCACACGCGATCTGGTCCTCGAAGACTTCCACGACCGGGTCGTCATGGTCAAGCGAATCGTCAGCCATGCGCTGCGCCTGCAGCGCGTCCAGGTCGCAGGCGACGCGCCCCTCGGACAGCGCCTGCCCATCGACGACCGCGATGACGCCGTCCACCGTGACGCGATTCTTGATCGCCGGCCACTGAAAGGCCTGCACCAGTGGCTTAGGCAGCGCCAGGCCGGAGGTCTCGATCAGAATGTGGTCGACCTTCGGCTCGAGCGCCAGGATCTGGTCCAGCGCAGGCACAAAATCGTCGGCCACGGTGCAGCAGATGCAGCCATTGGCAAGCTCGACGATGTTTTCATCCGGGCAGGATTCGATGCCGCAGGTGCGCAGGATTTCGCCGTCGATGCCGATGTCACCGAACTCGTTGACGATGATGGCTAGCCGCTTGCCATTGGCGCTCGCCAGCATATTGCGGATGAGGGTCGTCTTGCCGGAGCCAAGGAATCCGGTGACGACGGTACAGGGAACGCGGGCGAGCCATGCGGTCATGGCAGATCCTTCAAATTGTCAAAGGTAGGGATGCGCGCGATCAGGCCACGCTTGAGCGATTCGGGACGGGCGCGAAACGGCATGAAACCGTCGGTGGAGGTGGCGAAGAGTTGCGCGCCAGCGATCAAATCCTCCGCATTTTCGGGCGTCAGCTCACCAAAAACGTAGCTCCAACAGCCGTCACGCAGCACGGCAGCACTCAGGCCTCGCTTGCAGTTGGCGAGACAACCCGCCTTCTTGACCGTTATGCCGGTGTTCTCAGCCGCGGCGAGGACAGCGACCGCGAAGTCAGATCCCGGTCGCGGATCGAGCAACGGATTGTCGGGCAAGCGACAGGAATGGCACACAACAATCGTCATCGCGGCGCAAGCCTCGATGTCATCTGCTTCGCTTTTCGATTCGAGAACGGATTGGTCTGTCGTCAAAATCGGCTCCTTGCCCGGGACACCCGCCGGGCAATCAGGATTCGTGGTCGTCGACGGCAGGTCTCCTGGCTCCCGGATCATCGTCGGTTCCGCTGCCTTCCCGGACTTTCTTGTCCAGTGGCGTCGAGCGGATGACTTTCCGGCTACAGTTGCGGGGACAGCTGCGGATTCGCCGGACCCCGGCTGACCGCATTCCCTCTTAGCTCCCCGCTTTGCGGCGGGAAGACCGTCAGCCGGCATTTACTGCCGCCGCACGATGCCTGTCAACTCAGCCAAGAATCTCTTGCCGGACGGCCGATTTCATTTATGGTTCGCGCGTCGATGGTTCCCTTAGGGGACAAAAAGGGAATGCGGTGCGGATCGGTGATCCAATGCCGCGGCTGCCCCCGCAACTGTAAGCGGCGAGCTCTGCCCGATATGCCACTGAAGCGTCAACTTCGGGAAGGCGGGCACGAGCAGCGACCCGCAAGCCAGGAAATCTGCCGTCGACAAAACGCTACGCCGTGCCCTCGGGTGGAGGGCGAAAGGACAAGAACATGACTTCGATCACGCACGACACGATCTCGAGCCAGTCGCGCACGCTGCCGCTGGCATTTGCTGCTCTCCTCGGGCTGTTCATCGTCGGCTTTGTCGGCTTCTCGCATGCGGAAGCCGTCCACAACGCCGGCCATGACTATCGCCATTCGATGGCTTTCCCCTGCCACTGACGAGGACGCTCAATCATGAACATCTTTCGTAACGTCGTGGTTGTCGCGGCGCTAGCCGGGCTTGTGGCCGGACTGGTCATGACCGCATTGCAATTCTTCTACACCGTGCCGCTGATCCTGCAGGCCGAGACTTTCGAAGTCGCCGAGCCGTCGCATGATCACACCACACCGTCCGCCACGAAAGCGGCGCCCGCCGCTCCGGTCGCGCATACGCATGAGCATGAGGAGGCAGACTGGGTGCCATCCGATGGCGCCGAGCGCACCGCCTTCACGGCGCTGGCTAACGTGGTCACCGGCATCGGCTTCGGCCTGTTGCTCGTCGTTGCCTCCGAGTTTGCGGGCGGGATCGCCGGCTGGCGGCAGGGCCTGTTCTGGGGCTTTGCCGGATTCGCGGTGTTCACGCTAGCGCCGGGCCTTGGACTCCCGCCGGAACTCCCCACCATGCCCGCGGGCGATCTCGTCGCTCGGCAGATATGGTGGATTGCGACCGTCGCAGCGACCGCCGCCGGACTCTGGCTCGTTGCCTTCGGCGGCTCCGGCGTAGTGGCCTTGGTCGGCGCGACGCTGATGGTTATCCCGCACATAGCCGGCGCGCCGCAGCCAGTAAGCCATGAATCGCCGATCCCGCCCGGTATACACCACCAGTTCGTCGTCGCCGTGACCGTGACCAATCTGGTGTTCTGGATGCTGCTCGGCGCGGCCGTGGGCGTCGTCCGGACGTACTTTGCCAGCGGTCTCGGCGCGCCGCAGGGTCGCCTTGCCTGAGCAGCGATCGCTGACGTTCCTTCTCGGCGGCGCGCGCTCGGGCAAGAGTGTGCACGCCGAAAGACTTATCATGGAACTGCCTGAGCCGTGGCGCTACATCGCCACGGCTCACGCCTTCGACGCCGAAATGCGTGAGCGGATTGCGCGACACCAGTCGCGACGCGACACGCGGTGGACCACTGTCAACGCGCCGTTCGATCTCGCCAATGCAATTGCGGAAACGACGGTCGGAGAGACGCTATTGCTCGACTGCCTGACGCTGTGGTTGACCAATATCATGCTCGCAGGGCGCGACGTCGCGGCCGAAAGCATGCATCTCGCGGATCTTCTCTCGAAGCCGCGCGGGCCTTGGTTCGTCGTCTCGAATGAGGTCGGGCTCGGCATCGTGCCGGATAATGCGCTGGCCCGGCGCTTCCGCGACGACGCCGGCCGGCTCAACCAGATGGTCGCGGCCGCCGCCGACAGCGTGCTGTTCATGGTCGCCGGCCTACCGATTAAGGTGAAATGATGCGCGAGATCGATCCGGTTGAGGAGGAGCGCCACAGGACGAAGATGGCTAAGCGCAAGGCCGTTCAGGACGCCGAGGTCGGCGCGAAGACGACTGAGAAGGGCCTGCTGATCGTCAACACCGGTCCCGGTAAGGGGAAGTCGACCGCCGCCTTCGGGCTGGCGCTGCGCATGCTGGGCTATGGCCGCCGGGTCGGCATCGTGCAGTTCGTCAAGGGCGCATGGCACAGCGGTGAGAAGGACGCACTCGCGACGTTCGGCGACAAGGTTGCCTGGTACACGATGGGCGAGGGTTTTACTTGGGAAACGCAGGATTTGAAGCGCGACATCGCGGCGGCCGAGCGCGCCTGGGCCAAGGCGCTTGAACTGATGGCCGACCCGAGCTTCGGTCTCATCGTACTCGACGAACTGAATATCGCGCTACGCTACGATTATCTCGACCTCGACGCCGTCGTGTCGGCGCTCAAATCGCGCCGCGAGGGCCTGCATGTCGTCGTCACTGGCCGCAACGCCAAGTCGGCTTTGATCGACGCGGCCGATCTCGTCACGGAGATGGTGCAGGTCAAGCATCAGTTTGCCGCCGGCGTGAAAGCCCAGCAGGGCATCGAGTTCTAGTCATGCCCGCGCGCACGCTGATGTTCCAGGGCACTGGTTCCGATGTCGGCAAGTCGCTAATCGTCGCGGGGCTGGCGCGCGCCTACGCCAATCGCGGGCTGACGGTCCGCCCGTTCAAGCCGCAGAACATGTCGAACAATGCGGCGGTCACCGCAGATGGTGGCGAGATTGGTCGGGCGCAAGCGCTGCAGGCGCGCGCCGCGCGGGTCGAAACCAGCGTGCACATGAACCCGGTCCTGTTGAAGCCGCAGAGCGAGGTCGGCGCGCAGATCGTCGTGCAGGGCAAGGTGGCCGGTAATTCCAACGCGCGCGATTACCAACGCGTCAAGGCGTCGCTAATGCCGCGCGTGCTGGACAGTTTCGAACGGCTGAAGGCGGAAGCCGACCTCGTACTGGTCGAGGGCGCCGGCAGCGCATCGGAAACCAATCTGCGCGCGAACGACATCGCGAATATGGGCTTCGCGCGGGCCGCAGAGGTACCGGTAGTATTGATCGGCGACATCGACCGCGGCGGGGTCATCGCCAGCCTCGTTGGCACGAAACATGTCGTCGCGCCGGAGGATGCGGCGCTGATCTGCGGCTTCATCGTCAATCGCTTCCGCGGCGACCCGGCGCTGTTTTCAGACGGCATGACGGAAATCGTCCGGCTGACTGGCTGGCAAGCGTTCGGACTGGTGCCTTTCTTCGACTCGGCGCGTAAGCTGCCGGCCGAAGACGCACTTGGGCTGGGCGGCAAGTCCGCACTCAAGGCCGGCGGCGGCAAGGTGCGCATCGCCGTGCCGATCCTGCCGCATGTGTCGAACTTCGACGACCTCGACCCGCTCCAAACAGAGCCTGACGTCGAACTCATTCGCGTCTGGCCGGGCGAGCCGCTGCCGGGCGACGCCAACCTCGTCTTGCTGCTCGGCTCGAAATCGACGATTTCGGACCTTGCTGCGCTACGCAAGGCGGGCTTCGACATCGACATCGCTGCGCATATCCGTCGCGGCGGCCATGTGCTCGGCCTATGTGGCGGCTATCAGATGCTCGGCCGCGAGATTGTCGATCCGCTCGGCGTCGAAGGTTCGGTTGATTCCGTCGAGGGGCTCGGCCTGCTCAATGTCCGCACGACGCTGTCGGGTGACAAGCGGCTGGTCACCGTCGCCGGCACGACGGCCGATGGCGTCCCCTTTGCCGGCTACGAGATGCATATGGGGGCGACGACCGGACGTGACACCGCGCGCGCCTTCGCAACGCTTTCGGACGGACATGCCGATGGCGCGGTGTCAGCCAGCGGCAGAGTCTCCGGCACGTATGCCCACGGGCTGTTCGCCGACGACCGGCAGCGGGCTGCGTGGCTGGAACGGCTCGGCGGCATCAGCGCGGGGCTGGACTACGAAGCGAGTTTGGAGGCGGTGCTCGACGAGCTCGCCGCGCATTTGGAAGCGCATATCGATCTCGACCGGCTGCTCAGCCATGCCAGATGATCAAAGCTGCGAAGCCGCCAAAAAGCGCCAGCAGCAACAGGTCGGCCGTCCAGTAGAGTTTGAGCGCGCGGCGAATATCAGCCGCGTTCGCGTCGCGCCGGCCGCCTTCGCCCATGAAGGCGTCGTCGACCAGAACGCCTTTATAGGAGCGCGGCCCGGCGAGCGCCAAGCCCAGCGCGCCGGCCATGGTGGCTTCCGGCCAGCCGGCATTGGGCGACCGGTGATGGCGCGCGTCGCGCCGGATGGAGCGCCAGGCATTGGCCGGGGAAGCGCCCGGCATCAAGAAGGCGGCGGCGAGCAACAGCAGCGCCGTCAGTCGCGAGGCCGGCAGATTGATCAGATCGTCGAACCGCGCCGCCGCCCAGCCGAAGGCATCATGGCGCGGCGTGCGATGGCCGATCATGCTGTCGGCGGTGTTGACCGCCTTGTAGACCGCCACGCCCGGAAGGCCGCCGACGGCAAGCCAAAAAGCGGGGGCGACGATACCGTCGGAGAAATTCTCCGCCAGGCTTTCGATCGCGGCGCGGCTGACGCCCGCCTCGTCGAGACTTGCAGGATCGCGGCCGACGATCATAGACACCTCCTTGCGGCCGCTAGCCAAGCCCTTATCCTCGAGCGCGCGGGCCACGGCGGCGACATGGCTGGCAAGGCTGCGCTGCGCCAAAAGCGTGCTGGCGAGGAAAGCAAGCGCGAACAGGCCGAGCCAGGTGCTGGTCAGCGACCACTGCAACGCGAAAGCGACCGAACCACTTGCGACCATGAGGATCGCAAGTGCCAGCACGCCGCGCAGGCGGCGGGCATGGGGTTTCAACGTCGCGTCGTTAAGCTTGCGGTCCAGCAGCGCGATCAAATTTCCCATCCACGATACCGGATGCCCAATTGCGCGGAACAGCCGGTCAGGATACCCCCCCAGCAATTCGACCATCAGGGAAAATAAGGCGAGCAAGACGAACATGAGGCTTGGCATTGAAAATCCGGCGGATGTGGTGACCGACCACGGTGGCAGCCTTGGGCGGGCCGATGCGCTGTTTCCCGGCGCGCCAAAGCCCTGGGTGGATCTCTCCACCGGCATCAATCCACACTCCTATCCGCTCCTCGATCTGCCCGCCACCGCCTTTTCACGCCTGCCCGAGGAGAACCGCGCTCGCGAGCTCGCAGCGCTCGCGGCGGAGATCTACGGCGCGCCAAACATGGCGAATGTCGTGCCGGCCCCCGGCACGCAGATCCTGATGCCCCTGGTCATGGCGCTTGCGCCACCTGGCCGGGCGAAGGTGCTCTCGCCGACCTATGCGGAACATCGCCGGGCTGCGGCCATGGTCGGCCATTCAGTTGCCGAGACCACGCAATTCGCTGAATTGTTCGATGCGGATTTAGCCGTGGTCGTCAATCCGAACAACCCCGACGGACGCGTGATCTCACGCGCTGCCTTGCGGCTGTTGGCCCGGCACATGGAGACCAAAGGGGGTCTCCTCGTCGTCGATGAGGCGTTCATGGACGTTGGGCCGCCCGTCGAGGGCGTGGCGCGCGACGTAACGGCTGGGGGCCTCGTCGTCTTGCGGTCCTTTGGGAAGTTCTTCGGCCTTGCCGGCGTACGGCTTGGCTTTGCGATCGCCCATGAAGCAACTGCCGCGCGGCTATCTGGCCAACTCGGGCCTTGGGCCGTCAGCGGACCGGCAATCGAGTATGGCCTTCGCGCGCTGGCGGATCGAAACTGGCAGGCGGATATGCGTGTGCGGCTGGCAAAGGACACGGCCCGCTTGGATGCATTGCTTGCTGGACACGGAATATCCGTCACCGGTACGACATTGTTCCGCTTTGCGCGTCTTACTGAGGCGCCATCGTTGTTCGACACCCTTGGCCGTAAAGGTATTCTCGTGCGAAATTTCGCGCATTCGCCGGACGCGCTTCGATTTGGAATGCCTTCGAACGACATCGAGTTCGCGCGGCTAGGTAATGCACTCGCCACATGGAGGGCATCAGCGTGATCCATGTCACGCCTCTTTCCCGTCTCGCCGAGACTCTTCAGCAGACGCGAGCGCGGCATGTCGTATCGCTGCTCTCGGTCGGCACCGTGTTCGAACGCCCCGCGCATTTACAGGCAGAGGACTGCTTGCATCTGTCAATGCATGACATCATTGACGAGCAGGAGGGCTTCGTCGCCCCTGCTCGCGAGCATGTCGAGGCGCTGCTGGCTTTCGCCTACGATTGGGACCGAACCAAGCCGATGATCGTGCATTGCTATGCCGGGATCAGCCGCTCGACGGCCGCAGCCTATGTGATCGCCGCGGCACTGAATCCGATGCGGGACGCCGCCGCTCTTGCGAAAGAGCTACGCCGCCTGTCGCCATACGCGACGCCAAACCTGCGCATCGTCTCGATCGCCGACGATATCCTCGGCCGCGGTGGAGCGATGACCCACGCAATCGCCAAGATCGGCCGCGGCGCAGAGACTTTCGAAGGCAGACCATTCACGTTGCATCTGCATGACTCTCTGCCGTGTTTAGATTGTAGAGCGGGATTGCCGCTGCCCTCTCGAATGCCCTCTATTTGAGGGCTGGGCCGCGAGACGGTACTGAAGGTGTCTGGCGTGCGGATATTTTTGGTTTCGCAAGAAGAATTTTATGACGACCGTCTGCGGACGAGGAATTCTATCGGCCGCGTATCAGTCTTTATGAACCGACCTTTAGTAGCCACAAGCCAAAATGCCGGGCGCGCATGGCATCGCTGTCATAGGCGCGGTCGGCCAGCAGGATATCGCCCGCGCCAATTCCGCCTGGTATCTGGACCGCCGAGCGCTGGTCATGGTGACCTTGTCCCCAATTTCTATCCAGTTCTTTAGTTCGTTTCCGGCATCAGGTGGGGCTGTTGAGCGGGGATGCGACGTTCAATGGCGCGGCCCCCTTGACACTGCGCAGCGCGAGCGACCGTCGCGGATTTGAAGGTGCTGGCGAAGTCGGCCGGCATCTGCCAGACGATCTTGGAGTGCGGCCGGGCGCGCTCCGCCATTCTATTGCCGGCGCTTACAGGCGCGGCAAGTCGAGCTCCGCTGCCGGCCGCAATGCGGCTTGTGCCGCCTACCCCTGTCGATGGGCTTGGTCGCGAGGCAGCAAAGGGAGGGACACTTGGTCATGCCGGATTTGCGCTCCTCATCGGATGGCTGCCTCTGGCGATCATGTTCGGGGTTGGAGGCCTCTTAGCGCTCACCCCCATCAGGCTCCAGCGGATGAAGCGATTGTAGAGCGTCTTGTGCGGGCCGTAGCCGGCCGGCGCGTCCTTCCACTGCAGACCGTTGCGGATCACGTAAATGATCCCGCTCACCACCCGCCGG
>JAESGM010000435.1_pt1 | contig 34716 bp, 32 predicted proteins | sample 9269721 | NCBI WGS metagenome assembly JAESGM01 (sample SAMN15720920, study PRJNA650825) | algae metagenome | isolation source: Komarekiella atlantica HA4396-MV6 and co-occurring heterotrophs from... | place: USA: Theobald House, Kauai, HI | collected 2009-07-29
GCCTATTTCGACCGTTTCGTGTTCAGCCAGAAATTCGCGCAGGTGGACCCCTGGTCCGAGCGCGTCTCGGGCAAGGACAAGCACGAGTTCCGCCCGATGACAGCGCTTGCCTTCAAGGAGGCGGCGGAATGAGCGCGGAGCACTGGTTCGACATCGGCACGATGGCCGACATCCCGCAACGCGGCGCGCGCTGCGTGGCGACGCCGCAGGGACGGATCGGCGTGTTCCGCACCGCCGACGACCGCATCTTCGCCATCGAAGACCACTGCCCGCACCGCGGCGGGCATCTGAGCGAGGGCATCGTCCACGGCGCGGCGGTGACCTGTCCGCTGCACAACTGGGTCATCTCGCTCGAGACCGGCAAGACGCTGGGCGCGGACGAGGGCGCGGTCAGGACCATCCCCGTGAGGGTCGAGGAGGGCCGCATCCGGCTCGGCCTCGAACCCGCGATCCTGGCGGCGGAGTGAGCGCGATGCAGGATCGCCCGGCGGCCGAGGTGAGGACGACCTGCCCCTATTGCGGAGTGGGTTGCGGCGTGCTGGCGAAGGTCGCCGCGGATGGCGAGGTCTCCGTCCGCGGCGACCCGGACCATCCGGCGAATTTCGGCCGACTCTGCTCCAAGGGCGCGGCGCTCGGCGAGACGATGGGTCTCGACGGACGGCTGCTTCACCCCGAGATCGGCGGCAGGCGCGCCGGCTGGGATGCGGCGCTGGAGTTGGTCGCTGCGCGCTTTACAGAAACGATCGCGGAACATGGGCCGGACGCCGTCGCATTTTACGTCTCAGGCCAGTTGCTGACGGAGGACTACTACGTCGCCAACAAGCTGATGAAGGGCTTTGTCGGCTCGGGCAACATCGACACCAACTCGCGTCTCTGCATGGCGTCGTCGGTCGCCGGTCACCGGCGCGCCTTCGGCGAGGATGTGGTGCCGGGCGTCTATGCCGATTTCGAGGAGGCCGACCTGATCGTGCTCGTCGGGTCGAACACGGCTTGGTGCCATCCGGTGCTCTACCAGCGGATGCTGGCCGCGCGGCAGGCGCGGGGAACGACGATCGTCGTCATCGATCCGCGCCGCACCGCGACGGCGGAGGAATGCGACCTGCACCTGCCGCTGGACGCGGGCACGGACGTCCTGCTGTTCAATGGGCTGCTCGCGCATCTGGCGCGGGTGCGCGCCGTCGATCGCGACTATGTCGCGGCGCATACGAACGGATTTGCGGAAGCGCTGTCGCTGGCAACCGCGGATGCGCCATCGGTCGATGACGTCGCGCGGGGCTGCGGGCTTCGGGCGTCGGATTTGCAGGCATTCTTCGACGCTTTCGCGGCGACGCCGCGCACGGTCACGGTCTACAGCCAGGGCGTCAACCAGTCGGCTCACGGCACCGACAAGGTCAACGCCATCCTCAACTGCCATCTGGCGACGGGGCGGATCGGACGGCCGGGGGCGGGGCCGTTCTCGGTGACGGGACAGCCGAACGCGATGGGTGGACGCGAGGTCGGCGGGCTCGCGAACCAGCTCGCCGCGCACATGAATTTCGACGTGCCGGCCGACGTCGACCGGGTCGCGCGCTTCTGGAACGCGCCGGACATCGCCCGCAGGCCGGGGCTGAAGGCGGTGGATCTTTTCCGCGCCGTCGGAGAAGGCAAGGTCAAGGCGCTCTGGATCATGGGCACCAATCCGGCGGCGTCGATGCCCGATGCGAACCGGGTGCGCGGGGCGCTGAAGGCGTGCGACTTCGTGGTCGTCTCCGACGTCACCCGCACCGACACGACCGGCTTTGCCGACGTGCTGCTGCCCGCTGCCGCCTGGGGCGAGAAGGAGGGCATGGTGACGAATTCGGAGCGCCGCATGTCGCGCCAGCGCGCCTTCGTGCCGCTGCCCGGCGAGGCGCGGGCCGACTGGCGCATCGTCTGCGACGTCGCGCGGCGGATGGGCTTTGGCGATGCCTTCGCCTTTGACGGGCCGGCCGCGATCCTGCGCGAACATGCGGCGCTGTCGGCGTTCGAGAACGAAGGCAGGCGGCAGTTCGACATCGGTGGACTGTCGAATATCGACGAGGACCGGTATCGCGATTTCAAACCGCGCCTCTGGCCGGCGCGGGCGGGCGGCGATCCCGAGCGTCTCTTCTCGGACGGTCGCTTCGCGACGTCCGACGGCCGCGCCCGGTTCGTGGCGGTGCGCCAGGAGGGGCCGGCGCTGCCGGTGACGGCCGACCGGCCGCTCGTGCTCAACACCGGCCGCATGCGCGACCAGTGGCACACGATGACGCGCACCGGCCGCGTGCCGCGCCTCGCCGCCAACGCGCCCGAGCCTGTCATCGACATCAATCCGCGCGATGCGACGGCGAACGGCCTGCGCGACGGCGACCTGGCGCGGATCGAGACACGGTTCGGCTTCGCCCGCGCGCGGGTTCGCACGAGCGACGGGCAGCGTCCCGGCCATGCCTTCCTGCCGATGCACTGGAGCGGCCGGTTCGCCGCCATGTCGGGCGCGGGCGCGGTGTCCTCGCCCGTCACCGATGCCTATTCCGGCCAGCCAGAACTGAAGCACGTCCCGGCGCGAATCGCGCGCGAGGCGGTCGCCTGGCAGGCCGTGCTCCTGACCCGCCGCGATCTGCGTCCGACCGGCTTCGTCCACTGGAGCCGGCAGGCGGTCGCGGGCGGCTGGTCCTATGCGCTGACCGGCACGGAGACGCCCGACCAGGGCATCCTACTAGCGCGCGCTTTGCTGCCGGCGATCGCCGAAAACCTCGTCGAATATCGCGACCGGCACGGGTTCAACTATCGGGCGGCGATGCTGGATGCGGCGGGCTCGCTGGCGGAGGCGCTGATGGTCGCGCCCGTCGGCCATCTGCCGGATGCGGCGTGGTTGACGTCGCTGCTCGGCTCGCAGGACCCGCTCTCGGCAGTCGAGCGGCGGGCGCTTCTGGCCGGCCGCGCGCCGGAGGCGGGACCCTCGATCGGGCGCGTCGTCTGCGCCTGCTTCAATGTCGGCGTCAACCAGCTTGCCGTCGCCGCGCAGTCGGGGTGCCGCAGCCTCGACGCCATCGGCCAGGCGCTCGGCGCCGGCACCAATTGCGGCTCGTGCCGCTCCGAGATCAGGAGGATCGTCGATGCATATCCTGCCCAGGCAGCCGAGTGACGCCGCGCCTGCCCGCATCCGGCCGCTCAGCGTCCTGCCCGTCTTCTACGACCTCGCCGGCCGTCGCGCCGTCGTCGCCGGCGGCACGGCGGCGGCCGCCTGGAAAGCGGAACTGATCGCGGCCGCGGGTGCCGACCTTCACGTCTATGCGCAGCGCGAGGGCCGGTGCGAGGAGCTTGTCCGGCTTGCCGAACGCGAACCGGGTGTGATGCTTCACGACCGGGATTGGCGGGCAGGCGATCTCGCCGATGCCGTGCTCGCCGTGGCGGACGCGGAGGATGAAGCGGAGGCCGGGCGATTCCGGCATGCCGCAAGCGCGGCGGGCGCTGCCTGCAACGTCATCGACAAGCCGGCCTTCTGCGATTTCCAGTTCGGCGCCATCGTCAACCGCTCGCCGGCGGTGATCGGCATTTCGACGGCGGGTGCGGCGCCGATCGTCGGACAGGCGATCCGCCGCCGCATCGAAACGCTGCTGCCACCCTCGTTCGCCGAGTGGATGGCGCTCGCGCGCGACTGGCGCGAAAAAGTGAACGAAAAGCTCGCCATGGGCGCACCGCGCCGTGCCTTCTGGGAACGGTTTGCCGATCGGGCGTTTGGGGCGGAATCTCCCGAAAAAGCCGATATCGACGCGATGATCCGCGAGGGTGGTGCGAGCCGGGAAGGGCACGTCACCTTCGTCGGCGCGGGACCGGGCGATGCCGAACTCCTGACGCTGAAGGCGATGCGGGCGTTGCAGGCGACCGACGTCATCCTCTTCGACGACCTCGTTTCCGACGACGTGCTGGAACTCGCCCGGCGCGAGGCGCGGCGCATTCTCGTCGGCAAGCGGGCGGGCCGGCCGAGCTGCAAGCAGCACGAAATCAACGACATGATGGTCGCGCTGGCAAAAGCCGGGCGGCGCGTCGTGCGGCTGAAGTCCGGCGATCCGATGATCTTCGGCCGGGCCGGCGAGGAAATCGAGGCGCTGCGCGCGGCGGGGATCGGCTTCGACGTGGTGCCGGGCATCACGGCGGGCCTCGCCATGGCGTCGACGCTCGGCGTCTCGCTGACCCATCGCGACAGGGCGAAATCCGTGCGCTTCGTGACCGGCCATTCGAAGAAGGGCGGCCTGCCGGACGATGTCGACTGGGCGGCGATCGCCGACCCGTCGGCGACGACGATCTTCTACATGGGCGCGCGCATGGCGGGCGAAATCGCGGTGGCACTGATCGCCCATGGCATGGCGCCCGCGACGCCCGTCGCCATCGCCGCCGATCTGGCGCGTCCGACCGAGCGGCTCGGCCGCACCGATCTGGCAGGCCTGGCGCAGGCGCTTTCGACGTTCGACGCGGACCAGGCGATCCTGATCGGCGTCGGATCCGTGTTCGCGCAGCGGGCGGCGGTGGACACCGCCTGCCGCAAGGTCGCCTAGCGCCCGAAACCCGATTGCTGGGGCAGCCAAAGCGCGAGCTGCGGGAAGGCCCAGACGATGAAGAGCCCGACGATCAGGATGCCGACATAGGGCGCGGCGCCGCGCATGATCTGCGTCAGCGGGGCGCCGGTGATGCCCTTCAGGACGAAGAGGTTCATGCCGACCGGCGGCGTGATCAGCGCCAGTTCGAGGTTGATCATCAGCATGATGCCGTACCAGATCGGGTTGATGTCGAGCGCCAGCATCGCCGGCAGGATGATCGGCGTGGTGATCAGGATGATCGCGATCGTCTCCAGGAACATGCCGAGGATGAAGATGGCGATCATGACGATCAGGATGAATCCGGTCTGCGACAGGCCGAGCGAGGCCACCGTCTCCATCACTTCGGCGGGCAGGCGGATGATGGTGATCGCATGGCCGAACATGCCGGCGGCCGCGATGATCATGAACAGCATCGCGCAGGTGCGCATGGTCTGCCAGGTGCAGTCGACGAGATCGCGCAGCGAGACGTTGCGGTAGACGAGGAGCGCGACGAGCAGCGCATAGGCGGCGCCGACGGCGGCCGCCTCGGCCGCGGTGAAGACGCCGAAATAGATGCCGCCGAGGATGACGGGCGGCATCATCACGGCCCAGATCGATTTCCAAAACGCGGCGATGACGGCGCGCACGCCCGGCCAGTCCTGCGTCTGCGTCTCGCCATGGGCGTTGGCCTGGAACCAGGAGAAGACGGCGAAGAACAGCGCGATCATCAGGCCGGGAATGATGCCGGCGAGGAAGAGGCCGCCGATCGAGGCGTTGGTGACGACGGCGTAGAGGATCATCGGCCCAGAGGGCGGGATCAGGATGCCGAGCGTGCCGCCTGCGGCGATGATGCCGTAGGTGTCGCGCGGCCGGTAGCCGTAGCGCTGCATCTGCGGGATCGCGGTCGAGCCGATGGTGAGCGCGGTGGCGACGGACGAGCCGGAAATGGTGGCGAAGATCGTGCAGGAGAGGATGGTGGCGAAGCCCAGCCCGCCCTTGATGTGCCCGACGAGCTTGTTCGACATCTCGTAGAGATCGTCGACCACCTTCGCCTTGATCATCACATGCGCCATGAAGGCGAACATCGGGATGGTGGCGAGGAGCGGGTTGTTGAGCGAGGCGAAGACCGTATCGGCCATCGACCAGATGCTGCCCTCGAAGAACCAGAGGACGGTGAGCGAGGTGAGTCCGAGCGCGGCGAAGATCGGCATGCCGGTGAGAAGCAGGACGATCAGGAGCCCGACGATGAAGAGGATCATGCCCGGCCTCCGCGCAGGAGCGTGAAGAGGCGCGCAAGGCACACGAGCGAGATCAGGACGCCGCCGACGATCATGGTCGATTGCGGTATCCACATCGGCAGTTCGAGATAGCCGGCCGAATAGGCGCCGAAGCGGCGCGAGAAGGAAACGGTGTGCCAGGCGGTGGCCAGCAGCGCGATCGAGAAGATCAGCACCGAAAGCTGCGCCCAGACGTCGAGCCAGCGCCGCAGCGAAGGCGACGCCTTGTCGAGGATCATGTCGATGCGGATGTGGTCGTCACGCCGCGACGCCTCGGCCGCGCCGAACATGACGATGGCGACGACGAAGAAGCCGGTCGCCTCCTCGACGCCGACGAGCGGCCGGCCCATCACGTAGCGCATCCACACGCCGGCGCCGGTGATGACGAGCACCACCAGGATCAGCACCGAACTGACGAGACCGCCGGCGCCGGAAATCGCGGCGGCGAGACGGTCGATCGGCGAGGAGGCGACGGGCGCCTCCTCCTCCATTTCCGCAGGATCCCGCATGCCGGGCTACTTGATCTTCTCGATCAGCGCCAGGAGCTCGCGGCCTTCCTCGCCGGTCTCGGCGGCAAAGCCTTCCTCGAACGCCGGCTGCATGGCCGCGCGAAACGCCTCGTTCTCCTCGTCGGTGGCGATGTGGACGGTGACGCCCTTGTCCTCGAGCTGCTTCGGGGCTTCGGCCGAGGCCTCCTGCGAGGCTTCGAGCGCCCAGCCGGCCGCCTTCTTGCCGGCCTCGTCGAGCGCGGCCTTCTGCGTGTCGGACAGGCCGTCATACCAGGAAGGCGTGACGTAGCCGTGGAGATAGGCGGCAAGCACCGGCACCACGGTCATGTGGTCCTGCACCTCGAAATAGCGGCGCGAATAGGCCGCCGCGACGTCGGTCACCGCGGCGTCGATGACGCCGGTCGCCAGCGCCTGATAGACCTCGCTGCCGGGCATCGACACAGTCGAGGCGCCCATGGCGGTCAGGCCGCGGTCGAAGGCGGGGCCGATGCCGCGCATCTTCACGCCCTGGAAGTCCTCCGGGCTGGTCAGCGCCTTGCCCTTGGAGGTGAACACGCTGACATTGGTCTGGAACATCCAGGCGATGTTCTTGACGCCCTTTTCGAGGAGCTTGTCCTCGAGATAGGCCGCGGCCTCCGAGGTCGGCCACTGCTTCCACGCCTCGATCGAGGACATGGTGTAGGGGCCGACGGTCACGTTCATGATCGGCAGCGTCTTGCCCCACTGGAAGTTCAGCGAGAAGGCGCATTCGATCTCGCCGCGCGCGACCGCGAGGATGTTGTCGTTGGCCTTGATCAGGCTGTCGGCGCCGAACACCTGCACGTCGAGCTCGCCGTTCGACAGCGTCTCGACCTCGGCCGCCCACTTGTCGATCACGTTCGAGATGTGGTGCCCGGGCGGAAGCTGGTGGCTGCAGCGCATGGCTTCCTGGGCGCTCGCCGCGCCCGCCATCGCCGTGGTGGCGATGAGTGTTGCAAGGAATGTCTTCGTCATCATGGTCTCCTCCCAATCGTGACCGGTTTATCGTGGCATTCAGCCGACCTTCAGTTCGGCGGCGCGCGGCAGGCCTGCGCGGGCCATCTGGCCGTAGAGCGGTTCTGCGGGCATTTCGCGCTTCAGGATGTCGCGGATCGCGACCAGTTTCTCGAGGTCGATGCCGGTGGCGAAGCCCTTCGTCTCGCACAGGAAGACGAGGTCCTCGAAGACGACGTTGCCCGTCGCGCCGGGGGCAAAAGGACAGCCGCCGAGCCCGCCGAGCGAACCGTCGAGAATGCGGCAGCCTGCATCGAGCGCCGCTGACGCGTTGGCGATCGCCATGCCGCGCGTGTCGTGCAGGTGGACGGCGATGGCGCGCTCGCCGGCGATGGCGCGCGTGCGCCCGACGAGCGCCGCGATCTGGTTCGGGCCGGCAAAGCCGACCGTGTCGGCGAGCCCGACGACATCGGCGCCGGCCTCGAAGAGGGCGAAGGCGAGATCGACCACCGCGTCATGGTCGACCGCGCCGGTGATCGAGCAGCCGAAGGCCATGGCGATGCCGGCATTGACCAGCGGGCGGTGGTCGCCGGCGTCGCGCAGCTCGCAAAGCCGGCGCACATGGGCGACCGCCTCCGCGCGCGAGCGGCGGGTGTTGGCCTGCGAATGCGCCTCGGTCGCCGAGACCACGCACATGATCTCGTCGACCTTGGCGGCCATCGCATCGTCTGCGCCGTGATCGTTGAGGACGAGCCCGACCGCATGCGCGTCCGGCAACGCCTTGACGGCGGCGAGCACTTCATGGACGTCCGCGAATTGCGGGAAACGCGAGGCGGGCAGGAACGAGCCGACCTCGAAATTGCGCACGCCGGCGGCGTGTTCGCGGCCGATCCATTCGATCTTGGCCGCGGTCGAGGGGAAGGATTTGACGAGCTGCAGGCCGTCGCGCAAGCCCACTTCGCGCAGGACGACGCGGTCGGCGGGATAGATGTCGTGCAGCCGGGTCATGCCGCGCGTGCCTTCGGCTTGCCGCGGGCGGCTTCGATCGCGGGCTGGTCGAGGCCGATTCCGGTGAGGACGGCATCCGTGTCCTGCCCGATCGACGGCAGGTCGCCGCCGCCGGTCAGCATCGTGCCGTCGACCTCGAAGGGCAGCGAGGGCGCGCGGAAGGTCGAGCCGTCCGGCATGCGCGAGGTGGCAAGGCCGCCCGGCCGCATCACATGCGGGTTCTCGTACATGTCGGCCGGCCTGGCGATCGGCGAATAGGGAATGCCGATCTCCTCGAAGCGCTTCAGGAGTTCGCCGGCCTCGCGCGCGGCGATGGCGCGCGCGACGATCGGCACCGTCCGGTCGCGGGCGTTGATCTGGTCCATCCGGGTCTGGAGCCGCGGATCGTCGATCAGGTCGTCGAGGCCGAGAAGCCGGCAAAGCGCCGTCCATTGGCCTTCGGTGACCGCGCCGACGAAGACCTGCCCGCCATCGGCGGTGTCGAAGATGTCGTAGATCGGCCAGGAGAAATCGCGCTCCGGCATCGGCGGCGGTGATTTGCCCTCGAGTTCGAACTGGACCATGTGCTGGGCGACCAGCAGCAGGCAGTTCTCGAAGAGGCCGATGCGCAGGTTCCTGCCCTTGCCCGTATCCCTGCGCTCCAGAAGCGCGGCGAGGACCGAGAGCGCGCCGAAGAGCCCGCCCATGATGTCGTTCGCGGACGAGCCGACGCGCAGCGGCCGGCCGGACGGGCCGGTCATGTAGGCAAGGCCGGTCATCATCTGGACGACTTCGTCGAGCGCCGTTCGGTCCTGATAGGGCCCGCGCAGGAAGCCCTTGTGCGAGGCGACGATGAGGTTCGGAAATTCGCTGCGCAGCGTCTCGCCGTCGGCACCCATCCTGGCCAGCGACTGGTCGCGGAAATTCTCGATGAAGACGTCGGCGGTGGCGAGGAGCTTGCGCAAGGCCGCCTGTCCGCTTTCGCTCTTCAGATCGAGCTGGACGGACTTCTTGCCGCGATTGAACAGCGGAAACATCGGCCGGCCCATGCCGGAGAGGTGCCGCGTCTTGTCGCCCTCGGGCGGCTCGACCTTGATCACCTCGGCGCCGAGAAAGCCGAGGAACATGCCGCAGGACGGACCCATGATCATGTGGCTTATCTCGACGACGCGAATGCCTTCGAGCGGCTTGAACGGTTCCGTCAATTGCATCTCCTCCGGTCGCTTGACGACGACGTGGCGGCAAGGTAGCGCTCGATTGGGGATCGCAAAATTATAAAGTTTCTAAGACATCGTTCTGAATTCGAGAAACCATGGATTCGCGCCAGCTTCGCTATTTCGAGGCGATCTTCGAAAAACGCAGCCTGACCACGGCAGCCGGCGACCTGCGCGTGGCGGTCTCGGCGCTGAGCCATCACCTTTCCAATCTCGAGGCCGAGCTCGGCCAGCGGCTCTTCCACCGCAAGCCGCGCGGGTTGGAGCCGACGGCGGCGGGCGAGCGGCTCTACACCCACGCCAAGGCGATCCTGCGGGCGATGCAGGCGGCGGAGCGCGACATCAAGGCCTCGGGCGGCGAGGTCGCGGGCGACGTGACGATCGGCATGGCCTATTCGGCGGTGAAGGCGATCGGCGTGCCGCTGCTCCAGCGCATCCTGACCGACTATCCGAAGCTGAACCTGTCGCTGTCGGAAAGCCTGTCCGGTGCGACGCTGCTGCATCTTCTCGCCGCCGATGTCGACATGGCGCTGGTCTACAACCCGCCCGCCGACATGCGGCTGAAATCGATCCCGGTGCTCGAGGAGAGCATGGTGCTGATCGGGCTGGAGGAGATCATCGGCGGCAATGGCCGGCCGATCGCCTTCCACGACACGCTGGAGATGCCGATGATCATCCTGCGCCAGGGCATCTCGGCACGCGCGCTGGTCGACGACGCGACGCTCCTGAAGAAGCTCGAAAGCAAGGCGCGCTTCCAGATGAACTCGGTGCAGGCGATCGGCGGCGCGTTGATCGCCGGGCTCGGCTGCGCCATCGGCACGCGCCTCTTCCTGCAGGAGCACATCGAATCCGGCGCGCTCGCCGTCCGGCCGATCATCGAGCCGGAACTGTCGCGCACGCTTTACCTCTGCCAGATGGCCGAGCGGCCTTCGTCCTATGCGCTGGAGGCGGTGCAGCGGCTCGTCGTCGAACTCGTCCACGCCGCCGTCGCATCGGGCCGCTGGGATGCGAAGAAGATCGGGGCGTCCGAATGGCGATGACCACGGGTCAGGCGTCGGTCGGCTTCTCGTCCGTTTCGGATGGCCGGTCGGACTGCACGATCGGCGGGATGCCGGGATTGTTGTCGGACCGGTCGCGATAGATCGCGGCGCGGCCGAGCATCATCAAGGTGACGGGCGTCGTCAGGGTGACGAAGACGCCGATCAGGATCTCGTGGATGACTGGACGTGCGGCCGCGGCGGTGAAGAAGATCATCGATCCCATCACCATGCCGCCCGCGCCCCAGCTCGTCGCCAGCGTCGGCGCGTGAATGCGGTCGTAGAATGAGCCGAGCCGGGCCAGCCCGAAGGCGCCGATCAGCGCCAAAGTGGCGCCGAGCAGGATGAAGGCCGCGCTGAGGATCGCCGCCCAGAGCGGCACTTCTGCATAGGCGACGCTCATTCGATCACCTCGCCGCGCATGAGGAACTTGGCGAGCGCCACGGTGGCGACGAAACCCATGACCCCGATGACGAGGGCGGCCTCGAAATAGAGCGTGTTGCCGGTGCGCACGCCGAAGGCGAGCAACTGGAGCATGGCACAGACATAGAGCCCGTCGAGCGCCAGCACCCGGTCCTGCGCGCGCGGGCCGACCACCATCCGGTAGGTGCAGAACAGCATCGCGATGGCGAGGAAGGACTGGGCGATGAACAGCGCCACCTGCATGATCAGGACGTTCATTCGAAGATCTCCAGCAACAGGCGCTCGTAGCGATTGGCGATGAGGTCGATCCATGTCGCCTCGTCGACGAGATCGAAGACGTGGATCAGGAGCGTGCCGCGCGCCGAATTGTAGTCGAGCCAGGCGGTGCCCGGCGTGCTCGTCAGGACGATGGAGAGGACGGCGAGCGCCGACGGGTTGGTCAGCCGAATCGGCACGAGGATGAAGCCGGAATTGCGCTGGTAGCGCTTGCCCGACAGGATGATGCGCGCGACCGCGAAATTGGAGCGGACGATGTCGTAGAGGACGATGCCGAACAGTTCCGGGATGGCCGCGAAGCGCCGGATGCGCGGGCTGGTCTCGCCGAGCGCGCGCAGCGCGTTGCTCGCGCCGATGGCGACGAGCACGGCGAGGATCGCATGGCCCGGCGTGAAGCCGGACAGCGCCAGCCACATGAAGGCGAGACCGGCGGCGAGCAGCGGATAGGGCAGGATCGCTCTCATTTGCTTGCTCCCGCGAAAGGCGGCACGCGCTCCGCGCCGAGGACGGCGTCGAGATAGCGCTCCGCGTCGTGCAGGTCCCCGGCGGTGGCGGTGACGACGTCCATGACGAGACCGGCCTGGAGCGCAAGGGCGACCAGGACCGCGAGCAGGAACAGGATCGGCGCTGTCTCGACGATCGTCACCCGCGGCGCGAACGCTTCCACCGGCGCCCAGAAGGTGCGGATGCCCATGCGCGCGAGGGCGATCAGCGCGGTGAGGCCCGAGACGATTAGCAGCGTTGCGAGGATGACCCGCATCGTGCCGCCGCCGGCGATCTCGACCGAGGGCGGGCCGATGACGGCGTTGAGGATGGCGAACTTCGCGAGGAAGCCGGAGAGCGGTGGCAGTCCGATCAAGACCAGCGCGAGAAGCACGAAGCCGATGCCGAGGATGGCGAGCGCGCCCGGCATCATTTCGCCGATCTCGTCGTCGTCCTCCTCGTCGGCGCCGGTCTCGCCATAGGCTTCCATCGTGACGGCGAGAACGTCGGCGGCGGCGTCCTGCTCGCGCTCGATGAGCTCGACGACCATGAAGAGCGCGCTGACGGCAAGGGTCGAGGAGATGAGGTAGAAGAGCGCACCGGCCGTACTGCCGGGCTCCGAAATGCCGAAGGTGGCGAGGAGCGTGCCGGACGACATCAGGACGAAATAGGCGCTGGCGCGCTGCATCGACTGCGAGGCGAGGAGGCCGATCGAGGCGAAGACGAGCGTCGCCGAACCGCCGATGAAGATGAGCATCGCGCCGAACGCCTCGCCGCTGGCCGGCACGAGGAGGGCGAGGCGCAGGAGCGCGTAGATGCCGACCTTGCTCAGCATGGCGAAGGTGGCGGCGACGGGCGCGGCGGCGGCCGAATAGGCGGGCACCAGCCAGAAGCCGAGCGGCCACATGCCGGCCTTGACGAGGAAGGCGAGGCTAAGCATGGCGAGCCCGACATGGAGCGCCGGCTCGGCGAAGCCTTCGAGGGTCGCGGCGCGCAGCGCGATCTCGGCCATGTTGAGGCTGCCGGTCGCGCCGAAGACGAGCGCGATGCCGATCAGGAAGATCAGCGAGGCGACGAGGTTGACGGCGATGTAGTGGAGCCCCGACTTCACGCGCGCCGAGCCGGAGCCGTGCAGGACGAGGCCGTAGGACGCGGCGAGCATCACCTCGAAGAAGACGAAGAGGTTGAAGAGGTCGCCGGTCAGGAACGCGCCGTTGAGCCCGACCAGCAGGAACTGGAACAGGCTGTGGAAGTGCGGGCCGGCTTTTGCCCACCGCTCGACGGCGAAGACCAGGGCGGGGATGGCGAGGATCGCCGTCAGCACCAGCATCAGCGCCGACAGGCGGTCGGCGACGAGGTTGATCGAGATGGGCGCCGGCCAGTTGCCGAGGAGATAGACGAGCGCGACGGCGTCGTTGCCGATATGGACCTTTTGCAGGAGCACGACGGCGACGGCGAAGAGCGACAGGCTCGACAGGAGTGCGATGGTCGTCTTCAGCCGCCGCTCGCGATCGTCGAAGAACAGCATAAGCGCACCCGCGACGAGCGGGATCAGGATGGGCGCGATGACGAGGTGGTGCGGGTCGAGATTCATCGATCGCTCTCCCGCCCGTCGACATGGTCGGTGCCGGTCAGGCCGCGCGAGACGATGAGCACGACGAGGAAGAGCGCCGTCGTGGCGAAGCCGATGACGATCGCCGTAAGCACCAGCGCCTGCGGCAGCGGGTCGGTATAGGCGGCGGGATCGACAGGCAGCGAGCCGTCGAGCACCGGCGGCGCGTTCACGCGCAGGCGTCCCATCGAGAAGATAAAGAGGTTGACGGCATAGGAAAGCAGGGCGAGGCCGATGACGACCTGATAGGTGCGCGGGCGCAGCAGCAGCCAGACGCCCGAACCCGTCAGCGTGCCGATGGCGAGTGCGATCAGGAGTTCCATCAGCTCTGCCCTCCCTCAGCCGAAGACTTGGGCGTCTTGGGCTTGGCCGAACGGATCGACTGGTGGGCGATGGCGATGAGCATCAGCACGGTGGCACCGACGACGAGGCTGAAGACGCCGAGGTCGAAGAGCAGCGCCGAGGCGGTCGGCATGTCGCCGACGAAGGGGATCTCGGTGTACTGGAAGTAGGACGTCAGGAACGGATAGCCGAAGAGCCACGAGCCGAGCCCGGTCGCCGCTGCCGTCAGGAGGCCGAAGCCGATCCAGCGGACGGGCAGGATGCGCAGCCGCTCCTCCACCCAGCGCGTGCCGCCGGCGAGATATTGCAGAAGGAAGCCGATCGACATGGTGATGCCGGCCGCGAACCCGCCGCCGGGCAGGTCGTGCCCGCGCAGGAAGAGATAGGCGGCGAGGAGCACGATGACGGGGAACATCCAGCGCATGATGACCGACGGCACGAGGAGGTAGTCCTTCACCGTCTCGCCGACCTCGCGGTCGCGCTGGACGTCGTCGAACTCGTTCTGCTCGCGCTGCTGGTAGGGAATTTCGCTTGTGTCCTCGGCCGGGCGGAAGCGGCGCAGAAGGGCGAAGACGGTGAGCGCGACGATGCCGAGAACGACGATCTCGCCAAACGTGTCGAAGCCGCGGAAGTCGACGAGGATGACGTTGACGACGTTGGTGCCGCCGCCTTCCGAGTAGGCGTGCTCGAGATAGTAGTCGCCGACGGAGGGGGGCAGCGGCGTTCGCATTGTCAGGTAGGCGAGCGTCGCGGTGCCGAGGCCGGCGGCGACGGCCAGCGCGAAATCGCGCGAGCGGCGCAGCCGGGTCTTCGGATCGACCGACTCGTAGATCTCCTCGTCGCGCTTCGGCAGCCAGCGCAGGCCGAGCAGGATCAGGACGGTGGTGACGATCTCGACCAGCAATTGCGTGACGGCAAGGTCTGGCGCGGAGAACCAGACGAAGGTGATGCAGGTGATCAGCCCCGCGCCGCCCATCAGGATCAGCGCGGCAAGTCGGTGAAACTTCGCCTGGTAGGCCGCCCCGACGGCGCAAAGGCCGCCGATGACCCAGAGCATGGCGAGGATCGGGTCGATGCCGCGCACCGAAAGGTCGGGCAACTCGTCGCCCGCTCCCCACATCGCCCAGATGCCGGCGAGGATGGCGACCAGCAGCAGCATGCGAAGCTGCGGCTGCAGCTTGCGCGTGGCGAGGACGCCTTCCAGGAAGCGCGCGCCGCGCCAGCTTACCGTAACGAGGATGCGCTCGAAGATGCGCTGGCCCTTGAGACGGCGGAAGAAGGGCGGGCCTTCCTCGGAATCGCGCAAATAGGGCTGCAGGAGCAGATAGAGAACCGCGCCGGCGACGAGCGCGATGACGCTCATCAGCAGCGGCAGGTTGAAGCCGTGCCAGACCGCGAGGCTGTATTCGGGCGTATCCTCGCGCAGCACGGCGACGACCGCCGTGTCGAGGAGGTTGCCGACGCTGAACGCGGGGATGATGCCGACGATGAGGCAGGCGAAGACGAGCAGTTCGATCGGCACCCGCATCCAGTGCGGCGGCTCGTGCGGCTCGCGCGGCAGGTCGACCGGCTTCGGGCCGAAGAAGACCTTGTGGATGAAGCGGATCGAATAAGTCACGGCGAAGGCGCCGGCGATGGTCGCGACATAAGGCGCGACGCCGTCGAGAAGCGATGCGCGGTGCTGCTCGATCGTCTCGGCGAAGAACATCTCCTTCGACAGAAAGCCGTTGAGGAGCGGCACGCCCGCCATCGCCGCGCTCGCCACCATGGCCAGCGTCGCGGTGATCGGCAGGAAGGAGAACAGCCCAGACAGGCGCCGCATGTCGCGCGTGCCGGCCTCGTGGTCGATGATGCCGGCGGCCATGAAGAGCGACGCCTTGAACGTCGCGTGGTTGAGCATGTGGAAGATCGCGGCGACGGCGGCGAGCGGACTGCCGAGGCTGAGTAGAAGCGTAATCAGGCCGAGATGACTGATCGTCGAATAGGCGAGGAGACCTTTCAGGTCCTGCTGGAAGATGGCGAAGGCGGCGCCGAGGAGCAGCGTCGACATGCCGGCCAGCCCGACGATGAAGAACCATTCGTCGGTCCCGGCAAGGACGGGCCAGAAGCGCGCGAGGAGGAAGACGCCGAGCTTCACCATGGTCGCCGAATGGAGATAGGCCGAGACCGGCGTCGGCGCGGCCATGGCGTTCGGCAGCCAGAAGTGGAACGGGAACTGTGCGCTCTTGGTCAAGGCGCCGGCGAGGATCAGGAGCAGGGCGGGGACGTAGAGGTCGTGCGTGCGGATTTCGTTGCCGGCGGCGAGCACCGCATCGAGATCGTAGCTGCCGGCCATCTGGCCGAGAAGCACCATGCCGGCGAGGAGGCACAGCCCGCCGGTGCCGGTGATGGTCAGCGCCATGCGCGCGCCGTCGCGCGCCGCCTGCGTGTGATTCCAGTAGCCGATCAGCAGGAAGGAGAAGATGCTCGTCAGTTCCCAGAAGACGGCGAGCAGGATGATGTTGCCGGAGAGGACCACGCCCTGCATCGCGCCCATGAAGGCGAGGAGGAAGGCGTAGAAGCGCGCCACCGGATCCTTCGGCGACATGTAGTAGCGGGCATAGATGACGACGAGGAGGCCGATGCCGGTGATCAGCATCGAGAACATCCAGGCAAAGCCGTCGATGCGCAACGTCACGGACAGGCCGAGCGCGGGCACCCACTGGATGACGTGCTTGACGACGCCGCCATCGGCGACCTGCGGATAGGCGAGTGCGGTGACGGCGAGCCCGCCGAGGGCCACGAACCCGGCCAGCCAGGCCTCGGCATTGCGGGCGTTCGACGACAACAGCGCGGCAAACAGGCTGCCCATGAAGGGAAGCCCGACGAGAAGCACCAGAAAGCCGCTATGCCAGATCGTTGTCATCAATACGCGTCCGTTACCATGCTCGAGGCGAAGCGAGCGTCAGGGCGGCGATGACGGGTGCGAACTCGAAATGCGGGGCGGATCACCCGCAGGAGGTTCGCAGCGCGATGCGGCGCAGGACGCTCAGACCGGGGTCGAAGCGGGCGGTGCGCGCGCGTGCGCGGTGTGACGGACGATATCGACGGCGCCTGCCGCAGGCGGCGGCGCGCGGGCGGGGCTGATCGTGGCGAGTTCGAGTGCGGGCAGGAGTATGGCCAACGCCACGCCGCCATCGAAGCCGACGGGGCCGGCGACGACGTCCACGTCGCGCTCGCGATATTCCTGCTCCTGCTGGGGCGCGCTGAACTTGTGCGGCGGTGCGGGGTCCGCCTTGAGTTCCTCGGAAAGGCCGGCTGCGATATGGAGGCCGTTGGCCGGCACCGAGGGCAGACCGGCATAGCCGAGAAGGGCGAGGAAGAGGAGCGTGAACGGCACCGCGCGCCACGTCATGACGCGACGTCCGGTCGGGGCCAGATTTTGCTCCGCTCCTGCCAATGAACCACCATTTGCCTGTGTTTCAATTGGACTTAAAGCACAGGTCCCGCCCTGTCCAGATATGCGATCCGGACAGGGCCAGTTTGTCGCGATCGGCTACTCGGCCGGAGCGGCTTCGGGCAGGTTCGCCTTGCGTCCGGGCCGCCCGCCGGCCCAGTCGCCGAGGAGCAGCAGGATCGGCGCGGCGATGAAGATCGACGAGGTCGTGGCGACCACGACGCCGAACACCATCGGCCAGGCGAAGTTCTCGACCGCGCTGCCGCCCCAGATCGCCATCGGCAGGATGGCGAGGAAGGTGGTCAGCGAGGTGAAGACGCAGCGCACGAGCACCTGGTTGATGCTCATGTCGATGATCTCGCGCAGCGGCTTTTGCCTGTAGAGCCGCATGTTCTCGCGCATGCGGTCGTAAACGACGACCTTGTCGTTCACCGAATATCCGATGATCGTCAGGAGCGCCGCGATGGCGGTCAGGTTGAAGTCGAGCCCGGTGAGCGCGAAGAAGCCGACCGTCTTGGTGGTGTCGAGGACGAGCGTGGCGATGGCGCCGACGGCGAAATACCACTCGAAGCGCCACCAGATATAGGCGAGCATGGCAAGGCTCGCGAGCACCACGGCGATGACGCCGTTGCGCGCGAGTTCGCCGCTGACCTTCGGCCCGACGACCTCCGTCCGCTCGACGCTCGCGCCAGGATCAACGGTCGCGACGGTGCTGCGCAACAGGTCGATCGCCCGCGTCTGCGCCGCCTCGCCGCCTTCCTGGCGCTGCAGGCGCACGAGCACGTTGTTCTCGCCGCCGATGCCCTGCAGCGTCACCTCGCCGAGCCCCATCTCGCTGAGGTTCGAGCGCAACGTCGCGAGGTCGACATCGCCCGACGTGACGATCTCGGCCTGGATGCCGCCGGTGAAGTCGATGCCGTAATTGAGCCCCGGCTTGATGAAAAGGCCGATCGAGGCGAGCGACAGGAAGATCGACACGCCGATGCCGAAATAGCGTGCGCGCATGAAGGCGAAGCGTGTTTCGCCCGGCGCGATGCGCAGCGGTGAACGGATTTCGAGCGTCTTCATGTGCCGGCGACGCACGATCTCGGTCATGGCGATGCGCACAACCGCAACGGCGGTGAACATCGAGATGACGATCCCGATCATCATGGTGATGGCGAAGCCGCGCACCGGCCCGGAGCCGAACAGGAAGAGAAGCGCGGTGGCGATCAGCGAGGTGACGTTGGCGTCGACGATGGTGGAATAGGCGCGGCTGAAGCCGTGGTCGAGCGCGGCGAACGCGCTTCGCCCGCGCGCGGTCTCCTCCTTGATTCGCTCGTTGATCAGGATGTTGGCGTCGACGGCGATGCCGATGCCGAGGATGATGCCGGCGATGCCGGGCAGGGTCAAAGTCGCGCCGAGGAAGCTGAGCGCGCCCAGCGTCAGGACGACGTTGAGGAAGAGCGCACCGCTGGCGATCAGGCCCCAGCCGCCGTAAAGCGCGACCATCAGGCCCATGACGAGGCCGAAGCCGGCAAGGCCGGTGACGATACCCATCTGGATGACGTCGGCGCCGAGGTCGGGACCGACGGTCCGCTCCTCGATCACGGTGAGCGGGGCGGGCAGGGCGCCGGCGCGCAGCAGCGCCGAGAGGACGACTGTGTCCTCGACCGTGAACGAGCCGCTGATCTGGCCCGAGCCGCCCGTGATCGGCTCGCGGATGACGGGCGCGCTCAACACCTTGCCGTCGAGCACGATGGCGAAGGGATGGCCGACATTCTGCCGAGTGATCTCGGCGAAGCGCTGCGTGCCGACGCTGTCGAAGCGGAACGAGACGATCGGCTCGTTGGTGCGCTGGTCGAAGCCGGCGCGTGCGTCGGTCAATCGCTCGCCGCTGAGCGCGACGCGATCCTCGATTGGATATTGGTGGCCTTCCTCGTCGGACATCATGGTGATGCCGGGGCCGCCCGGCTCACGCGCGACCATGTGGAACGACATCTGTGCGGTGGAGCCGAGGAGTTCGCGCAGGCGCGTCGGGTCCTGCAGGCCGGGAAGCTGGACGAGGATACGGTCGGAGCCGACGCGCTGGATCGTCGGTTCGGCGACACCGACCTGGTCGACACGCTGGCGCACGATCTCAAGGCTCTGGTCGATCGCCTGGTCGACGCGTTCGGCGATGCCGGCATCGCTCAGGGTCAGCGTGAAGCCGTTGCCCTCGCGCTTGACGAGGATGTCGGTCGTCGGCGTGAAGGTCGCCGCCTGGACGGGTGATTTCAGCCCGTCGAGAAGCGGCGCGATCCGGTCGGCCGTCGCTGCGTCGCCTGCATCGACGACGACCGCATCGCCCTGACGGCGCGGGGCGGCGCGGGTGATGTCCTGTCCGCGCAGGACGTTGCGGATTTCGTCCTGGAGCCAGGTCAGGCGATCCTGCTTGAGCGCGGCGGCGTCGACCTCGAGCACGAGGTGCGAGCCGCCCTGAAGGTCGAGGCCGAGCGTCACCTGCTGGCCGGCGATCCAGTCGGGCAGGGCGGCGAGGCGGTTTTGCGGGATGACGTTGGGAAGCGCGGCGATGAGGCCGCAGAGAATGATCAGGGAATAGATGGCGAGCTGCCATTTGGGCGTACGCATGAAGTCGATCCTTGCATGCACGACGCCCCGCGCGCGGGCGAGGCCGCGGCGGAAGGCGATTGGTGCAGATCCGTCAAAGGGTGGCGGAGGTGGGAATCGAAAGCGGGGGCGCCCGCGCGTCGGCAAGGCGCCGGAAGAGAGCTGGCGAGGCCGCGGGCGCGGCATGAAGAGCGGTCGCATGACGGGCGCCGGAAATGGCGAACGCCATGTCGCGCGCGGCGAGAATGTCCGGGAAGACGTCCTTGTCGAGCTTCTGGACCCGCGTCTGGAGCGCATGGCGCGGGCCGGACGGGGCGGGATCGAACTCGACGGGAACGGATCTGAGCGAACCGGCTTCGGCCGCGGCGGCCATGCGGCCGGCAAGGTCTGCCAGCCGGTCGGCGTGGGATGCCGCGCCCTGTGACGCGAAGACCGACAGGACGAACGCCATCGTCGCTGCAAGGACTGCAGCGAGCATGGGTTTCCGGTCGTGTCCGTTCGTCATCGGCGGATTCGAACCATCAGATTGCGACTTCGCGATGGCCGACGATCGGCCACGGAGGCCCCTCGCTATCACCGATGGTCCGTTTCGCCAATCCTCGTGGCGGCTACCGTCTGATCGCCCTTCCGAGCCAGATCAGGATGCAGGCGCCGATGAAGCCGGCGATGAGATAGCCGAGCCATCCGCCGAAGGAGACGCCGAAGAAGCCGAAGAGGAAGCTCGCGACCGCGGCGCCGATGATGCCGAGGATGATATTGGCAAAGACGCCGGTGTCGCTCTTCATGAAGTTCGAGGCGATCCAGCCGGCGAGCCCGCCGATGATGATCGCCGCAATCCAGCCAACGCTTGCATCTTCCATCTGACAAGTCCCCTTCTCGGATTGACGATGGGTCAATTCATCCACGGCCGCGTGATTCGGGCAAGGGGCCGGCTGCGGTCATCCCCTTGATCCAGATGGTGCCGCCTCTAGCGGCACTGCTGGCGGGGACCGCCGCCATAGGGCTGGTAGGTGTTGTCCTCTGGGCGGTAGGACCGGTACCGGTCGAAGCAGGACTGAACATGCTGCGAGGCCATCTCGACGTGGCGTCCGCTGGTGGAAGCGGTCGCGGTTTCAGCCTCGCCGGAGATCATCTGCGCGTCCGCGACCTCTGCGTCGCCTTCGCCGGAATAGGGCGAGACGCAAGTCCTCTCGTCCCCGCTGTAGGACATGTAGCTGTTGGTCTCGAAGCGATACGAGCGATAGCGGTCGGCGCACCATTGCAGGTGGGCGGTCGATACCTGAACGGCGTTCGGCTCCTCGGCCGGCATGTCCTGTGCCGGCGGGGCGGAGAGGGCGCCGGTCGTGAGTTCGTCAACGCCCGCATCCACGGCATTGCCTTCGGGCCACGCCATCGGATCGGCGCTGGCCATCGTGATCTCCTCGCCCTCGGCCGCATCTGCGGTCTCGACCACTTCGGGCTCGGGCGGGAGGGGCGCCGCGGCGATGCGCTCGAGGTCCTGCTCGTCTCGGTCGATGGATTTGGGCTCCGCGGTCCAGAGGGCGGCGACATCCTGCGTCGGACCGGCCTGCTCGGCGACCGGCTGGGCGGTCAGCGTGTAGGTGGCGAGCACCGCCCCGCCTGCGAACATGCCCATGGACAGCGTGAATCCTGCGGCGGCTGCGAGTACGGGTTTCATCGGGCGCTCCATCCTTTGCTTGGGGGTTCAATGCAAAGGACGCGCCCCCGGTTCCGGTCACGATTGCCTGCCGGCGGATACGTTCCGCGTTCGCGGCGGTCGGCTTGCCTAGCCTAGATACTGCTCGCGCAACTGCCGGCGCATCACCTTGCCATAGGCGTTCTTCGGCAGATCCGCGAGGAAGATCACCCGTTTCGGCTTCTTGAAACTGGCAAGGTTGGCCTTGCAGAAATTCAGCACTTCCGCCTCGTCGAGCGCGGCATCCTCGGCGACGAGCGCGACCGCGACGCTCTCGCCCCATTCGGCATCCGGCAGGCCGAAGGCGATCACCTCGCGCACGCCGGGGTGCGCGGCGATGACGTCCTCGATCTCCTTCGGATAGATGTTCGTGCCGCCGGAGATGATCGTATCGTGGCGTCGGTCGAGGACACGCAGGCGCCCGGCCGAATCGAAGCGGCCGATGTCGCCGGTATGAAGCCACCCATCCTTCAGCGCCTTGGCGGTCGCGTCCGGATTGCGCCAGTAGCCCTTCATCACGACGTCGCCGCGAACGCAGATCTCGCCGTCCGCGCCATGCGGCACGCCGCGGCCGTCCTCGCCCACGAGGCGAAGTTCGACGCCCGAGCGCACATAGCCGGCCGAGACCAGCGTCTCGTCGTCGGCGCCGAGGTGATGGGCGCCGGGCAGGTAGGAGATCGTCATCGGCGCCTCGCCCTGCCCGTAGAGCTGGTGGAAGATCGGGCCGAACCGCGCGACGGCTTCGCGAATGTGCTCCAGGTGGATCGACGCGCCGCCATAGACGACGCCCCGCAGGCTGCCGATGTCGGCGCGCGGCGCGGTTTCGAGGAAGCGGACGATCATCGTCGGCGCGACGAAGGGGATGACGGAAATCGACAGCCGCGCGACGGTGTCGAACACCTCGTCGGGGCGGAAGCCGGTCCGGTCGTAGATTATGTTTTCGGCGCCGCGCGCGAGTGCCGGGATCATGTAGAGGCCGCTGCCATGCGACAGGGGCGCGACATGCAGCACGCGGTCGCAGGCCTCGAAAGCGAATACGTCGGCGAGGCAGTTCACCGTCGCCGCGATGAGGTTGCGGTGGCTGAGCGTCGCGCCCTTCGGCTTGCCGGTGGTGCCGGAGGTGTAGAAGATCCAAGCCGGATCGTCGGGGTCGACATCGGCGCAGGCGGCGGGCGCTTCGAGCGGCTGCGGCAGGGCGAAATCCTCGATCGCGATAATTTCGCATGAAAGGCTGGCGGGCAGGGCCGACTTCAGGTCCTCGATATGCTCGGCATGGGTGAAGATCAGGCGCGGCTCGGCATCGCCCGCGATCCAGGCCACCTCGCGCGGATGCAGCTTGGCGTTGGTCGGCACCACCACCAGCCCCGCACGGATGGGGGCAAGCAGGAGAGCGGGGAACGCGAATCCGTTGCGCAGGAAGAGCAGCACCCGGTCGCCGCGCGCGCAGCCCTTCTGCGCGAAGCAGTCGCCGAGCGCCGCGCAGATGCCGTCGAAGTCGCGATAGTCCAGCGACCGCTCGCCGCATCGGATCGCGGTCTGGTCGCCGCGCCGGCGGATCGCGTCGGTGAGCATGGAATAGACGTTCATGTGATCGAGCCTGGTTGGTTTTGCCTGACCTTACGACGGACCGGGCTTGCGGGCGATGCGCAGCGTGGCGCCGTCGACCCCCACTCCGCCTCGCTTCGCTCGGCACCTCTCCCCCGATCGACGGGGGAGAGGAATCCAAGCTGGAATGCCGGCGTTGCGGCAGCGCTTTCCTTTCCCCCGTCGAACGGGGGAGAGGTGGTCCGAAGGACCGGAGTGGGGGTCGACCTGCGAAGAGCCCTTCTACTGATCCCTGGTCAGCACCCGGTTGCGCAGGATGCCGATGCCCTCGACCTCGAGTTCCACCACGTCGCCATGCTTCAGGAACTTCATGTGTTCCAGCCCGCAGCCATTGCCCACCGTGCCCGATCCGAAGAACTCGCCGGGATAGATGGTCTCGGACTGCGAGATGTGGGCGAGGATGTCCTCGAATTTCCAGTGCATCGTGCCGCTATTGCCACGGCCCCATTCCTCGCCGTTCACGCGGCAGATCATGGTGAGATTATAGGGGTCCGTCATCTCGTCCGCGGTGACGAGGCAGGGGCCCATCGCGTTGCCGGTGTCGAAATCCTTGCCCTTGGCCGGGCCGAGCTGACCGCCCATCTCCTGCGTCTGCGCGTCGCGCGCGGAAAAGTCGTTGAAGATCGTGTAGCCGTAGATGTAGTCGCGCGCCTCATCGCGGGCGATGTCGACGCCTTTCTTGCGGGCGTAGAAGCCGAATTCCAGTTCGAAATCCATCAGCCTGGAATAGCGCGGCCAAAGCACGTCCTGGTCGGTGCCGATGACGGAGAAACGGTTCGCCTTGTAGTAGATCGGCTGCTCGTAGAACGTCTTCGGGACCGCGAAGACGCCCTTTTCCTCGAACTCCTTCATCGCCGCCTCGGGGTCCGGCGTGGCGTTGGCGCGGATGCGCCGCACGGCGTTGAAGGACTGCTTCAGATGGGTCTCGAAGCAGAGGCAGTCGCGCATCTGGATCGGCACCGGGACGGGTGCGAGAAGGCGGATGCCGTCCTTCAGGAACGCGCCGTTCTCGCCCTTCTTCACCGTCTCATAGGCACGGTCGAGCGCGGCGTCCCCGCCTTCGATCATCGCCTGCACGGACGCGAAGGCGGCATGGCTTTCACCGAATGCCTGTTCGTGGGCGTCGGCGAGATCGACGATCCTGCGGTCGCCGTCGACCAGCGCGCCGGCGCGCTGCTGCCCCTTTCGTTCGTAGGTCACGAGCTTCATCGATTTCCTCCCTTGAATCGATCCGGCCGGCTCCTCGGTCCGGTCAGTCCTGTTTCGGCGTCGCCGGCACGCGGCCGTAGAGGAGCGCGGCCTTCATCAGCGCGACCAGATGCGTCGCGGTCGCCATCTCGTCCTCCGGGTCGCAACGCCCGCCCGACAGCCGGCTGATGCGGCCGGTATCGGCCATCGTGTAGACCATCACGCCCAGCATCGCCTGATAGCCCCAGTTGATCTCCTCGATCGAGCGGTCGGGCAGCGCCGCCTGCAGCGCCTCCATGACCTTGTAGGCGATCGGGTCGAAGAACTCGGCGATGACCTTGCGGTTGTGCGACTTGGGGTCGGAAACCTCGCGCGCCAGGATGCGCGCGTAGCTGGAATTCTTCTCCGTGCTGCGCATGTGAAGGTTCGGCACCAGCACCGCCTTGACGATCATCTCGACCTTGCGCTCGGCGTCGGGCTCCATCTCGGCAAGCCGAAGGCCGGCGATACGCTGGTCGATGATCATCGGCGCGCGCATCTCGAAGATGGCGCGGTAGAGCCCTTCCTTGCTGCCGAAGTGATAGTTGACGAGCGCCACCGGCACGTCCGCGCGCAGCGCGATCTGGCGCACCGTCGCGCCGTCGAAGCCGTGGTCTGCGAACTCGGCCTCGGCCGCCGCCAGGATGCGCGCGCGCGTCAGCGCGGAATTGCGCTGCGTCGCCTCGACGACGACGACCTTCTCGCCCTGCGCGATCTTTCTCGTCCTGCTCATGCCTCTCGCCATCTGTCGGGGCCGCTCGGAAGGCAGCCCTCGTTCCGGCGAGTTGAACGACATATCAAAACTCTTGTCAATGTGTTCAAATGCCGCTAGCGTTTCCTCATCGAGCCCGGGGCCTAGGAGTGAGCCTCGTGTCCGGCAAGGGAGGAAATGCATGTATCGCAAGGCTTTCAGGAGCGGCGTGGCCGCCCTCGCGCTCGGCTGCGGAATTGTGCCGGCGCTGTCGCAGGAAACCCTCAATCTCACCGTGGCGACCGGGCATCCGGAGGTGTTTTTGTGGGTGAAGCACGTCAAGGAGACGTTCATCCCCACGGTCGACGCGGAACTCGCCAAGACCGGCGACGTCAAGATCAACTGGACCGAGGGCTATGGCGGCACCATCGTCAAGCTCGGCTCCGAGACGGAAGCCTTCCAGCAGGGCATCATCGACGTCGGCCAGATGAGCGGCGTCTTCAATCCGGCGACGATGGGCCTTCTCAACCTGACCTACGCGATGCCGTTCGGCCCGGCCGACGCGCGCGGCGTCACGGAAGCCGTCGAAAAGGCGCTGACAGAGACCGAAGGCGCGCTGGCCGCGCTCGAGGAGGCGACAGGCGTCGTCTATATCGGCGGCGGCATTGCCATCGACGACTACAACATCGCCTCGACCAAGGAACTGAAGACGATCGCGGACATGAACGGCGTGAAGCTCGGCGGCGCGGGGCCCAACCTGGCATGGCTGGCCGGAACGGGCGCCGTCGGCGTGCAGGGCAGTTACGTCACCTTCTACAACGACATCAAGACCGGGGTTTACGACGGCAATATCGGCTGGATGACGGCCAACGTCCCGGCCAAGCTCTACGAGGTCGCGCCGAACTGGAACCAGACCCATTTCGGCGCGATGTATATCGGCGGCCTCGGCGTCTCGCAGATGCAGTGGGAAACCTTCTCCGACGAGACCAAGGCGGCCTTCCGTGCGGGCGCCGCTGCCTACACCAAGGCTTATTTCGACGAGCAGGACGCGCGCTACGAGGCCGCGAAGAAGACGCTGACCGACAGTGGCGGCAAGCTCGTCGAATTCGATCCGGCCGAACGTTCGGCATGGATCGAGGCGCTGCCGAACCCGACGACGGCCTGGGCCGATGCCGCCGAAGCCCGTGGCGAGCCGGGCCGCGCAGTGCTCGAAGCCTATCGCGACAACCTGAAGGCGACCGGCTTCACGTTCGAGCGCGACTACCTGGCAGAGTGATCCTCCCCCGGCTTTGCCGGACCACCGAGGGTCTTCGCCGCCATGGGGCGCGGCGAAGACCCGGGACGACGCATCGCAGCACCACCGGAGCCTTCCGCCATGGCCGACGAAGCCGCAATTCCGCGCGACGACGCGCCGCCGCCAACAGTGCCGAGCGGTCCGTTCGCCCGCATCATCGGCGCGATGAACGCCGTCGGCACGCTCTGGATCATCGGGCTGATGGTTCTCATCAATGCCGACATCTTCGGCCGAAGCTTCCTCAACCGCCCGATCGCGGGCGTGCCCGAACTCGTCGCCTTCTCGATCGTCGGCATCGTCTTCCTGCAGCTTGCGCACACGCTGCGCTCCGGTTCGATGACGCGCTCGGACGTGCTGCTCAACTTGCTGGAGCGCCGCGCACCGCGGGTCCGCTTCGCGCTTCTCGCGATCTTCCATCTCGTCGGCGGGTTGCTGCTTCTGATGATCGCCTGGAAATTCTGGCCGAGCGTCACCGCCGCCTTCCAGCATCCCGAGCGCAACTTCATGGGCAATCCGGGCTTCTTCACCGTGCCCCAATGGCCGCTCTTCATCCTCGTTTTCCTCGGCATCGTAGCCACGGCGGTCCAGTTCCTGCTCATCGCCCGGGGCGATGTGCGCGCGGCAAGGAGCATCGCGCGATGAGCGGCGTCGAGATCGCACTCCTGTCCATCGCGATCATGCTGGTGCTGATCTATTCGGGCGTCCATGTCGCGATCGCGCTGATCCTCCTGTCCTTTGGCGGCGTCTGGCTGATCCGCGGCAATTTCGAGATCGCGTCGAACATGCTGGTGCTGGCCTTCAAGGATTCGATCAGCGACTACATCTTCGGCGTCGTGCCGCTCTTCGTGCTGATGGGATTGCTGGTCGCGGTCGCCGGCATCGGGCGCGACACGTTCGAGGTCGCCGCGCAGGTCTTCCGCAAGGTGCTGGGCGGGCTCGGCATCGCAACGGTCGCGGCCAACGCCGTGTTCGCGGCGATCACCGGCATCTCCATCGCCTCGGCGGCGGTCTTCACCAAGGTCGCGGTGCCGGAGATGATGCGCCACGGCTATACGCCGCGCTTCTCGGTCGGGGTCGTCGCCGGCTCGTCCGTCCTCGGCATGCTGTTGCCTCCGAGCCTGCTCTTCATTCTCTACGGGGTCCTAACGGAGCAATCCGTCGGATCGCTCTTCATCGCCGGCATCATTCCCGGCATTCTCCTGTCGCTCGTCTACTGCGCCGGCATCTTCGCCATGGGCCGCTGGTGGCCGTCCTTCATCGGCGGCGGCAGGCCGGTCGCAAGCGAGCCGGTGCGCACGATGGGCGTCGGCGAGATGCTGAACAAGATCGCACCGATCGTCATTCTCGTCGCGCTGGTGCTGGGCGGCATCTATGGCGGCTTCTTCACGCCGACGGAGGCGGGCGCGGCCGGCGCGCTCGGCGCGCTCCTGATCTCGCTCGCCAAGCGGCGCCTTTCCTGGGCAAGCTTCTGGCAGGTGCTCGTCCAGACCGGGCACACGACCTCGTCGATCTGCTTCTTGATCATCGGCGCCAGCCTCTATTCGCGCATGCTGGCGATGTCCGGCATGCCGGGCTGGCTCGGCTCGTGGGTGGTCGAATCCGGCCTGGGCGTCACCGGCATCATCATCGCGCTGATGCTCGTCGTCATCCTGCTCGGCACCATCCTCGATTCCGCATCGATCATGCTCCTGACGCTGCCGATCGCGATCCCGATCCTCGTCGGGCTCCAGGTCGACCTGATCTGGCTCGGCGTTCTGATGGTCATCGCGGTCGAGATCGGGCTCCTGACCCCGCCCTTCGGCATCGCCGTCTTCGTGGTCAAGGCGACCTTGGGGCCAGACAGCAAGGTCACGCTCAACGACATCTTCGCAGGCTCGGCGCCCTTCGCGGTGATGATGCTGTTCGTGCTGGTGCTCGTCTTCCTCTTCCCGTGGCTCGCCACGGCTCTCGTCTGACAAGGAGTGTTTCCGATGGCCAAATGGCAATTCACCAAGGGAATGCACGACCTCGGCAATGGCTGCTACGCCTATCTCCAGCCGGACGGAAGCTGGGGCTGGTCCAATGCCGGGCTGATCGTCGACGGCGACGCGACGATGATGGTCGACACGCTGTTCGACCTGAAGATCACCGCCGAGATGCTCGCCGCCTACCGCGCGTCGATCCCGGCGGCGAAGGAGATCGGCATCCTGGTCAACACCCATGCCGACGGCGACCATACGTTCGGCAACCAGCTCGTCGAGGGCGCGCGCATCATCGGCACGCAGGGCACGGTCGACGACTTCGCGCGCTTCGATCCGACCGTGGTGCAGAAGATCGTCACCAATGCCGAACAGTTCGGCAGCGCCGGGGTCTTCATGCGCGAGTGCTTCCGTCCGTTCGACTTCGCCGGCATCGAACTCACCCCGCCGACCGAGACCTTTTCGGGCACGATGGACATCATGGTCGGGTCGAAGAAGGTGCAACTGATCGAGGTCGGGCCGGCGCATTCGCTCGGCGACGCGCTCATCTACGTCCCTGACGACAAGGTGGTCTATACCGGCGACATCCTCTTCACCGGCGGCACGCCGATCGCCTGGTACGGCCCGGTCCAGCGCTGGATCGACGTCTGCGACATGGTGATCGGCATGGACGTCGAGACCGTCGTCGCCGGCCACGGTCCGATCTCGACCAAGGACGACGTGCGCGAGATGCGCGACTATCTCCAGCATGTCTCGGACGAGGCGCACCCGCTCTGGGAAGACGGGCTCGACTATCTCGCGGCGGCCTACAAGATCGATCTTGGCCCGTACCGCGACCGCAACGACGCCGAGCGAGTCGTCGTCACGCTCCAGACGCTGTTCGACGATTTCGGCAGCGCGCCGGAGCGGCCGGTGCGTGCGCCCATCCCGTACTTCGCCGAGATGAAGAGCTTTCGCCACCACCTCGGCCGCGGCCCGGTGCACGAGGCCTATTGCAAGGCCTGTGGCATCGCGCATCCGGGTTGAGATCGATCAATGACGGTCGAATGACTGGCGGCGCTCGATCTCGTCCTTGACCGCGTCCTCGAAGCTGCAGAGCTCGAGTGCGATCACGATCGGGTCGAAGCCGCAGGCCTCCATCTCGCGCGCGAGGCGGTCGGTGATGCGGATCCAGCGGTTGGTGGCCGCTTCTTCCGTCAGATGGCGAATGGTCAGGAGCGCGGCGGCGCGGCGAATGTCGCCCGCCCGCGCGCTCAGCGGAAACGGCACGAGCGACGCTGCGTGACCTGCCGGCGCAATGAGTTGCATAGTAAACCCCTCCCGCCGCAAATATTACTGCGAACGCGTCACAGTCCGAATAGCTCATTCGATCTATGGTTGTTGGAAGGGTTTATTTGCGAGACTTCAATCCGGGGTTTTGACGCCAGCAACGCGGATGTCCCGAATGCAACCGCCGCGCGCGCCATGCGACGCCGGCGCCTCAGTTCGCGCTCTCCCTTCGCGCGTCCGCGGCGGCGAAATAGGCGACCTGATCGTCCCTGGCTTTCGCGAATGCCGGCCGGCTGCAGACGCGCTCGACATAGGCGGCGAGCGCCGGGACGTTTCCGAACCTGCGGACCTTCGGAACGCGCAGAACGTCCGCCATCAGGAGGTCGGCGGCGGTGAAGCGGTCGGCGGCCAGCCAGTCGCGCGCGGCGAGCACCGTCTCGAGATGTTCGAGCCGCGAGATCATCCACCCTTCGAGCGGATTGTCCGCTTTTCCCGACAGGCCGATGAACCACCACGGCACCGACACCATCTCCATCGAGTTCAGCGCGGCGACGATCCATTGCAGCGTCTCGGCCGCGCCGCGCCGGTCACGCGGCATCAGCACCTCGCTTTTGCCGGCGAGGTGCAGGAGCGCGGCGCCGCTTTCGAAGATCACGATCCCGTCGTCTTCGAGAAACGGAATCTGGCCGAAGGGCTGGCGCGCCAGATGGGCGGGGCCGCGGTCGTCGAAGGGAACCGAGCGGACCGCATAGTCGAGCCCCGCCTCTTCGCACGCCCAGCGCAGGCGGACGTCGCGCACATAGCCGCGCGGGCCGCCTTCGCCTCCTGGCACCCAGTCATAGGTCCAGATGGTCAATGGTTCCGGCATGTCTCGCCTCGTTCGGCTGGCGTTTCCATCGCACGCGTTCGGCGCATTCGCTCACGCGCTGTTCAGGTGAAGGATGTTGCCGTCCGGGTCCTTGAACCAGACCATCTTGAACCCGTTCGCGTCGTGAACGCCATCCTTGTAGGTCGCGCCGTCCATCTCGTAATGCTCGAAGGTCACGCCCCGGCCGCGCAGGTCGGCGACGATGGCGTCGATGTCCGCGCCGCAGTCCCAAACAACGGCATTCGCCTTGTTGGTGCCGGCCATTTCGGACGGGTAGACGACGAGATAGGTCGCCCCGGTCCTGTAGACCAGAATGCCTTCCATGCCGTCGTCTTCGAGTTCGAGCCCCAGAATCTCGCTGTAGAACCGCCGCGCCCGCTCGATGTCGCTCACCGCGACGATGGCCGACGAAGCCTTGCCCTGAAGAATGCCCATCGCACGTCTCCTCTCGTTGACATACGATAGGACGCGCAAGGCGCCCCGGTTCCGACATCGCGACGGAAAAAAGTGCGGATGGCGCAGGCGTGACGCCGCGTTGTGCGCAAAAAGAGTTTTGATTTCAGGGGGGTTGTCGACAAAATGGCGGAGAGAGAGGGAAACTCTCCCCCTCGCACTCGCAGGCCTTGCGTACCTTGACATCCAACCAGTTCATCAGCATCAGTGGGGCACTATGCTGGGGCACCGAGGGGCGAAATGGCAGGCGCGAAGCAGTATCTGGAATGGCATGGGCAGCAGTGGCGCGTTCGCATCAAGGTTCCCGACAAGCTCCGCGAAGTGCTGGGGCGGGGCAAGCTGACATTCCCCCTCCACACCTCCGACCTGAAGGAAGCTAACGAGCGAAAATGGCCGGCCGTGTCACGGCTGAAAGGTATTATTGCGGCAGCCCAAAAAGCGCTGGGGTCGAGCGATCCGCTGGAGGCCGAGGCCTTGCGTCATCGCCTTTCGAAGGATGATGAGGGGACCCGATATGCCCTCCATGCCCGCGCTGAGGAACTTGAGGCCACTAAGGGGCTCGCTACGGCGAAGGCCTTCTATGATCTGGCCAGCGGGCAGGTGACGCCTCTAGACCACCACGCCAAGACATTCGCGGCTCACCAAGGCTACCGCATGAAGTCGGCCGGGGACTTCGAGCGGGCATTGGGCTGGCTCGGAGCGTGGCTCAAGGCCAATGAACTTCCGGTGGCCTTGGAGGCGGTGACACGGAAAGCCGCCGGCAATTTCATCGCGGAGAGCTTGGTAGTTGGTCGCAGCGTTACCAAGGCGGCTGCCTATCTCGGCTTCCTGCGGCAATACTGGAAGTGGATGGTAGAGAAGGGCCACACCACAGATAACCCTTGGCTAGGGCAATCTCTTCCGTCCGCTCCAAGGGTCAAGCGCGAAGCCGAGCCCGATAAGGGCAAGCGGCCATTTACCGAGGATGAGGTGGTTATCCTGTTAAAGGGAGACGCAGACCCCATGCTAGCCGACATGATGCGGATAGCGGCGCTTAGTGGGATGCGGCTAGAGGAAATATGCCAGCTTCATGTCAAGGACTGTGAAGGTGGAAGCTTCAACGTCTGGGCCGGCAAGACCGACAACGCCCGCCGTACTGTGCCAATTCACAGTGACCTTGCGGAGATCATCAAGCGGCGCACGGAAGGCAAGCGGCCTACTGAGTTCTTGATTGACGAACTTCCCCCGCTCACCAATTCCCGAGAGACGCGCTCCGATCCAGCCGCAAAAAGGTTCACTCGATACCGTCGCAAGGTTGGGGTAGACGAACGGCCGAATGACAAAGCCAAATCAAACGTGGATTTTCATTCGTTTCGCCGCTGGTTCATCCGTAAGGCCCGTGATGCGCGGCTCGCTGGTAGCGTCGGCTTCGATGAGTGGACGCTCACATGGGTGGTTGGCCATGCGGATAGCGACCGGCCAAAGTCCTTGGAGCTAAGCCAACACGGATATGCCGGGGCAGACCCTGAGGAGGCGAAGTCGCTGCTTGTGGAAGCGGTTAAACTGCCTGATTATGATGTGCAGACAGATGCAATTTCGCGTTAATAACTGCCGGGGGCAGGATGAAGACACTAGATCACCGGGCCGTTGAGCTTGCCCTTGAGCATGTTCAACCCTCCGACTTCGAGAAATTCTCGCAAGCGTTCTATAGCGCTATTCAAGGCACCTCATTCGTTCCATTGGGCGGGACACACGATGGCGGGGCGGAGGGTTTCGATGTGCAATCCGTGTTCACGGAAAGTCGGCCTGACCGCTTTTTACAAGCATCAGTCACCCCCGAAACTCGCGCCAAGATTAGAGCGACAATCAGGCGCATAAAGGGATACGGTCGAAATATATCTTCTTTGATATACATGACAAGCGTTATAGTTCCTCGGATTGATACAGAAGAAGAGCTTCTTAGCGAAGAATTTGGTGTTCACGTTCGTATCCGCGATGCGAAGTATATTTCGGCGCATATTAACGACTCATTTCAAACAATCCAAGCGTTTGAAACTTACCTGACGAAATATTTGGAATATCTTCGTAAGATCGGGTCGGCTGAAACGATCGGAGAAGTGCCAAAGATACCCTCGCGTTCGCTGTGCGTCTTCTTGGGTCAAGAGCTTGAACGCCGGCGAGGGAATACCGAGATTTTGGAAGGCGTCACAGACAGTTTGATACTGTGGGCGCTCGAAGGAACCGATCCCGATAAGCGTCTCTTCATGACACGGGACGAAATTCTTTCAAAAATCGAGGGCGCGCTACCCACTGCGGTAGATTTCATTCGCGGTGTTATTGACGTGAGGCTTGAGCGTCTTGCGGCAAAAGATAATACATCCGGTCGACAGATAAGAGCATACCAGAGGCAGGGGCATTTCTGCCTGCCGTTTGAGGCGCGACAGATTGCAGAAGAAGAGAACGCTGAGGACGAGTTCCTAAAAGCCCGTGTTTCAAGTGTTTTCAGAGCACGTATCGAACCGATGCTACGGCCCGATGATGAGCCGCAGATCGTGTTGTTCGCCGTTCAAGCCTGTCACCGTGCGTTGGAACTCACGTATGAGACGCAGGGTTTGGAAATGGCATACTTTATCGATGGTGAGGAACCAGAAAACTTCTCCCCACCAACAATTAGCGATCATCTGGCAAAAGCGATCGAGTCCTTAGGCTTCTCCGGCGACCAAGCCGTTCGAGTGGGAGAACTAGCTTTCACTTGTCTGAGGTCAACTATCTATGACAGTTCGGAGGAAGAGCGAACTTACCTTGGGAAAATGAGCAGGACGTATGTCTTGATGTTTCTTTTGCGCAACGATGCCCATGTAGTCGAATATTTCCGCGGGATGAGTGCGGATTTGATACTATACGTGGGTACCGACATAATTGTTAGGTGCTTGTCAGAGTATTATCTTCCTCATAAAGATCAGTCTACCATCAACACGCTCTCAATATTAAGAAGTGCCGGCTCCAAATTGGTTCTGACAGACCGCTGTGTCGAAGAAGTGTGGACCCACTTGAAAGCCACTGACGCTGAATACGTCAATCACTACACGGGATTCGAGCCGTATATCGACATGGAGCTTGCCCGCAACATAGACAGGATTCTGATAAGGTCATATTTCTACGCACGCCTCATCCCGCATCAGGACGTCAAAAAGCCAGCCGGTTGGAAGTCGTTCATAAGCAATTTTTGCGAATATAAGTCCCTGCACTCGGACAAAGGGTACGAGGAAATCCGGGAATATCTGATCAGGCGTTTTGGGCTTGATTATGAGCCAGATAGCCAACTCCTCGAAAACATAGACGAAAACGAGCTTCAGGCACTCAAAACGAGTATTCTGGGCCAAAGAAAGGGAAGAAACGTTCGAGAAAAAGAGGAGAGGCTGGCAGAGAATGATGCTTTGCATGTGCTCCGCGTTTACAGCAGGCGCGCTTCCGGAGGGGAGCGTAATCTGTCAAATCCGTTTGGATTTAAAACTTGGTGGCTTACGCAAGATGCGGCGGTTCGCCGAGCTACAAGCATACAGGTCGTCAAGAACAAGAGCAGGTTTATGATGCGTCCTGAGTTCTTGCTCCACTTCATCGCCCTGTCCCCTTCAGCGGAAAAAGTGAGGAAGAGCTTTGAAACGATCTTTCCGACTATCCTTGGTGTGAGGCTATCGAGCCGGCTTCGTGAGGACCTCTTCAAAAACACCCTAACAGAGATCGGGGAAGCGTTCGCAGTCGATGAGGCTCGAGCGGCTGTTCGGCTCGCTCAGCTATCAAACCAGCTAAAAGGCGACTTTCTTAAACAATACGATTGACCGACCCGCTGAAAATTTGGGTCAGCTATCTCAGAGGTGAGCAGGTGGGGCTGCCGCGCGGTATTCCCCCCCCCCCCCCGGGGGCGTCGGCGGTCCCTAAGAGCCG
>JAESGM010000436.1_pt1 | contig 34393 bp, 37 predicted proteins | sample 9269721 | NCBI WGS metagenome assembly JAESGM01 (sample SAMN15720920, study PRJNA650825) | algae metagenome | isolation source: Komarekiella atlantica HA4396-MV6 and co-occurring heterotrophs from... | place: USA: Theobald House, Kauai, HI | collected 2009-07-29
CCGGCCATGTCTATGCGCTGAAGTCGTGATGGCAGGCCCCAACGGTCGGTGGATGGAGCGCCGCCTTGCGCGCGCCGAGACTCGGCCCTAAACACCCTGTTTAAAATGACAGCCCCCGCACCGCTCTATCCGCATCGCCACCTCCTCGGCATCGAGGGGCTGTCGCATCTGGATATCGAGGCGCTGCTCGACCGGGCCGACGCCTATGTCGCGCTCTCGCGGCAGGTGGAAAAGAAGACCGCGACCCTGCGCGGCCGCACCCAGATCAACCTGTTCTTCGAGCCGTCGACCCGGACGCAGGCCTCCTTCGAACTCGCCGGCAAAAGGCTCGGCGCGGACGTCATGAACATGTCGGTCGCCTCTTCCTCGGTGAAGAAGGGCGAGACGCTGATCGACACGGCAGCCACCCTCTACGCGATGCGGCCCGACATCCTGGTGGTGCGCCATCACGCCGCCGGCGCGGTCAACCTGCTGGCGCGAAAGGTCGGCTGCTCTGTGGTCAATGCCGGCGACGGCGCGCATGAACACCCGACGCAGGCCCTGCTCGACGCGCTGACGATCCGTCGCAACAAGGGCCGCATTGCGGGGCTGACGGTCGCGATCTGCGGCGACATCCTGCATTCGCGCGTCGCCCGCTCCAACATCATCCTGCTCAATGCGCTCGGCGCGAAGGTGCGGCTGATCGCGCCCTCGACGCTGTTGCCGGCCGGCATCGAGCGCATGGGCGTCAGCGTCTTCACCGACATGAGAAAAGGATTGGAAGGCGCTGATATCGTGATGATGCTGCGTCTCCAGCTCGAGCGCATGCACGGTGCCTTCGTGCCCTCCTCGAAGGAGTACTTCCGCTATTACGGGCTCGACCGCGCCAAGCTCGACCTCGCCGCGCCCGACGCGCTGGTGATGCATCCCGGCCCGATGAACCGCGGCGTCGAGATTTCGTCCGAGGTCGCCGACAGCGCCCAGTCGCTGATCCGCGAGCAGGTCGAGATGGGCGTCGCCGTCCGCATGGCGGTGCTGGATGCGCTGGCGCAGCATCTCAGGAACGGCTGATGCCCGATTTCGCTTTTTATAATCCGATTGGCTGGGTGGCTTGCATAGTGTTCTGGGCGGTTTTTCTCCCGTTCTTCTGGTTCACTTGGGCAGCCGTTCTTATGAGCGCCATTTTCGGCGCGTTCGAATATCGCGTCAGTTTCGTTGCGATACCCGTTGGCATCGGATGTCTTGTTTACCCGTTTCTCTCCGTCCTGTGGTCAAACGAGCAGACTACGAACGTCATTAGCTTTGGTTTGATAGCGGCGGCGGTGATAAGTTCGCTGTGCGTGGCCGCGCCTGCGATGATCTACGTCTTGATGTCGTGGTATGGAGGGCGCGCGGTTGGAGCTTTTTTTCTTCGGAGAAAGGTCTCCAATGGCTGAGGCCACGCAAACCATCGTCATCAATGCCCGCCTGATCGACCCCGCGATGGATCGCGATGGGCAAGGTTGCGTACTGATCAGGGACGGGTTGATCGGCGACGTCGTCTGGAGTCAAAGCGTCCTTGCTGCACCGGAGGGTGCGACCGTCATCGACGCGCGCGGCCTCGTGCTCGCGCCCGGCCTCGTCGACCTGCGCGCGTTCCTCGGCGAGCCCGGCGCGGAGTTCCGCGAGACGCTCGGAACCGGCTCTCAAGCCGCCGCCGCCGGCGGCGTCACCACCATCGTCTGCCGGCCCGACACCGATCCGCCGATCGACGATCCCGCCATCATCGACTTCATCAAGCGCCGTGCCCGCGACAAGGCCGTCGTCAACGTCCTGCCCAGCGCCGCCCTTACCAAGGGCATCCTCGGTAAGGAGATCACCGAATTCGGGCTGCTGCTGGAGGCCGGCGCGGTGGCTTTCAGCGATGGCGCGAAGGCGATCCGCAATCCGCAACTGATGCGCCGCGCCATGATCTACGCCCGCGATTTCGATGCGCTCATCATGAACCATGTCGAGGACCCCGACCTGCGCGGTTCCGGCGTGATGAACGAGGGCGAGTTCGCCAGCCGCAAGGGTCTGCCGGGCATTCCGATCGAGGCCGAAACGGTGATGCTGGAGCGCGACATCCGCCTCGCGCGGGCGACCGGCGCGCGCTACCACGCCGCGATGATTTCGTGTTCTGAATCGGCCGATCTGGTCCGTCGCGCCAAGGCCGAGGGCGTGCGCATCACCTGCGGCGTCTCGATCAACAATCTGACCCTGAACGAGAACGACGTCGGCGAGTACCGCACCTTCTGCAAGGTCTCGCCGCCGCTGCGCCATGAGGACGAGCGCCTGGCCATGATCACGGCCTTGGCCGAGGGCGTCATCGACGTCGTCGTCTCCGACCACGACCCGCAGGATGTCGAGACCAAGCGCCAGCCCTTCGCGGAAGCCGCCGACGGCGCGCTCGGCATCGAGACGCTGCTGCCGGCCGCGCTCCGGATGGTCCATGCCGGCCAGATCGCTCTTCCGGCGCTGCTGGCGGCGCTCTCGACCCGTCCGGCCGGGCTGATCGGCCTGTCCTGCGGGCGGCTCGCGGTCGGCGCGCCGGCCGATCTGATGCTGCTCGACCCGGACGCGCCTCACGTCGTCGACAAGCGCAGGCTGAAATCGCGCGCCAAGAACTCGCCCTTCGACGAGGCGCGGCTGGAAGGACTGGTGCAGATGACGCTGGTCGCCGGCCGGGTGGTCTATGAGGCGCAAGGCGGCTAGGCTCGCGCGACGAACGGGGCGGGCACGAGGGGCGGAATGCCGGAACTGATGACCTTTGGCCTGTCGGGCCCTGCGATCCTCGCTGCCCTGTCGCTCGGCTATCTGCTCGGCTCGATCCCCTTCGGCATCGTCCTGACCAAGCTGTCCGGCGGTCCCGACCTGCGCAGCATCGGCTCCGGCAACATCGGCGCGACGAACGTCCTGCGCACCGGCAACAAGAAGCTCGCCGCACTGACCCTTCTCGGCGACATGCTCAAGGGCACCGTGGCGGTGCTGCTCGGCGCTGTCCTGCTCGGCGGGCGCGAGGCGGCGCTGCTGGCGGGGCTGGGCGCCTTCATCGGCCACTTGTTTCCGGTCTGGCTCAATTTTCGCGGCGGAAAAGGCGTCGCCACCTATCTCGGCGTGCTGATCGGCCTGAAATTCTCGATCGCGATCGTCTTCGCGGCCGTCTGGCTCGGCGTCGCCTATCTCAGCCGCTATTCCTCGCTTTCGGCGCTGCTGGCCAGCCTGCTGACGCCGCTGCTGCTCTGGTTCTGGGTGGGCGACGCCCGCGCCGCGCTGCTGATGGGGGCTCTCACCTTGCTGCTCTGGTTCATGCACCGCGAGAACATCGCCCGGCTGCTGAAAGGCAGCGAGGGCAAGATCGGCCAGAAGGGCTGACAAGGCATGGCTGGCATCGTCCTCAGCGACCGCCAGCGTCTCGACTGGCTCCGGCTGATCCGCAGCGAAAGCATAGGCCCGCGCACCTTCCGCAGCCTGATGAACCGCTTTGGCGGCGCGGCCGCCGCGCTCGATGCCTTGCCCGATCTGGGCCGGCAGGCCGGCCGCCAGCTCAGGCTGTGTTCGCCCGCCGAGGCCGAGCGCGAATTCGTCGCCACGCAGAGGCTGGGCGGACGCCTCATCGCGCTGGGCGAGGCCGGCTATCCGGGGCCGCTGCAGGCAATCGATTCCGCGCCGCCGCTGCTGACCGTGCTGGGCGCGGCCGAGGTGCTGCTGCGCCCCTGCGTCGCGCTGGTCGGCTCGCGCAACGCCTCGGCCGCCGGCCAGAAGTTCACCGCACGATTGGCGCGCGATCTCGGCGAGGCCGGCTTTGTCATCGTCTCGGGGCTGGCGCGCGGCATCGACACCTCGGCCCATCAGGCGAGTTGCCAGACCGGCACCGTCGCGGTGCTGGCCGGCGGCCTCGACGAAATCTATCCGCCGCAGAACCTTCCGCTGTTCGAGACGCTGATCGCTCAGGGCGCGGGCGTCACCGAGATGCCGCTCGGCTGGGCCCCGCGCGGGCGCGATTTCCCGCGTCGCAACCGGCTGGTTTCGGGGCTGTCGCTCGGCACGGTCGTGGTCGAGGCGGCGCGGCAGTCGGGCTCGCTGATCACCGCCCGTTTCGCCAACGAGCAGGGCCGCCAGGTCTTCGCCGTGCCGGGCTCGCCGCTCGATCCGCGCGCCGAGGGCGGCAACCACCTGATCCGCGAGGGCGCGACGCTGGTCAGCGAGGCGGCCCATGTGATCGAGGCGCTGAGGCCGCTGATCGACCCTGGCATCGAGCGTCCGGACGTTTTCCGCGCTCGCGAGGACAGCGGGCACGGCGCATCCGACCGACTCTGGGACGAACTCGACCTGCCCGGAATTGAACCCGCGCCGGAAGGTGCCGTGCCGATGCCGGCCTTCGATCTGTCGCAACCACCGGGCAGGGCCGGCCCAGACCAGGATGCGCGCGTGGCCGTTCTGCATTTGCTCGGGACCGCGCCGATCTCGCTCGACGACCTCGTCCGCGCCAGCGGCCTGACGGCCCGCGACGTCAGCCGCGCCGTGCTCGAACTGGAGCTGTCCTCGGCGGTGCGGAGGCATCCCGGCGGCATGCTGAGCCGGTCGGCCTGAGCAGCTTCGGGCAAACCTGCTATCGATGAGATTAGCGATCGATCCGGCAGCGTCGGGTCTGGTCGCCGGCCTCCTGGCGGGTCAGCTCGATGAAATGGAGCAGGTGCCGCAATTCGGCTGCCCTGGCCATGGTCGAGAGTTCGCCGAGCAGCAGTTCGATATAGCGCGACACTTCAAACTGCAGTTGGCGATGGTGCGCCCTGCAGGCTTCCATGGTTGGGCTGTCGACAGGCGCTTCGGCGCCGGCCGGGGCGGCCGCGCCGTTGGGAGCCGGGAAGGTTTCGGGAGCAGGGGCAGATGTCATGATCGCGCGCCTCCAGGATGCAATGCGCGATGAATACAACCTAGAGTTTAAGATTCCGTGGAGGGTGTATTGCCGCGATCGTCGTCGCGATCCAGCGCCATGGCCCGACGCTCCACCTGGATCGAGGCTTCGATCCGGGCCATCTCCAGAAAATAGGCCAAAGCGTCGAGGTCGCTCTCCAGCGCCATCGTCCGAAGTTCGGCGGTGAGGCTCTCGATGTAGAGCGCTACCTCAAGTTGCATGAACCGCGGCGCCTGCCCGCGGCCTGGATGATCGTCGTCCGCATCGTCCGGCTGCGCCTTGCCGGGATCGGATGGGTCGAGAATATTGTGAGAATTCATCGGGTTTGCTTGCCTTGCGATCGGCGAACCTCGACCCCATGCGAGGACTCTCGACTGTCATGATAGCTTCAGATTCCGGATAAATGCAATCATAGCGTGCATCTGCCGGCGCTTTTGTCGCGTAGTTGCTCTTCGCCCTTGCGGATCAGGTGAGGAGCATCACCGCGAGTGGCAGCGTGACCAGCGCGAGCAGGGTTTCCAAGGTCGTGATTTCGGCCATCAACGGGGCGTCGCCGCCCATGTCCCGCGCCAGGAAATAGGCGGCGGTCGCCGTCGGTACGGCGGCGGCGACGATCGTCATGGTCAGGGCAGGGCCGGTGACGCCGAATTGCCTCGCCAGCGTCCAGGCGACGAGCGGCATCGCCACGAGTTTGAACAGACACGCGACGCCATGGGCGAGCCGGGGTTGGGCGAGGCGGCGCAGGTCGAGCCCCGCTCCGACGACCAGGAGGCCGACGCCCAGCGCGGCCCGGCCCATGATGTCGACGAAGCTCGCAACCGCGACGGGCAGCATCCACTGCAACTGGTTGAGGATGAGGCCGAGCGCCGAGGACCAGATGAAGGGGTTGAAGACGATCGAGCGCAGCGTCGCCGCCGCCCCCATCCGGCGGCCGCTCGCGTAGCGGGCCAGCACGAGCACGCACATCACGTTCAGCAGCGGGATCATCGACGCCACCGCGATCGCCATCAGGGTCGCGCCGGTCTGGCCCGCCAGCCCGGCGGCAAGCGCCAGCGCCACGAATGTGTTCCAGCGCACGGAGCCCTGGAAGATCGAGGTGAAGGCCGGTCCATCGACGCCGCCGCGCGTCAGCAGCGGACGCATCAGGAGGAGAAGCGCCGCGACGATCAGGATCGCGAGCACGAGGCTGAGGCCCATCGCCAGCACCGGCAGGCGGCTGAGATCGGCCATCGCCAGCGTATGCACCACGACGGCGGGAAACAGCACCTGATAGGTCAGGCGTTCGACGCCGCGCCAATGCTCGGTCGAAACCACGCCGCAGGCCTTGAGCGCCCATCCGGTCGCGATGACGAGGAAAACGGCGACCAGACTGTCGATCATCGGGACTATCGGTTCCGGACAAGGCGTTCCCTCGGCCTCTCGCCGAGCGGAGCGGGGAACAAAACGGGCCGCGCGCCGTTGTCGATAGCGGCCACGCGGTCTGGTTCCTTTCATGCCCGCGACGGCCCCGCAAGCGCGCCGGACGGGGGCAGGCTTGCGCCTGCCGCAATCCCGCCGCGTTTGGTTCAGGCCCTATTCAACCCGCCCGTTCCAAACTCTGCGTCAATCCCGGTCAGTCCGGGCACCAGGAGATTCGTCATGAACTCGCTCAGGAAATCCGCGATCATCGCCTTGACCTCGCTCGGCGTCGTCTCCGCCGGCGTGGTGTCGCCGGCACTGGCCGCGCCGCCGAAGCCTGCTTTCGACGCCGCGCGTCTCGATGCGACGGCGGCCGATTACTCGCAGTATCGTCGCCATCGCGGCGGCTATGGTCGCGGCGCGGCGATTGCCGGCGCGGTCGGCCTCGGCATTCTCGGCGCGGCCGCGATCGCCTCGAGCCGCAGGGCCTATGCCGATCCGTACTATTACGATGGGTATTACGCTGCGCCGCCGGTCTATTATGCGCCGCAGCCCTATTACGCCCCGGCTCCGCGCGTCTATTACCGCGAGCCCTATGATTTTCGCAATCATCGCTGAGATCGGCGTTCGCGCATGAACCGAAACCCCGCTGGCCTCCGGCCAGCGGGGTTTTTCATGTCGAACCGTCATCCTGTCCGCTCTCGTCCCGCTCCATCCGCATCAGCCGGTCGAGCGCGCCCTGCAGAATGTAGGCGGCGGCCATCTTGTCGACCACCTCTGCCCGTCTCGCACGGGACGCGTCGGCGTCGAGCAGGGTGCGCGTCACCGCCAGCGTCGACATTCGCTCGTCCCAGAAGGCGATCGGCAGGGTCGTCAGCGGGATGAGATTGCGGATGAAGGCGCGCGTCGACTGGACGCGCGGGCCTTCCGAGCCGTCCATGTTGAGCGGCAGGCCGATGACGAGCCCGGAGATGGCATGCTTCTCGGCGACCTTGAGCAGAACGGCCGCGTCGAGCTGGAACTTGACCCGCCGGATCGTCTCCAGTGGCGAGGCGATCTGCCGACCGACATCGGACAGGGCCAGACCGATCGTCTTCGTGCCGAGATCGAGCCCGAGCAGGCGGGCATGGCGGGGCAGCGCGAGGAAATGGTCGAGCGGCACGATATTGGCTGACATGCTTCAGCCGGTAGCATGCGTCGCCCGCCGAGGCGAGCGACGCGATCGCGATGCGATCAGCCCTGCGGCTTGACCCCGGCGGCCTTCAGCGAAGCGCCCCATTTGTCGATTTCCGAGATGAAGCGCTTGGCATGCGCCTCGCGGGTCCATTCGGCTTCCGGGAACACGGTGGTGCCGAAGGCCTTGAACTTGTCGAGCACGGCGGGCTGCTTCAGCGCGGCGCGCAGCGCGCCGTTCAGCTTGTCGAGGACGGGCGCGGGCGTCCCCTTGGGCGCGTAGAGACCGTGCCAGATCGTCATCTCCAGCTTCGTGCCGGTCTCGATCGCTGTCGGGATGTTGGGCAGCACGTCGAGCCGCTCGGTCGAGGTGACGGCGTAGGCCCTGATCTTCTCGCCCTGGATTTGCGAGACCGCCGAGGTCGACTGGTCGCAGAGGAAGTCGATCTGGCCGCCGACGAGATCGTTCATCGCCGGCCCCGTGCCGCGATAGGCGACCTCCGTGAACTTCACGCCGAGAATCTGCGACATCAGCACGCCGCACAGATGCGAGTTCGAGCCGACGCCGGCATGTGCGAGCGAGAGCTTGTCGGCATTGGCCTTGGCGTAGGCGAAGAAGCTCTGGGCGTCCTTCGTCGGCAGGGCGAGCTTGCTGGCGACCACCATCGGACCGGTGTTGACGAGGCCGATCGGCACGAAATCGGTCTTGGTGTCGTAGCCGAGATTGCCATAAAGCGCCGGCGCGGCGGCCAAAGCGAGATGGTGGATCAGGATCGTGTGGCCATCCGGCTCCGCCGCGGCGAGCCTCTTGGCGCCGGCCGTCCCGCCCGCGCCGGCGACGTTTTCGACCACGACCGGCTGGCCCAACGTCTTGCTCATCTGCTCGCCGAGCAGGCGCGCGATGACGTCGCTGGGGCCGCCGGCGGCGAAGGAGACGATGATCGTCACGGGTTTGGTCGGGAAGGTCTGGGCCGAAGCCGGCCCGGCCATCCCGACAGCGATCAGTCCGGCGAGAGCGATGCGTCGTGTCGTCTTCAAATTCATGGGTCTTCCTCCGGTTGCGATGAAAAGCGCCGCTCTGCGTCGGCTTGGTGAAGCGTGCTGTGCGAGGGGCGTCGCCCCTCCGGTCAGCGAAGATCGGACAGGTAGTGTGCGCCCTCCGTCAAGCAGAGGCTGAGCCGGCGCTCGACAGGCGCGCCGTCGAGAGCCAGTGCGAGCCGGTCGATCCGCAGGGCAGGGGTACCGGGCGGGACGGCCAGCGCCATCGCCTCGTCGGCGTCCAGCGCGACCGCCTTCAGCTTCTCGCGCGCATTCGCGACGGTGACGCCGTAGCGCGCGGCATAGAGGCTGTAGAGATTGTTGGGCACGGGCCCGGTCTCGATCCCCTCGAACATCCGTCGCGGCAGGCTGACCGTCTCCAGCACCAGCGGCGATCCGTCGAGCGAACGGACGCGTCGGATGCGCACGACGCTCTCGCTGGGCGAAAGATCGAGCGCCTGCCGCTCGTCCGAATCGGAGAGCGCAACCGCCACCGACAGCACCGTGCTGTCGGGAAAGCGCGCGACGCCGTCATCGGGCACAAGCTTGAAGAACTGGAACAGGATGCGGCGCTCATCATGCTCGGCGACGAAGGTACCGCGGCCCTGCCGCCGGACCAGAAGGTTCTCCGCGGCGAGTTCGTCCAGCGCCTTGCGGACCGTGCCCTGGCTGACGCCGATCTCGGCGGCGAGGTGCCCTTCGCTCGGCAGGGCCGCGCCCGGAGCCCAGACGCCATCGACCAGCCGGCGCACCAGGATCGCCTTGACCTGCGCGTAGAGCGGCCGGAAGCCGAGCGGCTCCGTCGTGATCGCCGCACCGGGGCGCTCTGCATTTTCACGCTTGTGCATACTCATATGTCTTATATAAGACTTGGCGAAGCGCGGGTCGAGTCCGGATTTGCACGGCGCGTCCGGCGCGATCCATCAGGCGAGGGAGAGACCAGATGAGCAAGCCGCATCTGCTGGTGCATGAGGCGAAGGACACCGTCGGCGTCGTCGTCGTCGAAGGCCTGAAGGCCGGCACCGACATGCTGTGCGTGATCACGCACGACAATTCCGATTTCCGCCTGACGGCGAAGATGGACATTCCGATTGGCCACAAGGTCGCGCTGAAGGACATCAAGGCCGGCGACACGATCTGGAAATACGGCCAGGACATCGGCAAGGCCGTCGCCGCCGTCGGCAAGGGCGAGCACCTGCACGTCCACAACGCCAAGACCAAGCGCTGGTAGGGCCGCTGACACGGCAGGCGAACCGACTGCCGCAAACGACTGCTGAGATTCATGAATCGGCTCCCGCGAGGTAGAGCCAACCAGATAGGGAAACGCCATGTCGATCGTCGCCAACTTCGATCTCGTCAAGGGCAAGCTCGCCCGCATCAAGGGCCGCAAGATCGAGGCCCCCGACTTCAAAACGCCGCAGCTCAAGCGCCCCAGCGGCCGCGCGCTCGACTCGTTCATGGGCTGGCGGCGCGAGAATGGCCGCGTCGGCGTGCGCAACCATGTCGTGCTGCTGCCGCTGGACGATCTCTCCAACGCCGCCTGTGAGGCTGTCGCCAACAACATCAAGGGCACGCTGGCGATCCCGCACGCCTATGGCCGGCTCCAGTTCGGCGAGGATCTCGACGTCCATTTCCGTACGCTGATCGGCACGGGCTCGAACCCCAACGTCGCCGCCGTCGTCGTGATCGGCATCGAGGATGGCTGGACCAAGCGCGTCGTCGACGGCATCGCCAAGACCGGCAAGCCCGTGGTCGGCTTCGGCATCGAGGGCCATGGCGACATCGCCACCATCGCCAAGGCCTCCTATGTCGCCAAGGAGTTCGTGCAGTGGGCGACCGAGTTGCAGCGGGTGAAATGCGGCATCGAGGAGCTCTGGGTCTCGACCAAATGCGGTGAATCCGACACCACCACGGGTCTCTCCTCCTGCCCGACGGTCGGCAACATGTATGACAAATGGATCCCGCGCGGCGTCTACGGCGTCTTCGGCGAGACCTCCGAGATCACCGGGGCCGAGCATCTCTGCAAGGCGCGCGCGGCGACCCCCGAGGTCGGGGAGCGCTGGTACAAGATGTGGAAGGCCTATCAGGAGGACGTGATCGAGGCCCACAAGACCGACGATCTCTCGGATTCGCAGCCGACGAAGGGCAACATCGCCGGCGGCCTGACCACGATCGAGGAAAAGGCGCTCGGCAATCTCGAGAAGATCGGCCGCGAGTGCAAGTTCATCGACATCCTGCAGCCGGCCGAGGCGCCGGCGAAGGGGCCGGGGCTCTACTACATGGACACCTCCTCGGCTGCGGCCGAGTGCGTCACCCTGATGGCGGCGGGCGGCTATGTCGTCCACACCTTCCCGACCGGGCAGGGCAACGTCATCGGCAACCCGATCGTCCCCGTCATCAAGATCACCGGCAACCCCAAGACGATGCGGACCATGCCCGAGCATATCGATGTCGACGTCTCCGGCATCCTGCGCCGCGACCTGACGATCCCGCAGGCCGGCGATGCGCTGATCGAGAACATCGTGCGCACCGCCAATGGCCGGTTGACGGCGGCCGAGGCGCTGGGCCATCGCGAATACTCGATGACGAAGCTGTATCGCTCGGCCTGATCCGGGCGCGGGCCGGAGCCGCACAATTGGCACAGAGCGCGACCCTGCTTTCGCCCGCGCATTGGCGGCCGCTCGCGGCCGGCATCGCGCTCTCGGCGGCGGTGGCGATCGCCTCCGTGGTCGCCGAGCCGCTGCTCAAGGCGGCGGCCGGCGGGCGCGTCGGCATCCCGGCGATCGTGATCGCGCTGGTGATCGGCATGCTGCTGCACCCCTTCGCCAACGCGGCCCGCTTCGAGCCGGGGATGACCTTCTGCGTCAAGAAACTGCTGCGCTGGGCGATCGCGCTGCTCGGCCTGCGCATCGCGCTCGGCGACATCGTCGCGCTCGGCGTGGCCACGGCCGTGCTGGTCATCGTCTCGATGGCGCTGACGGTCGCCTCGGGTTTCGTCCTCGCGCGCTGGCTGGGCCGCGAAACCGGCATGGGCGCGCTGGCCGGCGTCGCCACCGCCGTCTGCGGAGCCTCGGCCGCGCTCGCGACCGCGACCGTGGTGCCCGACTACAAGGGCAAGGCGGCCGACGTCGCCTTCACCGTCATCGCGATGAACGCGCTCTCCACCGTGGCGATGCTGGCCTATCCGCTGCTCTGCACATGGCTCGATCTGTCGCCGGCCCAGACCGGGATCATGCTCGGCGCGACGATCCACGATGTCGCCCAGGTCGTCGGCGCGGGCCAGTCGGTCTCCGACGAGGCCGCCAACGCCGCCGTCATCGTCAAGCTGTTTCGCGTGTTCCTGCTGCTTCCCGCCGTGCTGATCGTCGGCTGGTGGCTGGTGCGCGATGGCGCGGCGGCGGGTGCTGCCAAGGTGCCGGTGCCGGTCTTCGCCATCGTCTTCCTGATCCTGTGCCTGCTCAACAGCGTCCTCGCGACCCAGCCGGCGCTGGCTGACATCTATCTGCCGCTGCGGTCGGCCTTGCTCGAAGCCTCGCGCTGGGGTTTGCTGATCGCCATCGCGGCGCTGGGGCTCGGCACCTCGATGGCGGCGATGGCGCGGCTGGGCTGGCGTCACCTCGTTCTGGTGACGGGCACGAGCCTCGTCATCCTCGCATCCGTCACCGGCGGCCTGCTGGCGCTGGGTTGAGCCTTTGGAATCGTCATGACCGACATCGTCATCACCGAATTCATGGACGATGCGGCGGTGGCCGCGCTGAGCGCGCGCTACAAGGTCCATCACGACCCGGACCTCTTCGGCAAGCCCGACGAACTGGCCAGGCTCGTCGCCGGCGTGCCCGCGCTGATCGTCCGCAACCAGACGCAGGTGAGGGGCGAGGTTCTGGCGGCTGCAAAGAAGCTGAAAGTCGTCGGCCGGCTCGGCGTCGGCCTCGACAATATCGACATGGACGCCTGCACGGAGCGCGGCATCAAGGTTTTTCCCGCGACCGGCGCGAACAGCCTCTCAGTGGTCGAGTATGTGATCTGCAGCGCGATGGTGCTGCTGCGCGGGGCCTATTTCGCCAATGCGGCGATGGTGTCTGGCGAATTCCCAAAGACGAAGCTGATCGGCCGCGAGATCGCCGGCAAGCGGCTCGGCCTCGTCGGTTTCGGCGCGATCGCGCGCGACGCCGCCAACCATGCCCGCATGCTCGGCATGAACGTCGTCGCCTTCGATCCCTATGTGCCGGCCGACCATCCGGCCTGGCAGACGACGCAGCAGCTCGAGCTCGAAGCCGTGCTATCGACCTCCGACGTCATCAGCATCCATCTGCCGCTGACGCCTGAGACGAAAGGGCTGATCGGCAAGAAGGCCTTCGCCCAGATGAAGCCCGATGCCGTGCTGGTCAACGCGGCGCGCGGCGGCGTGATGGACGAGGCCGCGCTGGTCGCGGCGCTGAAAGCCGGAAAACTCGGCGGCGCGGCGATCGACGTTTTCGAGGAGGAGCCGCTGCGAAAGGGCGGAAAGCTGTTCGCGGGCGTGCCCAATCTGATCCTGACCCCGCATATCGCCGGCAACACGGTCGAATCGAACGGCCGCGTCTCCGGCCTAGTCGCCGAGCGGGTGATGGCGGCGCTGGAGGGCCGGGCATGAAGGTCTCTCTCGCCGACGCCGAAGCCCGGCTGACCGACTTGTTTGCGAACGCAGGCGCGTCTCCCGCAAACGCGGCCTCCGTCGCCTGGGCGCTGGTCATGGCCGAGGCCGACGGGCTGAAAGGCCACGGCCTGTCGCGCGTGCCGACCTATCTCGCCATGCTGAAGGCCGGCAAGATCGACGGCAGGGCCGTCCCCATCGCGCGGCAGCCGAAACCCGGCGTGCTGGCGATCGATGCAGCGCACGGTTTCGCCTATCCGGCGATCGACCTGGCCGTGATCGAACTGCCGGCGATAGCCCGCGCGCAGGGCGTGGTCGCCGCGCCGATCCGTCGCTCGAACCATTGCGGCGCGGCGGGCCTGCATGTCGAGCGGCTGGCGGAGCAGGGGCTGGTGGCGCTGCTCTTCGCCAATACGCCGGCCGCGATCGCGCCATGGGGCGGGGCGAAGCCCGTCTTCGGCACCAATCCGATCGCGTTTGCCGCGCCGCTCGCCGGCCGCGAGCCGCTGGTCATCGACATGGCGCTGTCCAAGGTCGCGCGCGGGCCGATCGTGGCGGCGAAACAGAAGGGCGAGCCGATTCCCGAGGGCTGGGCGCTGGACTCAGCCGGCAAGCCGACGACGGACGCAGGCGCCGCGCTCGCCGGCACTATGGTCCCGCTCGGCGACGCCAAGGGCGCGACGCTGGCCCTGATGGTCGAGGTGCTGGCGGCGGCGCTGGTCGGCAGCCATTTCGCCTTCCAGGCCTCGTCCTTCCTCGACGACAAGGGCGGTCCGCCCGACACAGGCCAGTTCATCCTCGCCATCGACCCGGCCAGCATGGGTGGAAACTGGTTCGACGAGCGCATGCGGCTGCTTGCGCATGCGATCGAGGATCAGGAGGGGACGAGGCTGCCAGGGGTACGGCGGCTGGCGTTGCGGGCGAAGGCGCTGGCGGAGGGGATTGAGGTGGGGGAGGGGTTGCAGGCGGGTTGATCAGACGGGGCTCAGCCGTCTCTCAGGGCAATGCGCGCTCAAGGTCACGACCGCCGTAAAGCACGCGCTCGACGATCACTGCTGAATCCTTGATCCGAAAGGCGATCGTTACCCGCTTTTCCACTCCCAGAATTCGCAGGCCCAGGGAAAGATCGTCGCGTTGCGTTCCGCGAACCGGAAAATGCCGAAGCGAGATGATACGATGCTCGATGCGTCCGACGAATCCGCGCGCCGTCCGGATGCTGGATTGATCGCGATCCAATCGACGATCGCTTCGAGATCGGCTTCGGCCAGCGGCGACAGGACGACCTTATAGGCCTTCACTTTCGCGCGCCTCGCGCTCATCAAGGCGGGCCCTAAGCCTCGCGAACCCTTCTTCCATCGGAATCGACGGGCGCGGGTCGGCCATCGACTCCTCGACCTTCGCCTTCAGCACGGCCTCGAACGCGCGCTCCTCGCGTTCAAGAGCATCTAGACCCGCGCGAACGACGTCGCTCGCCGAGTCGTACTCGCCCGAGCGGACGCGCTCTTCGACCCTTTCCGCCAGATCAGCGAGGGTGACAGTCATCGTCGTATTCGGATCGTCCATCGCCGACCTCCCGCGTCGAGATGATGAGTTTAGCACGCACCCCTCGCGCCGCCCACTCACACGAAATCGAACGCGTCGACATCGACCATCCCCTTGTCGGTGATCTTGAGATGCGGGATCACCGGCAGCGTCAGGAAGGCGACCTGCAGGAAGGGCTCGGCCAGCACGACGCCGAGGCCTTTGGCGGCGTGGCGCAGCTCCTCCAGCGCGAAGCGCACCGCCTCGAAGGGCTGCTCGCTCATCAGCCCGGCGACCGGCAGGGCGAGTTCCGCCACCACCACCCCTTCCTCCGCCACGGCAAAACCGCCGCCGGTCGCGATCAGTCGGTTGGCGGCGGCCGCCATCGAGGCCTCGTCGACGCCGACGACGCAGAGATTGTGGCTGTCATGGCCGACCGAGGAGGCGATCGCGCCGCGCTCCATGCCGAAACCATGGACGAAGCCCGAGGCGATGCCGCCGTTCTTGCCGTGCCGTTCGATCACCGTGACCCTGACCGCATCCTGCGCGAGATCGGGCAAGGCCTGTCCCTCCCGCGAAGGCAAGGTCATCGACAGCCGTTCCGTGATGATTCGCCCGGGCACCACGCCGATGACCGGCGTCTCGCCTCGTCGCGCCTTCACGCGAAAATCCTCCGGCGTCAGCGCCCGGCTCTTCACGCTGCCATGACCCACGGCCGCCACCCGCTTGCGGCCCTTGAACAGCTTGTCCTCGACGCGTCTGCCGGCGGCGAACACTTCGCGGACCGAACAGCGTTCGAGATCGTCGAGCAGCACGATGTCGGCGCGTTTGCCCGGCCCGATGAAGCCCCGGTCGAACAAACCGAAGTTCCGCGCCGCGGACAGCGTCGCCACCCGGTAGGTCGCCAGCACATCCGCGCCATGGGCGATCGCGGTGCGGATCATGAAATCGAGATGGCCCTCTTCGGCGATGTCGAGCGGGTTGCGGTCGTCGGTGCAGAAGGCGAGGAACGGCGAGGCGTCGCGGGTGATCAGCGGGATCAGCGCATGCAAATCCTTGGAGACCGAGCCTTCGCGGATCAGGATCGCCATGCCTTTTCTGAGCTTTTCGCGCGCCTCCTCGGCGGTGGTCGTCTCATGGTCGGTGCGGATGCCCGCCGCGAGATAGCTGTTCAGATCCATGCCTCTGACCAGCGGCGCGTGGCCGTCGATATGGCGGTGCGAGAAGGCTTCGAGCTTGGCGAGGCAGACCGGATCGCGCGCCAGCACGCCCGGAAAATTCATGAACTCGGCGAGCCCGATCACCTTCGGATGGTGCATCAGCGCGACGAGATCGGCGGCCTCCAGCCTCGCCCCGGCGGTCTCCAGATGGGTCGCGGGCACGCAGCTGGACAGCTGGACGCGCAGATCCATCCGCATCGCCTCGGCGCAGTCCAGGAAATAGGCGATGCCTTCCGTGCCGAGTACGTTTGCGATCTCGTGGGGGTCGCAGATCGCGGTGGTGACGCCATGGGGCAGCACGCAGCGCTCGAATTCGAGTGGCGTCACCAGCGAGGATTCGACATGGAGATGGGTGTCGATGAAGCCCGGCACGGCGATCAGCCCGGACGCGTCGAACTCGGCCTTGCCTTCGTAGCGACCATGGGTGCCGACGATGGTGTCGCCGCAGAGCGCGATGTCGGTCTCCGTCAGATCGCCGGTGACGAGGTCGAACAGCCTCGCGCCCCGGATCACGAGGTCGGCCGGCTCGTCGCCGCGCCCCTGCGCGATCCGGCGGGCGAGGGTCTTTGCGGACGCGCGGGGGGCATCGGTCATGGCTGATTCCGGATCTTTCACTGTATCGAAGCCTGCACGCGCGCCCGGCGGTTGTCGACTTGGTCGATCCCGTGGCAGCCGGCTTCTTGCGAGTGCGTGACGCGGCGCTTATAGCCCTGACCCTAACCGGCGCGTAGCGCCGCAGTCTTCCCAGGAGCCCGCCATGTCGGTCGATCTCGCCACCGTCAAACGCGTCGCGCATCTGGCGCGCATCGCCGTGCCGGAGGCCGACCTGCCCAAACTGCAGGGCGAGCTCAACGCCATCCTCGGCTTCGTCGAACAGCTCAACGAGGTTGATGTCGCGGGCGTGGAGCCGATGACCTCGGTGACGCCGATGGCGATGAAGCAGCGCGAGGATGTCGTCACCGATGGCGGGATCGCCGACAAGGTCGTGGCCAACGCGCCGGCTGCGGACGACAATTACTTCATGGTCCCCAAGGTGATCGAATAGTCGCGAACAGCGCCTATTCGATCACCCCGGACATGCGAAGCATGATCCGGGGTCTCCCGACCAGATAGCTTCCGGATACCCAACGTGACCGACCTGACCAGCCTGACGCTCACCGAAGCCCGCGACGGCCTGAAGGCGAAGAACTTCTCGGCGACCGAGCTGACGAAGGCTCATATCGCCGCCGTCGAGCAGGCGCGTGCGCTCAACGCCTACGTTCTCGAGACGCCCGACCATGCTTTGGAGCAGGCCGCTGCCTCGGACGAGAAGCTCGCGAAAGGCGAGGGCGGCCCGCTGGAGGGTCTGCCGCTCGGCATCAAGGATCTGTTCGCGACGCAAGGCGTGCGCACCACGGCCTGCTCGAAGATCCTCGGCAATTTCGTGCCGCCCTATGAATCGACCGTCTCGGGTCAGCTCTGGCGCGACGGCGCGGTCATGCTCGGCAAGCTCAACAATGACGAATTCGCCATGGGCTCCTCGAACGAGACATCCGCCTTCGGCAATGTCGTCAATCCGTGGCGGCGGGCGCATCCGTCCGTCAATGCGCGTCCCCCCGATGCGGCGACCGATGCGGTCGGGCGCGTCAGCTTCCCAGCCTATGACGACACGAAACTGGTGCCCGGCGGTTCGTCGGGCGGGTCTGCTTCGGCCGTCGCCGCGGGCCTGTGCCTCGCCGCGACCGCGACCGACACCGGCGGCTCGATCCGCCAGCCCGCCGCCTTCACCGGCACGGTCGGCATCAAGCCGACCTATGGCCGCTGCTCGCGCTGGGGCATCGTCGCCTTCGCCTCCTCGCTCGACCAGGCGGGGCCGATCGGCAAGACCGTGCGCGACTGCGCCGTGATGCTGCGCTCCATGGCCGGCCACGACCCGAAGGACACGACCTCGGCGGATTTGCCGGTGCCGGATTACGAGAAGGCCGTCGGCCGCTCGGTGAAGGGCATGAAGATCGGCATCCCCAGGGAATACCGGCTCGACGGCATGTCGCCCGAGATCGAGGCGCTCTGGCAGCAGGGCATCAGCTGGCTCAAGAGCGCCGGCGCCGAGATCGTCGACATCTCGCTGCCGCATACGAAATACGCGCTGCCGGCCTATTACATCGTCGCTCCCGCAGAAGCGTCCTCGAACCTCGCCCGCTATGACGGCGTGCGCTACGGCCTGCGCGAGGGCGGCCGCGACATCGTCGATATGTACGAGAAGACGCGCGCCGAAGGGTTCGGCGCCGAGGTCAAGCGCCGGATCATGATCGGCACCTATGTGCTTTCGGCGGGCTATTACGACGCCTATTACCTGCGCGCCCAGAAGGTCCGCACACTGATCAAGCGCGATTTCGACGAGGCCTATGCCGGCGGCATCGACGCCGTCCTGACGCCCGCGACGCCGTCGGCGGCCTTCGGCATCGGCGAGAAGGGCTCGGCCGACCCGGTCGAGATGTATCTCAACGACATCTTCACGGTCACGGTGAACATGGCCGGCCTGCCGGGCATCGCGGTTCCGGCGGGGCTCGACTGCCAGGGCCTGCCGCTCGGCCTGCAGCTCATCGGAAAGCCCTTCGACGAGGAGACGCTGTTTGCGCTGGCTGAGGTGATCGAGCGGGCGGCCGGGCGCTTCACCGTCGGCGAGCGCTGGTGGGCCTGAGCCGCCCGACGCTCTCGGGCCGCGGCCGATGATCTTCAGCCGCGCCATGGCCTATGCCTGCCTGACCTTCCTGGGTTGGACGCTGGCGCTGGTCGCGGTCCTGCTGCTAGTTCTCGTGGTCGTGCAGCATCTGCGCGGCGACGGCGCCGGCATGCCGGCCGAGCATCTCAGCGCGGCCGCCGTCTCGCTGGCGCTCGGCTGGACCTGCCGTCTGCTGGCGCGGCGCTTCGTCTGACGCGCCGCGCTGGCTGCGGGTCGTGAACCCTCGCGGCACGCCGCGAGGGTCCGCGTCACGAATGCGCGGTCGATGTCTCGCCATGCGGCGCGGGGGCGGGCTTCTTCCGCTCGAACAGCCCTGCCAGCCAGCGCACCACCACATAGAACACCGGCGTGAAGATCAGGCCGAACAGCGTCACGCCGATCATGCCCGAGAACACCGCGACACCGAGCGACTGCCGCATCTCCGCGCCCGCGCCGGTCGCGATCGCCAGCGGCAGCACGCCGAGGATGAAGGCGAGCGATGTCATCAGGATCGGCCGCAGCCGGGTCTTGGCGGCGGCGATCGCCGCCTCGCGCCGGCTCATGCCCTCATCCTCCGCCTGACGCGCGAACTCGACGATCAGGATCGCGTTCTTCGCCGCGAGGCCGACGAGCACGACCAGCCCGATATCGACCAGCACGTTGCGGTCGAGCCCTTGCTGCCCGACCCCGACCATCGCAGCCAGGATGCACATCGGCACGATCAGGATGACCGCGAGCGGCAGGAGCCAGCTCTCGTAGAGCGCTGCCAGCAGCAGGAACACGAAGACCACGGCGAGCCCGAAGGCGATGACGGCCGTGTTGCCCGCGAGCTTCTCCTGCAGGGCGATCTCGGTCCATTCGAAGCCGAAACCGGCCGGCAGGCGCTCCTGCGTCAGCTTCTCGATCGCGGCGATGCCCTGGCCGGTCGAATAGCCGCGGGCCATCGAGAGCTGGACCTCGGCCGCCGGATACAGGTTGTAGCGCGGCACGCGATAGGCGCCTGTCGTGTCCGAGAAGGACGCGACCGAGCCGATCGGCACCATCTCGCCCTCGGCGTTGCGCGTCTTGAGGTTGGCCACGTCGCGGATGTCGAGCCGGTAGGGATTGTCGGCCTGAGCGGTCACCCGGTAGGTGCGTCCCAGGATGTTGAAGTCGTTGATGTAGGCCGAGCCCATATAGACCGACAGCGTCTCGAAGATGCGGCTGATCGGGACGCCGAGCATCTCCGCCTTGGTGCGGTCGATATCGGCGAAGACCTGCGGCGTCTTGGTCGAGAACAGCGTGAAGGGCTGCTGGATGCCGGGAATCTGCGCGGCCGAGCCGGCGACGATCCAGGTCGCCCCCTCGAGCGCCGCGAGCCCGCGGCCGCCGCGATCCTGCACATAACCCTTCAGGCCGCCGCCCGTGCCGATGCCCGGCACCGCCGGCGGCTCGATGACGAGCGCGAAGGCCTCGCTGATCGAGAACATCTGCCGGCGCAGATCGGCGATGATACCCTGGTTGGTCAGGCCGTCCTTCGCGCGCTCCTTGAAGTCCTTGGTGCGCACGAAGACGACGCCGCCATTGGGCGCGATGGTGAAGGTCGCGCCGTCGAGGCCCGCGAAGGCCACCGCGTCGGCGACGCCCGGCCGCGAGAGCAGCACGTCGGTCGCCTTGCGGATGACGGCGTCGGTCCTGTCAAGCGAGGCGCCCGGCGGCAACTGGAAGGCGACGATGTAGTAGCCGCGGTCGAGCTGCGGGATCAGGCCGGTCGGCGTCGCGCCGATCCGGTGGACCGCCAGCGCGATCAGCCCGCCATAGACGATCAGCATGATCACGCTGAAGCGGATCAGCCGGGACGTGACCGAGCCATAGCTGCGCGAGAGCCAGTCGAAGCCCTTGTTGAAATACTTGAAGAACCAGCGAAGCGGCGCGCCCAGCGCCGCGAAGAAGCCCTTGGGCGGCTCGTGGCTGTGCGGCTTCAGCAGGATCGCCGACATCGCCGGCGACAGCGTCAGCGAGACGAAGGCCGAGATCGCCGTCGACGCCGCGATCGTCACCGCGAACTGCTGGTAGAAGGAGCCCTGCAGCCCTGTGATGAAGGCGGTCGGGATGAAGACGGCGCAGAGCACGAGCGCGATCGCGACGAGCGCGCCGCCGACCTCGTCCATTGTCTTGTGCGCCGCTTCCTTCGGCGACATCCCCTGCGCCAGATAGCGCTCGACATTCTCGACCACGACGATCGCGTCGTCGACGACGATGCCGATGGCGAGCACGAGCGCCAGCAGCGAGATCGTGTTGAAGGAGATGCCGACGGCGCTCATCACCAGGAAGGTGCCGACCAGCGAGACCGGGATCGCCACGATCGGGATGATCGCCGCGCGCCAGGTCTGCAGGAACAGGATCACCACCAGCACGACGAGCGCGACCGCCTCGAGCAGCGTCGTCACCACGGCGTTGACGGATTCGCCGATGAACTCGGTCGGGTTGTAGACGATGCGATACTCGATGCCGCTCGGGAAATCCCGCTTCAGCGTCTCCATCGTGCTGATGATCGAGGACGCGGTGGCGAGCGCGTTCGAGCCAGGGCGCTGGAACACGCCGATCGCGACCGCGTCCTTGTTGTTGAGATAGGCGTTGGTCGTGTAGTCCTGCGAGCCGAGCTCGACGCGCGCGACGTCGCGCAGCCGGATCGTGCCGCCATCGGCGTCCGAGCGCACGACGATGTTGTAGAACTCCTCGACATCGCTGAGGCGGCCGAGCGTGTTGACCGAGAGCTGGAACGCCCCGTCCGACTTCGCCGGCGGCTGGTTGATCGCGCCGGCCGCGACCTGGACGTTGGCGGCGCGCAAGGCCGCGACCACGTCGCCGGCCGAGAGGCCTCGCGCCGCGACCTTGGCCGGGTCGAGCCAGATCCGCATCGAGAAATCGCGCGCGCCAAAAACCTGGACGTTTCCGACGCCGTCGATGCGGGTCAGCACGTCCTTCACATAGAGCGTTGCGTAGTTGGAGACGTATTGCGCGTCGCGCGTGCCGTCCGGCGACAGCATGTTGACGACCATCATCAGGTCCGGCGAGGCCTTGCGCGTCTGGATGCCGAAGGCGCGCACCTCCTGCGGCAGGCGCGGCTCGGCCGCCGCGACGCGGTTCTGCACCAGCACCTGCGCCTGGTCGACATCGGTCCCGGCCTTGAACACGACGTTGATCGTGACGCGCCCGTCGCCGGTCGATTGTGAGGTGATGTAGAGCATGTCGTCGACGCCGTTCACCTCCTGCTCGATCGGCGTGGCGACGGTCGCGGCGACGACCTCGGCCGACGCGCCCGGATATGTCGCGGTGATCGAGACGGTCGGCGGCGCGATCTCGGGATATTCGGCGATGGGCAGGCTGCGCTGGGCGATGGCGCCCGCGATCGTCAGCAGCACCGAGAGCACGGTGGCGAAGATCGGCCGGTCGATGAAGAAATGCGCGAAACGGAACATGGATTCGATCCTGGCCTGAAGGCAGGGCGGCCGGCGCGGAGGCCGGCGGGGGAAGGCTGCGCTCGACTGGCGGCGGCTTTACCTGGCCGCCGCGACCTTGATCTCGCCGGGTTGCGGCGTCACCGTCGCGCCGGGCCGCACCATCGGATTGGCGAGGCCGCCGATGATGACCTTGTCCTGCGCGGTCAGGCCGCCGGTGATGACGCGCAGGCCATCGCTGATAGGGCCCAGCGTGACGGGCTTGGGAACGACCTTGTTGTCGGGCCCGACGGTCATGACGATCTTGTTGGCCTGGTCGGAGACGACGACCGTGTCGGGCACCAGCAGGGCATCGGCCTGGCCGGAATAGACGCGCAGCCGCCCGAAGGTGCCGGGCGTCAGGAACTGATCGGCATTGGCGAAGACGGCGCGGCCGCGGATCGTGCCGGAGCGGGCGTTCAGGGCGTTGTCGACGAAGTCGATCTTGCCCTTGCGCTTCCACTCCTTCTCGTCGGCGAGCCGGACTTCGGCCGGGCTGCCTTCCTCGCGGGTCGTCACGTCGCGCAGATTCGCGGCCAGCCGCGAATAGCGCAGATAATCGGCCTCCGATGCGTCGAAGACGAAGTTGATCGGATCGCTGGCGACGATCGTGGTCAGAAGCGTCGCTCCCGACTGGCCGCCGGCGATCAGGTTGCCGGGGTCGATGCGGCGGTTCGAGATGCGGCCCGCCAGCGGCGCGCGCACCTGCGTCCATTCCAGGTTGAGTTCGGCGGTCTTGAGATTGGCCTCCGCGCCCTGCTGCGAGCCGATGGCGCTGTTGAGATTGGCGCGGCGCTGGTCGATGTCGCGGGCGGTGATGGTGCGGTTCTGCGTCAGCGCCTCGGCGCGCTCGACCTCGCTCTGCGTCAGCTCGACCTGCGCCTTGGCGCGTGCCACCTCGGCGCGCGCCGCGTCGACGGCAAGCTGGTAGGGCCGCTGGTCTATGGTGAAGAGCAGGTCGCCCTTCTTCACCAGCTGGCCGTCGCGGAAATGAAGCGCATCGAGGAAGCCGGAGACGCGCGCGCGCACCTCGACCTGCTCGCTCGCCTCGAAGCGGCCGGTGAACTCGTCCCAGTTGGTGACGCGCTTGGCCAGAGGCGACGCGACCTGGACCGTCGGGGCCGGGGGCGCGCCCTGGGCGAGGGCCGCGCCCGATGTCAGGATGAGGGCGCTCGCCAATGCGGCGCTGGCCAGACCTTTTGCAAGGCGGTTGGGCATGTCGGAACTCCCGATGACGGGGCCAGCACAACCATGGGGTTTCCGGCCTGTGACGCTAGAAGGTATCGACGCTGACGATTGTCAAGATCCATCACTCGACACAATGACGGAACGAAGGCACTCTAGCACGATTGCGGCCCCGGGGTGACAGGAGCGCAACAGGCGCTTGCCGCCCGCGCGGCGAAATCGTAACCGGTAGACCAGATTTCGCACCCGGAAGAACTCGATGAACGCGCATGTCCGTCCCGCCGACCCGAAGAAGCTGCTCAAGGGCGCGACCGGCGATTGGGAAGTGGTGATCGGCCTGGAGATCCACGCCCAGGTCACCTCCAACGCAAAACTGTTCTCGGGCGCTGCGACCGCTTTCGGGGCCGAGCCCAACGCCCATGTCAGCCTCGTCGACGCCGCCATGCCCGGCATGTTGCCGGTGATCAACGCCGAATGCGTGCGCCAGGCCGTCCGCACGGGGCTCGGGCTCAACGCCGCCATCAACAACCGCTCGGTCTTCGACCGCAAGAACTATTTCTACCCCGACCTGCCGCAGGGTTACCAGATCAGCCAGTACAAGAGCCCGATCGTCGGCGAGGGCGAGATCGTCGTCGATCTCTCGCCGACCGAGCAGATCACCGTCGGCGTCGAACGCCTGCATCTGGAGCAGGACGCCGGCAAGTCGATCCACGACCAGCACCCGACCATGTCCTTCGTCGATCTCAACCGCTCGGGCGTGGCGCTGATGGAGATCGTCTCCAAGCCGGACCTGCGCTCGGCCGACGAGGCGCGCGCCTACGTCACCAAGCTGCGCACCATCCTGCGCTATCTCGGCACCTGCGACGGCGACATGGAGAAGGGAAACCTGCGCGCCGACGTCAACGTCTCCGTGCGCCGCCCCGGCGAGCCGCTCGGCACGCGCTGCGAGATCAAGAACGTCAACTCGATCCGCTTCATCGGCCAGGCCGTCGAGACCGAGGCGCGCCGCCAGATCGGCATCATCGAGGATGGCGGCGCGATCGACCAGGAGACGCGGCTCTACGACCCTGCCAGGGGCGAGACGCGCTCGATGCGGTCCAAGGAAGAGGCGCATGACTACCGTTATTTCCCCGACCCCGATCTGCTGCCGCTCGAATTCGACGACGCTTTCGTCGCCGGACTGAAGGCGCATCTGCCGGAACTGCCCGACGCCAAGAAGGCCCGCTTCATCGCGGAATACGGCCTCTCGCCCTATGACGCCTCGGTGCTGGTCGCCGAGCGCGAGCAGGCGGACTATTTCGAGGCGGTGGCGAAAGGCCGCGACGGAAAAGCCGCCGCCAACTGGGTCATCAACGAGCTCTTCGGGCGCCTCAACAAGGAAGGCCAGGACGTCACGACCTCGCCGGTCTCCGCCGCCCAGCTCGGCGGCTTGGTCGACCTGATCGGGGAGGGCGTCATCTCGGGCCGCATCGCCAAGGATCTGTTCGAGATAATCTGGTCGGAGGGGGGCGATCCCCGCCAGATCGTCGAGGCGCGCGGCATGAAGCAGGTCACCGATACCGGCGCGATCGAGAAGGCCGTCGACGAGCTGATCGCGGCCAATCCCGACAAGGTCGAGCAGGTCAAGCTGAAGCCGACCATGCTCGGCTGGTTCGTGGGGCAGGCGATGAAGGCCTCGGGCGGCAAGGCCAATCCGCAGGCGCTGAACGAGATTCTGAAAGCGAAGCTGGGGATCGAGTGACGCCCGACGGTCTCATCATCCGCGATGCGCAGACCGCCGACCTGCCGGCGGTCCGGGCCATGCTGGTCGAGACCTGGCACGCCACCTATGACGGCATCTATGGCTGGCGGCGCGTCGCCGAGATCACCAATGCCTGGCATTCGCTAGAAAATCTTTCGGCGCAGCTTGGCCGGGAGGATGGCGCCTTCCTCGTGGCGCTGATCGGCGAGGAGATCGTCGCCACATCCTCGGCGCGGCCGGAGCCCGATCGCGCCGCGCTGCTGACGCGGCTTTATGTGTTGCCGCAACACCAGGGCGTCGGCATCGGCCGCACGCTGCTGCAGGTGACGCTGGCCTGCTTTCCGCATGCGCCGGTGGCGCGCCTCGAGGTCGAGAGCCAGAACGAGCCGGCGATCGCCTTCTACGAGCGCATGGGCTTCTTTCTGCAGCGACAGGCCCGCTTTGACGGCCGCGAGGACACGCCCAACACGCTGATGATGGCGAAGCGGCTGTTTGCCGAATGAAGACTTATGACGTCATACCTTTTGGTGAACGGCAGTTCTTGCTTCATTTTTGGCCCGTACCCGCTCCTCTGGAGCAAATTGAGCGCGGACGGTACGTCGAGGCGAATTTGACGATCATATCAGATGGTTGTGAGGTCCATTATAGCTGTCTCATTCACCGTCCTTCTCGCAGGCGCAATTTTGCAAACCAGCCAATAGACTGCGTGTATATAATCGTGAAGACGGACCTTACTGCAAAAGCACTTTATGCCGCCCTGTATCAGTTGAATCATGTCGGCGGCGAGATCAGCGAGACTCAAGCTACAGCCTGGAGAGGATATCTGAAATTTTAGCGTGACGGACGCGGATAATCCAAAAGGCATGTTGGGCGCGACTCGAGATTGCTTCGCTGCGCTCGCAATGACGGTGTGCGTTCCGTAGTGTTGCCCAACACGCACGCGCCATGCCGTAATCCCTCCCAAGCCGCGCCAGCCGGCACCGACAGGGAGAACGACAACATGCAGCGCCAGCCCATCCGTGTCGCGACCTATGACGGCCCCGGCGGCAAGCCGACGATCCGCGAGGTGCCGTGGCCGGCCGTGCCGAAGAAGGCCGCGCTCATCAAGATCGGGGCCTGCGGCGTCTGCGGCACCGATCAGCATATCCTCAAAGGACATTGGCCCAAGAAGCTGCCCTGGCCCTTCACGCTGGGCCACGAGATCGGCGGCGTCATCGTCGAGAAAGGCGAGGAGTTCACCGAGGATTTCATGGGCAAGCCGCTCGATGTCGGCTCGAAGGTGATGATCCCGCCGCTGATGCCCTGCGGCCAGTGCCATTATTGCGTGCACTATCCCGAGAGCGCCAACAAATGCCTGACGCCGGTCTATTACGGGCGCTATCTCGGCTTCGACAAGGCCCCGCATCTCTGGGGCGGCTGGGCCGAATATGTCTATGTCGATCTGGAGATGCTGCCGGGCACCAAGGTCTACAAGCTGCCCGACGACATGTCGCTGCGGCTGGGCGCGCTGTCGGAGCCGCTGACCTCCTGCATCCGCGCCTTCAACCGGGCCAAGCGGGCAGGGGGCTTCAACTGGGGCGACACGGTCGTGATCCAGGGCTCTGGGCCGATCGGCATACTCGCGATCGCCGCCGCGCAGGAGATGGGCGCGGGACGCGTCATCTGCGTCGGCGCGCCCGAGGAGCCGCGTCTGGCGCTCGCGCGCAAATTCGGCGCCGAGGCGACGGTCAATCTCGATGAGGTCACCACGCCCGAGGCGCGCATCGCCCGGGTCCGCGAGATCGCCGGCGGTTTTGGCGCGGACCTTGTCATGGATTGCTCGGGGCACCCCTCGGCAGGCCCCGAAGGCATCGAGTTCCTGCGCGACGGCGGGACTTACGTCGAGATGGGGCAGTTCACCGACGCCGGCTCCATCCAGACCAACTGGCACCGCATCTGCACCAAGGACCTCAACTTGCTCGGCTCCTGGGCCTTTACGGGCAACGACCTGCCTCTGGGCGTCGACATGCTCTACCGGGCAAGGGACAAATATCCGTTCCTGGAGATGCAGACGCTCTACCCCTTCACCGAGGAGGGCGTCACGCAGGCGGTGGCCGACGCCATGGCGATGAAGACGGTGAAGTCGACGATCATTCCGTTCCCGGAACTGGTCTGATAGAGCCGCGTCTCGCGGCAATCGGACAGGGCATGACATGAGCGGGACTGGAATCGAGCCGGGCGAGATCGCCATCCGCCCGGCGCGGCGCGAGGATGTCGCGCGCATCGCCGCGCTCATCATGCACGGCTCGGCCACGGAGACGATGACCCCGGCCGAGATCGCGGCCGAGGCTTTCCATCCCGACTACATGCGCGCATTCGATGAAGTCGAGGCCAGCCCTGCCAATCATCTCTTCGTCGCGGAGCGGGCCGGCATCGTGCTCGGCACGTTCCAGATCACGCTGATTCCCGGAATCGCTGCGCGAGGACGCAAGCGCGCCAAGCTCGAAAGCGTCCATGTCGCGCCCGAAAGCAGAGGGCTCGGCGTCGGCGCACTCATGGTCGCGGCCGCGCTCGGCTTCGCGAAGGAGCACGGCGCAGGGCTGGTCGAGCTGAGCTCCAACAAGAACCGCATCGACGCGCACCGCTTCTACCGCAATCTCGGCTTCGACCAGAGCCATGAGGGCTTCAAGATCACGGTGTAAGGCCTGTCCTCACTCGCTCCGTCTTCATCAACACGACACCGTCATCCCGGTTCTGCGCTTCGCTTGTCCCGGATGACGGTGTGGTTAGATGAGCAGGGTCGAGACGGGCCTCACTGCCCCCGCGCGGCGAGCCGCTTGCGGCACTCGGTCGAATACCTGATCCAGTTGTAGCCCTTCTTGGTCAGGGCGGCCTTGTCGGCGCGCCATTCCGCGCCGCAGGCGCGCAGGCGGTTGTCGTTCTTCAGCTGCGCCTCCGAGCGCGCACGCTTGGGCTTCGGCTTGGCCGTCTCGTTCGCCGGCGCGGCGGCTGTCGCGGGCGCGTTCGAGCGCTGCTGCAGCGGATTGGTCTGCGCGGCGGCGGGCGATGACACGGTCAGCGCGCCGGCTGCGGCGAGGCAAAGGGCGAGGCACGGGACGAGGAAGGGAAGGCGCATGGCGGTGATCCTCAAGGAACCGGCGCGGGGCGACGGGCTCAGTCCGTAGGTCGCCCGGCCGATAACCCAGTCTCGGCTGAACCGGAGGTTGAATTCAAGCGCTCATCGCCCATCACGACATGGCGAGCCCGCGCCTCTCGCGCGGCGCGGCCCTTCCGGGCGCGCGACGGCCGGCCTAAACCTGCAGCCGGCCCCTTCACCAGCGACAGGACACGCAAAGCCATGCCCGCCAGCCAGACCAAGCCGATCGACCTGTATTACTGGCCCACGCCCAATGGCTGGAAGATCACCATCATGCTGGAGGAGTGCGGGCTCCCGTACACCATGATCCCGGTCAATATCGGCAAGGGCGACCAGTTCAAGCCGGAATTCCTGGCGATCTCGCCCAATAACCGCATGCCGGCGATCGTCGATCCCGAGGGGCCCGACGGCCAGCCGATCTCGGTCTTCGAATCGGGCGCGATCCTGCAATATCTCGGCCGCAAGACCGGCAGGTTCTATCCGTCAGACGAACGCGCCCGCGTCGCGGTCGACGAATGGCTGTTCTGGCAGATGGGCGGTTTCGGCCCGATGCTCGGCCAGACCCACCATTTCCGGCTCTATGCGCCCGAGCAGATTCCCTACGCGGTCGAGCGCTACACCAATGAGGCGAACCGGCTCTATGGCGTGCTGAACAAACGCCTTGCCGGCCGCGACTACATCTGCGGTGAGTATTCGATCGCCGACATCGCCTGCATCGGCTGGGCGCGCGGCTGGGAGCGGCAGGGGCAGGACATCAAGCAGTTCCCGCATGTCGAGCGCTGGCTCGCGACCATGAACGCCAGGCCCGCCGTGCAGAAGGGGCTGAAGGTTGCCGAGGAATTGCGCAACCCCGCCGGCACAATCAGGACCGACGAGGAGAAGGCGATCCTGTTCGGCCAGAAGGCGCGGTGACGGGGCAGTCGGCAATAGGCAGTCGGCAGTCGGATTTTCGCTCACGACTGCCGACTGCCCAATTCCGACTGCCGACGCCCTCAGGCGTCAGTTCGCCCGCGCCCACTTCACCGAGCGGCAGATCAGTCCGCCCATGACGCAGCCGGACGTCGTCAGGCTGTCGCCCGACAGCGTCATGGTGCCGGAATAGGTCTTGCCGTCTTCGGGGTTGAAGGCGCTGCCCTTCCACTTCCCGGCCCCGTCGGGCTTCATGTCGTAGAAGATGCGCTGGCCGACCTTGGCTGGGCCGCTGGTGTCCTTCAGCCAGGCCAGCGTGCCGCACATCGCATCGCCGCATTTGGCGAAGCGCACGCGCGATGCGCCGGTGTCGCGCAGCCAGGTGCCGGTGACATCCTGCGCGGCGGCGGGCGTGGCGGCGCCCGCAGTTGCAAACCCGAGCGCGACAAGCGCGCCCTTCACGAGCGTCGATCGAACAGGCATCGGCGTCCTCCCATCGTTTGAGACCACGCTATGCTGCATGGTTCTGATATGAACCATATCCGAGATCGCGCACGTATCAAGCTGCCCGGGCGGCGGCGATGAATCGCAGCGCCCGTTTCGCAAGGTGAACGCGGCGTCAACGGGCGGTTGGAGCCCCTGCCGGGATCGCATTGAAATCGTTGCGATATTGGTGATCCAAGGCTGAATCCTTCGTTGATTTAACCACTCGATTACACATCGTTGAGCTTCGATTCATCGCAATTTTTAGCGTCGCCTTTAAGGGCTGCGGCCAAATCTCGTCCTCACAAGCCGGAGCCTTGGACGGGTGGCCGGCACAACAAGACAAGAGGGTGGTTTGTCATGGCACGCATGGAAATGAGCGCGATCCCCGCTTCGCTGACGGTCCCGAGCGAGACCTCGGCGGAAGCCTATTACCAGCTCGGCCTGATGTATGCGGCCGGCCGGACCGCCCCGGTCGATCTCGTCGCCGCCCAGACCTGGTTCAATGTGGCGCTGGCGCGCGGTTGCCGGCAGGCCGCGGCCCATCGTCAGGAACTCGCGCTGGAGATGACGGCCGAACAGCTCGCCCGGGCGCTGCGCGAGGCGCGCGCTTTCCTGACCCGCCACTGAGGCGGACAGGCTTCGGTCCTTGTGGGGCGGGGAGGCGGCTGCTATGAGCGCGCCGAAATCCCCGCACAAATATCCCCAAGGATCGACCGATGGCTGTCCAGCGCACCTTCTCCATTCTCAAGCCCGACGCGACCCGGCGCAACCTGACCGGCGCGGTCAATGCGGTCATCGAGAAGGCCGGCCTGCGCATCGTCGCGCAGAAGCGCATCCTGATGACGAAGGCCCAGGCCGAGACCTTTTACGCGGTCCATTCGGCGCGTCCCTTCTTCGGCGAGCTCGTCGAGTTCATGACCTCCGGTCCTGTCGTCGTGCAGGTGCTGGAAGGCGAGAACGCCATCGCCGCCTATCGCGACGTCATGGGCGCGACCAACCCCGCCAACGCCGCCGAGGGCACCATCCGCAAGCTCTTCGCGCAGTCTGTGGGCGAGAACACCGCTCACGGCTCCGACGCGCCGGAAGCCGCCGCCATCGAGATCGCGCAGTTCTTCTCCGGCAACGAGATCGTCGGCTGATTTCACGCTTCGCCGAGACGCTTGCCAGGGCGGCCCATCGGGCCGCCCCTTTTTTGGGACGACCGGATCAGAAGCCGAGATCGAAGGCGTAGCTCGCCGAGATGCCGAGCGTCACCGAATCGCGCGAGCCGAAAGTCCGCACGATCGGGGCCTTCGCCGCGTCGCCGACGAGGTGCTTGTACTCGACATAGGCCGTGGTCGAGAGCTTTTCGCTCCACTGATAGGTCACCTGCGCGATCGCGCCGACCGAATGGACGCCGGCATTGTAGCGCTGCAGCAGCCCGCCCATGCCGGCGAGGCCGGGATTGGGTCCGAAATAGGTCCGGACATAGTCGGCCCCGACCACGCTCATGCGCGGGCCGGCGCCGACGGTCCAGGCCTGCCCGATCCTCGTGAAGGCGTCGAGCTTGAAGTCTGCGACGAGCGCGTCATGGGCGACGAAGCCCCGGCGCAGATCGGCCCGTGCGCGCAGCCAGGACGCCGGATAGAATTCGATGAAACCGCCGGCCTCGACGCCGAACTTGGTGTTGGGCACGCCGATCAGCGCCGGATTGACGCTGGCCTTGCGCTCCCAGAGCAGGTTGCCGGAGAAGCCGGCCCGCCACGCCGTCCCCGAGAAGAAGCCGATCGAGAGCGCGTCGTCCTCGGCGCGCCACCAGGTGCTCTTGACGCCCCGGCCGAGCGAGATGATCGGGCGCGGCCGGAAGACATAGTCGTTCGAGCCGGCATAATCGGGCTGGTAGCGCAGGCCGGCGCCCAGCGTCAGGTGCCAGTTCTGCGCCGAGGCCGGCGAGGTGAGCTGGGTGTAGTCGCTCGACTGGGCCAGCGCGCGGTCGAGCGACGACAGCACGAGCCCGGCGACGAGGCCGAGAAACAACGCAACGCAACGCATAGGCACACCAACTCCGGATAGGCTGGCCCCCGCCTCGAGACGGCACCGATATGCGCAATCTGAAGCGTTACCCTTAACCCCCGGTTGACGCGGGCGGGATTGACCGCTGCGCCGCAGCACGGCACGAAAGACGGCTCAGGAGCCGCCATGACCGAACTGCCGCGCGTCGCGCATCTGCCCTCCGTCTGCCCGCATGACTGCCCCTCGGCCTGCTCGCTCGAGGTCGAGGTCATCGACGGCCGCAGCATCGGCCGGGTGCGCGGATCGAAGCGCCAGAGCTACACCGACGGCGTGATCTGCGCGAAGGTCGCGCGCTATTCGGAGCGCATCCACCATCCCGACCGGCTGATGCACCCGCTGCGCCGCACCGGGCCGAAGGGCACAGGGCAATTCGAGCGCATCGGCTGGGACGAGGCGCTGGACGAGATCGCGAAGCGCTTTCTCGCGATCGAAGCCGAGCACGGGGCGGAGGCCGTCTGGCCCTATTACTATGCCGGCACGATGGGGCTGGTGATGCGCGACGGCATCAACCGCCTGCGCCACGCCAAGAAATACTCCGGCCAGTATTCGACGATCTGCACCACCATGGCCTGGACAGGCTTCATCGCCGGCACGGGGCGGCTCGCCGGGCCCGACCCGCGCGAGATGGCCAAGTCCGACTGCGTCGTGATCTGGGGCACCAACGCCGTGCATACGCAGGTCAATGTGATGCACCACGCGATCAAGGCACGGAAGACGCGCGGGGCAAAAATCGTCGCGATCGACATCTATCGGAACGCCACGCTCGACCAGGCCGATCTGGCGCTGGTGCTGCGGCCTGGCACCGATGCGGCGCTGGCCTGCGGCGTCATGCACATCCTCTTCCGCGACGGCCATGCCGACCGCGACTATCTGGCGGCGCATACCGACGCGCCGGGCGAGCTGGAAGAGCATCTGAAGACGCGCACGCCGGAATGGGCGGCCGCGATCACCGGTTTGAGCGTCGCGGAGATCGAGGAGTTCGCGGCCCTCGTCGGCACACGGAAGAAGAGCTTCTTCCGCCTCGGCTACGGTTTCGCCCGCCAGCGCAACGGCTCGGTCTCGATGCATGCGGCGCTCTGCGTGCCGACCGTGACGGGAGCCTGGCGCCACGAGGGCGGCGGCGCCTTCCACAGCAACAGCGGCATCTATAACTGGCGCAAGAGCCTGATCGAGGGGCTCGACGTCGTCGACCGCTCGGTCCGCCAGCTCGACCAGTCGCAGATCGGCCGCGTCCTGACGGGCGACGCCGAGGCGCTGCGCCACAAGGGCCCGGTCAAGGCGCTGTTCATCCAGAACACCAACCCGGTCTCGGTCGCGCCCGAGCAGGAACTGGTGAAGCAGGGTTTCGCCCGTGATGACCTGTTCACCGTCGTCCATGAGCAGTTCATGACCGAGACCGCCGCTATGGCCGACATCGTGCTGCCGGCGACGCAGTTCATGGAGCATGACGACCTCTATCAGGGCGGCGGTCACCAGCACATCATGTGGGGCGGCAGGCTGGTCGATCCGCCGGGCGAATGCTGGTCCAACCACGATGTGATCTGCGCTCTCGCCGGCCGGCTGGGCGCGCAGCATCGCGGCTTCGCCATGACCTCGCGCGAGATCGTCGACTGGACCCTGCGCGAGAGTGGGCGCGGCACGCTGGACGAGCTGATCGCCAATGATTTCCACGACGTGCAGCCGGATTATCGCACCGCGCATTATCTCGACGGTTTTGGCTATCGCGACAGAAAATTCCGCTTCAAGCCGGATTGGCCGAAGGTGCCCAGCGCCAATGAGGGGCCCATGGGGCCATGGGCTGCGATGCCGGCGCTGCCCGACTACTGGGACGTTCTGGAGAACGCCGACGAGGCGCACCCGTTCCGGCTGGCGACGTCGCCTGCGCGCAGCTTCCTGAATTCGACCTTCACCGAGACGCCGGGCTCGCTGAAGAAGGAGGGCCGGCCGACGCTGATGCTGCATCCCGACGATGCGGCGCGCCTCGGTGTTGCGGCCGGCCAGGAGGTCGTGATCGGCAACCGGCGCGGCAGCGTCCATCTCCACGCCGTCCTGTTCGAGGGCGTGGTGCGCGGCGTCGTCATCGCCGAGTCGATCTGGCCCAATTCCGCTCACCGTCATGGCCGCGGCATCAACACCATCACGGGGGCCGACGCCGTCGCGCCCTTCGGCGGGGCTGCCTTCCACGATAACAAGGTCTGGATCAGGGCGGCCTGAGGCGTTGCGCCGCTTGACCTTTGGATGCCGCTGTGGACCATCCGCGCGGCGGCGGAGCGGGCCTGAATCAGGCCTGCCGGACATGATTCGAAGGATCGGCGGACAGATGACGATGCGGTGGATGGGAGCGGCTGTTCTGGCCGCGGGATTTTCTTTTGCGGTCGCAGCGCAAGCCGCCAGCGGTCCTGCGGCCTTGCCGCCGCCGGACCCGACGGCGAAGAACCTGACGCCCTACCGGATCCAGCTCAGGGCCTTCGACGCTTGCCTGGTGACGCAGTCGCGCCTGATGGGGACGACGCGCGAGGCGGTGCATTCGCCGTGCAGCTGCTATGCCAAGGGCACGGTCAACGCGATGACACGCGACGAAATCCAGGCGTTTCGCGACACCGGCTATTTCAACGACTCGGCCCGGGCCAAGGGCCTTGCCTTCATCGACCAGTGCAAGCTCAGGCGGCCGGTCTGAGCCGACGGGGCTGCGCGCTGCGGCCGACACACGCCGCTTGATCTGCTTCCGTTCTCCTGACACGCTGCTGACACGTTTCGTCAGCAGCCTGTGACAGGGTGTCGCGAGACATCAGGGACTGGCAGGACC
>JAESGM010000438.1_pt1 | contig 34283 bp, 55 predicted proteins | sample 9269721 | NCBI WGS metagenome assembly JAESGM01 (sample SAMN15720920, study PRJNA650825) | algae metagenome | isolation source: Komarekiella atlantica HA4396-MV6 and co-occurring heterotrophs from... | place: USA: Theobald House, Kauai, HI | collected 2009-07-29
CCCCAGCCCCTCCCCACAAGGGGGAGGGGAGCCGCGTCGAGGCTCCCGCGCCTCGGCCTGAAGGCGGGGGCCCCGGAGGGCGAACCCTGAGCGAACTGGACGATCCTTCGAGACGCCGTGCGCGGGGTCGCAGGATGAGGGTGGTGGGATCGCCTGACAGCAGAAGTGCGCGCTTTACAACACCTTCAAGACCGCTTCATCCTGTCGCTGAACGACGTGCCCGAGGTGCGCGAGCTGTTCGCTTGGGCGACGATCGAGTCGTTCGAGCTGAGCAATCAGGCGGGTGGCGCGGGACACACCCAGCGGGTGATCAGCGGAGCATAGCGCAGTGTCAATCCGCATTCAGAATGCAGAGCCAGGCCAGATCGTATGGAGTGATGTCGAGGCACTGGTACAGACCAAAGCCACCGAAACCGCGCGTCTCGAATTCAAACGCTCCCTTTCGCATCCTAAAGGCGAGCCTGACGGTTGGTACCAGGGGCGCGATATCGGACGAGCCGCCAAGGAGGCTATAGGGGCTGAGGTGGTTGCGTTCGCCAATGCCTACGGCGGCATTCTGATCCTCGGCGTCGACGAAGATCGTCAGAAACCGCCCACGGCGACCGATTTGGTTCGCCTGCCGCGCCTGCATGAACTGGCGGAAAAACTTACCCGCTATATGGACAGCGCGATCGACCCTCCGATCGATGGTCTGGGCGTCCAAGCTGTAGAAGACCCAAACCAGCCAGATACCGGCGTCTTGATCATCCGCATCCCCGGCTCGCTCGTCGCTCCACACGGCGTAGGCCTCCCTCCTGTCGCGTATGTGCGGAGAGGCACGTCATGCACGCCCATGACCATGCGCGACATCCAAACGCGCTTCTGGGAAGCTCGCACGGGTATCGCGCGCATCGAAGGGTTGCGGGAGGAGTCGAGGCAACGGTTAGAGCTTTTTAAAGGCAAGTTGGTGGAAAGCGAAAAACCTCTTGCAGTGATTTTTCGTTGTTCAGCGATTGCAGGTCAGCGGCTCGATCTGTCGCCGATTGATTATCGGAAGAACTGGCTACTCAATCTTTGCCCAGGCCCCGGCCAGTTCGGCATCGGCCACTCTGCCGCCTCGACCCCCGGAAGCTACACCGGCTGGATACCGCGAGCACATGGGGCCTTCACGCGAACCTACGATGAGAGGGCGGTTTGGAACGTCACCGATGATGGGACGGTGGCCGTGGAAGGTGTGTCTTTCTCCGACAAGGGCCAGCATGATCCGGAGTGGTATTTTGCGATCGCGCTTCAGGTTGTGACAGCGGCAATACGGCTCCGCATGAGAGCCGGGAGGCCCGACGTTCCTATCCACCTTGACCTAAACTTTCACCTTGGCGATCAAGTCACTCGATGGACGCACCCCGGATTCGTCTCGGCGAAGCCGCTACCCACCAGCGCGATAGGCCCCTTCTCTCTACTTCGGCTCGCGGAACTTCCCGACGTCATGGCAGCGGCGAAGCGGGAAGTTTACGGCGGGTTCGCTTCTGAACCCCGTGGGGTCACGTCGCTCGATCTTCAACACCTTTTCGAGGACTGGGGACGGATCAACACATAACGCGATCTGTTGCCATTTGATTGTTCGTTTATTTCCATCTGAAATTCGCGCTACACGCCCTGTGAAACGAACAATCATATGGCAATGGCAGGGCGTAGGCGGGATTATCCGGGATTGAGCGGGATCAGCCGGAAAGTGGCGTGATCGCAAGGGCATAGGCGGCGGCCGAAGTGGCCCGGCGGCCAATTCATTGCCATATGATCCTTCGCTGGTTCTGCAGGCCTGAAAGCCCGAAATCCCGGTAGCCAGAAATCGGGCTCGCCATAAGTGCTTGAAATGTCGTGCCCGACGCGGCCAGAACCCGGAACAAAAACCTGAGTGCACCATCATCGCTTCCGAGTTACGAAAAACGACGCATTTTCAGTGGGATAAGCTTCAAAGCCGGAGCGGGCGCTCCTTCTCGAACCCGGAAGCGAAATTGGCCTCGAAGCCGGTTCAAACCGCCATTCCCGGAGTGTCTTCTTTCTGCCGCCCCGCTTCGATCTCCTCCAGCCCCCAGCGCGCCATGCGTTGTCGGCGAGCTAGTTCTTGCGGCGACGGCGGCTGCTCGGGCTCGAAAAAATGGGCGACCGGCTTGTCGATCCGCTGGCCGCCGAACTCGGCCTGAAAGGCGTTGGCCTTATCGGCGCTCTTGAAGCACCAATGCATGATCTGGCGGCCGGTGCGATCCGAGCCCATCGTTTCGTAATCATGCATCGCTGCCCAGCGCAGCATGGCGTCCATCGCTTGGCCAAGCCCCCGCTCGGGGATGGCAATCTGAACCTGGAACGGGTGCGTCCGGTTCCGCCGGGTGTTCGTAACCTCGCCCTTGCGCCTCACCATCCCAGCCACCGGCGGGTTACGAGGCCGAGCGCGCCGCCCAGTCCAGCCAGGGCCGCCATCGCCCAGAGAAAGCGCCGGCGCGCTACCAGCCGTTCGCGCGGCCATTCGATCGGTTCCCGCTCGCCCATCCACAGCTCCTACCGAGTCCTGTCAGCAGCCTAGGCCGCGCGGTCGCCATCTGCAATTATGTTCTTGTTCTGTTCTCATATCCGCGCTTTCCTAGAGTCAGCCCCGGCGCTCAGACCGGGGCGCAACAGGAGAGCGTCGTCATGAGTAAGGCCCGCCTGCAGAGAGAGACCGTCAAGAACCTGACTTATTTCGTCGTCCAGACCTTCAGCGCGGTGAAGGGCTCGAAGACCAAGATCAACGCCGACACGCCGATGGAGGCGCGGGACGAGCAGCACGCCAGGCGTCTGATCGAGCGCTACAGGCCGATCCGCGCCGGCGTCGTCGCGTTCCACCGCACCGGAGACCCGAAGACGGGCGATTGGGAGGAAGGCGTTCTCATCGCCAGGCACGGCCTCGTCTCGGCAGAGTATGACGGCATGCCGGAAGCCGATGAGCCGGAGTTCGACTCGGGCGATCTGACCGATGTCGATCTAAAGGTGGCCTGACGCCTGGCGCGGCGGCTTCGCGCCGCCGCGTTCTACTTGGTGAACCCGTAGCTCTTTGCGACGCGCCGAATTTGCGTGCAATGCGCGGTTTTGGACGATGCGCTCATGCCTCTGAGCTGAAATTCGTTGCCGCTGGTCATCATCTTGAGGCTAGAGGCGAAGGCGAGATCGTCGGCTCTCACGCGCTTCTCGATGAAACCGGCGATCGCCGCCTGATCATATGCCAGGCCGCATAGCTCCTCCGACGCGAGAACGGAGCCAAGCTCGTTTGCCAGGGTCATCGATTTGATGTCCTGGGCCGCAAGGGGCGCGGCCCCTAAGACCAGAAAGGCAAAAAACAGACGCCTCATGGCTGTACCGCCTGCTGCAACGCCGCCGGCCGTTTTCCAAACAGCGCCAGGACCCCACCGATCAGGGCCAGCGCCATGAACAGCGCCACGAATGTGCCGCCTAAGATAGCCCCAGCCAAGGCGCAGATAATCAACAGGACGCCAGGCCAGCGCGACGTCGCTCCCATGCAGACCGCGCCGAGCACGATGGTCAGGAACGAGAACACAACGCCGCCCCAGCCCAACATGACGACGGTTTCAGCGTTCTTCGCCTCGAAGGCTGTCGCCGCGCCACCGATCATCAATGTAAACAGCGCAGCGATCACGGCGAATATGCCCGCGATCAGCGCGATGATCCCTCCAGCCTTCCTCATGTGTCGCTCCTCCGCTTTCAAATCTTGCCGCCGGCCCACACAACCTTGCCCGCAACGCGCAGCGCCTCGGCCTCCGGGCCGGCCAACGTCTCGTTGGGATACTTCTCATTATCCGAGATCAGCTCGATGCGTCCCTCGAAACCACGGCCGATCCGTTTGATCCTGACATTGTCGCCGTCGAGCAGCACGTAGACACCGTCTAAGCGAGGCCGCTGGTGGCGGATGTCGGCCAGGCAGACGGCCCCCTCGGGGATCGTCGGCCACATGCTGTCGCCCCTGCTGTCGAGAAACCGCGCCGCTTCCTCCGGCACGCCAAGCCATTCGAGCCACTGTCGCGGAAACGGGAGGCGGTCCAGCTCGTAGGGGTACGGGTTCTCGAACCCCGGGCCGGCGCTGGCGATGACGTCCAACTTTGCGATCATCGCGACGTCAGGGTCGTCATCGAGGGCCGGCAGTTCCATGCTCTGGCGCATCACGCCCAGCTGCGCGGTTCCAAACGCTAGCCAATCGAGCGAGCGACCCGTTGCCCTCGCCAGAATCGCCGCCTGCCAAAAGGGGATGCGCGCCTTGCCGCTGCTCCATTTGGCGATCTGCTGGACGGAGTTTCCGGTCAGTTCGGATGCTCCCTGACGTTTTCCGGCGGCCTCAACCAGCTCTTTAAAGCGAACGAGCAGCCCCGCATCGACTTCTTCGGCGTCGTCAGTGTCCGATTGCATCGTCATGGCGCTTGCGTATATCCAAAAAGATAGATACGGTATCGTTCGTTACCTCAATGGTTAACAGAACACGCCGAAAAGCGCCAATCGGATAGGCACCATGCACGAAGCTGACATCTTGGCCGCCGTTCGGAAGTCCGACTTCCGGTTCCTGCCTGCGATCGCCAAGCAGTATGGCGTCTCTGACGTCGCGCTTCGCGCCGCATTTCGCCGGCCCCAGCTCGCGGCGGAACGAGCCATCTCGAAGGCGCTACGCATCCCGCTGCATGTGATCTGGCCGGAGCGCTGGTCCAGCGATGGCAAGCGCCTCGTCCGGCGCGGCCGCCCGATGAAAAGGGCCGCGTGATGTCCCTGCTCACACACCTCACGGCCGGCGCTCCGGTTTTTCTCGCCCCGCTCGCGGCCATCGACGCCACCGGCCGGCTGCGGCCCGTCGACGAGGCGCACGCGCAGATGATCGCAGCGAGCCTTAACGAAACCGGCCTGATCCAGCCGGTCGTGGTCCGCGCCGCGCCAGACGGGAACGGGCTGAAGCTCGTCGTCGGCGGCCACCGCCTGCGCGCCGCGGAAATCAACGTCTGGGACGAGATCGCCGCCATCTTGATCGAGTGCACTGACGACGAGGCACGACAGATCGAGATCGACGAAAACCTGGCCCGCCGGGAACTCACAGTGCTCGAAAGAGCCGAGTTCCTGGCCGAGCGGAAGCGCATTTATGAGGTGCTCCACCCCGAGACGGCGAACGGCAAGGCGAAGAAGCCCAAGACCGACAAGGCAAAGGTCGCCAACTTGGCGACCTTTGCCCGGTTCTCAAAGGACGCCGCCCGTTCGACCGGCCTTGGCGAGCGCACGGTCCAGCGCGCCTGCGAGCTTGCCGCAGCGCTCTCCCCCGAAGTCATCACCCTCATTCGCGGCACCAAGCTCGCCAACAACCAGGCCCAGCTGCAGGCGCTGGCCGCGCTCGATCCGGCTGACCAGGTCACGGTCGCGGGGCTGATCGCGGCCAATGCCGCCAGCAATGTCGCGAAGGCCCGCGTCATCGGCGGTTTCGTCCCGCCCGGTGGCGCTGCGCGCGAGGGCGAGGCCCAGCTCAAGCGGCTGGAACCGATCGTCGCCCGCATGGCGCTGAAGGAGCTGCAGGCGCTGGCCGCCATGGTCACCGCCCGCATCGCGGCGCTGACGCCGCCGGCCAAGCAGGCGAAGGCGAAGGGCGGCGCGGCATGAGCGAAGTGCTATCTCCTGACGTCTTGAAAGCCCGGCTCAGGGTCGTTCTCGCCTTCGCCGACGGGGGCGACATGGCGTCGGCGACCGCAACGTGGCTTTCGATCGAGCCCGAGGCTGACGAGGCTATGGGCGCGCGACTGGTCGAGGCCGTCGCGCAGGTCATAGGCGATGACCGGCTGCTCAGCCTCATCCTGTTCGCTTCATCAGCGTTTCGCTTGGAGATCACGGAGGCGGTCGATGGCTGCCTCTAGCCGGATCTTGCCCGACGGTCCGGGTGCCGCCGCCAACATCTCCGTCAGCCGGTCCTGCAGGCTAGCCCAGTCAACGCGCCCGTCCCGCACAAGAACTTGCAGGGCTGCTTCCTTGATCATCATCACTGCCGACGCCTCACTGGCGAACATCTCGTCGATGCGCTTGCGGGCGCGTTCGAGCTTCTCGTCCTTCGTCATTCCAGCTTCCTCCGGTGGGCGTTCTCGCAGGCCCCATCATGGAGGAGGAGCGCGCGGCGGGGTAGCTATCCCCCCAGCCGGCCCCGCCGCGCGTCTCGCATTCGGAGGCCGCCGGTGAAGCTCTGGCTGACCTCCTCCGAACTCGCCGATCTGGCGCTGCCCGACATGCCGGGCACCGATCGCGGTGTCCGCATGCTCGCCGAGCGCGAGGGCTGGGAGCGGTTCTCGGCCTGGTGCCGGCCGCGCGCCGGGCGCGGCGGCGGGCTCGAATATCACGTCAACCTGCTCCCGATCGCGGCGCGCATCGCCTATCTCGGCGCGGGCTCAGGCCCTCTGGCCGAGGCGACCGGCGAGGCGCTGCAGGCCTCCCCCGAGCCGGCCGCAGGCCAGGCCCGCACCGCCACGCTGCAGCTCGATGCGCGGCTGGCCGTGCTCGATGCGCTGCGCGGCTTCCTGCGGACCTCCGAGCTGAAGCAGACGCTGGCGATCAGCTATTTCGTCGATCTCTACAATCTCGGCCGGATCGAGGTGCCCTCTTGGGCGAAGCCGATCCTGCCGCGCCTCGCCACGCGCACGCTGCTGCGCTGGCTCTCGGCCGCCCGCGAAGGCGAGACGCAGCGGCTGGCGGTGGATCGCGGGGCCGGCCGGCGCGGCCAGGGCGTGCTCGACGCCGCCTTCGAGGGCGAGATCAAGCATTTCGCCGTCGCGGTTCACTCCTTCAACGACCTCTACACCGCCAGGCATATCCATGGCGCGGTGAAGGACGAGTTCGGCGCGCGGCTGGCCGCCGCCGGGCTGGAACTGCCGGGCCTGCGCGCCTTTGAAGTCCGCTTCAAGGCCTGGAAACAGGACTACGCCGCCGGCCTGCTCCGGATGATGGACCCGGACGGGTTCCGCAACAAAATGCGCGTCTCGGGCTCCTACGCCCACATGGCCCCGCATCTCAACGCGCTCTGGCAGATCGACGCTTCGCCGGTCGATGCGCTCTGCGTCGATGGCCGGCACTCGATCTATGTCTGCATCGACATCTGGTCGCGCCGCATCAGCCTGTTCGTCTCGAAGACGCCGCGCTCGGAGGCCGTGCAGCTGCTGATGCGCAAGGCGATCCTCGCCTGGGGCGTGCCCGATGCGGTGAAGACCGACAACGGCTCGGATTTCGTGGCCCGCGCCACCGTGCGCCTTTTCGCCAAGCTGCAGATCGAGGCGATCCGCTCGGACGCCTTCGCGCCCTGGCAGAAGGGCGTCGTCGAGCGCAACATCCGCACCTTCCAGACCGACTGCGCGCGCATGCTGACCGGCTTCGTCGGCCACAACGTCGCCCAGCGCAAGAAGATCGAGGGCCGCAAGGCCTTCGCGGCCCGGCTCGGCCAGGGCGACGCCGAGGCCTTCTCGGTGACCATGACCGGCCAGGAGCTGCAGGCGACCTGCGACAGCTGGGCGGACGGAATCTACGCCCACAACGCCCATGGCGGCATCGGGCGGATGACGCCCTTCGCCCGCGCCGCCTCCTCGACCAGGGCCATCCGCACGGTCGATCCCGATGCGCTGGCCAGCCTGCTGATGCAGGCTCCCGACGCGCAGGGCCTGCGCCGCTACGGCAAGGAAGGCGTCCGCGTCGCCGGCTTCCACTATCTCGCGCCCGGCATCCTGCCCGGCGAGACGGTGTTCGTCCGCATGGACCCCTCCGACGCCGGCACCGTCTGGCTGTTCGACGAGACCGGCGACGAATTCCGGGCGCGCGGCCGCAACGCCGAGCTGCTCGGCGTCGATCCGGCCGGGCTGATCGCCGAGACCAAGGCGGCGCAGAAGCGCCTGCTCGACGAGCAGATGGCCGAGGTGAAGGCCATGACGAGGAAGCGCGTCACCCAGCGCACCGTGCTGGATGCGCGGCTGGCGCAGGCCGCCGCCGCCAGCGGCAACCTGGTCGCCTTCCCGCAGCGCTCCGAGGCGCATTCGACGCCGGCGCTCGATGCCGGGCTGGAGATCGCGGCCATGCGCCGGGGCGATGCGCCGGTCGCGGCACCGCTGTCCGACGCCGCCGCCAGGATTCATCGCGAGTTGCTTGAAGCGCCGGCGCTGGAAGCCCGGCCGGACCCGAAGGTGACGCAGCTGCGAACCTCCGAGACCCCGCGCCAGCGCTTCCGTCGCGCCATGGAGATCGAGGCGGCGATCGCCGCTGGCGAGCCGGTCGAGACCGAACAGGCGCTCTGGCTCGGCTCATACCGGACGAGCGGCGAATACCGCTCGGAGAAGGACTTCCACACGGAATTTGGAGAGGCGGCGTCGCGTTAGGCCGGCCCAAAAAGAAGCCCCGGCGAACCGGGGCTCATCAAGTCTGATCGAAGGTGAGCATATGTCGACCATCACGGAATACAAGCCCAAGGGCACGCTCGCGCCGCTCAAGAACGTGGCGTCGATGCTGACGCTGGCCACGCGCCTGATCGAGCGCGCTCCGCATCTGCCGGGGCTCGGCGCGTTCTACGGCTATTCTGGCTACGGCAAGAGCTGGGCGGCGATCTACCTCCAGAACAAGCGCGATGCCCTGCGCGTCGAGGTCGGGGAGAGCTGGACCAAGCTGACCCTGATCAAGGCGATCCTTCGCGAGCTCGGCGTCAACGAACCGAAGGGCACGGTCGCGACGCTGACGGAGGCTGCGATCGAGCGGCTTTCGCGTCCCGGCCACCCGCCGCTGCTGATCGACGAGGCCGACCGCCTGGTCGACAAGGGCTTCATCGAGATCGTCCGCGAGATCCACGAGGCGAGCCAGGTGCCGATCATCCTGATCGGCGAGGAAGAGCTGCCCGGAAAGCTCGCCCGCTCCGAGCGCACCCATAACCGCGTGCTGGCCTGGATGCCGGCCCAGCCCTGCGATCTCGAAGACGCCCAGCTCCTTGCCCAGCTCTATGTGCCGGGCTGGCTGACGATCGCGCCCGATTTGCTCGACCATCTCCGCAACAAGTCGCAAGGCCGCGCCCGGCGCATCTGCAGCAACATCGACAACGTCACCGAGTGGGCGAAGATCAGGAACGCCAAGCTCGTCGATCTGAAAAGCTATGACGGGCCGATCGACACGGGCGAGCCGCCCAAGCGCTCCAACCTCGGCGCATCGCGGAGGGCGTCATGAAGCGCGCCGTGCCCAACCCGCTTCCGCAGGGGCCGCAGCACTACTGGTCGCAGATGGTCGCCTTCACGCGGCGCGGCGGCTTCACGGTCACCGACATCCACAAGGCCTGCGCGCTGCGCTCGCGCAGCACGGTGAAAGCCTATGTCGCCTTCTGCGCGCAGACCGGCCATCTGGAGAAGATCGCCGAGGAGACGACAGTCAAGAACCGCGCGGCCTTCCTCTACCGCGTGCGCAATCTGCGCGCCGAGGCCCCGGTGCAGCGGCGCGAGAGCTTCACCGGCGATCGTGGCCGGCGCTGCCAGCAGCTCTGGACGGCGATCCGGGCGCTGCGGACGTTTACGGTGCGCGACCTTGCCATCGCCGCCGCCACCGACACGATCGCCGTCTCGGAGGCGACCGCGCGGACCTACGTCACCGCGCTGATGAAGGCCGGCTACCTGGTCGAAATCGGCCACCGCCGGCAGCGCGGCGTCCAGGCGCACTGGAAGCTGATGCCCTCTTTCAATACCGGCCCGCTCGCGCCCGCCACGATCGAGCGCGGGAGCGCCGTCTACGACCGCAATTTGGGCAGGGTCGTTAACCTTAACCCCTCCGAAACGACCGGGAGGGCGGCATGAACCGTGGACCCATCCCCGGCGCGAACAAGGTCGATCCGCTCGCCAAGGCGCAGGCCGCCTGGGGCGAGACCCCTCCCAGGGAGATCGTCGCGCTGGCGGAAGCCTGCCGCGCCTCGACCGCCGGCGCGGTCGCCGAGCGGCTGAACTATTCCGCCGCCGTGGTCAGCCAGACGCTGGCGCGCACGTATCGCGGCGACGTGGCCAAGGTTTTCGCCACGATCCGCGGCGCCCTGCTGGGCGAGGTCGTGATGTGCCCGGTCCTCGACGAGATCGGCAAGGATCGCTGCCTCAGCGAGCAGGTCAAGCCGTTCTCGGCGACCAGTTCGACCCGCGCCCGCCTCTTCCATGCCTGCAAAATCTGCCCGAACCGCCAGCAGAAGGACGCCGCCTGATGATCGTCTTCTCCGCCATCGCCAAGCTCGCGGCCGTCACCTGCGCCGTGCTCGGCCCGTTCATCGCCGGCACGGTCTCGCCCTTCGCGCTCGACCCGGAGGTCTACGCGTTCTGCGTCATGTCGGGCATCGCGCTCGGCCTGGCCGGCCTGTTCGCCTTCGCCGCCATCGAGCGGGAGGAAGGCGTGCGCCACGCCCGCAACCTCCGCCGGGAGGGCTGAAGCTATGCAGCCTCTCCATCCCCATGTCGCCGAGCTGCGCGCTTTGCGCGACCTGTTCCGGCGCTATGTCTCGTCCCACCAGCAGCCGACGATCGACGCCTGCCGCGAGCTGACCGTCAAGCTCGGCGCGATGGCGGAGGATGCGCTCGTCCTTTCGCTGCAGGCGCGCGTCGGCGAAGAGCTGGAGGCCGTCGCGGCCGACCTCGACGTCATCGCCTACGCCAAGACGGGCGCTCTCGGCCCGCCCTCGCAAGCGGCGCTGCGCGAGGAGCAGCGCGCCCTGCAGCAGCGGCTCGATACGGCCGGCCCGGTCCGGGCCGGGCGCCTCGGCCTCGCGGCTCTCTCGGCCCCGATCGGCGACGGCCGCGTCGTCACCTTTCCGAAGGCCCCGCAGCCGCGCCCGGTGCGTGTCGACTGCCAGGGCGACGACGGAGACGCGGCATGAGCGTCCGGGATCACGACGTGACGGACTACCCGGCGATCCAGCGCCAGCTCGCCGCCTCGATCGAGCGCCGCGCCTGCGAGCGCGGCGAGGACATCCTCGCAAAGGTCGAGACCCTGCCAGGCCTCGGGCTCGATCAGGGTCTGCGCCATCTCGCTGGCCAGGTCCGCCGCCAGCTCGATCTGCCGCGCGATGCCGCCCGCGACGGGCGCTTCCTCGGCCATCTCGAACACGCGCTGCGCGATCTCGCGGTCCAGGGAGCGGGCGTGCGATGAGCGAGCGTCACGTCACCATCGACATGATCATGCAGGCCGTCGGCGCGGTCGCCGGCGTGACCAGGCTCGATCTCACGTCTGATCGCCGGCCGGCCGAACTCGCGGCCGCGCGCTTCGCCGTCTACTGGCTCGCCACGAAGATGACGACGCTGTCCTCGGTCGAGATCGGCCGGCTGCTAGGCGACCGCGATCACACGAGCGTGCTCCACGGTCTCGCCCGCGCCGAGGAACTGCGCGCCACCGATCCCCAGTTCCGCGTCACCACGGACACGATCCTCGCCACGCTGATCGCCGCCGAACGCACCGGCACGCTGCGGCTGGCGGCGATAGCCGATCCGCTCGCCACCGCCCGCCGGGTGCTCGCCGCGCCCGAGCGCGAGGCCGTGCGCGTCCCCGTCATCGAGATCGTCGCCCTCTGCCGTCTCGTCGCCGAGACGTTCGGCGAAGAGCCAGACCCTTCCGAGCCCGCTTCAAAGGAGATCGATCATGCAGCCTAACGTCACCTATCTGCAGCCGCCCTTCGACGCCGACGCGCCAGCGCCGCACGTCCCGCGCGAAGTGCTCGGCCGCGCGGCTTACGAGGCCGCGCTCAAGCGGCCTGACCTCTGTGTCAGCTTGCCATGGGATGATGTGCTCGACGATGAGCGCGCCGACTGGACGTCGGTCGCCGAGGCCGTCCTCTCCACCGCCGGCCTCGATGCCCTCGCCGAAGACGTGCTGGCCGAGCGCGAGGCCGTCGATACCGGCATCGTCGAGGCGGGTGGCGCGAAGTATCTGCGCGATCCCAAGGGCGCGCTGATCCCGCTCGGCATGGTCAAGCCGCAGCGCCTCCTCGAAGACGAGATGGTCCGCAAGATCATGCGCTTCGCGCTCGACCTCTCAGCCCAGGTCGCCCGGTTCAAGGGCCACACCTTCGCCGATCTCGCCGCCTTCCAGTCGCTGCTCGAGCAGCAATACGGCGCGAAGGCCGGCGGCCCGAAGGGCAACGTCAGCTTCACGACCTTCGACGACAGCATGCGGATCGAGGTCAAGATCGCCGATCTGATCACCTTCGGAGCCGAGCTGCAGGCGGCCAAGAAGCTGGTCGACGAGTGCCTGGAGGAATGGGGCGCAGACAGCCACGAGGCGATCCGCGCGCTGGTGAACCGCGTCTTCAGCGTCGGCAAGGAAGGCCAGATCAACCGCGCCGAGCTGTTCTCGCTGCTCGCGATGGAGGTCGAGGATCCGCGCTGGCAGCGCGGCATGGAGGCGATCCGCGACAGCATCCGCGTGATCGGCACCAAGGCCTATCTGCGCTTTCGCATCCGCGACGAGGCCGGCGCGCTCGGCACCGTTACCATCGACCTCGCGGCTGCGTGAGGGCGTCATGGCCAGCACCGATCAGATCGCCGATCTCATCAACGCCATGTCGCACAAGACGACAGCGTCCTGCGTCGCCGAGGCCCAGCGGCTTCACGATGGTGGCCTGCCTGCCACCGTCGCCACCTCGATCGTGCTGGATGCGACGCTCATGGCGGCTGCCAGCTTTATCAAGACGGCCATCTTCAATGGCGCGGTCGCGATCACGCTTCCGATCGAGGAACTGCTTCCCCTTCGCCTGACCGAAATCATGGCGATGCAGACGAAGCTCTTCCAGCAGCTCCCGGACGGGTCGTTTGATCCGGTCGGGCTCACGCGCAACTGAGGGCGGGCCGATGACCCAGCTCCGCCCCTTCACGCCGGCCGAGGAGCGCGCCCTGGTCAGCCTCGCCGGGCTGCCCGGCGAGAGCACGCTCATCGTCACCCGGAGCCGCCCGTCCGTCTACGAGCGACTTTCCGACAAAGGCCTGGCCAGCGTCACGCTCGTCTCCCGCCAGAAGCGCGCCCGGCTCACCGCGACCGGCCGCTATTTCGCAAAGCTCGTCGCGGCGCGAGGTGACCAGCCATGAGCGCTCTTCGTCCCGTCGCCCCTCTGGCGCTGCCGGCATCTGTCACGCCCGCCGTGCTGGAGAGCTTCCAGCCGCGCTTCGAATGGGTTGCGCCCGCGACGCTGCTGATCGACCCCACCTACCAGCGCAACCTGACCGAGGCGTCGGTGCGGCTGATCTACCGCATCGTCTCAGGATGGTCCTGGCGGCGCTACAAGCCGCCGATCGTCGCCGACACCGAAGCAGGCCTGCATGTCCTCGATGGCCAGCACACGGCGATCGGCGCGGCCACGCATGGCGGTCTGTCCGCAATCCCGGTGATGATCGTGGACAGCATCGGCCAGCTAGAGCGGGCGCAGGCCTTCCTCGGGCATAACCGCGATCGCGTCGGGCTCACGGCGCTGAGCCTGTTTCATGCCGGCGTCGCTGCCGGCGACGAGCTGACGGTCACCGCCATGCAGGTCTGCCAGCGCGCCGGGGTCACCGTGCTGCGGACGCCGAACATGCAGGGCTCCTTCGAGGCCGGGCAGACCGTCGCCGTGGCGTCGCTCACCGCACTCTGTCGCCGGCGCACCGCCATGCAGGCCCGCGTCGTCATGGAGACGCTGGCCCAGGCGCGCATCGCGCCGATCTCGTCGGACGCGATCAAGGCGACCGAGGAGCTCTTCCACGGCCAGGCTTATGCCGGCGACATCGCGCCCGAGGATCTGAAGGCGACGCTCCTGGCGCGCTGGCCCGACATGCAGCGCAAGGCCTCAGACCTCGCTCTGGCCAAGAGCCTGCCGAAATGGCGGGCGCTGGCGATCACGCTCTACCAGAACACGAGGAAGCGCCGTGCAGCATGAGGGCGGCCTTGCCGCGCTTCAGGAGCGCAACGAGTGGCTGGAGGAGCGCATCGCGTTCCTCGAACGCCTCCTCGTGCCGATCGTGCAGCTGCCGCTTGAGTGGCGGCTGACGGCGACGGAAGCGCGCTTCATCTCGGCGCTTTACGGCCGGGCCTCCTGCTCGAAGGACCAGCTCATGGCGGCGGTATATCGCAACGACGCACGGGACGAACCGATGGAAAAAATTCTCGACGTCTTCGCCTGCAAGACGCGGGCGAAAATGAAGCCGTTCGGAGCGGGCATCGAAACAGAGTGGGGCCGGGGCTATCGGCTCGACGCTGCCGCCCGCGCTGCGATCGACGCCCTGAACGCGCAGGTGCCAGCATGACCGCGCCCGTTTTCACCTTCGAGCAGCTCACGGCCTGCGCCGAGCGCGAGGTCCTCCAGCGCCAGCGCGTCTATGCCCGACAGGTCGAGCTCGGCCGGATGCGGCAGGACAAGGCCGACAGCGAGATCGCCATGATGCAGGCGATCGCCGCGCAGCTGCGCGAGCAGGCCGGGCGCGAAAACTTGTTTGGAGGGCGGTGATGGTCGCCTATTCCTTCAACCGCCGCTTCGCCGAGCCGATCGCCAGCGGGCATCCGGCCACCGGCATCGTCAAGCGCCAGACCATCCGCGCGCCGCGCAAGCGACATGCGCGGCCGGGGGAGCTGCTGCAGCTCTATCAGGGCATGCGGACCAAGCACTGCCGCCGCATCGTCGCCGACCAGCTCTGCACGGTTGTCCGGCCCGTCCGCCTGTGGATCGCGCGCGGCTATGTGCAACATCTCGATACCGGCGAGGCCTTCGGCATCGAGGCGATGCTGGACGATTTCGCCCGCCGCGACGGCTTCCTTCACTGGGCCGATCTCCAGGCGTTCTGGCAGGCCGCGCATCCGCAGGCCGCCGACCCGGACATGGCGTTCGAGGGCGTGCTGATCTCATGGGAGCCGCGCCCATGACCGATCTCCCCAAGTTCTCCCTCGGCCAGCAGATCGAGGCGGTGCGCTTCGCCGAGACGCGCCAGCGCTCGCTGATCGGCCGCAACCGCTCGGTGAAGGAGCTGCGGCCCGAAAGCGTGGCCCAGATGGACATGCAGCGCCTCGGCGCGGCCGCGCGCACGCTGGAGACGCTGCAGGAGAACGCCGACGAGATCCGCGCCTTCCTGAAGCTGCCGGCCGAGGCGCGCCAGGCGGTGCTCCAGCACGGCGCAACGCTGGCCAAGATGTGCATGCAGGTCGTGAAGGCCGAGGCCGCCGCCAAGGCCGGAGGGCCGGTGCGATGATGGGGCTGACACAGCGCCAGGCGGACTGCCTTCGGGTGATCCGCGAGACCTCGATCGACGGCGTGTCGCCGACCTTTGACGACATCGCCAAGGCGCTCGGCATCAGCTCGAAGAGCGGCGTCTCGCGCCTTGTCGACGCGCTGGTCGAGCGCGGCTACCTGCGCCGCCTCGCCAATCGCCGGCAGACGCTGATGCTCGTCGCCGATGGACTGACGGGCGACACTGAAAGCGTGCTGGCCTTCCTCGGTCGCCGTCTCGGCCGGAGCCGCGACCAGCTCGTCGCCCAGGCGATCGACGAGTTCATCGAGCGGCAGGTGCGCTCATGACCGACCAGCGCACCTTCGCCTTCTCGCCGGCGGTCGCGGCCCAGCGCTCCGAGCCCCACGATTCGCTCGACTTCTTTCCGACGCCGCCCTGGGCGACGCGCGCCTTCGTCAGGCATGTCGCCGTGCCGGTGCTCGATGTCCGCGCCGACGACGCGGTCTGGGAGCCGGCCTGCGGCGAGGGCCACATGGCCGAGCCGCTGCGCGAGGCCTATCCGTTCACGCTGGCGACCGACGTCCACGACTATGGCTACGGCCACGCCCAGGACTTCCTGACCGCCGGCGACAACTACCGGGCCGACTGGATCGTCACCAACCCGCCCTTCAATGCGGCCGTGGACTTCGCGCGCCAGGCGCTGGCGGTCTCCGATCGCGGCGTCGCGCTCCTCGTCCGGACGCAGTGGCTGCACACGATCGAACGCTACGAGCTGTTCCGCGACCAACCGCCCTTCGTGATCGCCTACTATGTCGAGCGCGTGCCGATGCATCGCGGCCGCTGGGAGCCCGAGGGCTCGACCGCGACCGATTATGCCTGGGTCTGCTGGAAGCACGGCGCGGAGCCGCGCGCACCGTTGTGGATCCCGCCCGGCCAGCGCCAGGCGCTCACCCGGCCCGACGACGCCATGCGCTTCGGCGCGCCCGTCGCAGCCCCGCTCCTGGATGCGGGAGCATGATGATGTTCCGCGCCGATCGTCCCGCCCCGTCCGACGCCAGCGCCATCTCGGCGCTGCTGGCGCGCGGCGAGCTGGAGACGATCGACGTCGAGCGCGAGCGCCTCATGGCCGTGGTCGCCCAGGTCAGCCCGCGTCGCTCGACCATCATTGAAGGCGAATTGAAGCGGCTGACCCGCCGCCGCGTCGAGCTGCTCGCGGCGATCGGGAGGTCAGGCCGATGATCGACCGCATTTCCTGCTGTGTTCCGTTCTGTCGCCGGACCGCGTCGCGCGACAAGTTTCCAGACTGCGACGAGATCATCTGCGGCAAGCACTGGCGCATGGCGAGCAAGAAGGCACGGAGCTTCAAGGCGAAAGCCGAGAAGGAGCTTCGCCGCTGGGAGGCCAAGTGCGAGGCGATCGAGGCGGATTGCGCGGATAGGCCGATCCATACGGGGGACCACGAGCGCTTCCGCGTCGCGGCCGCCGCCAGGCAGAAGGCATGGGACCGAGCCGTCCGTTCGTGGGAGCGCTGCAAGCGACAGGCAATCGAAGCGGGGATGGGCATCGGATGAGCCACGCCGCCATGGTCCAGAAGATCCAGATCGCCAAGCGCCAGCTTCGCCTCGACGAGCCGGAATACCGCGCGCTGCTGAAGCGCGTCGGCAAGGTCGAGAGTTCGCGCGACCTGACCGATCGGGCCGCCGTCGCCGTCCTCGACGAACTGAAGCGGCTCGGCTTCGTGGCGAAGGCCCCGACCCGCAAGCCCGCCGATCGCGGCGACATCCGCAAGATCTACGCGCTCTGGGGCGCGCTCCACGACAAGGGCCGCATCGCCTCCCGGGAGAGCGACGCCCTGCGCGCCTGGACGTTGCGCCAGTTCAAGGTCGGCGCGCCGGAGTTCCTCAAGCCGCCGCAGGCACGCGAGGCGATCGAGCAGTTGAAGGCCTGGTTGAACCGCCCTTCAAGCGCGGGTGAAGCGTGATGCTGAAGGTCACCGACCACGCCCTCATCCGCTTCCTCGATCGCTCCGGCGCGGCCGCGATCGAGGAGATGCGCGTGACGCTTGCGCATGCGCTGGAGCGCGCCCGCCTTGGGGCCGAGCGCGCCGGCATCGACGACTACGTCATCGTGGCGGACGGGCTGCGCTATGTCGTCAAGGACGGCGCGCTCGTCACCGTGCTCGACCAGGACATGGTCGCCGGCCGACGCAAGAGGCGGCGATGACGCTGCCGCCCCCGACCGAGGATATCGCCGGCCTGGTCGAGGCGGTCGGCCCGCAGGCCGCGCTGAAGCTCTTCGAGCAGCGCGGCGGCACTCGCCTCTATGTCGCGAGCCCCGAGAAGGGCGATGCGATCGTCCAGATGCTTGGGCTTGACGCGGCCACCGCCCTGCATGCCAAATACGGGCGCGGCGACATGCGCGTGCCGCTCGCCCGCGACTGGCGGGTGCTGTGCTACATCGCCATGGGTCTCTCGGGCCCCAAGGCGGCGCTCAAGGCGGGCTGCACCGAGAAGACGGTGGCGGCCATCCTGAAGCGCCACGGCCGCCCCGACCGTCTCCAGCTCGATCTCTTCGCCCGCTCGGCCTGACGCCCCCGCCGGGGGGCGTGCCGCGCATCGGCCCCAGCGCGCATCTTCGGCGGACTTATCCGAGATCCGCGGATCCGGACATCCTCCGCCGGAGCGCCGAATGTCCCTGTCTCTCGTCGAACGGCTCAGCCCTGCGACCCTGCGCGCCATCGCGCCGCCGGCGAGAACCGCCATCATCGGGCCGGTCGGGCTGGCTTTGCCCCGCGTCCTGCCGCGCTATGACATCGTCACCCCGCTGCGGATTTGCCACTTCCTCGCCCAGTCGGCCCATGAGAGCGACAGCTTCAGGACGCTGAAGGAACATGGCGGCGCGGCCTATTTCGCGCGCTATGACGGCCGCAAGGATCTCGGCAACGTCAAGGCCGGCGACGGGGCGCGCTATCACGGGCGCGGCATCTTCCAGCTCACCGGCCGCGCGAACTATCGCGAATTCGGCGCTCTGCTAGGCCTCGACCTCGAAGGCAACCCGGAGCGCGCGGCGGAGCCCGAGCTCTCGCTGGAGATCGCCTGCCTCTACTGGAAGCGGAAGGGCCTCAACGCGCATGCCGAGCGCGACGACGTCGTCGCGATCACCCGCCTGATCAATGGCGGCCGCAACGGGCTGGAGGATCGCCGCAAGAAGCTCGGCGTCGCCAAGCGCGAGATCGCGGCGCTGGTCGCGGCGGGGCTGACGTCAACCGATCCGCGGCACTATCCGATCCTGCGGCGGGGCAGCGACAACGATGCGGCGATCGAAGATCTGCAGGCGCGGCTGCGCAAGCACGGCTTCCTCGTCACGATCGATGGCGATTTCGGGCCGGCGACCGAACTGGCCGTCAAGGCCGTCCAGGCCCGCGCCGGCCTCGATACGGATGGCGTCGTCGGCCCGCTGACCTGGAAGGCGCTCGTCCCGCCGGACCGGGAGGTCTGAGATGGGCGAGGCCAGATGCCGGCGCGACACCGGGCACATTCCCGGCCATATCGAGCGGCCGCGCGAGCGCACGCTGCCGCCGCTCTGGCTGCTCGGCCTGCTGGTGCTGGTCGCCGCGCTGGCCGCCTGGCTCTCGCCGGCCCGCGCCCATTCCTTCTACCCGTGGGAGTGCTGTTCCTCGCAGGATTGCTGGCCGACGGGCACGGGCGCGGACGCCCGCGAACCCGATCCCGTCGCCGGCCCCGGAGGCTGGCGGCTCTTCGACGGCACGATCGTGCCCTACGCCGCCACGCGGCCTTCGCCGGACGGCCGCTTCCATGTCTGCCGCCATGGCGGCCGCCTCGCGGGCGGACTGATCACACCGCACGACAAGCCGCCCTGTCTCTGGGTTCCGCCGAACGGCTCCTGAAAGGATTTCCGATGTTGCTGCTTCGCTTCGCTGTACTCCTCGTCGCCTGCGCCCTCTTGGCGGTGTCCGCGCTGCCCGCCCTGGCGGCCGATGCCGCGCCCGCCTGGGGCGAGTGGCTGAAGCCCTGGTGGGACATGGTCACGCAAGGGGTGATCGCGGCCGTGGTCATGATGGTCGCGGCCGGGGCCAAGCGCTGGTTTGGCGTGTCGCTGGAGGAAAGCCACCAGCGCACGCTTCACCTCGCGCTGAAGACCGGCGCGGACGCCGCCTGGGCCAAGCTGATGCAGTGGACCGGCCAGGGCCTGTCCCGCGAGGAGATCGAGCTGCGCCTGATCTCGGAGACCATCGCCCATGCCCAGGGCGGCGCGGCCGACGCGATCGCCGTCTTCAACCTCGACGAGGCCGATCCGCGCCTGATCAACCTCGCCATCTCCAAGCTGAAGCAGACTGCCCCGCAGGGCGCTGCCGCCTTCTCGTCGCCGCCCGAGCTGGCGGCGATCGCCGCCTAGGCCGGAGCCTGTCGTGAACGAGATGATTGCCTTCTTTCAGAGCCACAGCGGCGCGATCGCCATCTTCATTTCGCTCGCGTCGGCGCTGATCGCGACCCGCTTCGTCTCGAAGCTCGAGTTCAAGGAGATGCTCGCCTCCACCAAGGCCGACCACGAAAAAGCGGTCTCGTCGCTCGATGCAAAGTTCACACTCGCGATCGAGAAGGTCGACAAGGCCGAGGATCGGATCGCCAAGCTCGAAAACGAGTTCCGCCATCTGCCCGATCGCGACAGCGTCCACCGGATCGAGCTGTCGCTGTCGGCCGTGAAGGGCGAGCTGAAGGCGCTGGGCGAGCAGCTCAAGCCGGTGGCGGCGATCTCCGACCGCCTGCAGGAATTCCTGCTGGAGCAGGCGAAGCGATGAGCATGGACGCCCTCATCCGCCAGGAGGCGCGCCTCATCATCCTGCGCGCGCTGGAGGAGCAGCCGGACGGCCGGCTGAACTCCGAGCTGCTCCGCCTTTCCCTCGAAGCCTATGGCATCACCAAGTCGCGCGACTGGGTCCATGACGAGTTGAACTGGCTGGCCGAGATGGGCGCGCTCACCGTCATCGTGGCCGGATCCGTGCGCGTCGCGAGCCTGACCGCCAAGGGCAGCGACCATGTCCTGCGCCGCACCGTCATCGAGGGCGTCAAGCGGCCGTCGCGCGGAGAGGGCTGACGATGAAGCGCCCGAGCGGCCGGCTCTCCTCGATCGACCTCGTGCCGGAGCACGCCCAGGACGAGATCGTCTGGGCGATCGGCGAGCTGAACCAGCGTAACCGCACTCAGGCCGACATCCTGCTCGAGCTGAACGATCGGCTCGTCACCAAGGGCGTCGAGCCGATCTCGTCCTCCGCCTTCAACCGGAAGGCATTGAAGCTACGCGCGGCGCAGATCCGGTTGGACGAGGCGCGCCACATCTTCACCGGCATCGCGCCGCAGTTCACGCCGGAGAAGGTCGACGAGAATTCGATCGTTCTCGGCGAGTTTATCAAGATGCTCGTCTTCGAGCTCGCCCAGGCCGACGTCCAGTCGCCGAAGGGCGCGATGGAGCTGGCGCGGGCCTTCCACGACACGATCAAGGGCCAGGCGATGTCGAGCGCGCGCCGCGCGCAGATCGAGGCGGCGAAAACGAAGCTCGTGCAGTCGGCCGAGGCGGCAATCGGCGCGGCTGCGAAGGAAGGTCGCATCATCGACGCGCCCGAGGTGCTGCGCATGATCCGCGAAGCCTACGGCACCGCCTCATGAGCACGCCGTTGTTCTATCCCTATCAACGCCGCTGGGTCGCCGACAAATCGCGTTTCAAGCTCGGGAAGTTCGCTCGCCAGACCGGCAAGACGTTCACGACGACCTACGAGATCGTCGACGACGCATTCGAGGCGGCGACGCAGGGCCGCCGTAGCCGGTGGGTGATCCTGTCGCGAGGCGAGCGCCAGGCCAAGGAAGCGATGGACGAAGGCGTGAAGCGGCATGCCAAGGCCTACGGCATGGTGTTCAAGGAAGCGGATCACGACTGGCAGGGCGGCGACGGCACCTATCGCGCCATGGAGATCGAGCTGCCGCACGGCTCGCGCATCACGGCGCTGCCGGCCAATGCCGACACGGCGCGCGGCTTCTCGGCCAACGTATTTCTCGACGAGTTCGCGTTTCACAAGGATTCGGGCGCGATCTGGAAGGCGCTCTTTCCCGTGATTTCGGCCGGCTGGAAGCTACGGGTCACCTCGACGCCGAATGGCAAAAGCGGCAAGTTCTACGAGCTGGACACGGCTGCGGACACCCTCTGGTCCCGCCACGTCGTCGACATCTACGACGCGGTTAGGGATGGGCTGCCGCGCGACATCGCCGAGCTGCGCGCCGGCATCGCCGACGATGACGCCTGGGCGCAGGAATACGAGCTTCAATACCTCGACGAGGCCTCGGCATGGCTGCCCTACGACCTGATCAGCTCGGTCGAGGACGAGCGTGCCGGCGAGCGTGAGCGCTACGAGGGTGGCGTCTGCTTCGTCGGCGTCGATATCGGGCGGCGCAACGACCTTTTCGTGATCGTCGTGCTGGAGCTGATCGGCGACGTGCTGTGGTGCCGCGAGATCGTCGAGATGAAGCGGGCGACCTTTGCGGCGCAAGACGCAGAGCTTGATCGCGTCATGCGCTACTACCGCATCGGCCGGGCCTGTATGGACCAGACCGGCATGGGCGAAAAGCCGGTCGAGGATGCGCAACGCCGCTACGGTGAGCATCGGATCGAGGGCGTGCTGTTCACGGGGCCGAACAAACTCGTCCTGGCGACGGCCGGCAAGGAGCGCTTCGAGGACCGCACCATCCGGATCCCGGAAGGTCGGCCGGCTTTGCGAGCGGATTTGCACAAGCTGCGCAAGCTGACGACCCTGACTGGCGCGCCACGCTTTGTCGCCGACCGCGACGACGATCACGCCGACCGGACCTGGGCACTGTTCCTGGCAATCCATGCGGCGGCGGGCGTTGTCGCTGCCTATGGCTACCAGCCGGTGGGGCGTTCAACCGCAGGCGCCTTCGACGAACTCGATCACGACGACGACGCGCCGAGGTTCGGACTGCGCGGGAGGATCTACTGATGCCGAGGTTGTCGCGCATTCTCGGCCCCGATGGCGAGCGGATCGACCTCGACGAGCTGTTCGGCGAAGCCAGGGCGGGCCCCACGCTGACCGGCGTCCGCTCGCCGATCTCGGGCTTCCCGGCCGAGGGCCTGACGCCCAACCGGCTTGCGGCGATCCATCGCGCGGCGGCCCAGGGCGATCCGCTGGCCTGGCTTGAGCTGGCGGAGGACATCGAGGAGCGCGACCCGCACTACACGTCGGTGCTCGGCACGCGCCGCCGACAGGTGGCGCAGCTTCCGACCAATGTCGAGGCGGCCAGCGACGACGCCGAGCATATCCGCCATGCCGACTTCATTCGCGACTGGCTGAAGGAAAGCATCCTCGACCAGGCGCTGTTCGACATGCTCGACGCGATCGGCAAGGGCTTCTCCGTCATGGAGATCGATTGGGAATCGACGCCCGAGGCGGTCATGCCGCGCGGCTTCGACTACCGGCCGCAGCGCTGGTTCACCTTCGATCCAATCGATGGCGACACGATCCAGCTGCAGGAAGGCGTCACCCGCGAGCCGCTCTCGGCGCACAAATTCATCGTTCATCGGCACAAGGCCAAGTCCGGGCTGACGATCCGGTCTGGCCTTGCGCGCGTCGCGTCCTGGTCGTGGATGATGAAAGCCTTCACCTCGAAGGACTGGGCGATCTACACCCAGAACTACGGCATGCCGATCCGCATCGGCCGCTACGAGCAGACCGCGAGCGACGCCGACAAGGCGGTGCTCTGGCGCGCCGTCGCCAATGTCGCCGGCGACTGCGCCGCGATCATCCCCAAGGGCATGGAGATCGAGTTCGTCGGTCTGAAGGATTCGGCCAAGGGGAGCGGGACCGAGGGCTATCTCGCCCGCTGCGACTGGCTCGACCGCCAGATCTCCAAGCTCGTGCTCGGCCAGACCACGACAACCGACGCGGTGTCGGGCGGGCACGCCGTCTCCCAGGAGCACCGCCTGGTCCAGGAGGACATCGAGCGCGCCGACGCCAAGATGATCTCGGCGACGCTGACCCGGCAGCTCGTGCCGCTGATGATCGCGCTCAACTTCGGCCCGCAGTCCAAGTATCCCCGCATCATGATCGGGCGGCCCGACGAGGTGCCGCTCAACGATGTCGTCAACGCGCTGGACAAGCTCGGCCCGCATGGCCTGACGGTCGAGCTGAGCGAGTTCCGCGATCGGCTTGGCTTCTCGGAGCCGGCAGCCGATGCGCAGGTGATCGGCGGCCGCCCGCCCAAGCCGGAGCCAGCCGCCTTGCCTAAACCCGGCGCTGCTCTCCTGCCCGGCCTGGGCGGCAAGCCGGCCGCGCCGCTCGACCAGCTCCGCCATCTCGTCTCGCGCCACGCCAGCGCGCCGGAGCCCGAACTGGTCGACGTGCTGGTCGAGCGCCTGGCGCAGGACGCCGCCGGCGCGATGGGCGGGCTGACGGCGGAGATCCGCGCCGCATTCGACGCAGCCGCCGATCTGCCCGACCTGGCCGACCGGCTCTCGCGCCTGAGCCTCGATCCGAAGGCGCTGGCGGACGCGATGGGCCGGGGTCTGGCGCTGGCCCATCTGGCCGGCCGGGCGGCGCTTCTCGACGAGCTGGAGGGCGAGCGCGATGGCGGGTCGCGATAGCCGCCGATCCCCCGCGCTTATAATCGCCGTTGAAGGGGTTTTGAAACGCTTGGGCGGCGTTCTCCGGAACATCCGGCCCATCGGCGCGGCAGCGGCCGGCGGGCCTGTACGGGCTTCCCTGCGGCTTGGCCCCGGAGCGCAGCCGTGACCGACTACACCGCCACGACCAAGGCGCTGGATCTGCCCTTCGAGGAGGCGATCGAATACCTGCGCCAGAAGAGCAACGTCACCTCGACCGGGTGGACCGATGTCTGGCAGAAGGCCAACGCGAAAGCCTTCACGGTAGCCGGCGCGACGACGCAGGCGCTCGTCGAGGATTTCCGGCGCGAGGTCGCCAGCGCGCTGGAGAGCGGCTCGTCGATCCAGGCGTTCCGCAAGACCTTCGACGCGATCGTGAAGAAGCATGGCTGGGAGCATGTCGGGCAGCCGGGGTGGCGCTCCCGCGTGATCTTCGAGACCAATCTCGGCATGGCGTATTCGGCCGGGCGCTACGCCCAGGCGACCGAGCCCGAGACGCTGGCCGCCTTCCCCTACTGGCAATACGTCCACTCCGGCGCGAAGCATCCGCGCAAGCAGCATCTCGCATGGAACGGCACCGTACTGGCGGCGACCGATCCGTTCTGGGACTGGGCCTATCCGCCCAATGGCTGGGGCTGCGGCTGCAGGGTGCGGCCAGTCTCGGAGGCCGGGCTGAAGCGACAGGGCCGCTCGGGGCTCGACACCGCGCCGGAGCGCATTCCGACGCAGACGATCAATCGCCGCACCGGCGAGGTACTAAAGGGCTCGGCCGGCGTCGATCCAGGCTTCGACTACAATCCCGGCCAGCAGTGGAAGAACGCCCCGGCGGTCGCCGTGCCCGGCGTCTCGACGTCGCCGCCGCTGCGCGCTCCTGCGACGCCGGCCGAGATCAGGTCTTTCGCCGAGGGCGTTCTCAACCGCTCGATCGCGGACCCGGCGCGCTCGATTGTCGCCGCCCGGCTGCCGCCCGCTCTCGCCGAGGCGCTCGGCGGAGCGCTGACCGAGGTCGAGCTGAACGCGTTCCGCGTCGCCAAGGTCGCTGGCCGCGCGGCCGAGTTCGGCGGCTTTCCCAGCACGCCCCATCCGGAGATCACGCCCAAGGACTGGGCACGGCTGCAGGACATCATCGATCGCGGCAGCGTCCATCTCGACCCGGCCGTCACCAGCGGCTTCCGCCAGCTCGTCATTCATGATCGCCCGAAAGCCGGGCGGCAGGTGATGCTGATCCTGCGCCGCGTGCCGCGCCCTGGCGGCGGCGAGCGTCTGATCGTGCCCAATTTCGAGCAGACCGGCTACCGGCGCCGAGACAAGGTGACGAAGAGGCTGACGCAGGTGCGGGAGTGAGTGGGGCGCTTGGGGGGTCGTAACATCCCCGCGGGGCTTGCCCGGCGTACGAAGCAGCTTTCTCAAGCGCCCCATGCGAATGTGGACTGAAACGGGATCGGATTCAAGATGAGCGGCGCGGTCCTGATCACCCGCATGGATGTCCGCGACGCGCAGGCAGGTTTCGGTCGGCTCGCCGCCGTCATGGCGGACACGACGTCGGTGATGCGCGCGATCGGCACCGGTCTCGTCGCCAACACGCATGACCGCTTCGACGCCGCGCAGGATCCCGACGGTAAGGCCTGGGCGCCGCTGGAGCCGAACTACGCCGCCAGCAAGCGCGGCCCCGGCATCCTGCGGGAGAGCGCCATGCGCGGTGGCCTGCAGGGCTCGATCACCCATCGCTCCGGCCGCGCCGAGGTCGAGGTCGGCACCAACAAGATCTATGGCGCGACACACCAGTTCGGCAACGTCATCACCGCCAAGGGCGGCGGCTTCCTCGTCTTCAAAATCGGCGGCACGCTGGTCAAGGCGCGCTCGGTCACCATTCCGGCCCGGCCCTATCTCGGCATCAGCGCGGAGGACCAGGTGATGATCCTCGACGTCGTCGAGGGCGCTCTTGCCCGCGCCGTCGGTTCTAGGTCATCATCCATCACGCGCCGGCGGTAGCCGCGCTTCGCCCCGCCATCGCCGGCACGCCCGTCACGCCCCTCCCCAGGGGCGTGCCCGGTGAGGCCCGCTCCCGCCAGATTGGCGGGGATGACGACGATTTCCTCCCTTCACTTCCAGATCCCGGCCGGCGGTGTTCCCGATTGGGTTCACCTCACGCCGGCCGGGACTTTTTCCGGGGTGGACGGCCGCGGCCCCTTCACACTGAACGACGCGGCCGCCGTCATCGCGACATCCATGGCTGCCGGAAGGCTCGCCATCGACGAGAACCACGCCATCGACGTCGCCGGGCCGAAGGGTCAGCCCTCACCGGCGCGCGGCTGGATCGTCGAGATGCAGCTGCGCGACGACGGCATCTGGGGCCGGGTCGAATGGACCGCATCGGGGCGCGCCCTGATGGAAGACAAGGCCTATCGCGGCATCTCGCCCGTCCTGGTCGCCGAGAAGGAGGGCGGGCGCGTCGTCAAGCTGCTGCGCGCGGCGCTGACCAACGATCCCAACCTCACCCTGACCACCCTTCACTCAAGGACGCCCGACATGGATTTCATCGCCAAGCTGCGCAGCGCGCTCGGCCTCAAGGCCGACGCGGCCGAGGCGGACGTGCTGACCGCCGTCACCTCGCATGCCGCGACCGTGACGGCCTATGCGGCGCTGCTGACCGCTGCCGGATTGAAGGCCGACGCCGCCCCGGCCGATCTGCTCGCCCAGGTCACGGCGCATGCCGCCGACGCCGGCAAGCTCACCGCCATCTCGGCGCATTTCACCAAGGCCGGGCTCGATCTCGCCAAGATGACGCCGTCCGAGCTGGAGACCCATCTCCAGGCGAAGGGCGCTGGCGACGAGGCCGAGCTGCGCCGCACCGTCGTCTCGCTGCAGTCGCAGCTCACGACGCTCCAGCAGGATGGCGCGAAGGAGAAGGCGATCGCCTTCGTCGACGGTGCGATCAAGGCCGGCAAGCAGATCAAGCCGCTGCGCGACCACTACATCGCCCGCCACCAGAAGGACGCCGCCGCCGTCGAGACCGAGATCAACGGCATGCTGTCGCTCAACGCCGGCGGCATCGTCCGCCCGGCCCAGCCCGAGGGCGGCGCGCTCGATGCCGACGAGCTGGCGACCTGCGAGCTGATGGGCCTCGACCCCAAGAAGTTTGCCGAGAGCAAGGCCGCCCTGGAAAAGGTCGCGGGCTGACCGCCCGCGCCGTCCCTGAACCGAACCGGAGCCGCATGACATGACCGCCCTGACCGCCGACCGCGCCACGCCCGACCGCAAGGGCGAGGTGCTCGAACTCCCGGCCGCCGCCGCCCAGACGTTCTTCGCCGGTGCGCTGGGCGCGCTCGACGCGGCCGGCCGGGCGACGCCCGGCGCGGTAGCCGCCACGCTGAAGGGGCTCGGCCGTATCGAGGCCTTCGCCGACAACTCGGCCGGCGCGGCTGGCGCGATCAAGGTCAGGATCCGGATGGGCTGCTTCCGCTGGGCGAACTCGGCCTCGGGCGACGCCATCACCACCGCCGATATCGGCGCGGACGCCTACATCGTCGACGACCAGACGGTCGCCAAGACCAACGGGACCAACACCCGCTCGGTCGCCGGCAAGATCGTCGACGTGGACGCCCAGGGCGTCTGGGTTCGCTCCGGCTTCTGACGCCGCCTTCTCACACTCACGGAGCCTCAGCTCATGATCGTCAACCAGGCCTCCCTCCGGACGCTGTTCATCGGCTTCAACACTGCCTTCAAGGCCGGGCTGATGACCTCGGCCGCGTCCCAGTTCGGGCGCGTCGCCACCGTCGTTCCCTCGACCACAAAGGAGAACGACTATGGCTGGCTCGGCCGCTTCCCCAATGTCCGGGAATGGGTCGGCGACCGTGTCGTCAACTCGATCGCCCAGTCGGCCTACACCATCCGCAACAAGTCCTACGAGCTCACCGTCGGCGTCGGCCGCGAGGACATCGAGGACGACAATCTCGGCATCTACTCGCCGATGTTCCAGGAGCTGGGCGCGGCCTCGGGCGCGCATTACGACCAGCTCGTCTTCAACCAGCTGAAGGCCGGTTTCACGACCGCCTGCTACGACAAGCAGTTCTTCTTCGACACCGATCACCCGGTCCTCGACGCCAATGGCAACGTCATCTCGGTCGCCAACACCGATGGCGGCGCCGGCGCGCCCTGGTTCCTGATCGACGACACCCGCACGCTGAAGCCGATCATCCTGCAGAAGCGCAAGGACTGGGAGCTGGTCCGCAAGGACGACGCGAAGGACGACAACGTCTTCGACCGGAAGGAGTTCGTCTACGGCGTCGATGCCCGCCACAATGTCGGGTTCGGCTTCTGGCAATTCGCCTGGGGCTCCAAGCAGACCCTCAACAAGGCCAATTACAAGATCGCCCGCGAGGCGATGATGGGCCAGAAGGGCGATTTCGACCGCCCGCTGGGTGTCCGCCCGCGCCTGCTGCTGGTCCCGCCCAGCCTCGAGGGCCAGGCGCTGGAGATCGTCAACTCCGAGCGCGACGCCGCCGGCGCGACCAACGTCTACAAGGGCACCGCCGAACTCGTCGTCTGTCCCTGGCTCGCCTGAGCCGTCGCCCGCGCGACGTCTTGTCAGGACCGCCGGCGCACGCCGCCGGCGGTCTCGGAGAGGACGCCACCGAACCGGAGACCACCATGTCCGAGACTGCAGCCGAGACCAAGCCGGCCCCCGGCATCCGCATCATCAACCGCGCGCATGTGGGCTTCCGGCGCGGCGGCCACTCCCATCCTGCCGACGCGACCTATCCGGCCGATCACTTCACGGCCGAACAGCTCGCGCAGATCGAGGCGGAGCCGCTGCTCTCCGTCATCGTCGAGGACGGTGCCCAGGTGCCGAAGGGCTCGCGCAAGAAATAACCCAGAGGGCGGTCTGGCACGGCTCGCGAGGCCTCCAGCACCCTATGGGGACGGCTCGACCGTAGGAACCCAGTTCGCCGCCCGCACGCTTTCGAGAGACGACATGACCGCTCATGCCGGCCTGCCAGTCGAGGGATACCGCCCACAAGGCGACGGCGCGGTCGCGCTCGTCAACGCCAACAAGCGCGCCGAGGAGCAGGTGCTTCGCCTGCTCGACGCGCTGGGCGAGCAGCCCGAAGTCGACAAGCGCTGGCTCGCGATCGGCCGGAGCCAGATCGAACAAGGCTTCATGGCTGTCAATCGCGCCATCTTCAAACCCGCCCGCGTCGAGATCGACTGACCCCATGCCCTACGCCACCGCCCAGGACATGATCGGACGCTTCGGCGAGACGGAGATGCTTCGGCTCTCCTCCGTCGACGGCGTGCTGCCCGAGACGGTGAACCTCGCACCCGTCGCGCAGGCGATCGCCGACGCCGACGCGATCATCGACTCCTTCCTGCGCAAGCGCCACTCGGTGCCGCTCAGCCCCGTTCCCCAGGTCATCACCCGCGCCTCATGCGTGCTCGCCCGCTACGAGCTGTCGATCGGCGGCGACCGCGAACCCGCGACGCAGGTCAAAGATGACCGCAAGGAGACGATGGACTGGCTGAAGAAAATCGCCGACGGCACCGTCACGCTGGAGGGCACCACGCCGATCGTCGCCAGCTCGACTGCGCAGACGCAGGATCGCGAGCGTATGTTCGGCCGGCATGGGGAGCGTGGGCTCTGATGGCCGATCTCGATCCCTTCTCGGCCACTGTAACCGCCATCGAGCAGCGCCTGCGCCTCGGCTTTGCGGCCAATCGCTGGCAGTTCGCCATCGTGCCGGACCCGCTCTCGCTCGACGAGTTCAAGTCGCTGGTCCGCAGCACGCCCTTCCTCGCGCTCGGCTGGCGTCAGCTCAATCCCGAAAAGGATGTCGGCCGGCGTTTCAGCGGGCCGATGGGCCTGCGCCTGACGATCGTCGTCAAGAACCCGATCGCGAAGGCCCGCTTCCTCGGTGATGCGCGTGGGCCGGGTCTGTTTCCGTCGATCGCCGGCGCACTGGCGCTGCTCAACGGCTTCACCATTCCGGGCGTCGGGACGCTCTTCGCGTCGGCCTGCGCCCAGGCCTATGCCGAGGGCTACGCCGATGCCGACTGCGCCATCGCGACGATCGACCTGACGATGCAGGTGGCGCTCGGCGACGTGCTCGGCAGCATCGCGGCGTCGGACGACTTCCTCTCGATGCTGTCCGATTTCGAGCCGAGGCCGGACGGCCAGGCCCCCGACGAACCCTACGATGTGAGGCCATCATGAGCGCAGAGACCCGCAATTTCCTGAAGGTCGCCGAGGGCCGCACCGTGCGCCGCGAGGCCGATGGCCAGCCCTGGGACGCCGCCGGCGAGTTCGCCGAGGACAGCCGCTTCATCCGCCGCCGGCTTGCCGATGGCGACCTGATCGTAGCGAGCCCGCCCAAGCCCGAGAAGCCGGCCAAGCCCGCCGGCGAGAACTGAGGATAGCGCCCGATGATCAACTTCAGCGAGATCCCGTATGACTGGCGCGTGCCGGGCACCTATGTCGAGGTCCGGCCGAGCTACACCAGGCGCGGGCTGATCCCGTTCCCGGCGGTCGCGATCCTGTTCGTGCAGATGCTCGCCACCGGCTCGGCCATCGCCGGCCAGAAATACGAGGTCACCCGGCCCGAGGACGGCACCGCCCTGTTCGGCGCGGGCTCGATCGGCCAGCAGATGGTGCGGTCCTTCAAGAAGGCCAACAAGACCAGCCGCGTCTTCGCCATCGCGCTTGCGGACGCCGTCGCCGGCGTCAAAGCGACGAAGACGCTGACGATCACGGGCTCCGGCGCGGGCACGATCGCGCTCTACATCCAGAACCGGCGCGTGCGCTACAAGGCGACCTCGACGATGACGGTGACGCAGCACGCCACGGCTGCGGTTGCGGCGATCAACGCCGACGCGGACATGCCGGTGGTGGCGACCTCGGCCGTCGGCGTCGTCACCCTGACCGCCAAGCATGCCGGCGAGGTCGGCAACCATATCGACGTCCGCATCCGCAAGACGGCCGAGGACGTTCTGCCGGGCACGCTGGCGATCGCGGTGGCCGACGGCGTCGCCGGGACCGGCAATCCGGACGTCCAGGACATCCTCGACGTCATCGCCAACGACTGGTTCACCGACATCGCCATGCCCTGGGACGACGCCGCCAATCTGGAGGCGCTCGCGGCCGAACTCGCCGCCCGCTACGTCGCGATGGGCAAGAAGGACGGGCACGCCTATGTCGGCCTGCGCGGCACCTATGGCCAGCTCGGCACCAAGGGCGGCCTGACCAACTCCCCGCACATCACCCTGTTCGGTGGCAAGCGGCCTTACGACGCGCCCTGGGAGTGGGCGGCGCAGCTCTGCGGGCTTGCGACCTTCCACACCACGAACGACCCGGCGCGCCAGCTCCGCTCGCTGGTCCTGCCCGGCCTGACCGCGCCCGACGAGGTCGATTGCTTCACCGAGACCGAACGCGACCTGCTGCTGCGCCAGGGCGTCTCGACCTTCACCCGCCTGGTCGACGGCTCGGTCGTGATCGAGCGCATCATCACGACCTACAAGGTCACGACCCTCAACGTCGCCGACGACGCGTGGCTCGACATCATGATCCCCAAGACCATGACGCGGATCCGCTACGACTGGTCGGCCTATGTCACGCAGCTCTATCCGCGCCACAAGCTCGCCGACGACGACAGCGTCGCAGCCAACAACAACGACGTGGTGGTGACGCCGCGCCGGATGCAGGGCTCCTGGGCGACGCGCTGCAAGATCTACGAGCGCCAGGCCTGGATCGAGAAGGCGAGCGAGACGGTCGGCCGCAGCGTCTTCGAGCGCGACGAGAGCAACCGTAACCGCCTCAACTCGCAGCAGCCCGTCATCATCATCGGCAACCTGATGAACCTGATGGCGGTGCTGGAATTCGAGGTCTGACCGGCGACGGCCGGACCTCCCGCCAACGTTTGAACCGGCGCTTAGAGCGCCTTTGAAAGGAGCCCGTCATGGGGCAGGTGCTCGGCATCGTCGACATCGTCTGGAAGGGCCGGAACATCCCGGTCGAGAAGGGCGCCAAGTGCAAGCTCGGCGGCATCGCCAACAAGGGCGTGGTCTATGGCCGCAAGGTCGGCCGCGCCCAGGAGTACATGGCATCCGAGATCGAGGCAGTGACCGCCGTCGAGCGCGGCCAGCGCGTCAGCGAGCTCTACACCGCCGAGGAAGGCGAGCTGCAGGTGATCTGCGACACCGGCCAGACCTTCGTCTTCCCGGACGCTTTCCTGACCGACCTGCGCGAATTCACCGGCAACGAAGGCGGCAAGCTGCCGCTGAAATGGACCGCCGGCGACTATGAGGAGATCGTGGGCTGATGGCTAAGAACGTGATGATCGACGAAGGCGGCGATGACGCAGTCGACGAGACCGTGATCGACGAGACGAAGGTCGGCGCGTCGGCCAAGCCTCGAGCTGGCGCCCCCGCCGACGTCGTCGATGAGGACGAGGTGGACGATCAGCCCAAGAAGGCAAAGCTCCCGCCGCGCGCCATCGTCAACGAGGACGGTACGATCTCGCTGCCTCTGAGCGAGCCGGTGAGCTATGGCATCAAGACCGCATCGGGCATCCGCCGCGAGACGCTCGATGAACTGGTCTTCCATCCGCTCTACGGGGCCGATCTGCGGATCATGGCGCAGGCGTCGGACGAGATGAAGGGCCCGGTCGCGCTCGCCCGCGCCACGCGGATCGCAACGAACCGGATGGTCGTGATCTTCGACAAGATGCGGGAGCGGGACGTCAAGGCCGCCACCGATATCATCAACTTTCTTGCAGAGTGAGTGGCCGCACGACTGGCCGCTGATCGTCGGAGTCGTCGCGCGCTACTACGGCGGCGGCTTCGACAAGGCCGAAGCGCTCACGCTGGCCGAACTGCGCTGGTGGCACAACATCGCCTGCGACATTGAAGAGCGCGCCAAAGCGGAGCGATAGATGGCCAACCGCGACATGAAGGTGAGCGTCCTCGTCCAGCTCGTGGACCGCCTCACCGCACCCCTGCGGGGCCTGACGCGGGGCATCGCCTCGGTGGCCAACTCGATCGGCGATCTCGGCCGGCGCATCGGCATCGTCGGCGCTGCGTTCGCGGCGCTGTCCTTCACCGCCCCCTTGCAGCAGGCGGCCGCCTGGGACGCGCAGCTGCGCGACATCGCGATCACCGCCGGCAAGACCGGTGGAGCCGTTGAGCAGATGATCTCGGAATCGGGCAGACGCTACGAAAAGCTCGCGCTCGAAGTCGGCCAGCGCTCGGCCGACCTCGCCAAGGGCGCGCAGACGCTGATCGCGTCCGGCATGGACGCCGGGCTGATCGACAGGCTGATGCCGACGATCGGCCGCGTGGCGACGGCCGCGAACGCCACGATCGAGGACACGGCCAAGACCGCATTTGCCCTCTCGGACACCCTGAAGGTTGCGCCCGAGCAGATGGAGGCGGCGCTCGCCAAGCTCGTCACGGCGGGCAAGCTCGGCCGCTTCGAATTCAAGAACATGGCGCAGGAATTTCCGGGCCTCACGGCCCAGATGGCGAAGTTCGGCATCACCGGGATGGAGGCGGTCGAATCGCTCGGCGCGGGCCTGCAGATCGCGATGCTGGGCACCGCCAACCCCTCGGAGGCGGCGACGAACTTCACCAACTTCCTGACCAAGATCAACGCCCCCGAGGCGATCAAGAAGTTCGAGAAGGAGCTGAAGGTCGATGTCACCGGCGTGATGACGGACGCGGCCGCCAAGGGCATCAACCCGATCGAGGCCGTGCTGGAGAAGATGACCAGCAAGCTTGCTCCGCAGCAGGCCGAGATCGACAAGATCATGAAGAAGGCCGGCATCACCGACAAGGAGCGCGAGAAGCAGATCCGCACGCTGCTCGCCGGCACCAAGGTCGGGAAGCTCTATGCCGACATGCAGGTGCTCGGCTTCGTGCTGCCGTTCATGCAGAACCGGGAGCGATACAAGCAGTTCCGCCAGGAGATCGCGGCTTCGGGCATCGACGTCATCGCCCAGGACTTCGAGAGCCGGATGCGGGGCCTCTCCCAGAGCCTGATGGTGTTCGGCGAGCTCGGTACCCAGGCGATGCGCCGGATCGGGCTGGCCTTCGCCTCGAACCTGCCGGCCGCGAACCGGGCGCTGGGCAGCCTCCTCCGGGCCGTTTCCGCGATCGACGCCAAATGGCCGGGCCTGATCGACGCCAGCTTGTCATGGGCCGGTGCGGTTCTGTTGCTGGGAGCCGGGCTTGCGATCCTGACGCCCGTGGTCTCGGCGCTGGCGGCGGCGCTCGCCGTCCTGCTCTCGCCGATCAGCCTGATCCTGATCGGGCTGGCTGCGCTCGCGGCCGGCGCGGCGTATGTCTACCAGAACTGGGCGTCGATCGGCCCGCAACTCGGCGCGGCATGGACCGATATCG
>JAESGM010000439.1_pt1 | contig 34141 bp, 28 predicted proteins | sample 9269721 | NCBI WGS metagenome assembly JAESGM01 (sample SAMN15720920, study PRJNA650825) | algae metagenome | isolation source: Komarekiella atlantica HA4396-MV6 and co-occurring heterotrophs from... | place: USA: Theobald House, Kauai, HI | collected 2009-07-29
GGCCAACCAAGGCAGGCACTGTCAGATAGGCGAGCGCGCTGACGATCTGCGATTTCTCGACGCTGCGCAGGATGACGAGCCGGCCGACCGGCACCATCATCGCCCCGCCCATGCCCTGGACGAAGCGCGCCCCGACGAAGGCGCCGAGCGAATTCGAGAAGGCGCACAGCACCGAACCGAGCATGAAGATGCCGAGCGCCGTCCTGAAGATGGTGCGTGCGCCGAACTTGTCGGCCATCCAGCCGGAGATCGGGATGAAGACGGCGAGGCTGACGAGATAGGAGGTCAGCGCCAGCTTGAGCGCGATCGGGTCCTCGCCAAGCGATTTGGCGATCACCGGCAGCGAGGTCGCGATCACCGTCGAGTCGGTGTTCTCCATGAACAGCGCGCAGGCGACGATGAGAGGCAGGAGCTTGGCGCGCTGCAAGGATCGGACTTTCGGATTTGTGCCGCCAGCTGCCCTTTAATGCGGGGCTATCCGGCTGGCGAGAGCGGAGCTGGGCGTGATGACGAGGGTTGCGCCTGCTGCATGGCGGCGAACCATGTCGATTCAAGGAGAGCCGTCTTCAGGTCTGCTCTCAGGTCGTCACAAGGACGTGAAAGATGTCCTGTTATGCGTTTCGAGCAAGGCAATCGCGGCGAACCGTACCTATCTCCGGGTCGAAGGGGCGATGACTTCGCATACGCCGACGCGGCCGATCCGCGGGCAAGAGGTGTTCTCATGATCAACTTCACTCACCACAACGTCCGCTTCGCCATCCCGGCCTCAATCCGTTATGGCGCCGCAGTTGCCCTGCTCGCAGGAGCTGCATTCTTCGGCGCCGGCCAGGCACCGGCCTTTGCCCAGTCGACGAGCTGGGAGGAAGGCTGCGCGATGCGCGTCGTCACGCCGGGCTCGGGCGACATTCTGCGGACCACCAATTGCGGCCGCCAGAAGGATTGCCAGCAGATGGCCAACGCCCAGGGCAGCATGATGATGGGCAATGGCTGTTTCTTCGTGATGCCCAACGCTCCGGCTCCTGCGGCGCATGCCAGCCAGTCGCGTCCGGTTCGGAAGCAGTAAGGTCTGCTCGTGCTGACCGAGGCGGGCGCGGCCGGGTGCCGCGCCCGCCTCGACAGTTTTTGTTGCACTGCCCCTAGCGGGCGCGCCGCACGCGTGATATCGGGCCTCGTCAACTCGGCTTAGGGCACTCCTCGCCCCGCCCCTTTCAGAGCCGGCACAGCCGGCCCCCGGAGTTGACGATGGCGACGATCACAGACGGTCTCATTCGCGACGGTTTCACCTTCGACGACGTGCTGCTCGAGCCGGGCCCGTCGGAAGTCATGCCGGGCGATGTCGACATTTCGACCAAGCTCACCAAGACGATCTCGCTCAACCTGCCGATCATCGCCTCGGCGATGGATACGGTGACCGAGGCGAAGATGGCGATCGCCATGGCGCAGGCCGGCGGCCTCGGCGTCGTGCATCGCAATCTCGATCCCGAGCAGCAGGCCGCTCAGGTCCGGCTGGTCAAGAAGTTCGAATCCGGGATGATCGCCAATCCGATCACCATCCATCCCGACGAGACGCTGGCCGACGCGTTCACGCTGATGCGGAACAACGGCATCTCCGGCATTCCGGTGGTCGAGCGCGGCCCGCAAGGTCACAAGGGCAAGCTGGTCGGCATCCTGACCAATCGCGATGTCCGCTTTGCCGCCAATCCCGAACAGCCCGTCTCGGAGCTGATGACCAAGGATCGGCTGATCACGGTGCGCGAAGGCGTCGCGCAGGATGAAGCCCGTCGCCTGCTGCATCAGTTCCGCATCGAGAAGCTGCTGGTCGTCGACGACCACTATCGCTGCATCGGCCTAATCACCGTCAAGGACATGGAAAAGCAGGTCACGCATCCCAACGCCGCCAAGGATGGCCAGGGGCGGCTGCTGGTCGCGGCTGCGACGACGACCGGCGACCTCGGCTTCGAGCGCTCCGAGATGCTGATCGATGCCGGCGTCGATCTCATCGTCGTCGACACCGCCCATGGCCACTCGGCCAAGGTGCTGGAGGCGGTGACGCGGGTTAAGAAGCTCTCCAATGCCGTCCAGGTCATCGCCGGCAACGTCGCCACCGCCGGCGGCGCTCAGGCGCTGATCGATGCCGGCGCCGACGCGATCAAGGTCGGCATCGGCCCCGGTTCGATCTGCACCACCCGTATCGTCGCCGGCGTCGGCGTGCCGCAGCTCACTGCGGTGATGGACGCCGCCTCTGCCGGCCAGAAGGCCGGCATCCCGATCATCGCCGATGGCGGCATCAAGTATTCGGGCGACCTCGCCAAGGCGCTCGCGGCCGGTGCTGCCTGCGCCATGGTCGGCTCGCTGCTCGCCGGCACAGACGAGACACCGGGCGAGACCTTCCTGTACCAGGGGCGCTCCTACAAGGCGTATCGCGGCATGGGCTCGGTCGGTGCGATGGCGCGCGGCTCGGCCGACCGCTATTTCCAGCAGGACATCAAGGATGCGCTGAAGCTGGTGCCGGAGGGCATCGAAGGCCAGGTCGCCTATAAGGGCCCTGTCTCGGGCGTGCTGCACCAGCTCGCCGGCGGCCTGCGCGCCGCGATGGGCTATGTCGGCGGCCGCAATCTCGAGGATTATCGCAACAAGGCGCGCTTCATCCGCATCACCAGCGCCGGCCTGCGCGAGAGTCATGTCCACGACGTGACGATCGTGCGCGAGAGCCCGAACTACCCGACGCGCTCCTGATCTCGGATCGCCTCACGGCGATCTGTCCTTTTTCGATCGGGCATCGGATACTTCCGGAGGGCGGACCCAATTGTCGGTCCGCGCTCCGCGAAGAGGATTTGCATGACGCTCAAGCTGATCTATCCGGCGCTGGCCCAGATTTTCTGGAGCTTCGTCGTCCTCGTCATCATGTTCCGGCGCCGCAAGCAGGCCTTCGCCAACCGTGAAGTCAGGCTTGCCGACATCGCAGTTTCGACCGAGCGCTATCCGGATTCGGCCCGTCTCGCGGCGGCCAATTTCAGTAATCAGTTCGAGACGCCGGTCCTGTTCTTCGCGCTGATCCTGATCGCGATCCATGTCGGCGCCACCGGCTATGTCATGGCGGCGCTGGCCTGGGCTTTTGTCGCGACGCGTGTTGCCCATACATTGATCCACACCGGCTCCAACAGCCTCAAGCACCGGGCGCTCGTCTTTGCAGCGGGCATCGCATGCCTGTTCTTCATGTGGATCGGCATCGTGATTGCTGTCGTCTGAGAGAGTTTTGCTTACGCACGCAAGACGTGTGATGGCGATTTCGTTCCGCTGAATTGTCGTCCTGTCACATCGTCGCGACAGCGCTCAATAAACCGTATTGGACACTTGCGTCGAAACCCGGCCGTCTTCATGCTAAATTCTTGCGGTGAGGACGGTTTGGGGAGCAACCGTTCGACAGGGTCGGCGTGGCGCTCCCCGTGGCGCAAGGCTTTCTATGGCAGTGCTGACTTTCGGGCGTGTGGCTCTGTTCTCGGCCGCGGGCGTTCTCGCCGCGGGCGCGTTTCTTCATTACACCGGGCGTCCGGTTCCCTGGCCGCTCGATCAAGTCCCTTACGGCAAGATCATCCCGGGGCCGGCAAAGCCGGCGGCGACCGCTGCCGCGCCAGCAGCCGGCGGTAACCGCTCCGGACAGGTCAATCGGCCGCCGGTGACCATCGTCACCGCCAAAGTCGAGCGCCGGGCCATGCCGGTCCGGATCGACGCGATCGGCACGGTCCAGGCGATCTCCACCGTCAATATCCGCTCGCGCGTCGACAGCCAGATCATGGCGGTCGAGTTCCGCGACGGCGCCATGGTCAACAAGGGCGACGTGCTGTTCCGGCTGGATTCGCGCCAGCTCGAGGCGCAATTGCGCCAGGCCGAAGCCAATGTCGCGCGCGACAAGGCTTCGCTGATCGCGGCCGAGTCCGATCTGCGCCGAGCCGAGGAGCTCTCCCGCCGCGAGATCGCCACCGACGCGCGGCTCGACACCGCCCGCACGGCGGTGAGCACGCTGCGTGCCGCGATCCGCGGCGGCGAAGCGGCGGTCGACAGCCTGCGGGTCCAGCTCAGCTATTACACGATCACCGCTCCGGTTTCGGGCCGCGTCGGCGTCGCCGCGCTGAAGGAGGGCAACATCGCCAAGAGCGGTGACAGCTCGGCGATGCTGGCGACGATCAACCAGATCGACCCGATCTACGTCAGCTTCGCCGTGGCGCAGCGCTATCTCCCCGAAATCCGCGAGGCGATGAACGCCAAGACCGCGGTCGTCCAGGCGACCCAGCAGGGCGTCGGCAAGAGCATCGAGGGCACGATCGCGGTGATCGACAACGCGGTCGATGCGACGACCGGCACGATCCAGCTCCGCGCCAGTTTCGACAACGCCGAAGAGACGCTCTGGCCGGGCGCGCTCGGCCAGGTCCGGCTGACGCTGCGGACCGAGGCCGACGCCGTCACCGTGCCGCGCGAAGCGGTGCAGACCGGCCAGAACGGCTCCTATGTCTTCGTGATCGACAACAATCTCGCCCGCGCCCGGCCGATCGTCGTCGCGCGCAATGTCGACGATCGCGCCGTGATCGCCTCGGGGCTCAATGGCGACGAGACGGTGGTGATCGACGGGCAATTGCTGCTGACCGAGGGCGCGCGCACGATCGAGCGCGGCCGTGGCGGCCACAGCCCGCCGGCGCCCAATCTGACCTCCCAGCGGGGGAGCGCCGGCTGATGAACCTGCCCGAGCTCTGCATCCGTCGCCCGGTCATGACGACCCTCCTGATGGCGACGTTCCTGATCTTCGGGCTGTTCGCCTTCAAGCAGCTGCCGGTCGCGGCGCTGCCCCGGGTCGATTTTCCGACCATCAATGTCAGCGCCCGCCTGCCGGGCGCCAGCCCCGAGACGATGGCCTCCTCGGTCGCAGCGCCGCTGGAGCGCGAATTCGCCTCGATCTCCGGCATCACCTCGATGTCATCGGTCTCGCAGCAGGGCTCGACCTCGATCACCCTGCAATTCGACCTCAACCGCAATATCGACGGCGCCGCGCTCGACGTGCAGGCGGCGCTGAGCGCGACGGTGCGGCGCCTGCCGCCGGAGCTCCCTGCCCCGCCGAGCTTCAGGAAGGTCAACCCCGCCGACCAGCCGGTGCTGTTCATGGTGCTGACCTCGGCGACCAAGCCGCTCTACGAGGTCCACGAATTCGGCGAGAACATCCTGCAGCAGCAGATCTCGCAATTGCCCGGCGTCGCCCAGGTCAACATCTTCGGCGCGCAGAAATATGCGGTGCGGGTGCGGGTCAACCCCGACGCCGTCTCGGCCCGTGGCCTCTCGCTCGCCGAGGTCCGCGCGGCCATTGCCGCCGCCAACTCGAACTCCCCGGTCGGGACGCTGAACGGCGCCAATCAGCGCCTGACGCTCGGCGCCACCGGCCAGATGGAACGCGCCGGCGAATACGGCAACCTGATCATCTCGCAGAAGAACGGCATCCCGATCCGGCTCAACGACGTCGCGCAGATCTACGATTCCGTCGAGAACGACCAGACCGGCAGCTGGTACAACGGCCAGCGCTCGATCATGCTGGCGGTCTATCGCCAGTCGGACGCCAACACCGTCCAGGTCGTCGACAGCATCAAGGGCAAGCTCGACGCCTATCGCGCGCAATTGCCGGCAGCGATCGACCTCGTCGTCCTCAACGACCGTTCGATCCCGATCCGCGAGGCGGTCGAGGATGTCGAGGTCTCGCTGATGATCGCGATCGCCCTCGTCATCATGGTGATCTTCCTGTTCCTGAAAAGTTTCGCCGCGACGGTGATCCCGACGCTGGCGCTGCCGATCTCGCTGGTCGGCACCTTCGCGATCATGTACGCGCTGGGCTATTCGCTAGACAATATATCACTCTTGGCTCTGACGCTCGCGGTCGGCTTCGTCGTCGACGACGCCATCGTCATGCTGGAGAACATCATCCGGCATATCGAGATGGGCAAGAAGCCGTTCCAGGCGGCGCTCGACGGCTCGCGCGAGATCGGCTTCACAATCCTGTCGATCACCATCTCGCTGGTCGCCGTCTTCATCCCGGTCTTCTTCATGGGCGGCGTGGTCGGCAAGGTCTTTGCCACATTCGCCGGCACCATTGCCGCCGCGATCATCGTCTCCGGCTTCGTCTCGCTGACGCTGACCCCGATGCTGTGCGCCCGCTTCCTCAAGGCGCACGACCACCACAAGAAGCCGAACATCGTCGAACGGGTGTTCGAAGCCGGCTTCCAGGGCATGCTAGGCGCCTACCGCTGGACGCTCGATCTCGTCCTCAGGGCGCGCTTTCTGATGCTGCTGGTGACGCTCGGCACGGTCTATGTCTCGGTCCAGCTCTATATGGACGTGCCCAAGGGCTTCTTCCCGACAGAGGACACCGGCCTCTTGCGCGGCGCCACCGAAGGCCCGCCCGACACGTCCTTCGAGGCGATGGCGGCACGGCAGATGCGCGTCGCCGAGATCGTCAAGGCCGACCCGGCGATCGACTACCTGACCTCGAATATCGGCGGCTTCAACGCCACCAATAACGGCTTCATGTTCATCGCGCTGAAGCCGAAGGAGCAGCGCGACAAGGCCGAGGTCGTGATCGCGCGCCTGCGCCGCGCCGTCTCGGAGGTGCCGGGCATCACCGCGGTGTTCCAGCAGGTCCAGAATATCAACCTCAACGCCGGCCGCTCCTCGCGGGCGCAGTATCTCTATTCGCTGCAGGGACCTGACCTCAACGCCCTCTTCAACTACGCGCCGTTGATGCAGCAGCGCCTCGCCCAGCTGCCGCAATTGCGCGATGCCAATATCGACCTGCAATTGCGTAACCCGCAGCTCTCGATCGACATTGACCGTGAACGCGCTGCCAGCCTCGGCATCTCCAGCGACCAGATCCGCCAGGCGCTCGGCAACGCCTTCGGCTCGCGCCAGATCGCGACGATCTTCACGCCTGCGACCGACTACCAGGTGATCATGGAGGCCGACCGCGCCTATCAGCAGGACCCGGCGGTACTGTCGCGGCTGATGCTGAAAGCCGCCAACGGCCAGAACGTGCCGCTCGAGACCGTTGCGACGATCAAGCCGAGCGTCGGGCCGCTCGCGGTCAATCGCATCTCGCAGCAGCCGGCGGTGACGATCTCGTTCAACACCGCGCCAGGCGTCTCGCTCGGCGACGCCGTCAACGCGATCCGCGCCGCCGAGCGCGAGATCAACCTGCCCGCCTCGATCGTCACCAGCTTCGCCGGCTCGGCCCAGCTCTTCCAGGACGCTCTGAAGGGCCAGGGCCTGCTGATCTTCGCCGCAATCCTGGTGATCTACATCATCCTCGGCATTCTCTACGAGAGCTTCATCCACCCGATCACGATCCTGTCCGGCCTGCCTTCGGCCGGTCTCGGCGCGCTGCTCGCCCTGCAGTACTTCCACATGGACCTGTCGGTGATCGCGATCATCGGCATCCTGATGCTGGTCGGCATCGTCAAGAAGAACGCGATCATGATGGTCGACTTCGCGATCGAACGCCGCAAGATGGGCGACGACGCGCTGACCGCGATCCGCGATGCGGCGCTGGTGCGCTTCCGGCCGATCATGATGACGAGCTTCGCCGCGATCTTCGGCGTGCTGCCGATCGCGCTGGGGGCGGGTGCCGGCGCGGAACTGCGCCAGCCGCTCGGCATCGCCGTGGTCGGCGGCCTCGTCGTCTCGCAATTGCTGACGCTCTACATCACGCCGGTCGTCTACTTCTATCTCGACAAGGTCGACAGCTTCATTTCCGGCCGCGGTCGCGGCGAGCGGGAGGAGGCGGCGTCGGTTCCGGGCGCGATTCCCGTGGCGATCCCGCAAGCGGTGCACCGCCAGCCGGATTGAGGGAGCGTTCAGCCTCGTCCTTGGTCAACCCGGACAAGCCGCAAAGCGGCGGCGATCCGGGATCCATGCCAGAGCCTTCCCGAAAGAGGTTCAGGAATGGATCCCGGGCCTCCCTCCGGTCGCCCGGGACGACCCGCACCCTTTGCAACGTTAACGATGAAGCCCGCTTTCCGGTGGCAGAAATGCGGCACCCGTTGAGTCTTAACGAAAAGTAAACTAAGCCAATCTTGCGGCGGACAATGAACCAGCGAGCGATGGAGTGATCGCGGTGCTTCGTGTCCGTAATGTCGATTGCCTGCGTTCCGATCCTGTCCCGCCGACCGGTTCCAGCTCCTCGACGAAGGTGAGTTCGGTTTCGCGCGGCCGCAATGGCGGCCTGCGCCTTGTGGCCATGGCTGGCCTCGGACTGGCGCTCGGCGCTGGCGGCACGATTCTGACCGTCTCGCTGGTGCAGGCCGAAGACGATGCCGGCATTCGCGCCTTCCATCGCCAGGAGGCCGCCAACCGGGCCGAGCGGATCGCGACCAGGGCGACCTTCGCCTCCGCCCCCGTCTCGGCCTATGCCCCGCCCCGCCAGACCTGGTCCCTGCCCTTCTTCCAGCAGGCGCGCCCGGATGGGCGCCTTGCGCCGCCGCCGGTCGAGCTCAATCCGTTCAGGCCGGTCCAGGCCGCGCCGAAGCAGGCGCAGCACAAGCCGAAGCTGCCGGCGATCCGCTACGACACGGTCTCCGGCGCGGCCGATGTGGCGCGCACCATCTGCGTGCGGCTCTGCGACGGCTTTCACGCGCCGATCGGCCATCTGCGCAGCCAGTCCGACCTCAGGGCGCATGAGGCGCTCTGCCAGGCCGCCAATCCGGGCGTGCCGGTCAAGGTCTTCAAGGTCGCGGCCGGCGCCGCGACCATCGACGATGCTGTGGCGAATGACGGCAAGACCTATCGCGCCCTGCCGATGGCCTATGCCTATGAGCACGGTGCCGATCCGGCCTGCCGGCCCGCCATCGCGACTGCGAACGATCGCCGCGTCTCGCTGCTGCGCGACTTCACCTTGCGGCCGGGCGACAGCATCGTGCTCGACGGGCGGGTGCGTACCTTCACCGGCTCCGGCAAATGGCCTTATACCACCGCGGATTTCCGCGATTTTCGCGGCTCGCCCGAGCTGACCGCCAGCGATCGCCGCAAGATCGACGAGAAGGTCGGCATCTCGCATATGGAGGCGCAGGCTCGCGCCCTGCGCCGGCAGATGCGGGTGCGCGAGGCAAGCCTGCATGACGACAACTACGCCAGCGATGCGCTCGGCCTGCGCGGCCTGCTCAATCCGCGCGATCCGATCGCCAATCCGCCGCGCGTGGTGCTGCAGACGCCGTTCGCGCAGAATTGAATGGATCGCAGGACGATTATCCTAGGCCTTTCATCCTAGGATAATTCACCCAAGCCTATCGAAAGACCGATGGACGTCGGGCTGGCCTTCCGGCACATTCGCTGCATTGCAGCATGGAGCCGAGCATGACGACGAAGACGCCGCGCCAGTTCTTCCGCCCGCTGGCGATCGGCGCGCCCGAGCCCTATCGCGAGCTGCCGCTGCGGCTGGAGCGGATGATCCATTTCGTGCCGCCGCATCTGGAGAAGGTGCGCGCCAAGGTCCCGGAGCTCGCCGGCCAGGTCGATATCGTGCTCGGCAACCTCGAGGACGCCATCCCGGTCGAGGCCAAGCAGGCCGCCCGCGACGGCTTCATCGCACTGGCGAAGGCGATTGATTTCGGCGCGACCGCCTTGTGGACCCGCGTCAATGCGCTGAACTCGCCCTGGTTCCTCGACGACATCGGCGCGATCATGAGCGAGATCGGCGGCAAGCTCGACGTCGTCATGGTGCCGAAGGTCGAGGGCCCCTGGGACATCCATTATGTCGACCAGTTGCTGGCGCAGTACGAGGCGCGCCATGCCCTGCCCAAGCCGGTGCTGATCCACGCCATCCTGGAGACCGCAGAGGGCGTCAAGAACGTCGACGCGATCGCCACCGCCTCCCCCCGCATGCACGGCATGAGCCTGGGGCCGGCTGACCTTGCCGCATCGCGCGCGATGAAGACCACGCGCGTCGGCGGCGGCCATCCCGAGTACAAGGTCATCGCCGATCCCACGCCCGATGGCGGCCCGCGCGCGATCGCGCAGCAGGATCTTTGGCATTACACTCTCGCGAAGATGGTCGATGCCTGCGCCTCGGCCGGCCTCAAGCCGTTTTACGGCCCGTTCGGCGACTTTTCGGACGCCGCCGCCTGCGAGGCGCAGTTCCGCAACGCCTTCCTGCTCGGCTGCGCCGGCGCCTGGACGCTGCATCCCTCGCAGATCGAGATCGCCAAGCGCGTCTTCAGCCCCGACCCGGACGAGGTCGCCTTCGCCCGGCGCATCCTGGAAGCGATGCCGGACGGCTCGGGCGCGGTGATGATAGACGGCAAGATGCAGGACGACGCGACCTGGAAGCAGGCCAAGGTCATCGTCGACCTGGCGCGGCAGGTGGCGGCGCGGGATCCGGAACTTGCGGCTCGCTATGGGCTTTGAAGAGTTAGTACCCGCGACATCCACGGATATTGACGCATTTGCGACGTAATCCTACGTCAAGCGCAGGGGTGCGGCGACATCGGCTGTGACGAGCCGGGTTTGGGCTGAACGAGGATCATGGAATCACGCACAGCGAAATTTCGGATCGGCGATGTGGTGCGCCATCGCGTCTACCCGTTCCGCGGCGTGATCTTCGACGTCGATCCGGTGTTCTCGAACTCGGAAGAGTGGTGGCTGGCGATCCCGGAGCATCTGCGCCCGTCAAAGGACCAGCCCTTCTATCACCTCTTCGCCGAGAACGAGGAGACCGAGTACGTCGCCTATGTCTCGGAACAAAATCTCGTGATCGACGAAACCGGCCAGCCGATCCGTCACCCGCAGGCGCGCGAATATTTCCGGCGCGATCGTAAGGGCAAATATCGGCTCGACAAGGCCGAGCTGAACTGAGCGTCGGCTATTCTGTGAGATGACTGGGCTCTGTGCTGACGAAGGGGCGGGTTCGTGAGCGTCAGCCATGCCGACGTCGTCATTCTCGGCGGTGGCCATAACGGGCTCGTCTGCGCCTTCTACCTCGCCAAGGTGGGCTTCAAGGTGACCGTGCTGGAGCGGCGCGCCGTGGTTGGCGGCGCGGCCGTCACCGAGGAATTCCATCCCGGATTCCGCAATTCCACCGCGAGCTACACGGTCAGCCTGCTCAATCCGCGCATTATCGCGCAGATGGAGCTCGCCCGGCATGGGCTGCGCATCATCGAGCGGCGCCTGGCCAACTTCCTGCCCTTGCCGGACGGGCGATATCTCGCGGCCGGCGAAGGCCGTACCGGAGCCGAGGTGGCGAAATTCTCCACTCGCGACGCCGAGCGACTGCCGGCCTATGGCGAGCGGCTCGAACGCGTCGCGGGGATGCTCCGCGACCTGGTGCTGCAGGCCCCGCCCAATCTCGGAGAAGGCGGCTGGCTGGCTGCCCTACCGCAGATGCTGGAAGCGGCGTCGCTTGGGCGGCGCGTCGCCGGACTCGACCAGTCCGGCCGGCGCGATCTCGTCGACCTCTTCACCAAATCGGCCGGTGACTGGCTCGACGGCTGGTTCGAGAGCGATCCAGTCAAGGCGCTGTTCGGCTTCGACAGCGTCGTCGGCAATTATGCCAGCCCCTATACGCCGGGTTCGGCGTATGTGCTGCTGCATCACGTCTTCGGCGAGGTCAACGGCAAGCACGGCGTCTGGGGCCATGCGCTGGGCGGCATGGGCGCAATCACGCAGGCGATGGCGCGAGCCTGCGCCGAACAGGGCGTCGAGATCAGGCTGGAGGAACCGGTCGCGCAGGTGCTGACCGAGAAGGGCCGGGCCGTCGGCGCCGTGACGGAACGGGGCGATGTGGTGCGGGCGCGCGCAGTGGTGTCGAACCTGCACCCGCGCCTGCTGTTCGAACGGCTCGTCGATCCAGCGATCGTCGCGAGTGATTTCGGCGAGCGCATCCGCCGCTATGCCTCGGGTTCCGGCACCTTCCGGATGAATCTGGCGCTGTCGGAGCTACCGCGCTTCACAAGCCTGCCGGGACCGGGCGACCATCTCACCGCCGGCATCATCATCGCCCCGTCGCTCGCCTATATGGACCGTGCCCACGCGCAGGCGCGGCTCTCGGGCTGGTCGAGCGAGCCGATCGTCGAAATGCTGATCCCGTCGACGTTGGACGACAGCCTTGCCCCGCCCGGCCGGCACGTCGCCAGCCTGTTCTGCCAGCATGTTGCACCGCAGCTGCCGAATGGCGAGAGTTGGGACGTTCATCGCGACACGGTCGCCGATCTGATGATCGACACCGTGGACCGCTACGCTCCGGGCTTCCGCGCCTCCGTCATCGGCCGGTTGGCGCTGGCGCCGAGCGATCTCGAGGAGCGTTTCGGGCTGGTCGGCGGCGACATCTTCCATGGCCGATTGACGCTCGACCAGCTCTTCAGCGCCCGCCCAGTGCTCGGCCACGCCGATTACCGCATGCCGGTGCCCGGCCTTTATCTCTGCGGCTCCGGCGCTCATCCTGGCGGCGGCGTCACCGGCGCGCCGGGCCACAACGCTGCCCGCTCCGTACTCGCCGATCTGCAGCCCGGGCGCTTCAGGCTGCGGCCACTGCGAGCGTGACCGAACCGATCCTCAGGGATTGCTGCCGACGCGCTCGGCCTGGGGAAAGCGTGCGCCGAAGGCCCCTTCCCGCTCCGGCGGCAATCTCACCACCAGGTCGAGCGTGCCGTCCTCCGCATCCTCGCGCTCGAGGATTTCGCCATTGGCGTGCAGCCACGCCAGGGACTTGCCGTCGCCCGGCTCAAGGGTGAGCCGATAGACCGGCCGGGAGCGCGCGATCCGCTGCTCGATCGCATCGGTCAGCCGCTCCATGCCTTCGCCGGTCAGGGCAGAGACCAGCACCGGCCGCGAGGCGCCCGGCTTGAGTGCCGTCAACGCGCCCTGGCGCTCGCGCTCTTCGCCCGAAAGCAGGTCGGCCTTGTTCCAGACCTCGATGACACGGTCGCCGTCTTCCGGATCGATGCCGAGATCGCGCAGGATGCCCTGGACATCGGCGGCCTGGGCCTGCGTATCCTCATGCGAGACGTCGCGGACATGCAGCAGGACGTCGGCCTCGATCGCGTCTTCGAGCGTGGCGCGGAAAGCGGCGACGAGCTGCGTGGGCAATTCGGAGATGAAGCCGACGGTGTCCGACAGCATGATCCTGGCGCCATGCGGCAGCTTCAGCGCCCGTGCCGTTGGGTCGAGCGTGGCGAAGAGCATGTCCTGCGCCAGCACTTCGGCCGAGGTCAGGCGGTTGAACAGGGTCGACTTGCCGGCGTTGGTGTAGCCGACTAGTGCGACGACCGGATAAGGCACGCGCTTGCGGCTGGCGCGATGCAGCGAGCGGGTGCGCTTCACGCTGTCGAGCTCGCGCTCGATCTTGGTCATCCGCTCCTGGATGATGCGCCGGTCGGCTTCGATCTGGGTCTCGCCCGGGCCGCCGAGGAAGCCGAAGCCGCCACGCTGACGTTCCAGGTGGGTCCAGGAGCGCACGAGCCTGCTCTTCTGGTAGTTGAGATGGGCGAGCTCGACCTGCAGCGCGCCCTCGCGCGTGCGGGCGCGCCGGCCGAAGATCTCGAGGATCAGACCGGTTCGGTCGATGACCTTGCAGCCGAACGCCTTTTCGAGGTTGCGTTGCTGCACCGGCGACAGGGCGCAGTCCATCACGACGAGGCCGATCTCCTCGATCTTGACGCGCTCGGAGAACTCCTCGACCTTGCCCTTGCCGAGATAGGTCGCAGGCCGCAGCGCCGTCAGCACCACGGGGATCGCCTCGACGATCTGGAGATCGATGGCGCTGGCGAGGCCGAAGGCCTCGTCCAGCCGCGCCGCGTGGTTGCGCTGGTTCTCGTCAGGTGTGGCGGCCCGGCTGGCGGCATGGCGCGCCAGATAGGGGCCTATCACAAAGGCGCGAGTATCGGCGGCCAAGGCATGCTCGGCCGCATCGATCGAGATCCCGATTGCGCTTCCGCTGCCCGTTGTCGAGCTGCCGGCCTTCCCGCCCACGGTCAGGACTTGTCCGTATCCTCAGGCTCGAACAGCTGCACCGGGTGGCCCGGCATGATCGTCGAGATCGCATGCTTGTAGACGAGCTGGGAATGTCCGTCGCGACGCAGCAGCACGCAGAAATTGTCGAACCAGGTGACGACGCCCTGTAACTTGACGCCATTCACGAGAAAGATGGTGAGAGGAATCTTCTGTTTGCGGACATGGTTGAGAAAGGTGTCCTGCAGATTTTGAGCCCGCTCGGCGGCCATGGGTAACCCCTGTTGTTGGGATCGCAACTCGGTTTGCACTTGCGATCCAGATCGTTCCGTTAGGCTTCGGCGCCAATCGCCGGGCATTCGGAACACCGACACGCCATTAGATCGTGAGCGGGCAACGACGCGCAAGAGTAGTGCAACGCCAATTTCGGCCGGCCGCCTTGCATGCAGTGCAACACGGCCGGTCTTTCTCAGCCCACCCCTAGCGATTTGAGCTTACGGTGCAGAGCCGAACGCTCCATGCCGATGAACTCCGCCGTGCGCGAGATGTTTCCGGAGAAGCGGGCGATCTGCGCCATCAGGTACTCGCGCTCGAAAATCTCGCGGGCATCGCGCAGCGGCAGGCTCATCAGCTTCTCGCCGCCCGAGCCGGAGGGCGTCGTCGGCACCATGGCGCCGACCTCGGCCGGCAGCATATCGACCGTGATCTCGGCGGTTGGATCGCCCTTGGTCAGGATCATCAGCCGCTCGACATTGTTGCGGAGCTCCCGGACGTTGCCGGGCCATTCATGCGACTGCAGGATGGCCATGGCGTCGCCGCCCATCCGGCGCTTGGGCAGGCCGGTCGCGACCGAGATCTGGTCCATGAAGAACTCGATCAGCTCCGGCACGTCCTCACGTCGCTCCGACAGGGCCGGCACGCGGATCGGCACCACGCCGAGCCGGTGATAGAGGTCCTCGCGCAGCAGGCCTTCGGCGATCAGCCGGGCCAGATCGCGGCTGCTGGAGGAGATGATCCTCACGTCGACATGGACGCGGGTCGCCCCGCCGACACGCTGGAAGTTCTGGTCGACCAGAACCCGCAGGATGCGGTTCTGGGTCTCGCGCGGCATGTCGCCGATCTCGTCGATGTAGAGCGTGCCGCCATGGGCCTCTTCGAGCGCACCGACGCGGCGCGAGCGGCCATCGCCACCCTCGATGCCGAAGAGCTCCTCTTCCATGGTCTCGGGCGTGATCGTCGCCGCGTTGATCACGACGAAGGGGCCGGCCGAGCGGGTCGAGGCGTCATGTAGGGTGCGCGCGGTCAACTCCTTGCCGCAGCCCGGCTCGCCGGTGATCAGCACGCGGGCATTGGTCGGCGCGACGCGCTCCAGCGTCTGGCGCAGCTGGTTGACCGCGGTTGACCGGCCGACGATCCGGCTGGCCTGGACCGAGCGGGTCTTGAGCTCGCGCACCTCGCGCCGCAGCCGCGAAGCTTCGAGCGCACGCTCGGCGACGAGCACGAGCCGGTCGGCCTTGAACGGCTTCTCGATGAAGTCGTAGGCGCCGCTCTTGATCGCCGAGACCGCGGTCTCGATGTTGCCATGGCCGGAGATCATCACCACCGCGAGGTCGGGATGGCTCTCCTTGATCAGCTCCAGCACCTGCAACCCGTCGAGCCGGCTGCCCTGCAGCCAGATATCGAGGAAGACGAGATTCGGGCGCCGCGCTGCGATCGCGGCCAGCGCCTCGTCGGCGGAGCCCGCCTTGCGCGTCCGGTAGCCTTCGTCCTCCAGGAGGCCGGCCACCAGTTCGCGAATATCGACCTCGTCGTCGACGACGAGAATGTCAGCACTCATGCCTTCGTCCCGTTCACTTGCCGTGCGGCGGAAACCGCCGTGCTATTGCCTGTTTCTGATCTGTCTTCGCTGGCCGGCGGCGGGCCGGTCTCGATGAACCAGAGCCTGATCCGCGCGCCGCGAGCGCCGTCGGGCCGGTCGAGCAGCTCAATGCCGCCGCCATGGTCCTCGAGGATCTTGCCGACGATGGCGAGGCCGAGCCCGGTACCGCCGTCGCGGGTGGTCATGTAGGGCTCGAGCAGCTTCTGGCGCTGGTCGGCCGGCAGGCCCTTGCCGTTGTCGAGGATATCGATGACGATCCGGCCGTCCTGCGTCCGCTCGAAGCCGATCTCAATGCGCCCCTTGCCACGCTCCTCGGCCGGCACGGCCTGGATCGCCTCGGTCGCGTTCTTGATGACATTGGTCAGGGCCTGCGAGATCAGGCGCCGATCGAAATGCGCCAGGACCGGCGTCTCCGGCAGGTTGTCGGAGATGTCGATCTCGGGATTGCCGACCCGCATCAGGAAAATGATCTGCCGCGCTGTTTCGACGATGTCGTCCCGCGCCGGCGAGGGCTTGGGCATGCGGGCGAAGGAGGAGAACTCGTCGACCATGCGGCGGATGTCCTCGACCTGCCGCACGATGGTGGCGGTGCACTGGTCGAAGATCTCCTTGTCTTCGAGGATGACGCGGCCGAACTTGCGGCGGATGCGCTCGGCCGAGAGCTGGATCGGGGTCAGCGGGTTCTTGATCTCGTGGGCGATGCGCCGCGCGACATCGGCCCAGGCGGCGGTGCGCTGCGCCGAGACGAGATCGGTGATGTCGTCGAGCGTCACCACCAGGCCGGCGCCGGCCCCCTCGCCTTCGCGCGTCGCCCGGATATTGAGCATGCGCTCGCGGCCGCCACGGGTGATCGCGGCCTGGCTGGAGCTCAACCGCTGGCGATTGGTGAGCGCCTCGAAGACGAAGCCAGCGATCTCCGGCACGACGCGAGCGACCGGCTCGCCGAGAAGCCGTCCGCCGGCGCCGAGCAGGGTGTCGGCCGAACGGTTGCCGAGCGTGATGTGCCCGTCTTCGTCGATGCCGAGCACGCCAGAGGAGACGCCCGACAGCACCGTCTCGGTGAAACGCCGGCGCCGGTCGATCACCTCGCTCGCAGTGATGAGGCCATCGCGCTGGCGACGCAGCTCCGCGGTCATCTTGTTGAAGGTCTCGCCGAGATGGGCAAGATCACCCTCTGCCCGGCGTATGGGCACCTGGACATAGAAGTTGCCGCTGGAGACTTGGTCGGTGGCGTGGATCATTCGCCGGATCGGCGCGACGAGGCCGTTGGCGAAGTTGAGGCCGAGCCATATCGCCGAGAGCAGCAGGATCACCGAGATCAGCGCGTACATCGAGGCGAAGGCGATCTGCACGCCCTTCCGGCGCGCATCGATGCCGAGATACTCGACCGCGGCTGCGCGGGCGACGGCCGGGAACTCGACTGCGAGCGGATCGACCTCGCGAGCGACATAGAGGAAGGCGCCGTCATAGCTCGGCAGCTTCATCAGCGCGCCGAAGACCCGCCCCGCCGACGGCAGCACGCAGATCGGCTCGGGCGAGCTCTGTGCATCGTCGAAAGCGTCGGCATTCGGCTTGTGGGCATCGCGCAGAACGTCGATATTGGCCCGGACGAGGACGTCGTCCGGTGGCTTCATGATCCAGGCCACAGGCAGGCCGAGCGCCGTGGCGCGTGCCGTCAGGAAGTTCTCGAACCAGCGCCGGTCGGCGTCGTAAGCGGTCTTCGCCCGCCCGAGATCGTCCGCAAGTAGCCGGATTTCGCGGCCGAGCGAGCGGCACTGCCCGGTGGTGTAGGCGTCGGCGACCTCGACGGATTTGAAGATCACGTCGCGCATGCGGTCGGAGAACCAGGGCTCGAGGCCACGCTCCAGCGTCGCGGTCGCAATGATCGCGACTAGCACTGCCGGCAAGGCGGCGACGATGCTGAACAGGCTGACGATCCGCACATGCAGGCCGGCGGCGGCCACGCCCTTGCGCCGGGCGCGGATCAGCACCGCCGCCTCGAAGGCAACGATGGTCAGCAGCAGCAGGATCAGCAGGCCGTTGATGACGAAGACGCCGACCACGACCTCGTGGACTGGCGCGACAGGCGTCGCGCCCGAAAGCACGAGGAAGGTCGTCAGCGCCGAGACCAGAGCGAAGCCGACGACGAGCGCGCCGAGCCAGCCCGAGACCCGGCGGGGCGGGTCATCGGTCCGGGGCGTCATGCGCATGTCACCGGTCGAGGCCGTCAAGGCGATGTCGAAGCTCCGTTGCCTGCGACGCCTTCCGGCGTCGCGTGACGCACTGATGCGCCGCCGCAACGGTGTTGTCAAAATATGACAGATGCAAGGCGGCCACACCGCCTCGTAGTTAGCGCGGCGAGCGCATCACCTGCATGTCGAGCTCGCGGATCTTCTTGCGCAAGGTGTTGCGATTAAGTCCCAGCAGCTCGGCGGCGCGAATCTGGTTGCCGCGCGTCGCCGCCAGGGCCGCAGCGATCAAAGGCGGCTCGATTTCGCGCAGAATCCGGTGATAAAGGCCCGGCGGCGGAATCTGGTCACCGAACCCGCCGAAATACTGGCTGAGATGGCGTTCGACCGAGCCCGATAGGGTTTCCGACCGCTCTGGCGCACTGCTGCCTCCGACTTGCATCGAGGCTCCGCTCGCCGGCTGCAGCTCGGCCTCGACGATCGGCGCCGTGATCGTGTCCTGCGGATAGAGCGCGGCCAGTCGCCGCACCAGATTCTCGAGTTCGCGGACATTGCCGGGCCAGCGATAGCGCCGCAGCACGTCCATCGCCTCCGAATCGATCTGCTTGCGCGGCAGGCCCTCCTTTTCGACCAGCGCGAAAAAATGGCGGACGAGGTCGGGAATGTCCTCTACCCGCTCGCGCAGAGGCGGCAAGCGGATCGGCACGACGTTGAGGCGGAAGAAGAGGTCCTCGCGGAACAGGCCATGCGCGATCGAGATGCGCAGATCCTTGTTGGTCGCGGCGACGATGCGGACATTGGTCTTGATCGGCGTGCGCCCGCCGACCGTGGTGTACTCGCCTTGCTGCAGCACGCGCAGAAGCCGCGTCTGCGCCTCCATCGGCATGTCGCCGATCTCGTCGAGGAAGAGCGTGCCGCCCTCGGCCTGCTCGAAGCGGCCAGAGGAGCGGGTCAGGGCGCCGGTGAAGGCACCCTTCTCGTGTCCGAACAGCTCCGATTCGATCAGGTCCTTCGGGATCGCCGCCATGTTGATCGCGACGAAAGGCCCGGTGCGGCGCTTGCCGTAGTCGTGCAAAGCGCGGGCGACCAGCTCCTTGCCGGTGCCGGACTCGCCGTTGATCATCACAGTCAGGTCGATCGGCATCAGGCGCGCCAGTGCGCGATAGACATCCTGCATCGCCGGCGAACGGCCGACCAGCGGGATGTCCTCAGGTTCGGCCGGGTGATTGCGCGGGGCGTCGCCACGCGGCCGCGACAGCGCCCGGCCGACGATGGCGACGAGTTCCTTCAGGTCGAAGGGCTTGGGCAGGTATTCATAGGCGCCGCGCTCGGAGGCCTTGATCGCCGTCATGAAGGTATTCTGCGCACTCATCACGATGATCGGCAGCTCGGGCCGAACCCGCTTGATGCGTGGCAGCAGGTCGAAGGCGTTGCCATCCGGCATCACCACATCGGTGATGATGAGATCGCCGAGCCCCTGCGCCGCCCAGGTCCACAGTGTCGCCGCCTGACCGGTGGTGCGGACTTCGTAGCCAGCGCGGGCGAGAGCCTGATTGAGGACGGTGCGGATCGCGGCGTCGTCGTCGGCGATGAGAATGTTACCGGTCGGCATGCGTTTTTCCGTGTCCTACTCGTCTTTCACCCAAGTTGAGACGGCTTCGCCTCGTGCAGGGGCAATCGAATGCGGAATGTCGTGCGTCGCGGCACGGACTCGCATTCGACGATTCCGCCGTGATCGCCGATCACCTTGGCGACGAGTGCAAGTCCAAGGCCACTTCCCTGCGCCTTGGTGGTGACGAAGGGATCGAACAGGTGCTGGTGCAGATCGGGCGGTACGCCGGGCCCGTTGTCGCGGACGCCGATCTCGAGCGGCAAAGCGAGACGCGCGCCCGAGCCGGGCGCCTGCATGCGGATGCCGGGGCGGTAGGCCGTGGTGAGCGTGATCTCGCCGTCGATGGCGTCCTGGCCAATCGCCTCTGCCGCGTTTTTCACCAGATTCAGCAGAACCTGAACCAGCTGGTCGCGATTTCCCGCCACCGGCGGCAGCGAGGGATCGTAGACCTCGCTGAAGCGGATGTGGCGGGCAAAGCCCGACTGGGCCAGCCGCTTCACATGGTCGAGCACGTCATGGACGTTGACCGGCCCGCGCTCGGCCGGCCGGTCGTCGCCGAACAATTCGACACGCTCGACCAGTTTCACGATCCGGTCGGCCTCGTCGCAGATCAATTGGGTCAGCAGGCGATCGTCGTCCTCGACCGAGGCCTCGAGCAGTTGCGCCGCGCCGCGGATGCCGGAGAGCGGATTCTTGATCTCATGGGCCAGCATCGCGCCGAGCGCGGTAATCGAGCGGGCTGCCCCTCTATGCGTCAATTGCCTGTCCATTTTTTCGGCAATTGTTCGTTCTTGTAGCAAAAGCACCACGGCGTCGGGCTGGCTGGGCAAGAGCGAGGCGAAGACGTCGACCACCCGGTCGAGGCCGAGCCGGGGCGAGGCGAGTTCGAGCCGGTACTCGCTGACGCTGGCGCCACGCCGCTGCACTTCTTCGACCAGCGTCAGAACCGGCGAGCCGAAGGCGACGAGATCATCGAGGCGCTGGCGCTTCAGGACGAGAGCGCTGGCCTGGAAGAAATCCTCGGCGGCGGTGTTGGCGTAGAGAATGCCGTGCCCCTCCCCGATCACCAGCACGGGCATGGGCAGGACGTTCAACGCCTGGACTTCGAGAAGGTCGTACAAGGTGCCGTGCCGCTCCTCCACATCATCGTTGAACATCGCCATCGTCATATGCGGGACTTTCGTGATCAGGCGGCTGCGCCAAGACGGTCGGTCGAGAACAATTGCCCGAGAGCCGCGATCGCGCGGGCGGGCTCGGTTGTGGTGAGGAGCTCGCGGCGGGCGGCCTCGTCCGGCTCCAGCCCGCTGGCGAGCGCCTCGTCGGCATAGGCAGCCAGATGCTTGCGGGCGTGGCGCACGCCGGTCTCACGCCCCATCAGGGACAGGAGGCCCTCATAATGCTCGCGGGCGATGTCGTGCTTGGTACTGAGCGAGATCGTCCCCGGCTCGCGGCCGGCGAGCGCGGCACCGATCGCGCCGGGCAGCCAGGGGCGGCCCGTCGCCGCCCGCCCGACCATGACGTAGTCGGCGCCTGACTGCTCCAGACAGGCCTGCGCCTGCTCCAGCGTCGCGATGTCTCCATTGGCGACCAGCGGGAACGTCCCTGCGGCGCGCACCGGGCGGATCGCCGCCCAATCGGCCTGGCCCTTGTAGAACTGCTGGCGCGTGCGGCCATGGACGGTGATCGCAGCCGCTCCGGCGATCACGGCGCGGCGGGCCAGTTCCGGCGCATTGCGGCTGGCATCGTCCCAGCCGAGCCGCATCTTGACCGTGACCGGCACCTTCACCGCCGCGACGACCGCCTCGACCAGGCCGATAGCATGGTCGAGGTTGCGCATCAGCGCCGAACCGGCCCAGCCCCCGACGACCTTTTTCGCCGGACAACCCATATTGATATCGACGACGTCGGCGCCAGACGCCTCTGCCACCTGCGCAGCTTCCGCCAGCCAGCGCGCCTCGCAGCCGGCGAGCTGGACGACATGCGGCGTGACGCCGGCGCCCTCGGCCCGCAGCCGTGCTTCCTCGCTGCCACGGACGAGTTCGTCCGAGGCGACCATCTCGGAGACGACGAGCCCGGCGCCGAAGCGCGCGGCGATCCGGCGCATGGCCAGATCGGTCATGCCCGACATCGGCGCGAGGAAAGCGCGCGACGCCGGCAGCAACCCACCGATTGCAGCCTGATGCTCGCCTGAATTTGAGGCAATTTCCATTGTGCTGATTTATTGGACAAATGCTGCGCCGCGCAAGAGAGTTTCACGCCATATTGCATTGCAATATCGACATGTGCGGCAGGTTCGTGGCAGCGCCTTCTGCTTTGGGCGGCTGCGGCTTGGCGGCGGGCCGTTGCCGTCCTATCAGCGAAGCCCTGAGTAACGGAGCCCAGAGGATCGATGACACCGGCCGTTGCAGCCCTGATCGTTGCCGCCGGGCGCGGCCTGCGCGCCGGCGCCGAAGCACCGAAACAGTACCGGCGGCTCGGTGGCGTGCCTGTCCTGTGCCGCACGCTCGCGCCGTTCCTTGGTGACGACCGCATCGGCACGGTACGGGTGGTGATCGGCGCCGGTGACGCTGCTCGCTATGACGATGCGATCGGTTACCTGCCGGAAGCGGCTCGCGCCCGGCTTACCGCACCGATCGACGGCGGCGAGACTCGGCAGGATTCGGTTCGCGCCGGATTGGAGGCGCTCGCGGCTGCCGGGTTTGTCGGCAGTGTGCTCGTGCACGACGCTGCCCGCCCCTTCGTCTCGCCAGCCCTGATCGATCGGGCGATTGCGGCGAGCGGCGAGCACGTCGCGGCGATCCCGGCGCTCGCCGTGACCGACACCGTCAAGCGCGTCGACGCCGCCGGCCAGATCGAGGAAACCCTGCCGCGAGAGCAGCTCGTCTCGGTACAGACGCCCCAGGCCTTTGCCTTCAAGCCGCTGCTCGTTGCGCACAGGGGCGCCCATGCCGCCTCTGCGAGCGGCTTCACCGACGATTCCGCCATCATGGAATGGGCCGGCCACAGGGTCGCGACCTTCGCCGGAGATCCGATGAACCTGAAGCTGACCTATCCCGGCGATTTCGAACTGGCGGAGCAGCGCCTCGCCCGCCCGTTCGTCACCCGCACCGGCACGGGCTACGACGTCCACGCCTTCGCCGACGGCGACCATGTCTGGCTCGGCGGCATCCGAATCCCGCATGGCCGCGGCGTCACCGCTCATTCTGATGGCGACGTCGCCCTGCATGCGCTCACCGATGCCGTGCTTGGTGCGCTGGCCGATGGCGATATCGGCAGCCATTTCCCGCCGAGCGACCCGCAATGGCGCGGCGCCTCCTCCGATCGCTTTCTCGCCTTTGCCGCGGAACGCGTGCGGCAGCGTGGCGGCAGGATCGACCATCTCGACCTGACCATCGTCTGCGAGGGGCCGAAGGTCGGCCCGCATCGCGAGGCCATCCGCGCCCGCATCGCCGAGATCGCCGGCCTGCGCCTCGACCAGGTCGGGGCCAAGGCGACGACCTCGGAGCGCCTCGGCTTCACCGGGCGTGGCGAGGGCCTCGCCGCGCTCGCCACCGCCACCATCCGCCTGCCTGAGCCGGAGTGAGGCCATGTTCGATGTCGACATCCGTTCGCTTGCCGCCGAACTGCTGAACATCTCGCGCGAGCGGGGCATCACCGTCGCGACGGTCGAATCCTGCACGGGCGGGCTGGTTGCCGGCGCTCTGACGGCGATTTCGGGCTCGTCGAGCATGGTGCTCGGCGGGCTCGTTACCTATTCCAACGAGGCCAAGACGGCTCTGGCCGGCGTTCCGGCCGAACTGATCCGCCAGCACGGCGCGGTCAGCGAGCCGGTTGCGCGTGCCATGGCGGAGGGAGGCCGGGAGCGGCTGTCGTCGCGGCTCGCCGTCTCGATCACCGGCATCGCCGGCCCGGATGGCGGCAGCGAAGCCAAGCCGGTCGGGCTGGTGCATTTCGCCTGCGCCGACGGCGCGCGGACGCTGCATCGCGAGAAGCGCTTCGGCGCTCAGGGGCGCGACGAGATCCGGCGCCTCAGCGTTTTGGAAGCGCTCGATCTGTTGCGCGAGGCTTCGCTCACGATCGAATAGACGACAAGCGCCTATTTCGCTGAGAGCTGCCGCCAGATCGCGCTGACGACATCGGCATAGTCATCGCTCCACGGGCGGGTCGTTCCCGGACCGGCCAGCTCCCGCCAGCTGCCGGCCACGATCGGACCGGGATCGATACCAGGCCGCAAGACAAGTGCTACCTGCGGAGCCATCTTCATGGCCTGCTTGTCGGCTTGCGAGCGAACCGGAACGTTCAACCAGGTCGTCAGACCCTGCCCTGCCGCAGTCGCCCTGACCACGGATGCGAGCTCCATGTTCCGGTTCGAGATGTGCAGCAGAACGGCGCCGTTCGGCTTGAGCTTGCGCATATAGAGCGACAGGGCTTCGTCGGTGAGCAGATGGATGGGGATCGCGTCGGAGGAGAAGGCGTCGACGACGATCATGTCGAGGGACCCTTCCTGGGCATCGCCGAGCGTCAGACGGGCATCGCCGATCACGAAGGTCGCCGCGGGTGCGCAAGCGCTTAAAAAAGTGAAGCGGGCCGGATCGGTCGCGATCCGGATCACGGCCGGATCGATCTCGTAGAAGCGCCAGTCCTCGCCAGGGCGAGCCTGGCAGGCGAGCGAGCCCGTACCCACGCCGATCGCCGCCACGGCCGCAAGCTTGCCGCCCCTTGCCTGCCGGATCGAGTCGATCCCGTCGGCAATGCCGCCGCCGGTAAAGTAATAGGTCAGCGCTTCAGGACGTCCCGACACCGGCGTGCCGTCGTCCTGACGCAGGCGCTGCGCGCCATGGATCGTGCTGCCATGGCTGAGCACCCGGAAGCGGGTGTCCTCGGTCTGTGTAATGCGATGAATGCCGAAGAACGAGCGGACCATGTCCGTTCGCGCCCACTCGCGGGCGAGCAGGACACCGCTTACGAGAAGAGCGCCCGCGGCAAGTGCAACGCCCTGCCAGCGCTGCATCCGAATCGAGGTGAAGCCTGGCCGGCAGAGCATGCCGGCCACGACGAGCAGCGGGTATTCGGCGACAGAGTTGAACAGCAACGGCGCAAGCAAAGCCGCGAACACGCCGCCCAGCACACCTCCCAGCGACATCCAGAGATAGAACCCCGTCAGCGCGGCTGCCGATGGCCGCAGCCGCGCGAGTTCGCCATGCGCGACCATCGCCGTGATAAAGAGAATGGCGAGATGAAGGACGAGTTCCCAGCCCCAGCCCAGGCGCACCTCAAGCACCATCACGGCCATGTAGCAGACGATGAGCAACAGTTGCGTATTCAGCATCCAGCCATGGCGCAGCAGTGGCTTGCGCTGGAAGACGATGACGAAGCTCAGCAGGAAGAGCGCGAGTGGGGCAACCCAGAGCAGCGGGCCGGCCGCGACATCGGTCGAGATATGGGCGGTAACCGCGACCAGCAGGCCGGACGGCACGAAGGCAAGCAGGAGCCAATGCAGCTTACGGCCTGCCGTGACAGGTTCGGCAAGGAGCGTCGTCATTTCGCGTCCGCTGGCGGAGCGTCCAACGCACAGCCCGGCGCAGGCCGTGATGCCGGCGAGCAGCAGGCCGAATCCCCAGGCCCAGGCCGAGGCCTGCGTCGCCAGCCGCAGAGCCGGCTCGACCACGAACGGATAGGCGAGCAAAGCGAGGAAGCTGCCGATATTGGAGGCGGCGTAGAGGAAGTAGGGGTCGCGGGCATGGGGATGCCCCGTCCGAGCGAACCAGGCCTGCAGCAGCGGGCCGTTGGCGGCGACCGCAAAGAACGGCAAGCCGACCGATGCGGTGAAGAGCAGCAGGAGCCAGGCGAATTCGCCCTGTTGCGGCGGACGTTCGAAGCCCGCGGCGATGCCGATCGGCAGCGAGGTCGCAATGACGACGACCATCAGGCTGATGTGGATCAAGGCAGCGCGCCGGACGCTGAAGCGCCTGACCAGCCAATGCGCATAGGCATAGCCGGCCAGCAGCATGGCCTGGAAGAAGACCATCGCCGTCGACCAGACGCCGGGCGAACCGCCGAGCTTCGGCAGCACCATCTTGGCGAACATCGGCTGGATGCCGAAGAGGAGAAAGGCCGAGAGGAAAATGGTTCCGGCGAAGACCGGCAGGACCGCGGTCAAGCTCGGCGCGGCGACATGGCCGCGCTCCTGCGTCAATTCAGCGTCCATAGCATCGCATCCCCCGGTCTATCGGGGGAAATCTGCTCGAAAGAGATTAAGTTCAGGTGAGCGCGGCGGGGCTGCTTTTCCCGTAGATCATGTCCGCGCGCTTCTCGAAGGCTTCGGCGAACTTGCGGAAGGCCTTGTCGAACATCGCGCCCATCAGCAGGCCGAGCATGCGGCTGGCGAACTCGTAGGAGATGAAGAAGCCGACCTCGCTGCCCGTATCAAGCGGCTTGAAGCTCCAGCGGTTCTCCAGATAGCGGAACGGCCCGTCGACATATTCGACCAGTATCTTCAGGTTCGCCGGATCGAGCGTGACGCGGCTGGTGAAGGTCTCGCGGATCGCCTTGTAGCCGACCGTCATGTCGGCGAGCAGCACCTCTCCGCCGCCCTCGCGCGGCGTGCGCCGACGGATCGTCAATCCCTCGCAGAGCGGCAGGAACTGCGGGTATTTCTCGACATCCGCCACGAGCGCGAACATCTCTCCGGGTGAGTGCTTCACCCGGCGGGTGCTGTTGAACATCGGCATGGATACGGGCCGATCAGCTACCGAGCTTGGCTGCGCGCGCCGCCCGCAGCTTGGCGAAATCCTCGCCGGCATGGTGCGAGGAGCGTGTCAGCGGCGTCGAGGAGACCATCAGGAAGCCCTTCACATAGGCGATGGTCTCGAAGCTCTTGAACTCGTCCGGCGTGACGAAGCGGATGACCTCGTGATGCTTGCGCGATGGCGCCAGGTACTGGCCGATGGTGATGAAGTCGACCTCGGCCGAGCGCAGATCGTCCATCAATTGCAGGACCTCGTTCCTCTCCTCGCCGAGGCCGACCATGATGCCGGACTTGGTGAAGATGGTCGGGTCGAGCTCCTTGACCTGCTGCAGCAGGCGCAGCGAGTGGAAATAGCGGGCGCCGGGGCGCACCTTCAGGTACTTGCCGGGCACCGTTTCGAGATTGTGGTTGAAGACGTCGGGCTTGGCCGCAACGACAACTTCGAGCGCGCCAGGCTTGCGCAGGAAGTCCGGCGTCAGGATCTCGATGGTCGTGCCGGGCGAGGCCTCGCGAATGGCGCGGATGACGCGGGCGAAATGCTCGGCGCCGCCATCCTTGAGATCGTCGCGATCGACCGAGGTGATGACGACGTGTTCCAGGCCAAGCTTGGCGACGGCGTCGGCGACCTTGCGCGGCTCATGCGCGTCGAGCGCCTCGGGCACACCGGTCTTGACGTTGCAGAAGGCACAGGCGCGCGTGCAGGTGTCGCCCATGATCATGAAGGTGGCGTGCTTCTTTTCCCAGCACTCGCCGATATTGGGGCAGCCTGCCTCCTCGCAGACCGTGACGAGCTTCTCGGCCTTGACGATCTTCTGGGTCTCGGCCCATTTCGGCGAGCCCGGCGCCTTGACCCGGATCCAGTCCGGTTTGCGCAGGATCGGGTTCTCCGGCCGCTTCTGCTTTTCCGGATGGCGCAACTCCGGCTTCACCTCGGATTTCGGGTTGCCGGAGTTGGGGCGCGGATCGCGGTTGAGGAGGTCGAGCACGACGGCCATGGACGGGTCCGTTACTGGCGCCGCGCAGCAGGGCGCGGCCACTTCCGTCTAGCTAATGCCGAAGTCCGGCGCGGGCAACCCGCGCGCGCAGAACTCAGTTGCGCACTGCGCGCCAGACCACGATCAGCAGGCAGGCGCCGGCGATCGCGGCGGTCAGCGTGCGCCAGAAGCCGAAGACCGGAATGTCCAGTAATTCGGCGAGCCGGCTGCCGACAAAGGAGCCGGCGACGCCGACGATCATGTTGGTGAAGAGCCCGTGATCGGACGAGGTGACGCGCTCGGCGATCCAGCCGGCGATGATGCCGATCAGCAGCGTCATGAAGAAGCCGTAGCCCGGCGTGCCGAGCGCGGCATAGATCTGATCGTTCATGGTAAGCCCCCTGCCCTCAAAGACCGGCCATCCGGCCGCCGACGGAAACGCGCCACCCGACCCCTGGTTCCGTCACGCGATAAAGCGCGCCAACAGCACGACCAGGATCGCGCCAATCACCGCCATCGCCATCGAATCGAGGAAACGGTAGCCGGTGCTCGCCCGCCAGCCGGTGACGTGGACGATGCCCTGGCCGACCAGCATGCCGAGCAGGCCGACCACGGCATGGCGCAGGAAGCCGCCGCCACCGACGACGATACTGGCGATGAAGCCCGCGGCAGTGCCGAAGGCGACCGGTGGCAGAAGCCGGCGCCAGTCGAGCGTCAGCCCCCGCCGTGGCGGCAGGATCTCGACCTTCTCGTCGGGCACGATCCGATCGGGTTTGGCGGATTTGCGGGCGCGGCTCATCGGCCGGATATGGCCTGCGCCATCAGCAAATTCCAGCGCCGGGAGATCAGGCGATCAGCCGGGCCAGGAAAACCACGACGATCGCGCCGATCGTCGCTGTGACGATCTGCGAGATCAGCGGGTTGCCGATGCCGAGGCTGATGCCCAGGAATTGCAGCAGGAAACTGCCGACGAAGGCGCCGATCAGGCCGGTGATGATGTAGCGGATCAGCCCGCCGCCGCCCATGACGATGCTGGCGAGCCAGCCGGCGACGGCGCCGATGGCGATGGCGACGAGAATGGCACGAAGGTCCATGAACGATCTCCTTGCTATGCCGCTAGGTCATCGCAACCTTGAGCTGAAGCGCAGATGAACGTGCTGGTCTCGCTCAGGCGTTCAGCACCTTGCCATAGGCATCGAGCACGGCCTCCTTCATCGTCTCCGACAGTGTCGGATGCGGGAAGATGGTGTGCATCAATTCTTCCTCGGTGGTCTCGAGGTTCATCGCAACGACGAAGCCCTGGATCAGCTCGGTGACCTCGGCGCCGACCATATGGGCGCCGAGCAGCTTGCCGGTCTTGGCATCGAAGATCGTCTTGACCATGCCGCTGTCTTCCCCCAGCGCCACGGCCTTGCCGTTGGCGACGAAGTTGAAGCGGCCGACCTTGAGCTGGTGGCCGGCTTCCTTGGCCTTGGCCTCGGTCAGGCCGACGCTGGCGATCTGCGGGTGGCAATAGGTGCAGCCCGGGATCATCGCCTTGTCCATCGGGTGCGGATGCAGGCCCTTGATCGCCTCGACGCAGATCACCGCCTCATGCTCGGCCTTGTGCGCCAGCATCGGCGGGCCGGCGACGTCGCCAATCGCGTAGACGCCCTTCACATTGGTGCGGCAGAGTCCGTCGATCGCGATCACGCCGCGGTCGAGCTTCACGCCGAGCGCCTCCAGGCCGAGATTCTCGACATTGGCGACGACGCCGACCGCCGAGATCATCCGCTCGGCGGTGATCGTCTGCTTGTTGCCCTTGTCATCCTCGACATGGGCGGTGACGGAGTTCGTCCCCTTCTCGACCTTGGTGACCTTGGTCGAAGTCAGGATCTTCATGCCCTGCTTCTCGAAGGCCTTGCGCGCGAAGGCGCCGATCTCGGCATCCTCGACCGGGACGACCTGCGGCATCACCTCGACCACCGTCACCTCGGCGCCGAGCGTGCGGTAGAACGACGCGAACTCGATGCCGATCGCGCCCGAGCCCATCACAACCAGCGATTTCGGCATGGTCGGCGGCACCAGCGCCTCGAAATAGGTCCAGATCAGCTTGCCGTCCGGCTCCAGGCCCGGCAGCGCCCGCGGACGCGCTCCGGTCGCGACGATGATATGGTCGGCGGTATAGGTGCCCTCGCCCTTGGCGCCCTTAGGCACCGGCCCCTGCGGCTGCATCGCGGGCTTCTTGGTCGGCGCGACCACGATGGTGTTGGCCTTGGTGAGCTTGGCCTCGCCCCAGATCACATCGACCTTGTTCTTCTTCATCAGGAACTGGACGCCGTTGTTCATGCGCACCGCGATGCCGCGCGAGCGCTTCACCACGGCTTCGAGATCGGCCTTGAACGTGCCTTCCAGAGTCAGCCCGTAATCCTTGGCGTGCTGACCGTAATGCAGGATCTCGGCCGAGCGCAGCAGCGCTTTGGTCGGGATGCAGCCCCAGTTCGAGCAGATGCCGGCGAGGTGCTCGCGCTCGACGATCGCCGTCTTGAAGCCGAGCTGCGCCGCGCGGATCGCCGCGACATAGCCGCCGGGGCCGGAGCCGATGATGATGATGTCGTAGTCAGCCATGGGAGACGCCTCGGCTCTTTCTGCCCACTGCGGGCAGTGTTGATGTGCGGGGCTGGGCCCCGGTCGAATTTCGTCTACGGGCCAGCGATCCGCAGCGCCGGCCCGCGCGCCGGCAGCGGCAGGCCGAGCAGGCCGTCGACCACGGGCGCGAGCGCCAGTCCGATCGCGCGAGTATTGTCGGTGTCGAGATGGATGCCGTCCTCGCCGGTCACGGTCGCGACCGCTGCCGCATCGAAGAAGCTGACGCCGATCTCGTCGGCGATGCGGCGGTAATAGCTCGCCAGCAGCGCCGTCTTCTCGGGCGCGCCTTCCATGAAGAAGTTGGCTTCGTGATCGGGATCGTCAGGCATGCGCACCACCGGCGGCGAGACGATCAGTACCTCCGGCACCGGCATGCCCGGCTCGACCGGCGGGCGCTGCGCAACCTGTGCCAGCATCCGCATCGAGCGGGCGACGTCGTAGGGCGCCAGCGAGTGCTGGCGCTGGCAGTCATTGGTGCCGAGCATCAGGATGACGAGATCGAGCGGCGCATGGCACTCGATGAACAGCGGCAGCAACGAGATGCCGGAGCGATACGGGCGCAGCGGATCGTCGAGCGCGATCCGTCGCCCATTGAGCCCTTCTTCGATCACCGTGGCGTAGCCGCCGAGCGCCTTCTCGAGCACCCGCGGCCAGCGCACATCGTCGCCATGCCGCTCCGGTCGGTTGGCGATCCGGCCCCAGGTGAGAGAATCGCCGAAAGCGAGGATGCGGGCCTGGCGGGTCATCGCCGCCTCACACCAGCATCGCCATCGGCTTCTCGATATAGCCCTTGAAGGCCTGGAGCAGCTCGGCACCGAGCGCCCCATCCACCGCGCGGTGGTCGGTCGAGAGCGTCACCGACATCACGGTCGCGACAGCCGGCTGGCCGCCCTTGACGATGACGCGCTGCTCGCCGGCGCCGACGGCCAGGATCGTCGCATGCGGCGGGTTCACCACCGCGGCGAAGTCCTTGACGCCGAACATGCCGAGGTTCGAGACCGCGGTCGTGCCGCCCTGATACTCCTCCGGCTTCAGCTTGCGCGCTTTCGCCCGCGCCGCCATGTCCTTCATCTCGTTGGAGATCTGGCTCAGCGTCTTGTGGCAGGCATCGCGAATGATCGGCGTGATCAGCCCGCCAGGGATCGAGACGGCGACGCCGACATCGGCATGTTTGTGCTTGAGCATGGTGGCGTCGGTCCAGGAGACGTTGGCGTCCGGGACCGCCTTCAGCGCCAGAGCGAGCGCCTTGATCACCATGTCGTTGACCGAGAGCTTGTAGGCCGGCTTGCCGTCCTTCTCCGGCGCTGCCGCGTTGAGCTCGGCACGGAGCTTGAGCAGCGCGTCGAGCTCGCAATCCAGCGTGACGTAGAAGTGCGGGATGGTCTGCTTGGCTTCAGTCAGGCGGCGCGCGATCGTCTTGCGCATGCCGTCATGCGGGATCTCCTCATAGGAGCCCGGCGCGAACAGCTTCTTGGTCTGCTCGTCCGAAGGGCCGGTCGCGAGCGGCGCGGCGGCGGGCTTGGGCGCTGCAGGAGCGCCAGCGGCCGGAGCCGGCGCGGCCTTGGCAGCACCGCCCTGCTTGGCGGCCTCGATGTCTTTTTCGACGATGCGGCCATGCGGGCCCGAGCCCTGGACCTTGCCGAGGTCGATGCCGGCGTCCTTGGCGAGGCGGCGCGCCAGCGGCGAGGCGAAGGGGCGATTGCCGGATGCAGGCGCAGCGGCCTGCGCGACTGGCGCCGCTGCGGCGGCCGGAGCCGGAGCAGCAGAGGCCGAGGGAGCCGGCTCTGCTGCCTTCGGTGCGGGCTCGCTCTTGGCCGGCGCGGCGCTCGGGGCGGAGACGCTCTTGGCATCCTCGCCTTCGCCGGCGATCACGCCGATCACCTCGTTGACGGCGACGTCGGCGGTGCCTTCAGGCACGACGATCTTGGCGAGAATGCCCTCGTCGACCGCCTCGACCTCCATGGTCGCCTTGTCGGTCTCGATCTCGGCGATGATGTCGCCGGACTTGATCGTGTCGCCTTCCTTCTTCAGCCACTTGGCGAGATTGCCCTTCTCCATGGTCGGAGAGAGCGCGGGCATCAGGATGTTGGTCGGCATCGGTCAGCCCTCTCTCAGCGGTAGCAGACGGCCTTGGCCGCCGCGACGACATCGCCGATGTTCGGCAACGCCAGCTTCTCGAGATTGGCGGCGTAAGGCATCGGCACATCCTTGCCGGTGACCCGCGCCACAGGCGCATCGAGATAGTCGAAGGCCGCCTCCATGATCTTCATGCCGATCTCGGCGCTGACGCCGGACTGCGGGAAGCCTTCCTCGACCGCGACGCAGCGATTGGTCTTCTGCACCGAGGCGATGACGGTCTCGATATCCATCGGCCGGATAGTGCGCAGGTCGATGACCTCGGCATCGATGCCCTCCTTGGCCAGCGCCTCGGCGGCGCCGAGCGCATAGGTCATGCCGATGCCGAAGGAGACGATGGTGACGTCGCTGCCGGAGCGCACGACCTTGGCTTTGCCGATCGGGATCGTGAAATCATCGCCCTTCGGCACGTCGAAGGAGCGGCCGTAGAGGATCTCGTTCTCGAGGAAGATGACCGGGTTGGGATCGCGGATCGCGCTCTTCAGCAAGCCCTTCGCGTCGGAGGCGGTGTAGGGCATCACCACCTTAAGGCCGGGCACGTTCGAGTACCAGGCGGCGTAGTCGTGGCTGTGCTGGGCGCCGACACGGGCAGCGGCGCCATTGGGACCGCGGAAGACGATCGGGCAGCCCATCTGGCCGCCGGACATGTAGAGCGTCTTGGCGGCCGAGTTGATGATGTGGTCGATCGCCTGCATGGCGAAGTTGAAGGTCATGAACTCGACGATCGGCCTGAGGCCGGTCAGCGCGGCGCCGACGCCGATGCCGGCAAAGCCATGCTCGGTGATCGGGGTGTCGATGACGCGGCGGGCGCCGAACTCCTGCAGCAGCCCCTGCGTGACCTTGTAGGCGCCCTGGTATTCGGCGACCTCCTCACCCATGACGAAGACGTCGGCGTCGCGCCGCATCTCCTCAGCCATGGCGTCGCGCAGCGCTTCGCGCATCGTCATCGAGACGATTTCGGCACCGGCCGGGAATTCGGACGAGGCGTCGTAGGACTTTGCCTGGGCCGGGACGCTCGGCGCCGCGGCAGGAGCCGGGCTGGCAGGCACTTCGGCCGGCGCCGTCGGCGCAGGAGCTTCCGCCTGCGGTGGGGGAGCCGCCTTTGCGGCGCCGCTGGCCGCAGCGGACACGTCCTCGCCATCGGCGGCGATCACCGCGATCGGCGTGTTGACCGCGACGTTGTCGGTGCCGTCGGCGATCAGGATCTTGGCGAGGACGCCTTCGTCCACCGCCTCGACCTCCATGGTCGCCTTGTCGGTCTCGATCTCGGCGATGATGTCGCCGGCCTTGATCTTGTCGCCCTCGGCCTTGAGCCATTTGGCGAGCTTGCCCTGTTCCATGGTCGGCGACAGGGCGGGCATCAGAATGTCGATCGGCATGAACGCACCCGGAGTTCTGGAGCGGCCGCGAGGGCCTCGATGTCGGGGAGGAAGCGAGGCGCGGCTTTACGCCTGCGCCGGCTCCAGCAGGATGTCGGTATAGAGCTCTGAGACGTCGGGCTCGGGATCATGCGTCGCGAACTCGGCCGCGTCGTTGACGATCTCGCGGACCTTGGCGTCGATCGCCTTGAGCTCATCCTCGCCGACCTTGTGCTCGCGGGTCAGGCGGGCGCGGACCTGCTCGATCGGATCGTGCTCCTCGCGCATGCGCTGAACCTCGTCCTTGGAGCGGTACTTCGCCGGGTCGGACATGGAATGGCCGCGATAGCGGTAGGTCTGCATTTCGAGGATGTAGGGGCCCTTGCCGGAGCGGGCATGCTCGATGGCGCGGTTGGCGGCCTCGCGCACGGCGCGGACGTCCATGCCGTCGACCTGCTCGCCCGGAATGCCGAAGGAGACGCCGCGCTTGGAGAAATCGGTCTGGGCCGAGGCGCGGTTGACCGCGGTGCCCATGGCGTAGCGGTTGTTCTCGATCACGAACACGACCGGCAGCTTCCAGAGCTCGGCCATGTTGAAGCTCTCATAGACCTGGCCCTGATTGGCGGCGCCGTCGCCGAAATAGGCCATCGAT
>JAESGM010000440.1_pt1 | contig 34009 bp, 26 predicted proteins | sample 9269721 | NCBI WGS metagenome assembly JAESGM01 (sample SAMN15720920, study PRJNA650825) | algae metagenome | isolation source: Komarekiella atlantica HA4396-MV6 and co-occurring heterotrophs from... | place: USA: Theobald House, Kauai, HI | collected 2009-07-29
CCCGACCTCGCGCCCAAGCATGCCGAGCGCATCAAGACGCTGGCGCGCGACGGCTTCTACAACAATGCGCCGTTCCACCGCGTGATCACCGGCTTCATGGCGCAGACCGGCGACGGCGACAAAGGCAACGGCACCGGCAAATCGAAATATCCGAACCTGCAGGCCGAGTTCACCAAGACGCCGTTCACGCGCGGCGTCGTCGGCATGGCGCGCGCGTCGGATCCGAATTCCGCGAATTGCCAATTCTTCATCACCTATGCCGCCGCTTCGCACCTGAACGGGCAATACACCGTGATCGGCGAAGTCGTCTCCGGCATGGAGACTGTCGACAAGCTCAACCGCGGCGAGCCGGTGCCCAATCCCGACCGCATCGTGAAGGCCTCGGTGCAGGCCGACGCCAAACGCTGACCCGCAATCAGAAGAAAGAGAGTAGAGTCATGGCTGACCCCGAAAACACCCTGAAGCTGGAAACCACGCAGGGCGACGTCCTCATCGAGATGCTGCCCGGCATCGCGCCGAACCATGTCGCGCGCATCAAGGAACTGGTGCGCGAGGGATTCTACGACGGCATCGTGTTCCATCGCGTCATCGACGGCTTCATGGCGCAGACCGGCTGTCCGGAAGGCTCCGGCATGGGCGGCTCCGGCCAGAAGCTGAAGGCGGAGTTCAACAACCAGCCGCACGAGCGCGGCACGGTGTCGATGGCGCGCGCCGCCAATCCGGATTCCGGCGACAGCCAGTTCTTCATCTGCTTCGAGGACGCGCCGTTCCTGAACCGTCAGTACACGGTCTGGGGCCGCGTCATCTCCGGCATGGAGAATGTCGACAAGATCAAGCGCGGCGAGCCGGTGCAGAACCCGGACAAGATCGTCAAGGCGACGATTGCGGCGGACCAATGAGTCATTCCGGGGCGCCGGCATCAGCCGGCGAGCCCGGAATCCATAGCCACAGACCTCTCGATTTCTCATCAGCACTGGGGTTATGGATTCCGGCTCTCGCGCCACGCAGCCAAGCTTGCGCAGGCTGCGTAAATTTGCCTGCGCGTGGCGCTCGGCCGGAATGACGTTACATGCGCACCGACCTCTTCGATTTCGAACTGCCGCCGGACCGCATCGCGTTGCGGCCGGCCTCGCCGCGCGATGCGGCAAAGCTCCTGGTCGTGACGCCGGGACAGATGCCGGAATGGCAGGATCGTTCCGTGCGCGACCTGCCCGAATTGCTGCAGCCGGGCGATGCGCTGGTGGTGAATGACACCAAAGTCATTCCGGCGCAGTTGCATGGGCGCAGGATCGGGCGCGGCGAGGAGGTCCGGATCGAGGCCACTTTGCACAAGCGGCTCGACGGCTCGCGCTGGCTGGCTTTTGCCAAACCGGGGAAGCGCCTGAATGTCGGCGACACGCTGCGCTTCGGCGACGAGGGCAAGGTCTGTTTTCTCGGGCAGCTTGACGCGAGTGTTGAAGCGAAGGGCGAGGGCGGTGAAGTGACGCTGTCATTCGCCTTCCATGGCCCGGTGCTGGACCAGGCGATTGAAGAGCGGGGCGAGATGCCGCTGCCGCCCTATATCGCCTCGAAACGCGCGGCCGACGATCAGGATCGCGCTGACTATCAAACCATGTTCGCGACCGACGAAGGCTCGGTCGCCGCGCCGACCGCCGGGCTGCATTTCACCGACAACCTGCTGGAGCGGCTGCAGGATCGCGGCGTGTCGCTGCATCGCGTGACGCTGCATGTCGGCGCCGGCACCTTCCTGCCGGTCAAGGCGGATGACACCGCCGGGCACAAGATGCATGCGGAATGGGGCGAGGTCGATGAAGGCACTGCCACTGCTCTCAACAAGGCCAGAGCAGCCGGCGGCCGCGTCGTTGCCGTCGGATCGACATCGCTGCGGTTGCTGGAAAGTGCGGCCGGCGAGGACGGGCGGCTGCGGCCATTCATGGGCGAAACCGCGATCTTCATCACGCCGGGCTACCGCTTCCGCGCCGTGGACCTGATGATGACCAATTTCCATCTGCCGCGCTCGACCCTGTTCATGCTGGTGTCGGCCTTCTCCGGCCTCGACCTGATGCAGCGCGTCTATGCGCACGCCCTGTCGTCGGGCTATCGTTTCTATTCCTATGGCGATGCCTGCCTGCTTCACCCGGCACTTTAAAAGCGCATGTCCAATCCCTTCACGTTCCGCCTGATCAAGACCGAGGGAGCGGCCCGGCGCGGCGAAATATCGACGCCGCACGGCACCATCCAGACGCCGGCCTTCATGCCCGTGGGCACGCAGGCGACGGTGAAGGCGATGCGGCCGGAACAGGTGCGCGAGACCGGCGCGGACATCCTGCTCGGCAACACCTATCACCTGATGCTGCGGCCGGGTGCCGAGCGGGTGGCGGCGCTTGGCGGCCTGCACAGCTTCATGAACTGGCCGCACGCCATCCTCACCGACTCGGGCGGCTTCCAGGTGATGTCGCTGTCGCAGCTGCGCAAGGTGGACGAGAAGGCGGTGACCTTCCGCTCGCATCTCGACGGGTCGATGTATGAATTGACGCCGGAGCGCTCGATCGAGATCCAGCAATTGCTTGGCGCCGACATCTCGATGCAGCTGGACGAATGCATCCGCTTGCCGGCGACGCGCAGCGAGATCGAGCGCGCGATGCACCTGTCATTACGCTGGGCGGAGCGCAGCAAGCGCGCCTTCGAGAGCGCGCCCGTGGGCCGCGCGCTGTTCGGAATCGTGCAGGGCGGAGACGACAAAGTGCTGCGCGTGGAAAGCGCCCGCGAACTGGTGCCGATGGGTTTTCACGGCTATGCGGTCGGCGGGCTGGCTGTGGGCGAGCCGCAGGACGTCATGCTGGCGATGATCGAGACGGTCGCGCCCGAATTGCCGACTGACAAGCCGCGCTACCTGATGGGAGTCGGCACGCCGGACGACCTCGTTGAAGCGGTGGCGCGTGGCATCGACATGTTCGACTGCGTGATGCCGACCCGCAATGGCCGGCATGGCCTCGCGTTCACGCGCTTTGGTCCCATCAACCTCAAGAATGCCCGGCACGCCGAAGACCCGCGCCCGCTCGACGAGGAGAGCGACTATTCCGTCACGCGCACCTATTCGCGCGCCTATCTGCATCATCTGGTGAAGGCGAACGAGACGCTGGGCGCGATGCTGCTCACGGCCGTCAATCTGGCCTATTACCAGACGCTGATGCGCGGCATGCGGGAGGCGATTGCGGGCGGAACGTTTGCGGAGTTTCTTGCTCGAACCAAGGCGCAATGGGCGGAGGGCGACCAGCCGCGCTAGAGCTCCTTGTAGATAGCCCTGATCTGCTGGCGGAGCCAGGTGTGCCCGGGGTCCTTGTCGTGGCGGATATGCCAGAGCATGCTCGTCGTGATCGTGCCGATATTCAGCGGCACGGGCCTTTTCACCAGCCCGAACGATTCCTCGAACACATCCGATGCCAGTTCGGTGAACACGCCGATCATGTCGCTGCGTGACAGCAGGTGCGGCACGGCGGTGAAATTTGACACCGACACCAGCGGATCGCGGCTGAGATTGTAGCGCGACAGCAATTCGTCGAAGATCGCGGTCCTCGCTCCGGTGGCACTCACCACGATATGCGGGTAGGAGAGGACCGAGGCGATATCGAATCGCTTCTTCGATTTCGCGAGCGGATGCCCCTTGCGGAAAACGCAGAACAGCTTCTCGTCGTACAGACGTTCGGTCTGCAAGTGACGCGGCTTGCCGTCGTACCAGGCCAGTGCGAGGTCGGTCTTGTCCTCGTCCAGCAAGTCCATCGCGCGGTTGCGGTCGGCCGTGACGACTTGCAGCGACATCTTCGGAGCGGATTTTCGCAGACGATCGAACATAGCCGGCACGATCGCAAGGCTCAGCCGGTCCGGGGCGCTGACGCGAAACGTTCCGGTGGCCTGCGCCAGATTGAATTTCTGCTCGCCTCCCAGACATTTCTCGATCTGCGTGATGGCGTCGCGCAGCGGCTGCCGGATCGCCTCGGCGCGCGGTGTCAGCACAAGACCCTTCGGGCCACGCACGAGCAAATCGTCGCCGAGCAGCACGCGCAGCCGGCGCAGCGCGTTGCTGATGGCCGGCTGCGAGCGGTGCAGCAACTCGGCCGAGCGAGTCACGTTGCGCTCGGTGATCAGCATATCCAGCACACGCAGCAGATTGAGGTCGAGGTTGTTGAGGTTCACGCGCTCGCTCATTCACCATAAAAATGCTGTGCATTGGTATTATAAATTTGGCAAATAGGGAAGGCGGCCTATTGTCCGCGCAAAACGGGGGCACCGGGCGCGGTCAAAGCCGGCCGGCCTCGCTGGCGGAAGCCGGGCCTCGCCTCGCGAGGCCTCCGGCAAGTAGCAACGCAGTCGAAAAACAAATGGATGGGGCGGAAGATGATTGTCGATTCTCAGGTTCATCTCTGGAAGGCCAATTCGCCCGAGCGGCCCTGGGTCCCGGGGATCGCGCCGCAACTGGATGAGCCGTTCACCATCGAGAAGCTGCTTCCGATGTTGGACGCGGAAGGTGTCGATCGCGCGCTCATCGTGCCGCCGAGCTGGGAAGGCGATCGCATCGACTATGCGCTCGAGGCGGCCGCGAGATTTCCGGACAGATTTGCCGTTATGGGCCGCATTCCGCTGAAGACACCGCAGACGGCGCAGGAGCTTTTGCGCTGGAAGTCGCAGCCGGGATTGCTCGGCATCCGGCTGACGTTTTTGGGCGCGACGGCCGCTGCGCTCACTGACGGCACCGCCGACTGGCTCTGGCCGGCGGCAGAGGAGGCCGGCATTCCCATCATGTTCCTGACCGCCGGCACGCTGCCCCTGTTCGGCAAGATCGCCGAACGGCATCCGCGACTGACCCTGATCATCGATCACATGGGACTGTCCACGCAGGTCGTCAAAGAAGGGAAGATTCCTGAAGCCATCGACGAGGCCGTCGCGCTCGCGAAGCATCCAAACATTTCGGTCAAGGTGTCGGCGGCGCCGGCCTATTCCTCGGAGCGTTTTCCGTTCCGCGATATGACCACCTATATCCAGCGCATGGTCGATGCCTTTGGCCCGCAGCGCTGCTATTGGGGCACCGACGTCACCAACGGCTTCAGCAATGCCTCGTATCGCGAGCGCCTCGTGCACTTCACCGAGGAGTTGAAATTCCTGTCTGCTGAGGACAGGGAGTGGATCATGGGCCGCGCCATTCTCGCGCGGTTGAAATGGAGTTAACGCCGCAAAAGGACGCTTTGCCGCATCCCGCCCAGTGCCGGAACCGGCTGTTGTCGCAATTCACCAACCATAATCACCGGAAATGCCGCCTGCGTGCGCCTGCCGCATGGCGGTCATCCCGATAGGCCCTTGAACTGGGCGGCTGAAAACTGTTCTGTCGCCACGAATTTCCGATCGAAAGGAGAGACTCATGTCTGAGAAAGCCGCTTTGCGCCGCATGTTCCTGAAGACCGCGCTGGCCGGTCTGATTGCCTTGCCGGTGGCAATGACGTCCGCCGCGCAGGCCAAGTATCCTGACAAGCCGGTGAAGCTCATTCTGCCGTTTGGCGCCGGCGGCGTCGCCGACATCACCACGCGCCTTGTGGCCGAGAAGCTGAGCGAAAAGCTCGGCCAGCGCTTCGTGGTGGAGAACAATGCGGGTGCCGGCGGCATCACGGCCGCGCGCGCTGTGCTGCAGTCGCCTGCCGACGGCTACACGCTTGCGGTGCTTTCGAACGGCACGGCGGTCAGCGTCAATCTGTTCAAGAGCTTGCCCTTCGATCCGGTGAAGGACTTCGCGCCGGTGTCCAGCATGGGCTATTTCGACCTGGTTTTCGTGACCAGTGCCAACGGCCCCTACAAGACACTGGGCGAATTCATCAAGGCTGCAAAGGACAAGCCAGGCACGCTGAACCTCGGCACCATCGCCGCCGGATCGAGCCAGAATCTCGGCGCCGAATTGTTCAAGTCGACGGCCGGCATCGACGTCGTGATCGTGCCGTTCAAGACCTCCGGCGACGTGCTGGTCGGCCTGGAGCGCAACGACGTGCAACTGGCTGCCGAATTTTACGCCGCTCTGCGCGGTGGCATCGAAGCCAAGAAGTTCATCCCGGTCGGCACGTCCGGTCCCAACAAGGCGGCCTATCTGCCGGGCGCACCGACCGTGGGCTCCACCGTTCCAGGCTTCGAAGTGACCTCGTGGAATGCGATCTTTGCGCCTGCCGGCACGCCGGCCGATGTGATCGCCACCCTGAACAAGGCGCTCAATGAAGTGCTGGCCGATCCGGAGGTGAAGAAGAAGGCGCTCGAACTCGGCATCGAGGCGAAGGGCTCGACGCCGCAGGAGATCCAGGATCGTCTGAAGGCTGACATTGTCAAATGGGGCAAGGTCATCGCCGACGCCAAGATCGAGAAGCGCTGAGACGGAAAAGCACACACCCATGAGTGCACATGACCTGTCGGCGCGGCGCAAGCCGCGCTACCAGATGCCGGCGGGGGCGACGGACGCGCATTGCCACGTCTTCGGCCCCGCCGCGAAATTCCCCTACGCACCGAACCGGCGCTACACGCCGGAGGATGCACCGAAGGAAATGCTGGCTGCCCTGCACGACCATCTTGGCGTGCAGCGCGCGGTCATCGTGCAGGCGAGTTGTCACGGCAAGGACAATTCGGCGATGTTAGACGCGCTGGCCCGGCGGCCAGATCATTATCGCGGCGTCGCCATCGTCGACGAGACCACGCCGCCGACAGATTTCCCGAAGATGCATCAGGCCGGCGTGCGCGGCGTACGCTTCAACTTTGTGAAGCATCTCGGCGGCACCCCGGACATGGACGTGTTCAACAACGCCATCCGGCGCATCAAGCCGCTCGGCTGGCACGTGGTGCTGCATCTGGACGCAACGAACATCATTCCGCTGTCCGACATGATCCGCGCCCTGCCGGTGACCTTCGTGATCGACCACATGGGCCGGGTGCCGGCGGCAGCCGGTCTGGAGCAGGAGCCGCTGAAGGCTTTGCTCAAGATTGCCGAACTTGAAAAGTGCTGGATCAAGGTTTGCGGTTCCGAGCGCATCGACCTGCCGCCCTATGACAAGGCGGTGCCGATCGCGCGCAAGATCGTGGAGACGATTCCGGATCGCGTCCTGTGGGGCACGGATTTCCCGCATCCCAACCCGACGCATGTCTGCGACGAGGCCGACCTTGTGGACCTCGTGCCGCTGATCGCGCCGACGCCTGAACTGCAGAAGAAGCTTCTGGTCGACAACCCGGCGAAGCTTTACGGCTTCTGATTGAAGCGACGACAAGCAAACAGGCCGCAGGAAAATTCCGCGGCCTTTTTCGTGTCCGCAATCAGATCGTGCCGTACAGCCAGTTGATGCTGTCGAAGGACTGCTCCGGCGTGCGGCCGGCCAGCATCATGTCGCGCAATTCGGCGGCGACGCCGCGTGCGTGATAGAATTCACCGTAGACACGCGCCATGATCTGCACGCGGCCGGTGCGCAGATAACGCTGCTGCTGATAGGCCTGGAATGCGGCGGGCAGATCGTCCGGTTGCGCGGTGACTTTCTCGGCAAGCCAGACGGCGTCCTCGGTCGCCTGGCAGGCGCCCTGCGCGAGATATTGCAGCATGGGATGCGCGGCATCGCCGAGCAATGTCACCCGGCCCTTCGTCCAGGTCTTCACCGGTTCGCGGTCGCAGAGCACCCAGAATTTCCAGACATTGATGCGCTCGAGCAGCCGCAAAACCTCCGGCCGCTGGTTCTTGAAATGCTCGAACAACAGCGTCTTGTCGCCCTCGGTATCCCATCCCTCCTCGTAGTGATCCGAGTGGAAGACGGCGACGAGGTTGTAGAGTTCGCCGCGGCGCAGCGGGTAATGCACGAAATGCGTGCGCGGGCCAGCCCAGAGGATGACGTCGGGTCCCCACAAATCCTCGGGCACCTCGTCCTTGCGCAGCACGGCGCGATAGGCGATGTGGCCGGAGACGCGCGGCTTGCCGTCGCCGACGATCTTCTGGCGGGTCTTCGACCACAGACCGTCGCAGCCGATCATAGCGCGGCCCTCGACGCGCTCGCCATTCGCAAGGAGGGCGGTGACCTTGCTGCCGTCGTCGTCGAAATCGACGACTTCGCGACCATTTTCGAGGCTGATGAGATTGTTGCCCTGACAGGCCTTCAGATAGGTCGCCAGAATGTCGTGACGATGGGTGACGGCATAAGGCTGGCCGAACCGCTTCCGGAATTCCTCGCCGAGCGGGACTTCGGTGATCAGCTTGCCGGTCAGGGCGTCGCGCATCTGCTGGCGATCGGGCACCCAGGCATCGGCGAGGAGGGCGTCCTTGAGACCGAGTTTCTCCAGCGCCGTGAAAATGTTCGGGCCGAGCTGGATGCCGGCGCCGACCTCGCGGAATTCATCCGCCTGTTCCAGAACCCGGACCGGAAAGCCCTTCAGCGCCAGCGCATAGGCCGTAATGAGCCCGCCGATGCCGCCTCCAGCCACCAGAAACGGCAAATCGTGCCCGTTTGCCTTCGCCATCCTTGTCTCCCGCTATTCTTGTTGCGTCGCAACCGCCCTGCGCCCGGGGCCTGCGCGGGAACAGTCATAGACGGCGCGTCATATCCGGCACAAATGCAAAACCCGCCGGGCAGAGACCGGCGGGTCTTCGAAATCCGAATACCGCAGCTTGCTATTTCAGCAACTGGCCGCGGACCTCGCCGGCCGGATGCGCCGCGGTATGGATGTTCACGTACCACATCCCGGCCAGCAGATCGCGGACCTGTTGATCCGTGAGGGTCGCTTCGCCCGAGAACGACGCGCCCGGATTGGGAATGGTCACCTGCACGCCGGCATTCTTGGTGGCTTCGGCCGGACCGTGGAAATGCGCCATGGTCGGCTGCGCCGTGAGATTGGCCAGCGTGCCCTTCCACGAAAGCTTCTTGGTGGCGGGGTCGAAAGTGGCCGTGACCTGTCCGCTGCCGGCGTTACTCAGCGGGGGCACTTCATTGCTGCCCTTCAGGTCGGCCTTGAGATTGATCGCCTGCGCGCCCGCCGGCGCCGGCGAGAACGTGAGCAACGCCAGACACACAAATGCGATGCGAAGCATGATGCATTCCCCCTTGCGGTTTTCGATTGGAAAACCCCGGCACCCGCGGATTCATCCCGCAAGGAACGCATCATATTGCCGCATTATTGCAGATGCGAAGGCATTTCGACGGCAGTCTGGAATTCATGCAGACAAATTTCGCAGGACCACGAGTGCCGGATATGGCCTTGTCCGAAATACTCGGTCGCGGTCGCAGCGAACATGGTTTCCCCGCAGCGGGGGCAGGCAGGACGCTGGAAGAACGGGTAGAGGGCCAGGCCAGAGGGACTGGCCGGAGCGTCAGTCTGCAATCGCATGACGATCCTCCTTCAGTCTTGAGCCACGCACCCATCCACCGTTCGGATTACCTACTCGGACTCTGTGGCAGTATCACGACGAGTTATCACGACGCCTTGAGCGATACTTGAAGGTTGCGGCTACGATTTGATTTCAATTTGTTGCAGTCGAGTGAGATGAAGTCGTCCGGTTTGCCGCAATGCGGAATCCATGAGCACGCTGGAGGCTCATTGATCGGTCACACCGATTTCGCCGGATATGTGTCCGGAATCTGCAACAGCCCTGTTCGCCGCTTCAATGCTGGGCTGCAACCGGACGCGCGATATAAACCGGACGGGGAGGTCCCAAATTTCCGGCGCAATTATTTGGCTGTCCGGCTATTGCGCCGCCACAAGTTCCGTGTCCGCCTTTGGCCCCAGAAACTCGCTCAGACGGCCCATGTCGAGCACGATCAACACTGGAGATTCCGGTGCGGCGTCGACCTGATTGCGCACGATGCCGGCCGCCGGCAGATTGCCGCTCCACTTCAGCGACTCCAGCGGAACGATGTCGGCCGACGCAACTTCAGGAATATCGCCCAGGGCATCGACCAGCAGGCCAACCAGCCCGGTTGCCGTGCGTGCGACCACAAGATGCTGTTCGTCGCGCTGTGCCGTGGTTATGCCTGTGCACAGGGCCAGGTTGACGACCGGAATCGGCACGTCCTGATGAATCTTGTAGCCCACCAGCGCGCCGCCGGCTCCGCCGGTTGCGGTCGTCATGCCGGTTGCGTCGATCGCTTCCAGGACATCCTCCGAGCGCAACCCGAACCAGTAATCGCCGACATAGAAGGTGGCGAGTTCGATCATGTCCTCGCCCGTGTGGTGATGGCGCGCGGCCTTGGTCGCGGGATTGTGCCGGGACGTATGCGCGATTTCCTCGCCAAGTTGGGCTGCGCAGATTGAAAACACGTCCGGATCGTAGCCGTCGCTGATCTTGTATTCGCGATAGCCGGCCGACAGCGTGATGCCGATTGTGTAGAAATGGCCGTCCCACAAGACGATCTGCGACCGGCTCTGCCCGGGTTCGAGATCGTCGAGGTCGAGACGCAGGCCGCAGGAGGCGCCGATCGCGAAACGAGAGGCGGACGACGCCAAGACCTTGCCTGCGCGGTCGACAAAGAGGCTGAAGGAGTTCGGCATGACGTCGCCACGCTCGTCGCGCGGCAGCGCGTCGTTGAGCATGGCGGCGAATTGCGGCGTGCCGTCGAAGACGATGCCGACCCCGCCGACCGCGCGGCTGTCATCCGCGCTGCGGATCGCGGCGCCGTAGATACAGGTCGCTTCGCCGCCATAAAGCGGCGTCGGCGCAAAATCGGACACCGCATAGGCCTGCGTGGACGTCAGCGCCAGCGTGCGGGCGACCCACGACTCCTCAATCCGGGTGCCGACCAGATGTGCGTGCTCTTCCTTCGAGACGGCGACAATGTTTCCGGACGCGTCGAAGAGCAGGAGATTGCTGTAGACGGTGTAGAGCCCGTTGATCGCGGCAAGAATTTCGCCACAGCGTCGCAGCCCCTCCGGCGTCGGCTCGGCAAGCACGCGGCGGAACGTGGTGTCGAGCGCCCACCAGCGGCAGTCATTGGCGCGTTCGTACAGATTGCGGTCCATCACATCGATGGCGAAGGCGGCGCGCGAGGACGTCTTCTGCGAAATGGCGGCGATGACGGTCTGCTGCAAATTGCCGATCGACTGGTCGAACACCGCCTGGGTGCGGCGGCCGGCGCTGGAAATCTCCCAGAGCAGCGTCTTGGAGAAGGAGGCATTGACGCCATTCGCCTCCGTACGGCGGACCGAGCCGTTCCAGACCGAACGGTTGAGGTCGCTCTGGATGCGCGCCGCCTGCACCGGAATGCTGCGCAGGGCATCCGAAAACAGCGCCGGATTGCGCATGACCGTTTCGATAAGGTCCTGCTGGCGCTCATCCGGCGGCGCCGAGCCGGCGTCGTCGAAGGCCATGTCGATGGGAATGAGCCCCAGCCCGTGCCAGCCGGGGCCGCCATAGCCCTGATAGGGGCTGGGCGCGCAGCCGACGGCGAGATATTGGCGCCCGCCGAGCCTGACAGCACTGCCATTGGCGCGCAGCAGGACCGGGGGCAGTCGGTAGCCGACCGGAAGCTGGATGGTGCAGGAACTGGCGATGACCTGGCCCTCCGGCGTCAGGCAGGCGAGCAGCGTCCAGTCATTGTCAGGGATGAGGTTGCGGAATATCCCGGCCATCTCGTCGTCGAGGCGGAAGACAAGCGCGAGAACGCCCAGCGCGTAGCCGTTCAGGTCGTTGACGCGATAGGCATAGACCAGCTGCTCACCCTCCGGCAGGAAGTCCGCAGCGCCGAAACTTTCCACATAGGCGGCCTGCGTCGTCAGCGCTTCGTGCACGAGCGGATGTGCGGTCTGCCCGGCGGGGTGAGGGGCAAGACGGGCCCGGATGCGGCCATGCGTGTCGAACAGGACGATGTCTCGATAGACGGAATACTTGGCAACGTATTCCGAGAAGCGCGTCTCGATCGCGCCGCGATCGCCGTCCGGCGAACCGAGGAATTCCCGGACATCGGTGTCGGCCGCGAGGAACCCGATATCGGCGGTGCGCTCGAAGAGATTGCGGACGAGGATGTCGATCGAGTTCTGCGCCCGCATGCGCAGATCGGCCAGCACCTTCTTGCGGGTTTCCAGACCGAGATGGTTGAGCAACTGGCCGCTGAGCTTCTCGAAGGCCTCGCGCGTGCCGGACATTTCCGCGGCGCTTCCCGAGAGTTGCCCGAGCAATGTCAGCGTGTCCCACGAGGCCTGCAGGCGTCCGAGCGCCTCGCGGTAGTTCTCGACTCCATGCATGTGGCTGATCAGACCGACGAGCACGTCATCGATCTCGACGTCCTTGTAAACCGCCATTGAAAACTCTGCGCGCAATCAGCTGGAGGAAAAAACCGAATCAAATCATGCCGTAAGCGAGTTTAAATTACGCAAACGTCAGTGTGCTTATGAATTTGGCGGGTGCCTAGAAATTCATCGCGCGCGCCGCAGAGGTGATTGTCGCCGGCGCAGCGAATTAAGATTCTCTTCGCAAGTTGGCGTGCGGTCGCCGGTCGCGGCGCACCCTTGCGTCTGCGATCAGGGATAGACGTTCACCGCATCGAAAGGTCGTCCGGCGGCAGGCGCCATTGACGATGGTTTGTTGTCGCTCAATTCAAGACACTGGCGAGCCCGCCGGGATTCGAACCCGGGACCCTTTGATTAAAAGTCAAATGCTCTACCGACTGAGCTACGGGCTCGCGTGTGTGTCTGGCACCTGGCGGAATCGGTGACCCGCCTTGCAGCGCCGGAATGCGAGGGATTTGAGCCCCGCAGGGCGTCCGGCTGGGCGGACACATAAGCCGAATGGCCTGCGGGGACAACGGAAAATTCCTCTGTCCGCTAGAATGGGCCATGACGCGAGGAGCTTTTCCACGTCCGTGGTATGTTCCGCCTATGTTCCGGAAATGCGCCGGACCGCTTGCGACAACGCTGCCGCATATTTGACGGGCGCCGCGGCGAACATGGGCTCGTCAGCATGGCGGGAATTGCCTAGTTTGTGCATTGAAGCCTGTCTTCCCGACATTCCGAGCAATGAAGGTTCCGGCCCCATGGCTATCGTGAATCGTATCGCCGAGTTTCACCCTGAGATCGCCGCCTGGCGGCATGACCTGCATGCCCACCCGGAACTGGACTTCGCGGTGCACCGGACGGCGGCGAGCGTCGCCGAGAAGCTGAAAGCCTTTGGCTGCGACGAAGTGGTGCCGGGGATTGGCCGCACGGGCGTTGTGGGCGTCATCAAGGGCCGCAAGCCGGCCTCGGGCGGCCGGGCGAAGGTGATCGGAATGCGCGCGGACATGGACGCGCTGCCGATCGAGGAAGCCAACGACCTGCCTTACAAATCGACCATTCCCGGCAAGATGCACGCCTGCGGCCATGACGGCCACACCGCGATGCTGCTGGGCGCGGCCAAGTATCTCGCCGAGACCCGCAATTTCGCCGGCACGGCGGTGGTGATCTTCCAGCCGGCGGAGGAAGGCGGTGGCGGCGGCCGGGAGATGGTCAATGACGGCATGATGGACCGCTTCGGCATCGAGGAGGTTTACGGGATGCACAATTATCCCGGCATCCCGGCCGGCCATTTCGCCATGCGTCCGGGGCCGATCATGGCGGCGGCCGACCATATCGACATCGAGATCGAAGGCCGCGGCGGGCACGCGGCGCGGCCGCATTTTTCCATCGACCCGGTGATGGTCGGGGCGCAGATCGTCAACCAGTTGCAGACCATTGTGTCGCGCAATGTCGACCCGCTGCATTCGGCGGTGGTGTCGATCTGCCAGTTTCAGGCCGGCTCGACCAACAACGTCATTCCGCAGACGGCCTTGCTGCGCGGCACTTGCCGCAGCCTGACGCCGGAGGTGCAGGATCTGGTCGAGAGGCGGGTCGGCGAGATTGTCGAGAGCGTCGCCAAGGCGCATGGTGCGAAGGCGACGGTGAAATACAAGCGCAGCTATCCGGTGACGCGCAATCACCCGGATCAGGTAGCGTTCGCGGGGGAGGTCGCCAGCGAAATTGCGGGCAAGGATCGCGTGGACGAGCATGTGCTGCCGGTGATGGGCGCGGAGGACTTCTCCTTCATGCTCAATGCGCGGCCGGGCGCCTTTATCTTTGTCGGCAACGGCGACAGCGCCGGTCTGCATCACCCGAAATACAACTTCAACGATGATATCATCCCGGTCGGGTCGTCCTACTGGGTGCGGCTGGTGGAGAAAGCGCTGCCCGCCTGATCTGATGGCGCGGCCGTTACGACAAAAGAAAACGCCGCCCGGAAGGGCGGCGTTCTGTTTTCGAAATAATGAAGAGCCTTACTGGATCGTCTCGACTTGCTTCTCCACCGGCGTCACCGGCGTGTCGGCGATGACCTGCGGAAGCGCCGGACGGCGCGTCGCGAGAGCGATGGCGCGGGCGCGCAGATCGGACCAGTAGGCGAACTCGTTGATCCTGTTGCCGTCGAAGCCGGCGATCAGCGTCGCCGCCAGGAAGGGCAGGCTCTGCACCACGAGCACGAAGGCGAAGATGTAGATTTCGCTCACCTGCTTGTCGTTGGTGGCGACCAGCACAGCCGCGCCGAGGATGAGGAGGCCGCCGATCACCGCTTCCCAGAAGGCCTGGAAATCGGTCTTCAGGCGGCCGCGGCCGCCCTTGGCCGTGCGCGCGAAGGGCAGATGATCCTTGACCAGGCCGTCCCACACTGCATGCGCCACCGTCCATTGCACGGACATGGCAGCAATCACCGCGCCGAAGGTCTGCTTCTTGTTGATGCTCACGCGGAGGCGATAGAGCGCAACGAAATGCAGCACCGAGACGGCGAAGGACGCGATGATCGGAATGGTCAGGATCTTGTCCGGGATCGAGATGCCGGCAAAGGCGACGATCGGCACCCAGACGATGTTGAGGATCGCCACCACGACGCCGAGCGATTCCGCGCCGAGCCAGTTCAGCCAGCCGAGCAGGAATTCGCGCTTCTGCTCGCGGTTCAGGCTCGACACGCCGGGCAGGAAACGGCGCCAGTGCTTCTTGACGATCTGCATGCCGCCATAGGCCCAGCGGTGACGCTGGGTCTTGAACTGGCCGAAGGTGTCGGGCAGCAGGCCGAAGCCGTAGCGGCGGTTGGTGTAGTGGGTCTTCCAGCCGAGCTCGATCATGGTGAGGCCGAGATCGGTGTCCTCGCAGATCGTGTCGCTCGACCAGTTGCCGGCGGCGGCCAGCGCCTCGCAGCGCATCAGGCACATGGTGCCGTGCACGACGATGGCATTTTTCTCGTTGCGCTGGACCATACCGATGTCGAAGAAGCCGGCATATTCGCCCTGCATGGCGTAATGCATGACGCTGCGGTCGCCGTCGCGATGCTCCTGCGGCGCCTGGATCAGCCCGACCTTCGGATCGGCAAAGACCGGCACCAGATGCGTCAGCCAGTCCGGCGTGACAATGTAGTCGGCGTCGATCACGCCGATGATCTCGGCGTCGGGCGCAGTCTGCGTCAGCGCGAGGCGCAGCGCGCCAGCCTTGAAGCCTTGCAGGTTGTCTTCCCGGATGAACTTGAAGCGATCGCCCAGCTTGCGGCAATGCTCCTCGATCGGCTCCCAGTAATAGGGATCCGGCGTGTTGTTGATGATGACGAGGCACTCGAAGTTCGGATAGGCGAGGTTCGCGACCGCGTCGAGCGTCGCCTTCAGCATCTCCGGCGGTTCCTTGTAGGCCGGGATGTGGATCGACACCTTCGGTCCGAAGCCTTCCGGCGCCAGCGGCGGCGACGAGATCAGGCGCTGCGGCTTGCGGCCGAACGCGATCTGCGCGATCTCCTCGATGCGGGCGAGCGCGATCATCACCATCGGCACCAGCAGGAATACGCCGAGACCCAGCGCGAAGGCCTGGCCGGGCACGAAATAATGGCCCTTCCAGAAGCCGAACACGGTCGCGAACCACGCACCGACCGTGTGCGCGGCGACAGCCAGCAAGGCGGCCTGTCCGACGGTGGCGCCGGTCATTGCAAGGATCGGCAGCGACAGCAGAAGGCCGAGCAGAACCGAGAGCAGCATCTGCCGCCAATGATCCGGATCGGTCACCGGGCCGGTAAATGCAAACTTCTGTTTGCGCGCGTCGTCGAACATGCCCCAATAGGCGCCGACGCTGCCTTCAAACACCTTCCATGGCTGATCGATGGCTTCGACGATGTTGTAGTCGATGCCAAGTGCGTCCGCGCGCGAGACAAACTCGCGCAAAATGGCGGCCTGTTCGAAGCGGCCCGGAATCGCTTCCATCAGATTGTAACCCGCGCTCGGCCAGCCGAACTCGGCGATGACGATGCGCTTGCCCGGATACATGCGGCGCAATTCTTGGTAGCCGCCGATCGCCTTGTCGATCGCGTGATCGTTCGGAACGCCCTCCCAGTAGGGCAGGATGTGAACGGCGATGTAGTCGACTGCGGACACGAGTTCCGGGTGGTCGCGCCAGACGCTCCAGATTTCACCGGTCGTCACCGGCATCTGGGTTTCACGCTTCACGCGCTGAATGACCTTGATCAGCCGCGCGACGTTGATGTCTTCCTTGGCGCGATTGATTCGCGTCTTGTCGCCGGACGCTTGCGCATCGCGCAGCTTGGTTGCCTCCTCGTCGGTCAGGTCGAGTTTTTCATTCCCGATGAGAGTCGTTTCACCGCGGTAGACGGTCTCGTTGCCGACCACGATGCCTTCAATGTTCGAATTCCTGCGCGCCAGATCGACGATCGAGCGCACTTCGCGCTGATTGCGGACGGGGTCGTTGTCGAGCCAGGCGCCGGCCGTGACCTTCAGTCCGAACTCGTTGGCGATGGAGGGAACAAGTTCGACGCCCTGCGTCGCAGAATAGGTTCGCACCGCACGCGTCATCGGAGCGAGAGTGCGGAGGTCGGACCTGATCTGCGCAGCATTTGTCTGCGCCTTGTCCGCGTGAGTGGTGCCGGCGAAGGGAGCGTATGAAACGCTCGCGAGCGGACCTTCAATGTCCGGAGCAGCTACTCGCTTTTCAGCGAGAGCCCAGAGTGCTGCATGCACAATTGCGACGAGCGCGACGACGAAAGCGACGAGGCGCATAACACGCTAAACCGATCGGGGCTGTGAGGAAGGCGTCCACCCCGTCCCCTGGGAAGGCGCCTGCTGCGATGCAAAATACCTCAGAAGAGGCGGTTTTACAATTGGAATCCGGACGTGGCGTTTTAATGACGCCGCACGCAGCCGGATGAATAACGTTCCTACTGTGTGGTTGTTCCGGCCGGTGGCGTGTTGGATGCCGCAGCCGGCGCGGGCGGCGCCGCCGGGTTAACCCAACAGGTGTTCACACGACCTTGCAGGCTGTCCGGCGCCTTGGGGTCGATCGACCCCTGGCGCACGACGCAGCGGAAGGTCGCCTGGATATGGCCGCCGGGGCAGCCGAAGCGGTCGTACAGATCGAGATGCCGGAAGGCGGTGTCCATATCGTCGCGCCAGAGCAGATTAACCACGCGGCGGCCCAGCCAGACGCATTCCGGATTGCCGGCCGGACCAGCAAGCTGGCGGGAGACTTCCATCAGGTCGTCGGCTTTGCGTTGCGGGGAATCCTTCTTGGCGTCGCCGGTCTGCTGTTGTTGCGGGCGGGCCTTGTCGGCATCCCCGCTTTGGGCGAGGGCAGGCTGGCTGGCAGCCAAAAGGACTCCCGCGAGGCAGGCCGCAGGGAGAAGGCGCAGGACGACGGACATGGTGTTCTGGTTTCTCGTATGGTTTCGGAGCCGCAAACCGGGCTCTCGGTAAACGCAAATTTCCATCCAAATCGGTCAGCAATACGGCGTTTTGCCGCGCAGTTTTTCGGGCGAAAGAAAATCGAACTTCCAATCTTTTGTCCAGCGCCCGCCGCACTTGTGCTTAAAGCATCGGTGCTTTCGCGGACGCCCACCCTCGACGACATGGCCTTCCATCCTGATGCATGAACGTTTGTTTATCTCGTTGACCATCCCGCTTGGATTGCTGGCCGGCGCTGTGGCGATCGTTGCCGGTGTTTGGTGGTGGATGGGGGTGGCCATCCCGATGCCGGCCGCGCCGCTTTCTGCCGGTGAAAAGGTGCAATGCGTTTCCTACGCGCCGTTCCGTGGCGACCAAAGCCCGCTGACGGAGGCGACCCGTATTCCGGGCTGGCAGATCGACGAGGATTTCGCCCGGCTCAAATCGCTGACCGACTGCGTGCGCAGCTATTCGATTGAGCACGGTCTCGACCAGATCCCCGAGCTCGCCCGCAAGCACGGCCTGAAGGTGATCCAGGGTCTCTGGCTGTCGAGCAACGCCGCCAAGAACGAAGTTCAGATCGCGGAGACCGTGGCGCTCGCCAAGCGGTTTCCGGATGTCATCCAGTCCATGGTTGTCGGCAATGAAGTTCTGTTGCGCGGCGAATTGTCGGGACAGGACCTCGCCAACATCATTCGCCGGGTGAAGTCACAGGTCAGCATGCCGGTGACCTATGCCGATGTCTGGGAATTCTGGCTTCGGCACCGCGAGGTCTATGACGCGGTCGATTTCGTCACCATTCACATTCTGCCCTATTGGGAGGACTTTCCAATTCCGGCCGAGAATGCGGTCGCGCATGTCGACTCCATTCGGCGCAAGATGGTGGCCGCGTTTCCCGACAAGGACATCCTGATCGGAGAGACCGGCTGGCCGAGCGCAGGGCGCATGCGCGAAGGCGCGCTGCCCTCTCTGGCCAATCAGGCTCTGGTGATCCAGGGCGTGCTGGCGCTCGCCAAGCGCGACAAGTTCCGGGTGAATGTCATCGAAGCCTTCGACCAGCCTTGGAAGCGGCGGCTGGAAGGAACGGTCGGCGGTTATTGGGGGCTGTTCGACGCGGACAGCCGCGAACAGAAATTTCCGTGGGGCGCTGCGGTCTCAAATCACCCGCACTGGCAGCGGCAGGCAGCCGGAGGAATTCTGCTGGCGGTGATCGTCTTCGCGGCGGCCGCGCTGGCGCGTCGCGGCGCGAAGGGCAGTGTTGCGGCACCTGTGATTGCATGGGGGGCAGTCGCAGTGAACGCGGCTCTCGGCGGAATTTTTGTCGGGCTCGCCATCGAAAAGGCGCCTGTCGAGAGTCTCGGTGCGGGCGGGTGGATACGCTCCATCGTGCTGGTGCTGCTGTCGGTGCTGATCCCTCTTGTTGCCTCGGTGGCGGCGATGCGGTCGGTTGCAATCCCGTCTTTCGCCACGGTGCTGGCGAGCCTGCGTCCGCGGCTTTCATTTCACCTGACGATGGCGCTGGGTTTGCTGTTCGTCGCGCTGACGGTCGTTGCAATCCAGATCGCGCTCGGCCTGGTCTTCGATCCGCGCTACAAGGATTTCCCCTATGCGCCGTTGACGGCTGCCATCGTGCCGCTGCTGTTGTCGTCGCTGATGACGCCGGCGTCGCGCAAGCCCGGTGCGGCGGAATGGATGGCGGGCGCGACTCTCGCGCTGTGCGCGATCTATGTTCTTTTCAATGAAACCGTTGCGAACTGGCAATCGATCTGGTTCTGCGCGCTGATGGCCGCGTTGTCGATCATATTGTTTCGGTCGAAGGGCGAGGTCGCGCAAGGCTGAGAATGAGAAGGCCGGCCGCCAGCGCCGCCAGCCCGACATTGTAGAGCACGACGCCGAATCCGGCGGCCGCCAGCCCGATCGCGAACAGCACCAGCGACGGCCGTATCAGGTTGAGTATCGCAGCCGCCAGCGCGACGAAGCCGAACACTGAATTGGTGAACAGCGCGATGACGATCTTGCGCGTGAAGCAGAGCCAGGTCTGCGCGCCGGCCTGACAGGCAAGTCCGACGCTCGTGTACTCGACCCCGAGATAACGCAGATACAGCGCATAACCGACGGACAGCAATCCGATCGCGATCAGCCAGTTGATCTGGCGGTCGGTCGGCAGGAAGAGTTTGCGGGCGGTGTTCTGCATGCGCGCAATAGAGATCAGGAGTTTGGTCAGCGCAAGGCGAGGCGCTGGCCGTCGAAAATGACGGGCTGGCAGGAGAGGCCGGCGTTGGCCACGCGGCCGCACAGGCGCGCCGCCGCCGCGGCGTTGCTCAACGGGCCGACGACAAGCCGCAACTCGATCACGCCGGATTTGGTGCCGTCGCGAACAGCGATGACCGGGTGCAATCCCTCGAACAGTTCACTGTGGCTGCGCCTGATTGCCGTCCACGCGATGCGCAAGGAGGCGACGGTCGGTCCCTTGCCGATATCGACGCCAAAATCGGTGCGGGTTGCCACGTTGTCGTCATCGATGGTGGGAATCGGCGACAGGCCGACACGCGCCAGCGTGTCCGGAGAAGGCGTCGGAATTGTCAGCGGCGAAGAGATGGTGGCGACCACCGAGGGCCCGATAGCGACCGCGCTCGCGGCCGGGTCGTCCGATTTGGATTCCGGTTTGGGCTCGGGCTTAGATTCGGGCTTAGATTCGGGCTTGGGTTCGGATCTGGACGCCGTCTCGGACGGGGACGCGGTCACCGCTTTCGGCGCCTCGGATTGCGGCTGCGCAGCCGGCCTTGCAGCGGTCCGTGGAATCGAGCCCGTCACGACGTCGTCCAGACTGCGTTCGAGAACCGTGACCCGCGCGAGCAGGCGATCGCGGTCAGCGGACAGGGAGCGAACAGCCGTCGCCATCTGCCGCGTCTCGAATTCAAGCTCGGTGGTACGGGCCTCAGCCGGCGAAGGTTCATGCAGCCGGGCGGCCTGCGGCGCCGAACCGGGTCCGAAGACGGCCGCCATGCGGCGCGCGCCGGTGTCCGAGCGCGTTGCAAAGACGGCAAGCATCAGCGCCGCGGCGGCCGCAGCGCCCCAACTGGCAAGGCGGATCAGCCCGCGCAAATCAATATCTTCACCCGCGGACGTGTCCGCGTTCATGGTCCGGTCTTCGGGCATTGGGCCTTCGCGAATCAGCCAAAGGAAATGCTAGCAGAATCGGGAGATATCTCTGCCCGGCAGCCCGATTCGCGGTCATGGCTTTTCCACATGCGCCCGCTCCGATAAGAGGACGCCATGAACGCCACAGAAAAATCCGGGTCCCCCCGGACCTGCCTCGCCATCGTTCTGGCCGCGGGGGAGGGCACGCGCATGCGGTCCGCCCTGCCGAAAGTGCTGCATCAGGTCGGTGGACGCACTCTGCTCGGCAGCGTCCTCGGCACCGTCAAGGCCGCCGGTTCCACCGCCACCGCCGTGGTGGTTGGTCCCGACCATGAGGCGGTAGCCGCCGAGGCGAAGCGGCTCATTTCCGACGCGACGATTGCGGTGCAGATGGAGCGGCGCGGCACCGCGCATGCCGTGCTCGCGGCGCGCGAGGCGCTCGCGAAGGGGGCCGACGACATTCTTGTGATCTTCGGCGATACGCCGCTGGTCACGGCCGACAATCTGTCGCGCCTGCGCGAGCCGATTGCGCGCGGTGCCGCGTTGGCGGTGACCGGATTTCGTCCCGCCGATCCGACCGGTTATGGCCGCCTGCTCGTGAAGGACGGCAAGCTGATCGCCATTCGCGAGCACAACGACGCGAGCGATGACGAGCGCAAGATCGAGTTGTGCAACGGCGGGCTGATGGCCTTGTCCGGGAAGCATGCGATGGCGTTGCTGGAAGGCATCAAGGACGACAACCGCAAGAAAGAGTTTTATCTCACCGACGCGGTGGCGCTCGCCAACGCGACAGGGCTGACGGCCGCAGTCGTCGAGGTCGAGGAGGATGACGTGCGAGGCATCAACACCAAGGCGCAACTCGCCGAAGCCGAAGCGATCCTGCAACAGCGTCTGCGCAAGGCGGCGCTGGATGCGGGCGTGACCATGGTCGCGCCGGAGACGGTGTTCCTGTCGGCTGACACAAAGTTCGGACGCGACGTGACGGTCGAGCCTTATGTCGTGTTCGGCGCCGGCGTGACGATCGACGACAATGCCGTCATCCATGCCTTCTCGCATCTCGCCGGTGCGCATGTCGGCGAGGGTGCATCCATCGGTCCTTATGCGCGGCTGCGGCCTGGCACGAAAATCGGCAAGGGCGCGCGTGTCGGCAACTTCGTCGAGCTGAAGGAAGCCGTGATGGAAGACGGCGCCAAGGCCAATCACCTCTCCTATATCGGCGACGGCCGCGTCGGGGAGAATGCCAATATCGGTGCCGGCACCATCTTCTGCAATTATGACGGCGCGCAGAAGCACCGCACCGATATTGGCAAGGGGGCCTTTGTCGGCTCGAATTCGGCGCTGGTCGCCCCTGTGTCCGTTGGCGAAGGCGCCTATATCGGTTCGGGCTCGGTCATCACCGACAATGTGCCGGCCAATGCCTTGGCCCTTGGCCGGGTTCGGCAGACCATTAAGGAAGGTTGGGCGGACCGCTTGCGCAAGCTGAAAGCGGCGGGCAAGAAGAAGGCGCCGTCGGAGCAGCCTTAACCAGTGTGACGGCACTTGCAGGCGGCCTGTCATACGCCGAAATGCATTTTGATTTCCGTGGCCGGAAGCGAGCCGCTTTATAGGCAATCCGGGGTACGGGTGAGGGTTGGGCACGTCATCAATGTGTGGGATTGTCGGAATTCTCGGCCGCGAGGCCGTCGCCGGCCAACTGGTCGATGCGCTGAAGCGGCTTGAATATCGCGGCTACGATTCCGCGGGCGTTGCGACTGTGGAAAACGGGCATCTCGAGCGCCGCCGCGCCGAAGGCAAGCTGAAGAATCTGGAAGCACGCCTCCACAAGGAGCCGCTCACCGGAATGGCCGGAATCGGCCACACCCGCTGGGCAACGCACGGCAAGCCGACCGAGACCAACGCGCATCCGCACGCGACCGATCGCCTCGCTGTTGTCCATAACGGTATCATCGAGAATTTTCGCGAGTTGCGCGAAGATCTGGAAAAGCAGGGCGCGAAGTTCGGCTCGGAGACCGACACCGAAGTCGTCGCGCATCTCGTCACTGAGGAAATGAAGAAGGGCAGCTCGCCGGTCGACGCGGTCAAGGCAGCCTTGCCGCGCCTGCGTGGCGCCTTCGCGCTAGCTTTCGTGTTCGCGGGTGAAGACGACCTGATGATCGGCGCGCGCAAGGGTTCGCCGCTCGCTGTCGGACATGGCAGCGGCGAAATGTATCTCGGCTCCGACGCGATCGCTCTGGCGCCGTTCACCGACACGATCAGTTATCTCGATGACGGCGACTGGGTGGTCGTGCGCCGCGGCGGTGTCGAAATATTCGATTCCGCCAATCGTCCGGTGAAGCGGCAGGTCATCAAGACCACGGCCTCCGCGTTTCTGATCGACAAGGGCAATCATCGCCACTTCATGGCGAAGGAAATCCACGAGCAGCCTGAAGTCGTCGCGCATACGCTGTCGCATTATCTCGACATGGCCGACGAATGCGTGGTGTTGCCCGGTAAGCTGCCGTTCGATTTCAAGTCGCTCGAACGCATCTCGATCTCGGCTTGCGGCACGGCTTACTATGCAGGCCTTGTCGCCAAATACTGGTTCGAGCGTTACGCGCGCATTCCGGTCGAAATCGATATCGCGTCCGAATTCCGTTACCGAGAAGCGCCGCTGCGCAAGGGCGACCTCTCGATCTTCGTGTCGCAATCGGGGGAGACCGCGGACACGCTGGCCTCGCTGCGCTATGCGAAGGAGCAGGGCCAGCACGTGCTGTCGGTCGTCAACGTGCAGTCGTCCTCGATCGCGCGCGACAGCGACATCATCATGCCGACGCTGGCCGGTCCCGAAATCGGCGTGGCGTCCACCAAGGCCTTCACCTGCCAGTTGTCCGTGCTCGCGTGCATTGCCATCGCGGCGGGCCGCGCGCGCGGCGCGCTGTCGGCGGACGATGAGCGCAAGTTGGTGCGCGCGCTGATCGAAATCCCGCGCCACATGAACGAGGCGCTGCTGCTGGAACCGCAGATCGAGACGCTCACGCGCGAACTCGGCAAGAGCAGCGACGTGCTGTATCTCGGCCGCGGCACCAGCTACCCGCTGGCGCTCGAAGGCGCGCTCAAGCTGAAGGAAATCTCCTACATCCACGCCGAAGGCTATGCCGCCGGCGAACTCAAGCACGGGCCGATCGCGCTGATCGACGAGACCATGCCGGTGATCGTGATCGCGCCCCATGACCGCGTGTTCGAGAAGACGGTGTCCAACATGCAGGAGGTGGCGGCGCGGGGCGGGCGGATCATCCTGCTGACCGACGCCCAGGGGGCACGGGAGGCCACCATGCCGTCCCTGACGACCATCGTCCTGCCCGACATGCCGTCCTCGATTACCCCTCTGGTCTATGCCATCCCGGTGCAATTGCTGGCCTATTATACCGCCGTGGCGCTCGGAACCGACATTGACCAGCCGCGCAATCTGGCCAAATCCGTCACCGTCGAGTAGCTGGCCGGGCGTAACTGGCCGGAACCTGCCGACTTGTCGCGGGCCCGCCACAAGCCTTGTGCGATAGGCTATAGTGACCTTCGTGGCCTGAGCCGCGTATGACGAGACCATGAGCGACCTGCAAACTCCCAATTCCCCGCCCGACATCATCGAGACCGACCAGCATCCGCCGAGCATGGGCGGGCGGATCCGCAACTATTTCCTGACCGGCCTTGTCGTCGCCGGCCCGGTGGCGGTGACAGCCTGGCTGATCTGGGCCTTCGTGACCTGGGTGGACGACTGGGTGCGGCCGATCATCCCGGAAATCTACCGGCCGGAAACCTATCTGCCCTGGAAGATTCCCGGCTCGGGCCTGGTGATCGCCTTCTTTGCGCTGACGCTGCTCGGCTTCCTCACCGCCAATCTTGTCGGGCGCACGCTGCTGCAGATCGGCGACAATCTGATCGACCGCATGCCGATCGTGCGTCCGATCTACAAGACGGCGAAGCAGATTTTCACCATGCTGTTCTCGAAATCGGGAACCAGCTTCCGCAAGGTTGGCCTGGTCGAGTTTCCGTCGCCGGGCATGTGGTCGCTGGTGTTCATTTCGCAGGCACCGAGTGCCGACGTCGCCGATCGACTGCCAGGCGGTGAAGACTATGTTTCGGTGTTTCTGCCATGCACACCGAATCCGACAACGGGCTTTTTCTTCTATCTGCCCCGCAAGGACATCATCGATCTGGACATCCCGGTGGAATCCGCCGCGACGCTGATCATGTCCGCGGGCATGATCCAGCCTGGCAACGGCGGTAACGGAGACCAGCAGAAGCTTGCGGCAATGGCGGCGGCGGCACGCGCCGCGCAAGCCGTGCGCAATCAGCAGGTGAAGGAGCCGGCAAAATAGCGTATGTGATTCCCATCCTTATTAAGGGGGTGGCACCAATGAATTTTCAGGACGCGATCAAGAGCGGTTTCAAGAATTATGCGAATTTTTCCGGCCGGGCCGTGCGGTCGGAATTCTGGTACTGGATTTTGTTCTGCTTCATCGTCGGAATCGTGACGGCCATTCTCGATGGCGCCATCTTCCCCGACAATGACATCTCACCGCTCAACACCATCTTCGGTCTTGCGGTTCTCATTCCGAATTTCGCGGTCGGTGCGCGGCGTCTTCACGATATCGACCGGACCGGCTGGTGGCAGCTTATCGCTTTCACGGTCATCGGTATTTTCATTCTGATCTACTGGTGGGTGCAGCCCGGCCAGCAGGGCACCAACCGCTTCGGCGGTCCGGCGCCGACCACAGCCTGAAGCGGCCGCTTAGCCAGCGCGGATCAGGCGCACCGCTTCATCGCGCTCGAACAGATAGAGCAGGTGAAGCAGCGCCTTGCCGCGCTCGCCGGCCAGCACGGGATCGCGGCTGAGGATCAGGTTGGCGTCGTCGCGTGCTGCGGACAGCAGCGCGCCATGCGTCTCGATGCGCGCGATGCGAAAGCCGGGCAGCCCGCTCTGGCGGGTGCCCAGCACGTCGCCTTCGCCGCGCAGCTTCAGGTCTTCCTCTGCGATACGGAAACCATCCTCGCTCTCGCGCATGATGGCGAGCCGCGCCTTCGAGGTTTCGCCGAGCGGGGTCTTGTAGAGCAGTAGGCAGGTCGAGTGTCCGCTGCCGCGCCCGACGCGGCCGCGCAATTGGTGCAGCTGGGCAAGGCCGAAGCGCTCGGCGTGCTCGATCACCATGACGGTCGCTTCCGGCACATCAACGCCAACCTCGATCACCGTTGTCGCGACCAACAGCCGCGTCTCGCCCGCCGCAAAGCGCGCCATCGCGGCATCCTTCTCGGCGCCGCGCATTCGACCATGCACGAGATCGGCAAGATTGCCGAAGCGCTGCTTCAAGTCCGCGAAACGGTCTTCGGCGGCGGCGAGATCGCTTTTCTCCGACTCCTCGATTAGCGGGCAGACCCAGTAAACGCGCTTGCCTTCGTCGAGCGCGCGGCCGACGGCATCGACGACTTCCGGCAATCGATCGAGCGGGATGGTGCGGGTATCGATCGGCTGGCGGCCGGCCGGCTTCTCGCGCAGTTCGGAGACATCCATGTCGCCGAAATAGGTCAGCACCAGTGTGCGCGGGATCGGCGTTGCGGTCATTACCAGCATGTCCACAGCCTCGCCCTTGCGCGCGAGGGCGAGGCGCTGGTGCACCCCGAAGCGGTGCTGCTCGTCGACGATGGCCAGCGCCAGATCGCGAAAGGCGACGTCATCCTGGAACAGCGCATGCGTCCCGAGCACAAGATCGATGTCGCCGCCTTGCAGTTTCTGCAGAAGTTCGTCGCGCTCGCGGCCTTTCTCGCGTCCGGTCAGGATGGCGATCCGCAGACCGGCGGCTTCGGCAAACGGCGCGATGGTCTTGAAATGCTGACGCACCAGGATTTCGGTCGGCGCCATCAATGCCGCCTGCCGTCCGGCCTCCACGATGGCGGCCGCTGCAAGCAGCGCGACCACGGTCTTGCCGGAGCCGACATCGCCCTGCAGCATGCGCAGCATGCGTTCGGGCTTGCCGAGGTCCTCGACAATCATGTCGATGGCCCGGCGCTGTGACAGCGTGAGCGAGTAAGGCAGCGCCGCGATGATCTTCTTGCGGATATGGCCGTCGCCGGCGCTGGGACGGCCGGGACGTTTCTTCAGGTCAGCGCGCACGAGAGCCAGCGCAAGCTGGCCGGCGAGCAACTCATCATAAGCGAGGCGCTTCCAGGCAAGGCTGTCCGGCAACAGATCGTTCAATTCCGCAGGACGGTGCAGCGCATGAAAGGCGTCCTTGAGCGAGGGAAAGCGATTGCGCGTAAGCCACGCCTCATCCTGCCATTCGGGCAGTGCGGGGATTTTCGCGAGCGCCCCATCCATCGCCTTGCGGATCTGGTTGGCGCCAAGACCTTCGGTGAGCGGATAGACCGGCTCGATCATCGGCAAGGACGCTAGTCCCTTCTCATCCACGACGCGATCGGGATGCACCATCTGCAGCATGCCGTCGTAGAAAGCCGTGGTGCCGGAGATGTAACGAGTCTCGCCGACCGGCAAAAGCTTCTCGAGGTAGTCCCTGCGGGCGTGGAAGTAGGTCAGGACGATGTCGCCGGTCTCGTCGCTGGCATAGACCAGATGCGGCGCGCGTGAGCGGCCGGGCGGCGCCGGGCGATGCCGGTCGATGGTGACGGCGACGGTGACCACCTTGCCGGGCTCGACGTCGCGCAGCTTCGGCCGGTCGCGGCGGTCGATGGCGCCGGTCGGCATGTGAAACAGCAGATCGACCACGCGCGGCTCGTCCTCCCGCCCAAGCAGGCGGCGGTAGAGCTTCTCCATCTTCGGCCCGACGCCGGGCAGGGCGCTGATCGCGGCGAAGAGGGGATCGAGCAGGGAGGGGCGCATGCAACGGACTTTGCGAATGGGCTTTATGCAGTCAAGGCGGCTGACAGGCCGGAATGTGCAGCCTATATAACCCGCGCCCGGCCCGTCCGGGCGTTTGGCGTTGCTGAGGAAGGAATCGGATGACCGGGACCACGCGATCGAGTGAAGGGCTGGACGAGCGGCGCCGGCGGCTGCTGTTCCGGTCCTGGCACCGGGGCATTCGCGAGGCGGATTTGCTGATGGGGCGTTTTGCCGACGCTTGCATCGGCGAATTGTCGGACGCCGAACTCGATCAGTACGAGGGCCTGCTCGAAGTGCCCGATCACGATCTGTATGTCTGGGTGACCGGCGAGGCGGAGATTCCCGCCGCTTACAATACGCTGGTGATGCAAAAGCTGCGCGCCTTCCATAATGCGAAGGGCGGGGCCGCCTGATGGCAAAGTCTCCTGCCGAAATGCTGCGTGTCGGCAAGCCGCTCACCCTTTCCAGCGTCGCCGACGGCGCGGAGGGTCTGGTGCTGGCCGATCTCGCCCGCGCGATCGCGGCGAAGCCGAATGCGCCGGGAATCAGCCTTGTGGTGATCTGCCGCGACGGGCCGCGCATGGCGGCGCTGGCGCGTGGCCTCGCCTTCTTCGCGCCTGACATTCCGGTGCTGGAATTCCCCGCCTGGGATTGCCTGCCCTACGACCGCGTCTCCCCGCATGCCGGCGTGATGGCGCAGCGCATGATGACGCTGGCGCGCCTTGCGACAACGCGCGGGCATGAGAAGGCGTCGATCCTGCTCACGACCGTCAATGCCGCGCTCCAGCGTGTGCCGCCGCGCGACTGTGTCTCCGGACAATCGCTGTCGGCTGCGCCCGGCAATGTGCTGGGCATGGATCATGTCGTAGGCTGGCTGGAGCTGAACGGCTATCTGCGCGCCTCGACCGTGCGCGAGCCCGGCGAATATGCCGTGCGCGGCGGCATTCTCGATCTGTTTCCGCCGGGCATGGATGATCCGGTGCGCTTCGATTTCTTCGGCGACACGCTGGAGACGATCCGCGCCTTCGACCCGGAGACGCAGCGCACGCAATACGACATGCGTGCGCTCAATCTGGTGCCGGTCGCCGAATTTCAGCTCACGACCGAGACCATCCGCAAGTTCCGCACCGGATATGTCGCAGCCTTCGGCGCGAGTACGCCGGGCGACATGCTCTATGAAGCGGTGAGCGAAGGCCGCCGCTATCCCGGCATGGAGCATTGGCTGCCGCTGTTCCATGACCGCATGGACACGCTGTTCGATTACGTGCCGGGTGCGCCGGTGGCGATCGAGCCGCTGGCGGAAGAGGCCGCGCACGAGCGCTTCACGCAGATCACTGACTATTACGATGCGCGCAAGGATGTCCCGGCGTCGGCCGGCGGCGCGCCCTACAAGCCGCTGCCGCCCGAGAGGTTGTATTTTTCAGAGCAGGAATGGAAAGACCGGCTGAGCGATGTGGCGCACGTGCACGTGACGCCGTTTGCGGTTCCTGAGACCGACGCCGTCGATTGCGGCACCAGGCAGGGCCACAATTTTGCGGCGGACCGCGCCGAACCGAACGCCAATGTGTTCGACGCTGTGACGAAGCACGTGCAGGCGCTGCAGGCAGGCGGGAAGCGCGTGGTCGTGGCCATGTGGAGCGAAGGCGCGCGTGACCGCATGAGCCACGTGCTGCGCGACCACGGCCTGCCGAACCTCGTTAATGTCAGGTCCTGGTCGGAGACCTTGGGTCAGCCGAAGCCGCAGATTGCACTCGCCGTGCTCGGACTTGAAACCGGATTCGAGACCGAGAACGCCGCTGTCATCAGCGAACAGGACATCCTCGGCGACCGCCTCGTGCGGCCGCGCCGCGCCTCGCGCAAGGCGGAGAATTTCATTGCCGAGGCGACAAGCCTCGCCGCCGGCGATCTCGTGGTGCATGTCGATCACGGCATCGGCCGCTTCGTCGGCCTGCAGACGATCCAGGCGGCCGGCGCGCCGCATGACTGCCTCGAACTGCACTATGCCGGCGGCGACAAGCTGTTCCTGCCGGTGGAGAACATAGAACTGCTGTCGCGCTATGGCGCGGAGGAGACGCAGGTCGATCTCGACCGGCTCGGCGGCGGCGCCTGGCAGGCGCGCAAGGCGCGGATGAAGAGCCGCATCCGCGAGATGGCGAACGAACTGCTCAAGATCGCCGCCGCGCGCATGCTGCATGCGGCGCCGAAGCTCGCGGTCGAGACCGGCTCCTATGACGAATTCTGCGCCGGATTCCCTTACGAGGAGACCGAGGACCAGTTGTCGGCGATCAACGCCACGCTGGAGGATCTGACCAAGGGCACGCCGATGGACCGCCTGATCTGCGGCGATGTTGGCTTCGGCAAGACCGAGGTGGCTTTGCGCGCGGCCTTTGTGTCCGTGATGAGCGGCAAGCAGGTGGCGGTCGTGGTGCCGACGACGCTGCTCGCGCGCCAGCATTTCAAGACCTTCACCGAACGCTTCCGCGGCTTTCCGGTGAAGATCGGGCAGGCTTCACGGCTGGTGAGTGCGGCGGAACTGAAAGACACTCGCACCGGCATGGCGGCCGGCGAGATCGACATCGTCATCGGCACGCACGCTCTGCTCGGCAAGAACATCAAGTTCAAGGATCTCGGCCTTGTGGTCGTGGACGAGGAGCAGCATTTCGGCGTCGCGCACAAGGAGCGGCTGAAACAGCTGCGCGCCGAAGTCCACATGCTGACCCTGACGGCGACGCCGATCCCGCGCACATTGCAGCTGGCGCTGACGGGCGTGCGCGACCTGTCGATCATCGCCTCGCCCCCGGTCGACCGCCTTGCGGTGCGTACCTTCGTGTCGCCGTTCGATCCGGTCACCATCCGCGAGGCGCTGCTGCGCGAACGCTATCGCGGCGGGCAATCCTTCTATGTCTGTCCGCGCATCGAGGACCTGGCTGGAGCCAAGGATTTCCTCGACAAGACCGTGCCGGAGATCAAGGTCGCAGTGGCGCATGGGCAGATGCCGCCGACGACGCTCGAAGACATCATGTCGGCGTTCTATGACAGCAAGTTCGACGTCCTGCTCTCGACCACGATTGTGGAGTCGGGTCTCGACATTCCCTCCGCCAACACGCTGATCGTGCATCGCGCCGACCGCTTCGGCCTGGCGCAGCTTTATCAGTTGCGCGGGCGGGTGGGGCGTTCGAAGATCCGCGCCTATGCGCTGCTGACACTTCCGGCCGAGCGCAAGATCACGCCGCAGGCGGAGCAGCGGCTGAAGGTGCTGCAATCGCTCGATACGCTGGGCGCGGGCTTCCAGCTTGCCTCGCACGACCTCGACATCCGCGGTGCGGGCAATCTTCTGGGCGACGAGCAGTCCGGCCACATCAAGGAAGTCGGCTTCGTACTCTATCAGCAGATGCTGGAAGAGGCCGTGGCCTCGCTCAAGGCGGGTATCACCGAGCCGGTTGCCGATAAATGGTCGCCGCAGATCACCATCGGCACGCCGGTGCTCATCCCGGACGAGTATGTCGCCGACCTTTCGGTGCGGCTCGGCCTTTATCGCCGTCTTGCCGATCTGGACACCGACCGCGAGATCGATGCCTTCGGCGCCGAACTGGTCGACCGCTTCGGCCCGATGCCGATCGAGGTCAAGCATCTGCTGCAGATCGTGTCCATCAAGGCGCTGTGCCGTCGCGCCAACGTCGAGAAGATCGATTCCGGTCCGAAGGGTGCGGTGCTGGCGTTCCGCGATAATGCCTTCGCCAATCCGGAAGGGCTGGTGCGGTTCGTTCATGACCAGAAGCCGATCGCGAAAATCCGCCCCGACATGAAGGTCGTGTTCCTCGACGACTGGGAAGAGCCGGAAGAGCGTCTGACCGGAACGGCGGCGATCCTGCGCAAGCTGGTCGGTATCGCCGAGCAGGCGAAAGCCGCGTAACTATTCCGCAGCCGTCATGCGCTTGTCGCGCTCCTCGGCAGCACGCCGGATGGCGTCAGCAAGATATTCCGGCGGCTGCGCGCCCGATGTCGCGAGCATGTTGCCGAAGATAAAGGTCGGCACGCCTTCGACGCCGGCGTTCTTGGCCGCTTCGGCCTGCTGCGTGATCAGGGCGACGTCCTTGTCGCTGCCCAGCCATTGCGCGATCTCATTGCGGTCAAGGCCGATATCGGCGGCCGCCTGCGCCAACACGGCCTTGTCGCTCAGATCGGCGCCTTCGGTGAAATAGAGGTCCATCAGACGCTGCTTCATCTCCGCGCTCTTGCCGATGGCCTCCGCCCACAGGATCAGACGATGCGCGTCGAGCGTGTTGGGCTGACGGCTGATCTTGTCGATGGCGTAAACGAGGCCCTCGTCGGCCGCAGCCGCCGCCACGCGCTGGGCGATGCCCTTGTAGCGATCCACACCGCCGAACTTGCGGGTCAGATAGTCCTCCCGCGAAATGCCTTCGCGCGGAATCCAGTCATTCAGGAAGAAGGGGCGAAAACGCAGTTCGACCGGGATGTCCGGGACCAGCGCGAGCGCCTTCTCGATGCGCCGTTTGCCGATAAAGCACCAGGGGCAGACCACGTCCGAGACGATATCGATGATCAAGGGCTCTTTTTCCGGCATGGGGCGCTCCTTCTTTCGCCCCAAGCTATGCCCTGACCTACTCGGCCGCAACTGCGGGCGGGCTGACGCGGGCGAGGAAACTGGCCACGTCGTCGCCGGGCTTGCGGGCGGCCAAGGTGACAGCGGGCGCGTCCTGGGCGGCGGAATGTCCCGGCGCCAGCATGGTGTGCTTGAGCACCGAGGCGATGCGCCTTGCCACGATATGCGCGTCCTTGAGGTCGGTCGCCGTGAATACGACCAGCACCGAACCGTCGTCATCCTGGCAGGCGAAATCGGCGCCACGGATCAGCTTGCTGACCAGACGCGCGGCGTCCGCCTTCATGCGCCCGCCGCCATCGAACACGAAACGCGCAATCGAGAGACCGGCACCCCGTTTCTCGGCCTCGCGCAACGCGCTGTCGAGCGCATGCAGGAACGTCTCCGCGAAATGCAGGCCGGTGGCGGGATCGATCACGCCGTTGCGGTCGAAAGAGTCCATCAGACGGCGGAGCCGCGCCTCGAAGGCATGCAGGCGCGACAGCGGCAGCAGCCGCGATACAAGCCGCTGCGGGTCGGTGGCATGCACCATGTGAATGGTGCCGAGATTCGTTTGCGGTCCCGGCTGACCGAGTATGCCGACGGGCAGGTCGCGGAAGCGGCTGTCTTCGGAAAGAACAGAGAGCAGCGCGCCGACATTCCAGGGATTGAACCCGTCGGCGATCAACAGGCCGTCCGCGTCGCGCGCCTTCAGATAGCGCGCCGCGATCTCGATGCTGAAGGCGCCGATCAGTCCGGCGCGCTCGCCAACATCAGTCGCAATAGTCGGATAGTCGCGTCCGCGCCCGGCGACAATGACACAGGCATCATCGAGCGGATCGGTTTGCGGCGTCGCAGGCAGCGCCTGACCTTTCGCTTTCGCAAGCTCGGCGCGGCGCAGCACGGCGGCGTGCAGGTCACGCACGCGAAGGGCGGAGGCGATCCACGCCGAAATCTGTTCGGCAGAGGCATCCCGCGGCAGCGGTAGCGCTTCACGATAGGGAATGTCCTGATCGGCCGCAGCGCAGGCGACGACCGGTACAATGGGCATGCGGCCCGTAATCGTCTCTGAAAGAAGAAGAGCCACGCGTTCGTCGCCCGCCGCCTCCGAATCGGCCAGGAGAATGGCAGCGGGCTGTGCCGCCGTGATGGCGTCGGCGATTTCGGCGGGGCGCGCCGCGACCACCGGGAATGCGCCGTCGGCCGCAAGCACGTCCTGAAGACCCGCGGGGGCATTCTCGGCGACAACGACAAGCGGGCCTTGCAGGGGCATGGAGCGAACGGGGGTTCTGGAAACCTCCGCCATCCTCGCCCGGTGCAATTAATGGCCCGTCAATTCGATCGCATAAATCAGGAAGCTAACCTGAGGCGGAACGGTCCGCCCGTTCCCGGAATGCCCGCACGATCAGCGGATTGGCGCCGTAGGTGACAAGCGCCTCACGCATCCCGACGCGATCCTCGGCACTGCCGGCGAGGCGGTGGCCGGCAAAGGTATCGGGCAGGGCTGCCAGCGTATTCATCGCCCCGGCGCGCGCTACGAGGTCCTGCAATTCCCGCATGACGAAGCGATAGCCGCCGACACTGACAATGCCGGTGGGCGGGCCGCTGATGATGGTGGTCCAGGCGGCGCCATCGAAGCGGCAGGGATAGCCGGTATCGACATAGCCATCAGGCGCCATGTCGAGGCAAGGCGCGCTGCTC
>JAESGM010000441.1_pt1 | contig 33989 bp, 31 predicted proteins | sample 9269721 | NCBI WGS metagenome assembly JAESGM01 (sample SAMN15720920, study PRJNA650825) | algae metagenome | isolation source: Komarekiella atlantica HA4396-MV6 and co-occurring heterotrophs from... | place: USA: Theobald House, Kauai, HI | collected 2009-07-29
CAGGGCTCCGGCAATGATGGCCTCAGATATCCGCATAGCACTGTGTCTCGGCTGCGCCTCCCGGATGGGTGACGGCGCCGCCCTTGGCGGATCCGACCGTCTGCGCGTATTTCCAGAGTGCGCCCGACCGATAGTCCGTCTGGCGCGGCGTCCAGGCCTTACGACGCTCCTGAAGTTCGGCATCAGAAAGGCGGACTGCGAGCTTTCCTGTGATGGCGTCGAGCTCGATGATGTCACCGTCGCGGATCAGGCCGATCGGCCCGCCGACAGCAGCCTCGGGACCGACATGGCCGACGCAGAAGCCGCGCGTCGCGCCCGAGAAGCGCCCGTCGGTGATCAGCGCGACCTTGTCGCCCATGCCCTGGCCATAGAGCGCCGCGGTGGTCGACAGCATCTCGCGCATGCCCGGGCCGCCCTTGGGGCCTTCGTAGCGAATGACCAGCACGTCGCCGACCTTGTAGTCGCGGTTGGAGACGGCCTTGAACGCGTCCTCCTCGCAGTCGAAGCAGCGTGCCGGACCGGTGAAGACGAGGCTCTCGGCCGGCATGCCGGCGATCTTCACGATCGCGCCTTCGGGAGCGAGATTGCCCTCGAGGCCGACGACGCCGCCGGTCTGCGTGATCGGCTTGTTCGCCGGGTACACGACGTCCTGCTGATCGTTCCACTTAACCGAAGCAAGGTTCTCGGCGATGGTGCGGCCGGTCACGGTCATGCAGTCGCCATGCAGATAGCCATGGTCGAGCAGCGTCTTCATCAGCAGCGGGATGCCGCCGACCTCGAACATGTCCTTGGCGACGTATTTGCCGCCCGGCTTCAGGTCGGCGACGTAAGGCGTCTTCTTGAAGATCTCGGCGACCGCGAAGAGGTCGAAGTCGATGCCGCATTCATGCGCGATCGCCGGCAGGTGCAGCGCCGCATTGGTCGAGCCGCCCGAGGCCGCGACGACCATCGCCGCATTCTCCAGCGCCTTGCGGGTGACGATGTCGCGCGGACGGATGTTCCGGGCGATCAGCTCCATCACCATCTCGCCGGCGGTGTAGCAGAAGGTGTCGCGCACATCGTAGGGCGCCGGCGCGCCGCAGCTATAGGGCAGCGCCAGGCCGATCGCCTCGGCGACGGTCGCCATGGTGTTGGCGGTGAACTGGGCGCCGCACGAGCCGGAGGACGGGCAGGCGACCTCTTCCAGTTCCTTCAGGTCCTCGTCCGACATCGCGCCGACCGAGTGCTTGCCGACCGCCTCGAACACGTCCTGGACGGTGACCGGGCGGCCTTTGAAATTGCCGGGCAGGATCGAGCCGCCATAGATGAAGATCGACGGCACGTTGAGGCGAACCATCGCCATCATCATGCCGGGCAGCGACTTGTCGCAGCCGGCAAGGCCGACCAGCGCGTCATAGCAATGGCCGCGCATGGTGAGCTCGACCGAGTCGGCGATGACCTCGCGCGAGGCCAGCGACGACTTCATGCCCTGGTGGCCCATGGCGATGCCGTCGGTGACGGTGATCGTGCAGAACTCGCGCGGCGTGCCGCTGGCCGAGGCGACGCCCTTCTTGACCGCCTGGGCCTGGCGCATCAGGGCGATGTTGCAGGGGGCGGCTTCGTTCCAGCAGGAGGCGACGCCGACGAAGGGCTGCGCGATCTGTTTCGCAGTCATCCCCATCGCGTAATAATAGGAGCGATGCGGCGCACGGGCCGGCCCGACGCTGACATGCCGGCTGGGCAGCTTTGACTTATCGAAAACGCGCGCGTCCATTCAACTCTGTCCCGCCACCCCACCTGGCGGGCGCAAGCTGTGCCACGCCGCCGCCCGCCGGTGCAATCCATTCGCCCCGAGCAAGCCGCGAAGCATTTTTCTGCTCCGCACCCTGCCAGAAGGGGCTTAATTCTTCCGTATCTCAGATAGTTACTGAAGTTTGCAGCTGGGGCCGCTTTGTGGCGGCTTCGCGGCAATTGCGGCAGCCTGCCCACGCAGCACTGCAATAGCTGCCGATGTTGTACAAATGTCACGAATTTTAGCAGTCGGAATGAAACGCCCGGCAAGGCTCCTAACAACCACGACGCGTATCCGCTGGGCGCTGTCGGTTCACGATCCCGACATCACCCGCAGATGCCGGGCGGATTACCCTAGATCGGCTCGACAAACGCATCATTGCCCGCCATTGCGGCAGCTTGCCCTGGGCAAAGATGCCTCTCGGACAAAGCATTGAAGTCTTACGACTTTTGAAGCACCCGGCTGATCGCAGCTCGCGCGCGCTCGAACGCGGGCGGCTCAATCAGTTTAGAATTCATATAATAACGGTCTAGTTTAGAATTGATATAACACATTGAAATAAAAGGGATATTTCTTGACCTACCCTGTTTCGGCCTCTACCGCTCCGTCCTACATGGCCGACTTCAACAGCCCCGCCCGAAGGAGCGAAACATGACCATCAAGACCGCGCTTGCCGCGACAGCCCTGGCCTCCTGCCTGCTGGCCGCCCCTGCCCTTGCGCAGAGCGTCAACCTCTACACGACGCGCGAGCCGGCTTTGCTCAACCCGGTCATCGAGGCCTTCACCAAGGACACCGGCATCAAGGTCAACGCCGTCTTCCTGAAGGACGGCCTGCAGCAGCGCATCCAGGCCGAGGGCGCCAACAGCCCCGCAGACGTGATGCTGGTCGTCGATGTCGGCGAGATCCAGGCTGCGGCCGATGCCGGCATCACCCAGCCGGTCAAGTCGGCGCTGGTCGACAAGACTGTTCCCGCCGCCCTGCGCGGCGCCGGCGACAACTGGGTCACGCTGACCCAGCGCGCCCGCATCGTCGTCGTCTCCAAGGACCGGGTGAAGCAGGACGCGATCACCTATGAGGACCTCGCCGACCCGAAGTGGAAGGGCAAGTTCTGCATCCGCGCCGGCCAGCACCCTTATAACAACGCCTTCTTCGCCGCTTATCTCGCTCGTAACGGCGCCGAGAAGACCGAAGCCTTCCTGAAGGCGATCAAGGCCAATACCGCCCGCAAGCCCGGCGGCGGCGACCGCGACGTCGCCCGTGACATCCTCTCCGGCCAGTGCGACATCGCCATCATCAACACCTACTATATCGGGCTGATGAGCAAGGCGACGAATGAGCAGAAGGGCTGGTACGAGGCGATCAAGCCGCTGAAGACCACCTTCACCGGCGGCGGCACCCATGTGAACGTCTCCGCCGCGGCAATCGCCAAGAACGCGCCGAACAAGGAAAACGCCGTCAAGCTGATCGAGTACATGCTCGGCGAGAAGGCGCAGCACCTCTATGCCGACGGCAATTTCGAGTACCCGGTCAATGCCGACGTCAAGCAGGCCGAGGCAGTCAAGCTGCTCGGCGCGCTGACGCCCGACACGACCCCGCTCGGCGACGTCGCCAAGAACCGCAAGACCGCCTCCGAGCTCGTCGACAAGGTCGGCTTCGACAATTGAGCCTGAACGCCTCAACGACACATGTAGAACGGCCGCCAGTTCGCTGGCGGCCGTCGACGCGTCTGGTCTACGTCACCGCAGCCGCCGCCGCACTGGTCGCGCTGCCCGTGCTTGCGCTGGCCTTCACCGCGCTGTCGCGCGAAGCGCTGGCGATCTGGCCGCATCTGGCCGCCAATGTCCTGCCGGTCGCGCTCTGGAACACCGCCCTGCTGCTCGCCGGCGTCGCGTTGTTCTGCGGAGTGGTCGGCACCGGTGCGGCCTGGCTGGTGACGCAGTACGAATTTCAGGGGCGCCGCAGCCTGGAATGGCTGCTCGTGCTGCCGCTGGCGCTGCCGACTTACATCACCGCTTACGTCTACGTCGAAATCCTTGGCTTCCAGGGGCCGTTCCAGAGCGCACTCAGGGCGCTCACAGGCTGGCGCTCGCTGCGCGACTACTGGTTCCCCGATCCGCGCAATCTGACCGGCGCGGTCCTGATCCTCGGGATCGTGCTCTATCCTTACGTCTATCTCAGTGTGCGCGCGCTGTTCTCGATGCAGAGCGCCGCGCTGATCGAATCCGCCCGCACCCTCGGCACGCGGCGCTGGCCGCTGTTCTGGCGTATCGGCCTGCCGATGGCCCGCCCCGCCCTCGCCGCCGGCCTCACGCTCGCCTTGCTCGAGACGCTGAACGACATCGGCGCCAGCGAGTATCTCGGCGTCCGCTCGCTGACCATCTCGGTCTATACGACCTGGATCAATCGCGGCTCGCTGGCCGGCGCCACCCAGATCGCCTGCGTCATGCTTCTCGTCGTCGTCGGGCTGATGGCTGCGGAAGCGCGCACGCGCGGAGCACGGCGCTTCGCCCTGCCGGTGAAGCGGCCCCGGCCGGTTGGTCGCATCCAGCTTTCGGGCGCCCGCGCCTGGGCAGCCACGGTGGCCTGCTTCCTACCGGCGCTGTTCGGCGCGGTGCTGCCGCTTTTCTACCTGCTCGGCGAATTGTGGCGGCGCGACCTCTTCGCCCAGGCCGATGCGACGCTGTGGCGGGCGCTCGCCAACACCGTCGCGATCTCGGCGCTTTCGGCCATGCTGATCGTCGCCATCGGCCTCGGCATCGCCGCGGCGCTGCGCCTCGGGCGCGAGCGCGCGCTGCCGCTGCTCGCCCGCATCGCCTCGCTCGGCTATGCGCTGCCCGGCACGGTGCTGGCGCTCGGGCTGCTGGTGCCGCTCGCCGCCTTCGACAATGTCGTCGCCGATGCCAGCCGCGCGCTCTTCGGCGCAAGCCCCGGCCTGTTGCTGCTGGGTTCGGGCGCCGCGCTGGTCATCGCCTATCTCGTGCGCTTCCTGACCATCGCCGTGAACGGGGTCGAGAGCGGCTATGCCCGCATCTCGCCGCGCATCGACGACGCCGCCCGCTCGCTCGGCGCCAACAGGCACGAACTCCTCCACCGCCTGCACTGGCCGCTGATGCGCCCGGCCATCGCCGCCGCCGCCCTGCTCGTCTTCGTCGACTGCATGAAGGAACTGCCGGCGACGCTGCTGCTGCGCCCGCTCAACTTCGACACGCTGGCGACGCTGGTCTACGGCCACGCCGCCCGCGGCGTCTTCGAGGATGGCGCCTTGGCGGCGCTGCTGATCGTCGTGATCGGCATCTATCCGGCACTGAGACTCGCCCGGGCCGGCGAGCAGCGACCGGTTTTGCGCGAAAATTGAAATGTTTCCCCGGCTTTGAGAGCTCCGGAGCGGCGCCGAACTCGACATTCCTGAGTTGGAGGGCTAAACCCTTGCCGCGCGACGACATTTCAGCCGCCCTGGCCGAATCGCTCGCGATATCGGATTGCCTGACGACGGGGTCCCCGCCGTCACGCAGATGAAGGCCATACACCCGGCCATGTCACGACGCGCACTGATCCTCGGCCTCGCCGCTGCCGCGCTGCTGCTCACGCTTGGGCTGCGGTCGTGGAATCTAGCCCTGTCGCATGTCGAGCGCTCCGTCGTGGCCGGCATCGAGGCGCGCACCGGCCTCAAGGTGACCAGCCTGCGTCGCGCCGAGATCGCGATCCTGCCGTTGCCCCGGATCAGCCTGTCCGATGTGAGCTTCGTCGATCCGCAGGGCGTTCTCTCCGGCAAGGCGGCCCGGCTGCGCGCTCGCGCCCGCCTGCTCCCGCTGCTCAGCGGACAACTCGATTTCGATCGCATCGATCTGGTCGTTCCCGAAATCGATGTCGCCGCCGGCGAAACCGGTGGCAGCTACGCCGGCTGGCTCGATCGCGTCCTCGGCTATCTCGCGCGGCTCGATGGCCAGACCCGGCTCGTCCTGAATTCCGGTAGCGTCATGATGCGCTCCGACAGCACGGTCCTGACGACCTTGCGCGACGTCAACCTGCTGATCGAGGAACGCAAGGCCCTGGCCCCGGTCGCGCTCGCCGGTTCCTTCACTTGGCGCGGCGAGGCCACCAAGATCGACATCCTCTGGCCGGTGGCCGGTGAGCGGGCGCGCACTGCCTTTTCGCTCGGCTCACGCCTGATGAACCTGCGCCTCAACGGCACGCGCGCGGCCGCCCAGGGCACCACCAATGGCCAGATCGAGTTCAGCACGAAATCGCTGTCCGACGCCCTGGCCTGGATCGGCCCGCGCCCGCGGATCGCTTCCCTGGTCCGGCAGGTCGAGTTGACCGCGCAGGCCCAGATCAGCCAGGGCGGTATCGCGCTCGACACGGTCGTCGCCATGGTCGACGGCGACCAGCTCGAAGGCGCCCTCAAGCTCGACGGCGCCATGCCCAACTGGGCGCTGTCCGGCACGCTCGCTGGCGCCGGATTCGATCTCGGGCGCCTGCTGCGGCAGGCTGAGCCGCAGCCTGCCGCCGGCGGCAGCGAGCCGAGCAGCACCCCGCTCGAATTCGACGGCTGGACTACCAACGATGTCGACCTGCGGCTTTCGCTCGATGCCGCCCGGATCGGAGCCACGCGCTTCAACGACCTCGCCGCTCAGCTGTTGATCCGCAAGGGCCGGTTCGAGGCTTCGCTATTGCGCGCTTCGGCCTATGGCGGCTCGGCCCGCGCCCGCATCCTCGCCACGCCGGTCGCGGCCGGTGCGGACGTCAAGCTGCAGCTCGGCCTCGAAAAGATAAGCCTCGCGCTGGCGGCAGACGATTTGCCGGAACTCGCTCGCCTCAGCGGAACCGCGACCGGGCAGCTCGCCTTCGAAGGCGTCGGCGGCAGCCTGGAACAGGTGGTGAGCTCGCTGACCGGACGCGCCGGCCTGACGATCCGGCAAGGCGAATTCCGCGGCATCGCCTTCCCCGATCTGCTGCGACGAGCCGAGAAGCCTCCGGCCTCGGCGCGCGACTGGCGCCAGGGCAAGAGCAGTTTCGAGACCTTGCAGCTCTCGGCTCTCGCCAATCTCGGCATGCTCTATGTCACCGACACGCAGATCGCAGGCTCGGGCTACAATGTCGTGCTCAACGGCACCGCCGACCTCAGCCGGCGCTGGCTCGACCTCAACGGAGCCCTGAGCTCGACCACGACCTCGGCCCGCGTGCCCTTCGAGCTCCGCGGCCCCTTCTTCGGCGCCGCCTTCACGCCCGAGATCGACGCATCCTTGCGGACGCCGGGCCCGGCGATCCCGCTGCTGCGCTGATAGGACGTCGTGCTCGGGCTTGCCACGAGCATCTCAAACGCAGGCAATCCGCTCCCACCGACGTGTCATCTCGGACAAGCCGCGAAGCAGTGCTGATCCGGGATCCATGCCGGAGCGTTTCTGATAGAACTTCAGGCATGGGTCCCGGGTCGAGCTATGCTCGCCCGGGACGACTTGCGTTTGGACAACGCAGCGATGGAAGGCTCACGCCTCCCCGGCCGGCCCCTCGCCGCCGCCGTTCTCGCCCTCGCCGCCCTCGCCCTCTTCCTCGGCTTCCTCGCCGATCCGCTCGACCGAGACGACCTTCTCGCCGTCGGCCGTGTTGAACACGGTGACGCCCTGCGTCGAGCGGCCGGCGATGCGGATGCGGTTGCTCGGACCGGCATCGACCGGAACGCGGATCACCTGCCCGCCATCGGTGACGAGCATGATCTGCTCCTTCTCCTCGGCGGGGAACGAGGCGACGAGCTTGCCGTTGCGCTCGTTGACGACCATGGCGACGATGCCCTTGCCGCCGCGTCCGGTGACCCGGTACTCGAAGGACGAGCTGCGCTTGCCGTAGCCGTTCTCCGACAGGGTCAGGATGAACTGCTCGGCAGCGCCCATCTCGGCATACTTCTCCTGGCCGAGCTCGATGTCACTGCCAGCCTCTTCGGCATCGCCGCTCGTCACCGGCTCTGCAGCCTCCTCGCCCTCGCCGGTCAGCGCCCTGCGGGCGGCTGCGGCGCGCTTGAGATAGGCGGCGCGCTCGTCCGGTGTCGCATCGAGATGGTGCAGGATCGCGAGCGAGATCACCTCGTCGCCATCAGCCAGGTTGATGCCGCGCACGCCGGTCGAGTCGCGGCCCTTGAAGACGCGCACCTCCGGCACGGCGAAGCGGATGCACTGACCGCCTGCGGTGGTCAGGAGCACGTCGTCATGCTCGGAGCAGATCTGCACGTCGACGATGGAATCACCCTCGTCCAGCTTCATCGCGATCTTGCCGTTGCGGTTGACCTGAACGAAGTCGGAGAGCTTGTTGCGCCGGACATTGCCGCTCTTGGTGGCGAACATCACGTCGAGCCGCTCCCAGCTCTCCTCATCCTCCGGCAGCGGCATCACCGTGGTGATGCGCTCGTCCTTGTCGAGCGGCAGCATGTTGTTGAGGAACTTGCCGCGCGCATTGGGCGCCGAAAGCGGCAGCCGCCAGACCTTCTCCTTGTAGGCCTGGCCCAGCGAGGAGAAGAAGATGATCGGCGTGTGCGTGTCGGCGACGAAGAGGCGGGTGACGAAATCTTCCTCGCGGGTCGACATGCCGGAGCGGCCCTTGCCGCCGCGCTTCTGCGCTCGATAGGTCGAGAGCGGCACGCGCTTGATGTAGCCGGCATGGGAGACGGTGACGACCATGTCCTCGCGGGCGATCAGGTCCTCGTCGTCGAGATCGGAACCCCAATCCTGGATCACGGTGCGGCGCGGCGTGGCGAAGGCAGCCTTCACCTCGGCGAGCTCGGTCTTGATGATCTCCTGGATGCGGGCGCGCGAGCGCAGAATGTCGAGGTAGTTCGAGATCTCCTTGGCGAGCTTCTCGAGTTCGTCGCCGATTTCGTCGCGGCCGAGGGCGGTGAGGCGAGCGAGGCGCAGCTCGAGGATCGCCTTGGCCTGCGCGTCCGACAGGCGGTAGGTGCCGTCAGCGTTCATCGGATGGCGCGGATCGTCGACCAGCGCGATCAGCGGCGCGATGTCCTCCGCCGGCCAATCGCGCGCCATCAGCGCTTCATGCGCGGCCGACGGTGTCGGCGCCGTGCGGATCAGGCGAATGACCTCGTCGATATTGGCGACGGCGGTGGCGAGGCCGCAGAGCACATGGGCGCGCTCGCGCGCCTTGTTGAGGAGATAGCGCGTGCGCCGCGAAACGACTTCCTCGCGGAACTCGACGAAGGCCGAGATGAAATCCTTGAGGTTGAGCACTTCGGGCCGGCCGCCGGTCAGCGCCACCATGTTGGCGCCGAAGGAGGTCTGCAGCGGGGTGAAGCGGTAGAGTTGGTTCAGCACGACATCGGCGACGGCGTCTCGCTTGATCTCGATGACGACGCGCACGCCCTCGCGGTTGGATTCGTCGCGCAGGTCGGAAATGCCCTCGATCCGCTTCTCGCGGACGAGATCGGCGATCTTCTCGACCATCGTCGCCTTGTTCACCTGATAGGGAACCTCGGTGACGACAATCGCCTCGCGCTCCTTGCGCAGCTCCTCGATATGCGTCTTCGAGCGCATCACGATCGAGCCGCGCCCGGTGTGATAGGCCGAGTGAATGCCGCTGCGGCCCATGATCTGGGCACCGGTCGGGAAATCCGGGCCGGGTACGATCTCGATCAGCTCGTCGATCGTGATCTCGGGGTTCTCGATCAGCGCGATGCAGGCGTCGATGACCTCGCCGAGATTATGCGGCGGGATATTGGTCGCCATGCCGACGGCGATGCCGCCGGCGCCGTTCACCAGCAGGTTCGGATAGCGCGCCGGCAGGACCGTCGGCTCGTGTTCCTTGCCGTCATAGTTCGGCTGGAAGTTGACGGTGTCGAGGTCGAGGTCCTCGAGCAGCGGCATCGCCGCCTTGTCGAGGCGCGCCTCGGTGTAGCGATCGGCCGCCGGGCTGTCGCCGTCCATCGAGCCGAAATTGCCCTGGCCGTCGATCAAGGGCAGACGCAGCGAGAAGTCCTGCGCCATGCGGACCAGCGCGTCATAGACCGCGAGATTGCCGTGCGGATGGTATTTACCCATCGTGTCGCCGACGATGCGGGCGCACTTGGTATAGGGCCGGTCGGGCAGGTTCTTGTTCTCGTGCATCGAGAACAAGATGCGCCGGTGCACGGGCTTGAGGCCGTCGCGGACATCCGGGAGAGCGCGGCTCACGATCACGCTCATGGCGTAATCGAGATAGCTCTTCTTCATCTCGTCGGTGATCGCGATCGGCTTGATGTCGCCGCCCGGCTGCGGGCCGTCGTCGCGCTTGTCGTCGTTGTCTTCGCTCAAGGGAAAAAGTCCCGTTTACCGCTGGTTTTTCAACGTTCTGGCTAGCCGATTCCGGCGCGCGAAGCCAGCGAAAGCCGATTCTATTCAGAGAAAATAAAACCGTTTTATCTCAGCAACTTGCATTGAGTTTTTGATTCGCTTTCGCGCCCCTTCCGCATTCTCGCCATGTTTCGCGCCGCAAGGGCGCGCCGCGCCATGCCGAGCCTACCTGTCACGAGCCACTGGCAATCGGCTATTCGATCGTGATCTTGGCTTCGCGTGCGATCTTGCCGAACTTCTCATACTCGGATGCCGTCAGAGCAGTGAGCTCGGCCGCGCTCGATGCCTTCGGGTTGAAGCCGGCCTGGGACAGCTTGTCCTTGACCTCCGGCGCCCCCAGCGCCTCGACGAAGGCCGCGTTGAGCGCCTCGACGATGGCCTGCGGCAGGCCGCTCGGGCCATAGACGCCGAACCAGGGCTCGACCGCATAGCCGGGCAAGCCGGCCTCCGCGATCGTCGGCACATCCGGCAGGGCCGGTGAGCGGGCCGCGCTCGCAACCGCCAGGGCGGTAAGCTTGCCGGCCTGGATATGCGGGAGCGAGGCAGGAAGATTGTCGAACATCGCGCCGAGATGCCCGCCGAGGAGATCGTTGATGCCCGGCGCGCTGCCGCGATAGGCGACATGGGTCAGTTGCGTGCCGGTCATCTGCCCGAACAGCACCGCCGCCAGATGCATCGAGGTGCCGTTGCCGGCAGTGCCGTATTGCAGTCCCGGCTCCGCCTTGGCCCGGGCGATGAACTCGGCGACGGTCTTCACCGGCAGCTTCGGCCCGACCTCGAGCACAATCGTCGAAGTCCCGAGCAGGCTGATCGCGGTGAAATCCTTGCGCGGATCGAACGGGACGCTCCTGTAGATGTGCGGATTGAGCGCATTGGTCGAGATCGCGCCGAAGCCGATGGTGTAGCCATCCGGTGCCGCCTTCGCGACCGCATCCATGCCGATATTGCCGCCGGCTCCGGGCCGGCTCTCGATCACGACCGGCTGGCCGAGGCGCGCTCCGACCTTCTCGCCGACGACGCGGGCGACCAGGTCCGTGGTTCCGCCGGCGACATAGGGCACGATGAAGCGGATCGGCTTGCCGGGATAGGCCTGCGCCTGCCCCCGGCCGGCAGTGGCGATCAGCGGGGCGGCCGCGAGTGCGGCGACCACTTGGCGGCGGGAATGGGCGTAGGCCATCTCGGTGCTCCGGCTTTGCGGCTGACGACCGCACAGCTCGGATGCTCGCGAATCCCGGCGCGCAGCGCAACTGACGCCAAGAGAGTCGGGCCGAGCTCGGGCTTCCTCGTCAGAAGCATCAGCACAATCGGTCTGGACAAGCGGCGCCACTGGCGCAAACCCGGGTTTCCATCGATATGCGTTGGGCTCTACGATGGAATCAGGCGCCCGCCGATACTGCGAGGGCGCGGCAAGAGCAGCCTAATAAGCTCGGGGCGAGACATGTTTACCGAATATCTCTCCTCCGCGCTCGTCACCCTGCTGGTGACGCTCGATCCGCCGGGGCTGGCGCCGATCTTCCTGTCGCTGACGCGCGGCATGTCGGCGAGCGAGCGGCGGCAGGTCGCGGTCCGCGCCTGCATCATCGCCTTCTGCATCATGGCCTTCTTCGGCCTCGCCGGCGACATCGTGCTGAAGGCGCTCGGCGTCTCGCTGCCGGCCTTCCGCATCGCCGGCGGCTTCCTGCTGTTCTGGATCTCGTTCGAGATGGTGTTCGAGCGCCGCAACGATCGCAAGCAGGCGACGGCCGACACCGCCATCACCAAGGACCATATCCGCAACGTCGCCGCCTTCCCGCTGGCGATCCCGCTGATGGCCGGCCCCGGCGCCCTGACCGCCGTGATGCTGCTCGCCGGCCGGGCCAATGGCGACATCGCGATGCTGTCCTCGCTCGCGGTGATCTGCGGACTGGTGATCCTGTCCTGTCTCGTCGTCTTCTTTCTGGCGGTGCCGATCGCGCGGCTGCTCGGCGTCACCGGCAATGTCGTGCTGACCCGCCTGCTTGGCGTCATCCTCGCGGCGCTGGCGGTGCAGTTCGTCATCGACGGGGTACGCGCCGTGATCCGGAGCGGCTGAGCCGCTCCGGATCGGCATCGGTTCAAGCTGCTCGCGCCAGGCGCCAGCGGACGATGTCGATGAGCAGGAACAGCGCGAGGCTGACGCCGATCAGCGGTAGCGCCCAGCCCAATCCCGCCGCGACGACGATCGCCATCGCCCTGCCCGGCCAGCCCAGCCGCAGCCAGGCCTGGAGGAGCGTCCGCGGCAGCGAGCCCGGCGCCGGCCGCTGCCGCCACCAGATCCGGTAGCCGAGCAGCGTCGTCACCATCAGCGCGATGCCGAGCCCCGCCATCACGAGCTGGTTCAGCCAGCCGAACAGGATGCCCATATGGGCGTCGATGCCCCAGCGGATCAGCTTGGCGACCAGCGGGAAGGTCTCGAAATCAGCCCGGCTGACCACCGAGAGATCGCGCGGGTCGAGCGCCATCGTGTCGACCTGCGTCGGCCAGCTCCGGTCATACTCTCTGACCAGCCAGGCCTGGCCCTCGGCCCGAGGCGGCCGCATCTCGACATGCGGGGAATCGATCCCGGCTGCCTTGGCAGCGCCGAGCACGGCGTCGAGCTGCTGGACGCTACCGGGAGCCGCTGTTCCCACGGCTGGGCCATGATCCCCGTGATGGGCATGCTCGTCGACCGCCGGCGCCGCGCCGAGCTTGAGCGAAACCGAGGGCGTCACCCAACCGAGATTGGCCCGGAGAGCATCGATCCGGTCGCCGGCATAGTTCGACCAGGTCAGCCCTGTCACCGAGAGGAAGACGAGGCCGAGCGAGAGCGTCAGCCCGATCAGCCCATGCCAGCGCCGGTCGCGCAGCACCGGATTGGTCCGCGCCCGCTCGGCCGCCCGTGGGTTGCGCCGCCAGAACCACATCAGGACACCGCCGAGCACCACCGCCCAGAGCCAGGAGGCCGCCAGCTCGCTGTAATTGCGGCCGAACTCGCCGAGCAGCAGGTTACGGTGGAGATAATCGAGCTGGGTCCGGAACGGCAGGATGCCGCTGGTGCCGTAGACGATGAGGTCGCCCTTGATCGCCAGCGAGACCGGATCGACGAAGATCGCCCGGCTCTCGGAATCGCCAAGGCCGGCTTGAGCGAACATCACGCGCGTGGTTTCGCCCGGCCGCGGTGCAGGACGGATGGCGAAGAAGCGCGGTCCCTCGCCGATATGCTTGCGCGCCGCCTCAGTCTGGGCGGCGAGCGAGGCGGGCTCACCCGTAGCCGTCGCAGTCAGTTGCTCGCGGTAGATGAAGCTCTCGATCTGCGGCGTCAGCACATAGAGCGTGCCGGTCAGCGCCGCGATCAGGATGAATGGGCCGACGAACAGCCCGGCATAGAAGTGCAGCCTAGCGATGAAGGCCTTGAATTCGGACGATAGTGCAAGGGCACGGCCGGCATCGGCGCGCGTGCTTATATCCGCGTGGGCGGTCATGACTGGATTTCCCGAAATGGAGCTGCCGAAATGCCGCCGGCGCGCTGGCCTGACGGAGTATTCGGTCATTGCGACGGAAGGCGGCCTCAAGACCGCCGCGGCGTCAGGTCCGGACGGGAGGTCCTCTCGGACGGGCCGCCAGCCGCTCCTGCCCCGGCAGCGGTGGCGCGGTCAGATCGTCGAAGCCGACGATCGTGACACCGGGCTCGATGCTTTCGGGCAGCGCGGGCCGGGCAGGCGGCGCATAGGCCGCGCCGAACCAGGCACACCCCAGCAGACAGCAGGCCGGCAGATGTGGGGCGGGCTGCTCGCCCGGCAGCGGGGCGCTCTCGGCGCCCGGCGCGCACAGCGTCAGATGGGCAGCGCGGTCGAGCAGTGCCGGCGCAAGGTTCTGTCCGGACACGACTGCGCCGAACAAGCCTTGCAGCACGAGCACATAGGCCGCGACGATCGCGACCCAGGATCTTGCTCTGATGGACTTGGCTGCGCTCAAGGATGGGCTCCCCGGCATCGTCGATAGCGACGTGCCTGCCCCCTGTCCATCAGCCGAACCGCCGCAGCGGCTTCAAGCCTTGACGTAAACCCAGGCCTTCTTGCCCGAGGCGAGCTGGACGCTGATCCGCTTGTAGTCGGCGACCTCGTAGCGATCGGCCGCCGCGAGTTCCTCGACGCTGATGCTGAAGACCTTGCCGGGCACGCTGTCGGCCGGATCGGCGCTCGGCGCCACCACCGGGTGGAAGCGCTTGCCGCTGGTGCGGATCACCTCGGGATCGGTGATCTCCAGCATGGTCTGGGCAAAGCCCGGCATGGCGTCGTCATGGCCGTCGAGCAGGCGCCCGAACGAGGCGATTTGGACGTTCTCCTGCTGCAGCGTGCCATAGGAGAACAGGAGAATGCTGCGTTCCTCGGCCATGCTGCGGCTCCTGCCCTAACGGCTAGTGCGCCGCCAGCAGCTTTTCGCGCGCCGCGCGCGAGCCGGCAAGACGCTGCCTTGCCGCAGCCAGGATCGCCTCCGGCGCCTCCTGCGGCGTGCCGGCCTTGAGCGGCGGCTGCGGCGCATATTCCAGCGACAGCTGAATCAATTGCGCCTCCTCCTCGCCGAGCAGTTCGGCGATCACGGTCAGCCCGAAATCGATGCCGGAGGTGACGCCGCCGGCCGTGATCAGATTGCCGTCGCGCACGACCCGCCCCTCCGTTGGGATGGCCCCAAATCGAGCCAGCAGATCATGCGCGTTCCAGTGACTGGTCGCGCGCTTGCCCTTCAAAAGACCGGCCATCCCCAGCACCAGCGATCCCGTGCAGACCGAGGTGAGGTAGCGCACGTGCCCTGCCCGCTCGCGCAGGAACGTCAGGACGATCTCGTCCTGCAGCAGGGCGTTGACCCCCGAACCGCCAGGCACGCAGAGCACGTCGAGCGGCGGGCAGTCGGCGAAGGTCGTGGTCGGCGTCAGCGTCAGCCCGGTGGCGGCTTTCAGCGGCTCCGTGTCCTTCCAGATCAGATGCACCTGCGCCCCCTTGGCCGAGGCGAAGACCTCATAGGGGCCGGTCAGGTCGAGTTGCTGGACCTGCGGGAAGACGAGAATGCCGAAGCTGAGGGACATGGACGGACCTCCTGATTGACGGGAGCAGCCTAGCGCGCAAAGCTCTGGCCGAATTGCCAAGTACCCCTCGCTTCAGGCCAAACATGCGCCGCATCGAGATCCTCACCTTCCCCGGCGGGCAATTGCTCGATGTCGCCGGGCCGTTGCAGGTCTTCGCCACCGCCAACGACCTTGCCCATCTCGCCGGTCGGCCCCTGCCCTATGAAACCGCAGTCGTCGCCGCGGAGGACCGTGTCGTCACCAGCGCGCGGCTCGAACTCGGCGCGACCCCACTCCCCAACCCGGCTTCACCGCTGCACACGCTGATCGTCGCCGGTGGCTATGGCATCAACGCCGCCTGCCGGGATGAAGCGCTGGTCGCCTGGGTTCGGCAACGGACCGGAGCAGCCCAGCGTGTTGCGTCGGTATGCAGCGGCGCCTTCCTGCTGGCATCGGCAGGATTGCTCGACAGCAGGCGCGCCGTAACGCATTGGGGCCGCTGCGATGAATTCCGGACGATGTTCCCGCAGGTGCGACTTGAGCCCGACCCGATCTATGTCCGCGACGGCGATGTCTGGACCTCGGCCGGCGTCACCGCCGGGATCGATCTTGCCCTCGCGCTGGTCGAGGCCGACCTCGGCCGCGAGCCGGCGCTCGCCATCGCCCGCCAGCTCGTCGTCTTCCTCAAGCGCCCCGGCGGCCAGGCGCAGTTCAGCGCCGCACTGACCTTGCAGGAAAAGGACGAGCGCTTCGATCGCCTACATGGCTGGATCGTCGAGAACCTGCGCGGCGATCTTTCGCTCGAGCGGCTGGCCGGCGCGGCCAATATGAGCCTGCGCAGCTTCGCCCGTCATTATCGCCAGGCCACCGGCCGCACGCCGGCCCGCGCCGTCGAGGAGATCAGGATCGAGACAGCGCGCCGCCTGCTCGAACAAGGGCTTTCCGTCGCCCAGGCCGGCCGCCGCTGCGGCTTCGGCTCCGAGGAGACCTTGCGCCGCGCCTTCCTGCGCCGGCTCGGCGCCAGCCCGCAAGCCTATCGCGACAGGTTCGCGGGCTAGTTGCGGGCGTCGTCGAACAGGCTTTGCCAAGCCTCATAGAGATCCTCGCCCTCGTCGCGAACCCCGACATGGGTCAGCGTCATCTCGCGCTGGTGGTCCGGCCGGCTGAGCTCGACATAGCCGCGCTCGGCGGAAAGGTCGTAGGGCGCCCCGTCCTCGTTGGAATAGGCGTAGTAGACGCGGGAAACGCCGGACAGATACATGGCCGAGCAGCACATCGAGCACGGATAGCCGCTGGCATAGACCACGGCGCCGCTAAGGTCGGTCGTCCCGAGCGCCTTGGCGGCGGCGCGCACCGCCTGCATCTCGGCATGGGCGCTGGGGTCGCACAGGCTCTCGACCTGGTTGACCGCACGCGCGACGACCTTGCCGTCCTTGACCAGGACCGCGCCGAACGGCCAGGTCCGGCGCTCCCGGACATTCTCCATCCCGAGCCTGATGGAATCGACAAGGTGCTTTTCGGTTTCGGCGCTTGACATTCTCGTTTCACTCCCACGGATCACATTGATTTAATTGATGAAATCGTGATCCCCTTCTAGGAAACGAACAGACGCTTGGTCAACCGCGCGTGGGGAAAAGCTCCTTGAGCGTATCGTAGCGGCTTTTGGCCATCAGCCCAGGGTCTGAGCTATGATCAGCGGCGATGGCCGTGAGCGGGAATCCCATGCTGAGCATCGCCGAGGCGGACGAACTTGTCGTGCAGCACCTCGGAGAGGCACCGCGCGCCAACCATTCACGCGTGGTCGCCCATGTCATGCGCAAGCTCGCGGAAGCGTTGTTGGCGCCTGCCGAGCTCTGGCAGGTGGTCGGCCTCTGCCATGACCTCGATTTCTTCGCGATAGAGGGCGACTGGAGCCGGCACGGCCCAATGGCGGTGGAATGGCTCGGCGACCGCATCCCGCCCGAGGCGCAGCAGGCGATCGCAGCGCATGACCACCGCACGGGTATCGTAGCGGATACGCTGCTCGCGGATTCGCTCAAGGCGGCCGACGCCATCACCGTCATCGACGAGAAGATCGGGCGCGCCGCGCTCCACGCCATCGCTGCCGGGAGCCCCTATACGGATTTGCGCGCCCGCCTCGGCCGGCGCTCCTATCTCGCCGACATGATCGAAGAGTATGCGCTGAAGCACGCAATGCCGTTCGAGCGTCTGGTCGAGACCATCACCGATGCGCCGGCGCAACCTCTGCCGGCCTAGGCGGCCCTACAGCACCAGCTCCATCACCCTTTCATCATTGGCGCGGGTCTCGCCGGTATCCCGGAAGCCGCGCGCCAGATAGAAGCCATGCGGCCCGGCGACGCCGGGCACATAACTCAGCCGCGCGAGTGTGTATCCCTGAGCTGGCAGGCCCTCCAGCCAGAGCCCGATCGCGTCGCGCCCATAGCCCTGGCCCTGGTGACGCCCGTCGATCATGAAGCGCCAGAGGAAGCAGCTCGCGCCGTCGTCCTCCGGCCGCCACATGATGAAGCCAACCGGTTCCTCGCCGGCGTAGATCGCCCGGAATATCGCAGCAGGATTGAAATGAGCCTGCGCGATCGAGATCGCATTCGGCGCGACGAAGCCGCGCTGCGCCTCATGCGTTGCGAGCTCGCAGATCACCCGCACGGTCTCGGCCGTGATCTCGCGCAGGGTGACGGCAGGCCTGGTCAAGTGCTCAGCCTCATTTCTCCAGGAAGGCCTTCACCGTCCCCTCTGCCTGCTTCATCGAGATCACGCCGTCGAGATGGCCGCGCGTGCCCTGGATGGCGGCGTGGCTGACGTCGCGCCCGGCCTTCTTCGCTTCGGCGACGGTGCGCTGGATCATCTCGTCGGGGAAGACCAAGTCCTTGGGCTGGCTGATGATCAAGAGCGGCGCCTTGATCCGGCTCATCGCGTCGGCGAGCGACTTGCCGCCGGCGGCGTAGAGCTGGTTGGCCTTGACCAGATAGAGGAAATGATTGGCGTCCGAGACCTTGGCGCGGGCCTCACCGGCATTGTCCAGGATGCTCTGGACCTGGAACTTGTTGGCGAGCGCCTTGGCCGGGTCCTCGCCCTCCTTGGCCGGGCGGCGGCCAAAGGTGCCGTTGGTCCAGTCGCTGTGATTGGCCTGCAGGGTGACGACGGTCAGCGCCTTGGCGAGGCCGGCATTGGGCGGCGTCTTGCCGTAATAGTCGCCCTTGTTCCAGTTCGGATCGACCAGGATCGGCGCCGCCCAGACATCGAGCCAGGCGATCAGCTGCGCGTCGGCCTCGGCCGCTCCGATCACCGCCATCGCCTTGCCGACCATGTCGGGATAGCTCGCCGCCCATTCATAGGTCTGCAGCGCCCCCATCGAGGGACCGGCGACCATGACGAGCTTCTTGATGCCAAGACTCTCGACCAGAGCCTTCTGGACATTGACGAAATCGCCGATGGTCACGACCGGGAAGTCGAGCGCGTAGGGCTTGCTAGTATCCGGATCGATCGAGGCCGGGCCGGTGGTGGTGGTCTTCGGGTCGCCGGTGTTGAGGTTCACCAGCGAGTCGGCGGAGAGGACGAAATACTTGTTGGTGTCGATCGCCTTGCCCGGGCCGATGATCGCGTCCCAATAGCCCGGCGCCGCATCCGAGGCGGCATATTTGCCGGCGGCGTGCGAATTGGCCGAGAAGAAATGGCAGATCAGGATCGCGTTGGATTTGTCGGCGTTGAGCGTGCCGTAGCTCTCCCAGCCGACCTTGACGTTCTTCAGCGTGCGCCCGCCTTGCGTGGTGTAGCTCGGCAGCTCGAAGACCTTCTTCTCGACCAGAAGCTCCTGCGCGTCAGCCATTCCCGTCACCATCATGCCTGCAATAGCGAGCGCACCCGCGATCCAGCCCTTCATGCCGCACTCCTCCGCTCCGGCCGTCGCACGGCCTTGAGCGCGATCAGAGCGGATTTGTCCGGCTAACGGAAGGGGCCTTCTTCCTTCTCCCCACCGGGGGGAGAAGGTGGCAGCGCGAAGCGCTGACGGATGAGGGAAGGACGGGCTCGACCTAGCTTCGCCTCACCCTGTCGAACCGCCCTCATCCGCCTGCCGGGACCTTCTCCCCCGAGGGAAGAAGGAGGAGCCTCACAGCGTCTCCAGCAGCCCCTTGATCAGCGCCCGGCGCGGCGCGATCGAGGAGATCAGCGCGTATTCCTGCAAGGTGTGGGCGCCATCGCCATCGATGCCAAGCCCGTCCAGCGTCGGAATGCCGAGCGCAGCGGTGAAGTTGCCGTCCGAGCCGCCGCCGGTCATCGGGCAGTCCTGCAGGTCGAAGCCGATATTCGCCGCCACCGCCCGCGCCTGCTCATAGAGCGCCGCGACCTCCGGCGACTTCTCATAGGGCGGCCGGTTCATGCCGCCGGTGATGGAGAGCTTCACATCCGGGTCATGGGTTTTCAGGCGCAGGATACGCTCTTCCATGGCCGCGCCGTCCACCACCGTTGTGACGCGGCAATCGACACTGAACCAGGCATGCTGCGGGATGACGTTCGCCGCCGTGCCGCCGCCGACCAGCGCTACCGTCGTCGTGATGCCGCGCGAATAATCGGTCATGCCCTCGATCGCGAGGATCTGGTGCGCCGCCTCGCGGATGGCGTTGCGGCCATCGGCATGGCGCGAGCCGGAATGCGCCGGCCGCCCTTCCAGCTTGACCTCGAAGCGGCCGACGCCCTTGCGCGCCGTGACGATCTTGCCGCCCTCGCGCGCCGGCTCGGTCACCAGCACCGCCATGGACTCGCGACCGACAGACTCGATCAGCGCCCGCGAGGTCGGCGAGCCGATTTCCTCGTCCGGGGTGAACAGGAAGGTGAGCGGCCGCTGCACCGTGCCGGACTTGGCGGCGTCCTTGAAGGCCTGCAAAGCCAACCAGGCGCCACCCTTCATGTCGTAGACGCCGGGGCCGTAGAGCCGGTCGCCCTCGACCCGCACCGGCAGGTCCTTGGCGCTGGTGCCGACCGGGTGGACCGTGTCGAGATGCGACATCAATGCGATCGCCTTCTCGCCGTTCCGGACGCCGGCGCGCAGGATCAGATTGTCGCCGAGACCGTTGCGGCCGGGAATGCGCTCGACGGCGATGGGCAGACCTTCGACCTCCTTGGCGACGAGGTCCATCATGCCGTTGACGCCGGGCACGTGATGGGTGGGGCTCTCCAGCGCAACCCAGACGGAGAGCGCGGGGACGGCGGGATCGTGAATGGTCATGATGGGAAGCGTTTTCGCAGGAAAGCGTGGCGATAACAGGACATTGGCCGATTTGCCGGCTTTGTCCATGTCGAAACGCGCCTAGCAGCCCTGCGGGCGCGGCGTTTCAAAAAAAATTTCGACGCGGTGTCGGCAGTGCCGATCCTCGCCCGTCCTCGCAGCAGACCCGCCGAGGACAAGACGATGCGCCCGCCCGCCGCCCCCACCATTGCCATAGTGCCGGCCTTGTATTGGTTGCGCAGCCTCATGGCGGTGCTGGCCGGCTTCGTCGCGGTCCTCGCGCTCGCGCTCCTGGCCGACCAGCTCCTGCGCTCGCTCGGCCTGCCGCCGCCGGCCCAGCTCACGCCGGAACTCGGCCGCCAGGCTCTTGCAGCCTGGCTGCGGGCAGGCTGCCTGCTGCTCGGCGGGCTCGTCGCGAGAGCCGCGTGCTCTAGATGCGCTTGACGTTCCAGAAGGTCGGGAAGCTCGGCAGCACGCCCTCCAGCTTGCGGCTGAACGCCGTCGGCTGGAAATACTGGCCGAGCGGCGCGTAAGGCACGTCCTCGAAGGCCTGGATCTGCAGTTCTGCGGCGATCTTCTGCTTGGCCGGCAGGTCGGCCGCCTCCATCCAGGCCTCGCGCAGCGCCTCGATCTTCGGCGCCACCGGCCAGCCCGGCCAGGCCGCCATGCCATTGCCGCGCAGCGAGATGTGGCCGACCGGATCGAGGATGTCGATGCCGTTCCAGCCGGTGAAGAAGCAGTTCCAGCCGCCATTGCCGGGCGGCTCCTTGTTGGCGCGGCGCGTCACCACCGCGCCCCAGTCCATCACCTGGTAGTCGACGTTCATGCCGATGCGCTTCAGCATCTCGGCGCCGACCTCGCATTCCGCCTTGAGATTGGCGAGATCGGTGACGCCGAGCAGCACCACCTTCTCGCCCTTGTAGCCGGCGGCCGCCAACGCCTGCTTGACCTTGGCGATGTCACGCGGCCCGTTCAGCACCTCCATGCCGGCATCGTTCGCCATCGGCGTGCCCGGCGGGAACAGGCCGACGCCAGTGCGCCACAACGTCTTGTCGGGGCCGCCGACCGCCTCCATGAACTCGGCCTGGTCGATCGCCATCAGCACGGCGCGGCGGATCGCCGGATTGTCGAAGGGCGGATGCAGATGGTTCATCCGCATGATCGCGATCGAGCCCGTCGTCTCCTTGATCGCAACCTCGAGCTTCGGGTCCTTCGCCAGCAGCGGCAGGATGTCCGGCAAGGGCTGCTCGACCCAGTCGATCTCGCCGCTTTGCAAGGCCGCCGCCGCCGTCGCCGGGTCCGGCAGGGTGTGCCATTCGATCCGCTCGACATGGACGATCTTCGGCCCGGCGGTGCGGCCGGGCCTGCCGTCGCTGCGCGGCACATAACCCGCGAACTTCTCGTAGACCGACCGATTGCCGGGTTGGCGCTCGCTCGCGACGAAGCGGAACGGCCCGCTGCCGATCACCTCGGTGACCTGCGTCGTCGCCTCGGTCTTTGCGAGACGCTCCGGCATGATCACCGGCACCGCGGCGGTCATCTTGGCGAGCGCATCCGGCAGCAGCGGAAACGCCTTCTTCAATCGGAAGCGCAAGGTCTTGTCATCGACCGCGGCGAGCTCGTCGGTCTGCGCCATCAGCGTCTGGCCGAAGGCATCGCGCTTGCCCCAGCGGTTCAGGCTGGCGACGCAGTCCTTCGCCAGCACCGGCGTGCCGTCATGGAATTTGAGGCCATCGCGCAGCTTGATCGTCCAGCTCTTGCCGTCGGCTTCGGCTAGCGCGCCCTCGGCCATTTGCGGCTGAGCCTTGTAGCTCTCGTCCTGCCCGAACAGCGTGTCATAGGCGAGGAAGGCATGGTTGCGGGTGACGGTCGCCGTCGTCCAGATCGGATCGACGACAGCAAGATCACCCTGCGGCACGAACTTGATCACGTTCTTGTCGGCCCCACGGCCGACATTGGGTTTGCTGACCGCGATGGCGGCAGCCGTGCCTGCGATGAAAGCGCGACGTGTCGGCATTTCAAGCTCCCTGGCAACAGGGCGTCGATCCGGGATGGTGAGGCCCTGGCAATACGGCGGGCGTCAGGCAACCAGCATGCCAACGGCGGGTCAAGCCGGAGCGCGGTAAAAGCGCGCCGGGCTCAAGCGGCGTCGCGCAGGTCGCCGAGATCGAGCTCGACCAGGAAATTCGGATCGGCCTCGACCAAGAGCGCCAGAGCCGCATCGTCGGCGAGCGAATCCGCCAGCAACCGCGCCTCGTCGCGGGCCGCTTCGGCGTCGAGCCGGCGTAGCAGCGCCATCAGCGCGTTCACACCCGGCCCCTCCAGGGCCTCGCAGGCGATCAGCACCTGCGCCAGCAGCTCCCTGTCGATTCCACCAGCGCCACGATGGCCAGGGCCCGCTTCCTTCAGCGCCTCTACGGCAGCGGCGAATGCCGGCAGCAATGCCTCGGGCATCGCCGCCTTGCGATAGAGCGCCTTCAGGCCGGCGCCGCGCTTGTCCCAGAGCAGCGCGCGCACGCGTTTCAGCGGCAGGTCTGACAGGGCCGCGAAGGCGGATTCGGCCAGAGCCGGCTCGCCGCTGAGCAGCGAGCGTAGGATCACGCCAGGCGTCAGGCGGCCGTTCTCGCGCAAGCAGTCGACGATCGCCGGGGCATCGCTCGCTTCGCTGCCGGCAGCGAGCGCGACCGCGACCCGCTCGGTCGATTCGCGGGCGAGCCGGGCACTGCGCTCTTCGGTGAGCCAGCCGCAGCCGGAGACGAAGGCAGCAAGCGCATCGGAGACCTTGGCCGCGATCGCCTGGCGCAAGCCCGCCGGCAGGTCGGCTCGCGCCAGCATCGCCTCGCGCACCGCACCGGCCTCGCCTTCCCGCTCGAAAATACGCTCCAGCGAGAAATCCGGAATCTCCGCCGTTGGATTGGCGAGCAGCGCGACCAGCGCTTCCTCGCAACCGACTTCGGCGAGCGCGGCGCAGATGCCGGGCGACAGCCAGGGCCGCTGTGCGATCGCGCGCTGGGCAAGGCCGTCGCCGATCGCGGCGGCATCGACGAGATCGGCCTCGGTCAGCACCGGCGACTGCGCCAGCAGCAGAGCCGCGACGTCGCTCTGCTCGGCGATCAGGCCGAGCACCAGATTGCGCGGCGCCTGCGGCGCGGCGGCGAGTTCCTCGGCAAGCGCCCGGCGCACCAAGGGCGAGGGATCGTCGACCAGCGCGATCAGCGCTGTCTCGGCTTCGCGCCGATCCTCGGGCGACATCGCCGAGCGCAGATAGGCTCCTGCCAGCGCCGCAGCGCCTTGCGCCCGCGCCTCGGCTGGCGCGGTCCGCGCCCAGAGCAGGAAGCGCCGCACGATCATCCGCGCCTCCCATGGGTCATGAACTGGCTGAGATCGAGGGGCCCGCGCCGCGGCTTCCGGGCCGGAGCCGTTTCGCTGGAGGCAGTCTGCGTATCCGCCACCGCAAGGTCGCGCGGCCGCGACGGCGGCAGCGGGGCGTTGACGGCCATGGCCGCAGGGGGCGAAGCACTCGCGTTTTCGACCTTGGCAGCCTTGCCGGCGGACGAGGCCTCGCCTTGGCTCGCCACTGCACCGACGCGCGGGAAATAACGGGTCGACGGGTCGTCATCGACCGTCCGGGAGGCGCCGCCGCTGCGCGGCGTGGTCCAAAGATTGGCGACGGCCTTCGAAACCGGCGTGCGCGGCCCCTCGGTCGAGAACAGACCGATCAGCCCCTTGGCCCGGCCCGGCGCCAGGGCAGCGGCGATCGGCACCACCGGCGGCTCGGCTGCATAGGCGGTCGCGGTCGTCGGCGCATTCGTCGGCCTGGCTTGCGCCAGCATCGCGCCGGTTGTCGCCGCGACCTGGGTGTTGGCGTGGCTGGCGGCGAGCAGGCCATAAACCTCCTGGGCGCTGCGGGCCCGGCCGGCCTTGTCGTAGAAGATCGAGCGGTTGGCGGCGGCAGCCTCCGGGAAGTCCCGCGCAGCGGCACGCGTTGGATCGTTGCCGGCCGTGCGGATCAGGTCGGACGCGCCGCGCGCACCCAGCACATGCGCCATATAGAGCTCGCCGGCCTGCGGCTGGCGCCCGAGGGCCTGACCGAGCTGCTCGGCATTCTTCTGCGTCAGCGCGCCGGCCATCACGGTCGCGACATGCGGATCGGTACGCAATTGCAGGATCTTCTCGCGCAGCGCCGGATCGGAGACCGTCAACCGGCCACTGCCATCCTCGCTGATCGCGCCAGCATAGTTGGCCATGCCCTGCTTCGGTCCTTCCTGGCGCATCATCGACAGCCAGGTCTGCTCGATGAACTGGAACAGCCCGGTCGCGCTCGACGTGCGTGCCTTCGCATCCGGCTCGAGCGCGGATTCGCGTTGCGCCGTCTTCAGGAGATAGTCGAAGCCGACGCCAGTCTTGTCCGCGCCTTCCTTGATCGCGCTGACCACAGGATTGGCGGGCGTTGTCTCGCGGGTGCTCGGCGTGCTGAAAAGGAACATTGGGTCACTCGGGCCGCTGCCGTTCCAGGCGGACCGGAGCACCCACAGAGACTGGACCGATTATGGTAAGCGAACCGTTAAAACGGACGTTTGCCGGACCCGGCCCCGAATGGAAAAAGTGCCACAGGAGCAAGACGATGGCGGAAGCGGCGCGGCATAAGCGGGGCGGGCTCTACTTCGAGGATTTCGAGATCGGCGCCTCGATCGAACATCGGCTGACCCGCACGGTCACGCAGATGGACAACATGTTGTTCTCCAATATGACGCTGAATCCGCAGCCCTTGCACATCGATGCGCATTTCTGCGCGACCGAGACCGAATGGGGCAAGCCGCTGATGAACTCGCTGTTCACGCTCGGCCTGATGATCGGCATCTCCGTCAACGACACGACAGTCGGCACCACCATCGGCAATCTCGGCATGACCGACGTCACCTTCCCCGCCCCGCTCTTCGAGGGCGATACGGTGAACTGCGTCACCGAGATCGTCGCCAAGCGCGAATCGAAATCGCGGCCCGATGCCGGCATCGTCGACTTCCATCACCGCGCCTTCAAGCAGGACGGCACGCTGGTGGCGCAATGCCGCCGTCAAGCCTTCATGAAGAAGCGTCCGGTCGGAGGGCAGGCCTGATGCGCTCGCTCCTCTTCGTCCCCGGCGACAACCAGAAGAAGCTGCAGAAGGGTCTGGAGAGCGGCGCCGATGCGCTGATCCTCGACCTGGAGGATTCGGTCGCGCTCGATGCCAAGCCGGCTGCCCGCGAGCTCACCCGCGATTTCCTCAAGGAGGTCTCCGCCAAGGCCAAGCGCCCCCGCCTGATCGTGCGCGTCAACGCGCTGTCCACCGGCATGACCGAGGCCGATCTCGACGTGGTCATGGAGGGCAGCCCCGATGCGATCATGCTGCCCAAATCCGAAGGGGGACCGGACCTCAGCCATCTCGCCGCCCATATCGCGGTGCGCGAGGCGGAATATGACCTGCCCGACGGCGCGACCAAGATCATCGCCATCGCCACCGAGACCGGCAAGGGCATCTTCGGCCTCGGCAGCTATGCCGGCGCCAGCCACCGCCTCTCCGGCCTGACCTGGGGTGCCGAAGACCTCTCGGCCGATCTCGGCGCCGAGACCAACCGGCTGGAGAACGGCAGCTATACCGATCCCTACCGGATCGCCCGTTCGCTCCTGCTCTTCGCGGCTTCAGCGGCGCAGGTCGACGCGATCGACACCGTCTTCACCGCCTTCCACGACGAGGCTGGCCTGCGCGCGGAATGCATCGCCGCGCGCCGCGACGGCTTCACCGCCAAGATGGCGATCCACCCGGCGCAGGTGCCGGTGATCAACGAGGTCTTCTCGCCCTCGCCCGAATCGCTCGCCCGGGCCGAGGCGATCATCAAGCTCTTCGATGAAAACCCCGGCCTCGGCGTGGTCGGCCTCGATGGCGAGATGCTCGACCGGCCGCATCTGATGCGCGCCCGCCGCTTGAAGGCGCGCGCGCAGAAGCTGGGCTGACCGCCGCCTCAGGCATCGGACTCGGCGCAGGCGATCGCTGTGCCGGCTTGCGCCGGGCGTCTGACGGTGCCGAAGATCAGGAAACTGATCGCGGAGAGGATACCGGCGCTGATGCCGCCATAGAGCATCACCCAGCCGAAGCCCTGCACCAGCGCCGCGTGCACGCCGGCGCCGGACGGGTCGTGCAGCGCCAGGGCCGGATAGGCGTCGCGCAGCGAGCCGAGATTGCCGGCAGCGATCGATGAGGCCAGCGCCTGCAATTGCGAGCGATCGAAGGCGGCCGAGACGACAGCCGGCAGCGATCGCCTGATCCCCTCGACCAGGATCAGCCCCATCACCGCGATGTTGATCGCGAGCGCGATCAATCGTGCACTGATATCGATGCCTGACGCCATGCCCGAGCGATTGCTCGGAACGGAGCCGGTGGTCGTGTTGGTCACTGCCGTGCTGGTCAGGCCGAGGCCGATTCCGGCCAGAAGGGCGCCGGGCAGCAAGGTCGCCCAGCTCGCCTGGGCAAGACTGCTGCCGAACCACATCGCGATGAAGCCGGCGCCGATCGCAAGCATTCCCAGGGGAATGACGAGCTGCGGCCCATGACGCTCCAGCAAGCGGTCGGAGATCGGCGGCATTACCATGAAGGGGACGGTGTAAGCCAGCAGCAGGAGCCCGGTGGCCTCACTCCCGAGACCGAGGCCGCTTTGGACGTAGATCGGCAGGTAGATGATGAACGGCCAGTAGCTGAAATTCATGCCGATGCAGCCGATGATCGCGCCACTGAACCGGCGGATCCTGAACACCGAGAAGTCGAACATCGGCTGCGGCGCGCGCTTCTCCACCACCAAAAAGGCGATGAAGCTGGCGAAGGCCAGGCCGGCAAGGCCGAGCGCCGTGGCCACCCCGAGTTCGGCGCCCTGGGTGATGACATAGGCGAAGCCGAAGACCGCCAGGGTCAGCGTGACGATGCCGGCGACATCGAGCGTCTTCGCCTCCGGATCGCGCGATTCGCGAATGCCGATCGCGGCAGGTACGAGCGCCAGCACGGTCAGCGGGACGTGGACCAGGAAGACCCATTGCCAGCCGGCCACGGTCGTGATCACACCCCCGACAACCGGGCCGAAGCCGAGCCCGATGCCGCTGACGACGCCCCAGATGGTGAAGGCCCTGCCCCGCTCGCGCCCGTCCGGGAACTGGTGTGAGATGATGGCGACGGCGCAGGTCAGCATGGCCCCGCCGGCCATGCCCTGGAGGAACCGACCGGCGATCAGGACCGCAGCGCTCTCAGCCAGGCCGCAGATCAGCGATGTCACGCCGAAGGCTATCGTCGTCGTGATGAAGACGCGCTTGCGGCCAAAGCGGTCGGCGAGCGTGCCCGTCGCCATCAGCACCGCCGTGCAGGCGATGGTATAGGCGTTCATGATCCATTGCAGCGCCTTGAAGTCGGCAAGCAGCATCGATTCCAGCGTCGGCAGGATGACCGGCACGCTGGAGATCTCGAGGCCGAACATCAGGGTCGCCAGACAGGCGCCGGCCAGAGCCGCCGCATTCCGGGTGGAAGAAGATATCACCATGACGAGCACCTTTCGGGGTCGATCCGCATCGCGCGGGATCGACGGAGGCACTTCGTGTAGGAAGAGATCTGTCATGACAGAAATGATTTAATTTCTCAGAATTCAGTTTCTCTGATAATAAATTTCCGCCATGGATTTTGCTCCTGAACTGTTGCGCGCGCTCGTCGCCGTCGCCGAAACCGGCGGCTTCACCCGCGCAGCGGAACGCCTGCATCTGACGCAGTCGGCCGTCAGCCATCAGATCCGCAGGCTGGAAGACCAGATCGGCACGCCTCTCTTCATCCGGACCACGCGCAAGCTGGCGCTGACCGAGGACGGCGAAGAGTTTCTGCGCCATGCCAGGCAGATCTTGCAGGCGCACGCCGCCTTGAGCCGGCGCTTCCAGGCTTCAGCTCTCGCGGGCTCGGTCCGTTTCGGCGTGCCGGAGAACTTCCTGGGCGACGAGCTGCCGCAACTGCTGAGCCATTTCGCCCGCGCCTTCCCGGCCGTGCGCCTGGAAGCTTCGGTCAGCGTCTGCCAGGACTTCAGCGCCAGGATCGAGAGCGGCGAGCTCGACCTTGCGGTTGCGATGCGCCGGGCCGGCGAGACCGGCGGAACGGTGCTGCGGCGATCGCACTATGTCTGGGCCGCCGCCGAGGACTTCGCGGTGTCGCCAGGCTCGTCGCTGCCGCTCGCGCTGTCGAACCCTCCTTGTCTCTGCCGTGCGGTCGCGATCGAGGCGCTGGCCGGCTCCGGCATCGAATGGCACACCGGCTTTACCTCGGCCAATCTGCATGGGCTACGGGCGGCGATGCTGGCAGGGCTCGGCGCGTCCATCATCGCCCATGACGAGCTTGAGCCGGGCATGAAGGTCCTCGCTCCGAGCTACGGCCTGCCGCCGCTGCCCGATCTGGAATTCGCGCTGATCTGGTCTGCTGGCGGCAAAACGCCATGCGCGCGCGAGCTCGGCCGGCTGATCGCCGACGCCACTAAGGAGCTTGGCGGCCCCGTACTGCATCGGCCAGCGCGGCTTAAGGGTCTGGCTGGCAAGCAAGGTTAGCTGATGGCGCCAACCGATTCGACCGATTCGGGTTTTCCTGATCCGCACCGGGCGTCGCCGCCCGTCTCAGGCGCTGATCTTGCTCACTTGATCTGCCGGCACTGATGCCGCGCCGCGCTCGCCAGGCACTCCTGCGCCTGCTTGGCGGCGTTCAGCTCGCGCATCAGCCAGAACCCCGCCCCGACCATCACCAGCACCGCAATGATCGCGAGCAGGTTGACGGTCATCCGCCATTGCTCGTCCGGCTCCTCGTCCTGGCGCCGGACCATGGCGCTCAGCCTCCGGCCGGGCGGGTGATCGAGAACAATTCGCTGACCTCGGCATAGTCGCTGTAGCCGCAGCGCGCGATCGGATTGGCGCCGGCCGTGTCGAAGCGGCCATCACGCACGAAGGCTTCGTCGACATAGGCCGCGACGACCTGGCCGAGCACCATCCAGCGCGGCACCTCGTTGCCGTCGACGTCCCTGAGCTGCTGGATCGAGAGCAGCTTGCATTCGAGCGCGGCCGGGCTCGCCGCGACCCGCGGCGGCTTGACGACGCGCGAGGGCGCCATCTCCAGCCCGGCATGAGCATATTCGCTCTCCCCGCGCGGCAATGGCGCCGAGGTCAGATTCATCTGCTGGTCGAGCGCCTTGGTCACCAGGCTGCAGGTGAACTCGCCGGTCTCCTCGATGAAGGCGACCGCATCCTTCTTGTTCTCCGAGGAGAACATCACGATGTTCGGCCGCGACGAGATCGCGTTGAAGAAGCTGTAGGGCGAGAGATTGACCTCGCCCCTGGCGTTCACCGCGCTGATCCAGCCGATCGGCCGCGGCGCCACGATCGCCTTGAACGGGTCGTGCCTGAAGTCGAGATCGCGACCACCGTCGGTATAGTACACGGCGCTCACCCCTCGAACCGGCTGACGATCGCGGCAAGATCCGGCCGTTCGCGATCGGCCGGGCGGCCATCCGCCTTGCCGAGATGGACGAAGCCGGCGATGCGCTCGTCCGCCTCGAGCCCGAAAGCGTCCAGCACCTTGCGGTCGAAGGCGAACCAGTTGGTCAGCCAGGAGCCGTTGAAGCCGAGCGCCTCGGCGGCGATCAGCATGTTCATGCAGACCGCGCCGGCCGAGAGTTCCTGCTCCCATTCCGGAATCTTCTCATGCTTGCGGGCGCGCGAAACGACCGCGATCACGACCGGAGCATGCAGCAGGCGCTTGCGCTCGAACGCGACCTTCTCCTCGTCGGCCCGCGGATTGCGCTCCTTGAAGACGCTGCCGACGATCTCGGCCGCCTTTTCCTTGGCTGCGCCGGCGAAGACGATGAAGCGCCAGGGGGCGAGCTTGCCATGGTCCGGCACGCGCGCCGCAACCGTCAGGATCTCGCGGAGCTGGGCCTCGTCGGGCCCGGGGCTTGAGAGAAATTGCGGTGGCACCGAGCGACGGAGCTTGAGCAGGGAGAGCGTGTCGGTCATGAACGATCCGGAATATGGCGCAGCGACGGGGAATGATCGTTCCCAGTTAAGGTTTCGCCATGATGAGGACAAGCGAACCTGCTCCTTCCCCGGTGCAAGGACGATGACGGCGCAGCGCATGTTTCAACGCGACGAGTTCCAGATCTTGGCTGCGGCTCCCGCCAGAGCGGCCCGCACCGCTATGGCCGCGCTGTTGGCGGCTTTGGTCGCATCGGGCCCCACCCTCGCCCAGACGCCCGACGCTGCGCCCTCGTCGACGACGCCCGGCTCGCCGGCACCCATGGCTCCGGCCACGCGTCACGGCCAGGCGACGCTCTCGCTCAGCGCCCAGTTCTCCGGCAATCGCAAGCCGATCCGTTCCGGCCTGGTCTGGCGCGTGCTGACCGAGTCCTTCGACGGTTCGCCGCCGCGCATCGTCGCGCGCTCGAACGAGGCCGAGCCCAGCTTCGCGCTCGATCCCGGCGTCTATCTGCTGCACGCCGCCTACGGCTTCGCCAGCGCGACCAAGCGCGTGACGCTCGGCGCCCAGGGCCTGAGCGACCGGCTCAGCATGAGCGCCGGGGGGCTCTCGCTCGCCGGCTCGATCGGTGAGACACCGATTGCGCCGACCCAGCTCAACTTTTCGGTATTCGTGCCGCTCCAGGGCAATTCCGAGGGGCGGCTCGTCGCGTCCAACGTCAAGTCCGGTGAGCTGATCCGCCTGCCGGAGGGCACCTATCACATCGTCTCGACCTATGGTGATTCGAACGCGATCCAGCGCTCCGATGTCCGGGTCGACTCCGGCCAGGTCACGCAGGCGACGCTCCACCATCGCGCCGCACAGGTGACGCTGAAGCTGGTTGCCGGCCCCGGCGGCGAAGCTTTCGCCGGCACCGCCTTCAGCGTGCTCACCCCCGGCGGCGACGTCATCCGCGAGGCGATCGGCGCCTTCCCGCAGGTGATCCTGGCCGAGGGCGATTATGTGCTGATCGCCCGCCAGGAGGGCCAGGTCTTCTCGCGCGACTTCAAGGTCGAGGCTGGCCGCGATCGCGACATTGAGGTGATCGCGCGCTGAAGCGGCTCAATTCGTCGGCTTGCCCGGCTCGCGCCCGCCGCCGAGCTCGGCGGCGATCCCGTCTGCAAGGCGAATGGCGAGGCAGCGATAGCCGGATTCGACGATCTGGAGCCCGTCCATGCCGACGATCTCCTCCTCGCTGAAGCGCTTCGAGCCCGACCAGTTCTTCATCATGACATAGCGCGGGAAGACCGGAACCCCGGTCTCGCTCGCGACCTTGGCGAGAACCGCCCGGTAGTCGTCGTATTTGGGATACCGCCCCTCGCGCGGCAGCCAGGGCATGTCCATCAGCACGAGGTCGATGCCGGCTTCCTGCAGCTTGCTGATGCCCTTGCGCAGGATCTTGGCCAGCTTCTCCTCGCCGATATCGCGAATCGCGTCGTTCACCGCCGTCTGCCAGATCACCAGAGCGGGCTTTTCCGGGATGACCTCGCTCTCCAGCCGCAGATACATCTCATAGGCCGACTGGCCGCCGACACCGAGGTTCGTGACCTTGATCTCGCGCGTCGGCAGGCGCCGGCGCAGCTCCTCTTCCAGCACCGCGGGGTAGCTGCGACTGGCTTCGGCGGAGCCGGTGCCAGCTGTGGTCGAGGAGCCGATCGCGACAATCGCAAGGCGGTTGGTTTCAGCGAGCGTGCGCGCCGAAACCGGCAGGATCGGCTTGAACGGGTTCTGCGCTGCACCAGCCCGGCAGCGCGCCTCGACCATTGGCGCAACAGGTTTGGGCCCGGCAAATGCCGGCAAGGCCGACGCCAGGATCAGAAGAAGGGCGCTCAGGCCGTAGCGGCCTGCTCGCGCGGGGCGCTGGCGGCGCGTGCCGTGAGCGTCTTGTACCACGAGAGAAAGGTTCCTAGCCCGAGCAGGATGGTAATCCCGCCCAGTGTCACGAGCAACTGCACCCAAAGGATGAAGGAGCTCTCCGCAAGGATGATCTGGCCGGCGATCGCCAGCACGATCCCGGCGCAGAATACTTCGAGCGAATGCCGCCCCAACGCGGCCAGGCGCCGACCGACCATTCCGCTCAGGGCGCTCGCATCGGACCGCACGAAGCGGAGCACCAGCCAGGCCAGGGCCGCCAGATGGACGACGCGCGGCCAGGCGAGATTGGTCTTGTCGGTGCCGATCTGCAGGCTGTCGATCCAGTCGTTCATGAAGGCGATGCCGAACGGATTGCCCGAGGACAGCTTCACCGCCGCGGCGAACAGCACGACCATGACCGCCGCGATATCGAGCAGGCGCAGCTTCGGCACGTCGGCGCCGACGAGACCGAGCCGGCCGATGACGACGCCGAAGGTGAACAACATCTGCCAGGCGAAGGGATTGAAGAACCAGCCGCCATCGCCCGGATGGTTCGGCAGGTTGAGCCCGGCATGGGTGGCGCCCTGCCAGATCGCGACGGAGACCGCGAGCGCGGCGAGCGGGCTGGTCCGCGCCACGATGTAGATCAGCGGGAACAGCGCCAGCAGCACGATGTAGAGCGGCAGGATGTCGAGATAGAACGGCTGGTAGACCAGCCCGAGCGCGTTGACGATCGCCGCCTGCGTGTCGCTGAAGAAGGGCTGGATGTTGATCGCCTCGACATAGAGCGCGTTCTGGGTGCGCACCACCGCGGTCGCAACGATGCCGCAGACCAGCACGAACAGCGCCAGATGCGCGATGTAGAGCGTCCAGATCCGGGCACCGACCTTGAGCGAGCCGACGAGCAGGCCGCGCTGGTCGATCAGCCGGCCATAGGCGAAGGCGGCCGAGATACCGGCGAGCAGCACGAAGACGTCGGCGGCGTCGGAGAAGCCGTAATTATGCGGCATCGCGGCCGAAACGATGTTGCCCGGCATGTGGTTGACGAAGATCACCAGCAGGATCAGGCCGCGGATCACGTCGATGCGCAGGTCGCGGCCGGGCGAGGCCGCTTCGCGCGAGCCCTTTCCGAACAGCATCAGGCGCCAAAATCCGCTCACGTCACCACCGCATCGCCATGTCCGGCCCGCGAGGCGGCCGCACATTCGTTCATCTACCGTTCATCTTAACATTGTGTTGCGAGCAAGGCTCCGCGCCGGCGGATCACAAGCCTGTGCATCAACGTGAAGGACGCGCCTTGGTTCGCCACGCGCATGCGCACGCGACGGCACGATCCGTCATTGGCTTCAACGGCCTATGGCGGATCGCATCACTATTGAACGAGTGATGGCATGACTCAGGTGAGTGACCGAGCTGCGCTAGGCGCCTGCGTCCTCGGCCGCCTTCGCCGCGTCGCGCTTCTTCTCGACCCGACGCACCGAGAACACCGAGAGCTCATAGAGGATCAGCATCGGGATCGCGAGCATCAGCTGCGAGATCACGTCGGGTGGGGTCAGGACCGCCGCGATCACGAAGACGAAGACGATGGCGTAGCGGCGCTTGTCCTTCAGGAACTGCGCATCGATGATTCCCGCCTGGCCGAGCAGGGTCAGGATCACCGGCAGCTGGAAGGAAATGCCGAAGG
>JAESGM010000442.1_pt1 | contig 33841 bp, 31 predicted proteins | sample 9269721 | NCBI WGS metagenome assembly JAESGM01 (sample SAMN15720920, study PRJNA650825) | algae metagenome | isolation source: Komarekiella atlantica HA4396-MV6 and co-occurring heterotrophs from... | place: USA: Theobald House, Kauai, HI | collected 2009-07-29
GCTACAAGCCGCTCTTCGAGGCGAACACGCGGCCGGTCGCCGCCGAAGCGCAATTGCGCGCCGTCAAGCTCGCACGCGCCGAGAAGCGCGCCGACTTTTCCGTCGACGAGGCCATCGCCCGGCTGGAAACCGTCTCGGCGATCTGGCGCGGCGGCGAGGTCGAGATCGAAGCCCTGGCCGAGCTCGGTCGCCTCTACGCCGAGCGGCAGCGCTGGCGCGACGCCTTCCAGACGGCGCGGCGCGCCAACGAGGTCTTCCCGGAGAACCCGGCGACGCGTCTGCTTCACGACGAGACCGCCCAGCGCTTCGAAGCGCTCTTCAGCGATCACAACCTGGAGAAGCTGCCGCGCCTCGACGCCCTGGCGCTGTTCTACGATTTCAGGGAGTTCCTGCCGATCGGCCGGCGCGGCGACGAGATCACGCGCCTGCTCGCCGACCGGCTGGTCGAGCTCGATCTGCTCGACCAGGCCAGCGAGATCCTGCAATACCAGATGGACCGGCGCTTGACCGGCGCGGCCCGCGCCACCGTCGCGGCGCGGCTCGCCATGATCCGGCTGATGAACGGCAAGCCCGCCGAAGCACTCCAGGCGATCGTCTCGACCCGGCTCGCCGAGCTGCCGGCCGACGTCAAGCGCGCCCGCCTGCTGCTGGAAGCCAAGGCACTCTCGGACCTCTCGCGCACCGACCAGGCACTCGACCTGCTGGAGGGCGAAGGCGGTCCGGAGGTCGACCGGCTCAACGCCGACATCCTCTGGAACGGGCGGCGCTGGCGCGAGGCCGGCGAAGCCCTCGAACGCATTCTCGGCGAGAGCTGGCGCGGCCAGGCGCCGCTCGGCGACGGCGAGCGCGGCGACGTGATGCGCGCGGCCATCGCCTATGTCATGTCGGACGAGGCGCTCTCGCTCGATCGTTTGCGCACCAAGTTCGCCGCCAAGATGGCGCAGGGCGCCGATGCCCGCCTGTTCGGCTTCGTCTCCGGCGCAAGCCGGGCCAGCGCCACCGACATCCGCGAGGCCGCCCGCACGGCCGCCGGCTCCGACACGATGACCGATTTCCTCAAGGAATATCGCAAGCGCTACCCGGCCTATTCCAGTGCCGTGCGCGAGCGGCGCAAACCGGCGGAGACCGACGCCGCCAATGCCGGTCCGAAGCCCGGCCAGGGCTGAGCTACTGCGTCAACTGCCGTAGCTCTTGACCAGCGAGCCGGCGACCAGCCCCCAGCCATCGACCAGCACGAAGAAGATCAGCTTGAACGGCAGCGCCACCGTCACCGGCGGCAGCATCATCATGCCGACCGACATCAGGATCGAGGCGACCACCAGGTCGATGATCAGGAACGGCACGAACAGCAGGAAGCCGATCTCGAAGGCGCGCCGGAGCTCCGAGATCATGAAGGCCGGGACCAGCACCTGGATCTGGATGTCCTCCGGCCGTTCCGGCCTCGGCTCGCGCGACATCTCCATGAACAGCGCCAGATCCTTCTCGCGCACATGCTTCAGCATGAACTCGCGGAACGGCACGATGCCGCGCTCGAACGCTTCCTGCGGCTGCATCTGGCCGGCGATCACTGGCGCGCCGGCGACGCGATAGGCCTCCTTCAGGGTCGGCGCCATCACGAAGCCGGTCAGGAACAGCGAGAGCCCGATGATCACCGCATTGGGTGGCGCCGTCTGGGTGCCGATCGCCGAACGCAGCAGCGACAGCACCACCACGATCCGGGTGAACGAGGTCACCATGATCAGGATCGACGGCGCCAGCGACAGCACCGTGATCGTGGCGATCAGCTGCAGCGCCCGCTCGGTGACGCCGCCCTGGCCGAGGTCGAGCGAGAGCGACTGCGCCTGCGCGACCGCAGCGATCCCGAGAACGCCGAGCCCGGCGGCAAATCCCGCCAGCCAGCGCAGTCTGCGTCCCGTGGGTATCCGCCTGCCCATCACCCGTCCCTGCCCGAATCAAGGCGCGGGCTCGGGGGAACGCTAGAGCAAGGCCCGGGGGCGGGCGAAGAGGCTTTGCACCACTATCCCCCGACGCCTTCACGCCGGGAGGGCGATCTCAACCCTTCTTGGGGTCGCGCCCGAGCAGGCGGGCGAACTCGGCCTCGATGGCGTCGACCGAGAACGGATCGTCCTCCGCCGGCTTGGCCACCTGCTTCGGCTCGTCCGCAGGCTTCGCCTCGACCGGCTTGGCGTCGGCAGCCTTGGTGTCCGCCGGCTTGGCCTCTTGCGGCTTCACCTCGACCGGCTTGGCTTCGACAGGCTTGCCTTCGGCGGGCTTGGGCTCGCTCGGCTTGGGCTCGTTCTTGGCCGGCGCTTCGGCCTTGGCGGCAGTCTCGACCTCGTCGAGCACGTCGTCGAAGACCGGCGCGAACTTGGCGGACTTGCTCGGCTCCGGCACCGGCGGCGCCTGCTCCTTCACCGGCTCAGGCGTCTTCTCGTCCGCCTTCGCAGGTCCGGCGGCCGGCGGCTTCGGCGGCGCGAAGACCGGCGGGGCGACCAGCGGTGCCTCGGACGCGGCCGGACGCGGCGGCGCAGGCTTCAGTCCCAGCGCCATTTCGAGTTCGGCTTCCATGTCGAGCGCCGGGCGGGCCGGCACGGAAGCCGGCGGCTGCGGTTTGGCTTCGACAACAGGCGGAACCGGCGGCGCAGGAACCACTGGCGGTGGCGTAACGGGCTTGGGCGCCGGCGGCGCTTCCGGTTCGCTGCGCGGGCCGGCCGAGCCGGGCCGCACGGCTGAGAACGGACGCTTCAGCGCCTCCTCGAGCTGGCGGGCCATGTCGCCGAGTTCGCTGGCGCTGGCGGCAGGAGCCGGATCGCGCGCCAGGGTGGCGCCAATGCCAACGGCGCTCGCAGCGACGGCCGGCGGGATCGTGGCCGGCTGCGGAGCCGGGCGCGGCGGCTGAGGCGGAATCGGGGGCTGGACGACCGCGCGCGGCGGCGGGGCCGGCGGCGTGACCGGCCGCGGCGGCGGCACGGGATCGACCGGCACGGCCGGGGCCGGCACCGGCGAAGGCGGCAGCGGCGAAGGCGGCAGCGGGCGCGGCTCTTCGAAGGCTTGCGGGCGCGGCTCGGGCTCGAGCGCCAGCGGCCGTTCCGCCAGGCCCTCGCTCGGCAGGGGCGCAGCGACACGCCCGCCGCTGCGGACGATATTGGTCTCGACCACCACGTCTGAGGCGCCGCCGATCATGACGAGATGCTCGACGTTGTCGCGCCGCACCAGGATGAGCTGGCGCTGCCGGTCGAGATCGTAGACATCGACCACGCCGAGACGCGGCTGGCGGGTGCGTCCCCCGCTCTGGCCCTTGAACTTCAATCGGCCGCCGCTCATGCGCCGCAGGAAGAAGCCGAGCAGCGCGACCAGGAGCAGCACCACTGCGAAGGCGATGATCCACCGCAGGCCGGAAGAAAGTTCGAAGCCAAACAAAGTCTGCAAGGTCTGCCTCATGAAGCGACGCGACAGCCGCCGACCGCTCCTTGTAAGGGCGATCAGCCGGATAGACGGAGCTGGCTATACCATAAGCGCCGCCAGTTCGAGAAACATGGTTAGCAGATGGTTAACATGACCGTGCATATCCCTGTGAATTAACCCGATATTAACCATGCGCCCGGCAATTATTACCCACTTCGGCGCTGGCCGACGGGAGATTGCGGCATGGCGAACGACGGCCTTGGCCTGATGGGAGCACTGAAGGCGCGCATGCATTGGCATCAGGCGCGGCAGAAGCTGCTCGCCGAGAATGTCTCCAATGCCGACACGCCGCGCTTCAAGCCGCACGATCTGCGTGCGCCCTCACCCGCCGGCGGCGGCATGACGCTGGCGCAGACCTCGCCGATGCATTTGGGCCTCTCGGGCCAGCGCAATGGCTTCGATCCGCGCGATCCCAAGCGCTTCGAGACGACGCCGAGCGCCAACAGCGTCAATCTCGAGGACGAGATGATGAAGGTCGCGCAGAACCAATCGGACTATCAGCTCGCCGCCTCGCTCTACAGCAAGAGCCTCGGCCTGATGAAGATCGCGATCGGCAAGGGCCGGTAAGGAACCGCATCATGGACCTGCTCAAGAGCCTCGCCGTTGCCGCCTCCGGCCTGAAGGGCCAGGCCGGACGCATGCGCGTCATCGCCGAGAACCTCGCCAACGCCGATTCCTCGCCGGAGCGCGCCGGCGTTGATCCCTATCGCCGCAAGATCGTGACCTTCCAGGGCAAGCTCGACCGCGAGCTCGAGGCCCAGGTCGTCGAGCTTGGCAAGGTCAGCCGCGACCGCAGCGACTTCAAGACGAAGTACGATCCGGGCCACCCGGCTGCCGATCCCAGCGGCCAGGTCCGCATGCCCAACGTCAACTCGCTGATCGAGACGATGGACATGCGCGAGGCCCAGCGCAGCTACGAGGCCAACCTCAACGTGATCTCGTCCACGCGCCGGATGATCCAGCGCACCATCGACATCCTGCGCGCCTGATCTCCCACGGCTAAAGCGGAGCCAAGCCCATGACGACCTCGAGTTTCGCCGCCGGCGCCTATGCATCGACGCAGGGCATGGGCGCGAGCGCCCTCCTGAAGAAGCCGGCCTCGGTCGGTGGCCTCGACGGGGCCGGCGCCGGCCTGCCCGACTTCTCCTCGCTCGTCAGCAAGGCGCTGGAATCGACCGCGCAGAGCGCCCGCCAGGCCGACATCCAGACCGGCAAAGTCGCCGCCGGCCGCTCCGACGTCGTTGACGTGGTCACCGCCGTCGCCGAAAGCGAGGCCGCGATCGAGACGCTGGTGGCGGTGCGTGACCGGGTCATCGCCGCCTATGAGGAAATCATGCGGATGCCGGTCTGAGGCCGCCATCCCGCAATACGCCCAACGGAACATGAGCCGATGACCTCCGCAGCCATTCTCGACGTCGCCCGTGACGGTATCGTCGTCTTCCTCAAGGCCGGCGCGCCGCTGATGCTGATCGCGCTCGTCGTCGGCCTCGTCGTCTCGCTGATCCAGGCGCTGACGCAGATCCAGGAGCAGACCCTGGTCTACGTCCCGAAGATCATCGCGGTCTTCGCGGCGCTGCTGCTGTTTTTGCCGTTCATGGGCGACGCCCTGGCAGGTTATATGGGCAGGGTCGCCGTCCGAATCGCCACGGGCGAATGAGCCTCGCGCCAGCCAGCGCCTCCCCTTCCCTGCGGAGTCCGGCCGGCGCGCCTTTCTGGCGCGGGAGCCGGGTTCGCCCGATGCAGATCGCCATCCTGCCCGAGATCAGCGCGCTGTTCGTGCTGGTCTTCGCGCGCGTCGGCACTTTGGTGATGCTGATGCCAGGCATTGGCGAGCGCCTGATCCTTGCGCGCGGCCGGCTCTCCCTCGCCTTCTTCCTGGCGCTCGTAATCCTGCCGATGGCGCGCGGCTCGATCACGATCCCGCAGACCCCGGCGGCGCTGGGCGGGCTCCTGATCAGCGAGATCCTGGTCGGCCTTGTCATCGGCGTCAGCGCGCGCCTCCTGATGGGGGCTCTGCAGACGGCTGGCTTCATCGTCGCCCAGACCATGGGGTTGGGCTTCGCCGTCACCGTCGACCCGACCGGCGGCCTGCAGAACCCCTCGATCGCCAACTTCCTCTCGATGCTCGGCATCACGCTGATCCTGGCGACGGACCTGCATCATCTCGCCCTCGCCGCCATCCATGAGAGCTACCGGCTGCTGCCGCCCGGCGGCTTTCCCGAGATCGGCGACGTCATGACCCTCGCGGTCAAGGCAATGGGACAGGGCTTCTCGCTCGCGGTGCAGATCTCGGCGCCGTTCATCGTCTTCGGCCTGCTGTTCAATCTCGGCCTCGGCGTGCTGGCGCGGCTGATGCCGCAACTCCAGGTCTTCTTCCTGGCGGTCCCCGCCTCGATCCTCGGCGGCATGCTGGTGCTGCTCGCCGCGGTCGGGGTGATGATGGGCGTCTTCCTCGACGATCTCGGCGCTTTCCTGCGCCAGTTCATCGGCCTGTAAGGAGACAGGGCGATGGCGGGAGACGTCGAGAACGAAGATCGCACAGAAGAACCGACCCAGCGAAAGCTCGACGAAGCGGTCGAGAAAGGCGACGTCGCGCGCTCGCAGGAGATCGGCACCTTCTTCGTGCTCTGCGGCTTCACCTTGGCGCTTCTGGTCGCGGCCGGCAGCTCGGCCCGCGATGCCGCGCTCTCGCTGCGCTCCTTCCTGATGAACGCGCATCAGGTCTCGGACGACGCCGGCGCTCTCTTCCACGTCACCAGCAAGGGCGTGATGACCGGCTTTGCCATCATGGCGCTGCCGCTCGGCTTCATCCTCATCGCCGCGCTCGCCGGCGCGCTGATCCAGCACAAGCCGCTCTGGACCACCGAGCCGATGACGCCGAAATTCGATCGCATCTCGCCCATGGCCGGGGCCAAGCGCATCTTCGGCAAGGAAGCCTGGGTCAATTTCGCCAAGGGCCTCGCCAAGATCCTGGTGGTCGGCGTTGGTGTCTGGATCGTGCTCTGGGGCGAGCGCGACCGCCTGCAGGGCTTCGCCCAGATGGATGTGCATGCGCTGCTGCCGGCCGTGCTGGTGCTGACGATCAAGCTGATGGCCAGCGTGCTCGCCATCTTCGCGGTCATCGCCATCGGCGATTTCGGCTACCAGCGCTTCACCTGGTACCAGCGCCAGCGCATGACCAAGCAGGAACTCAAAGACGAGTACAAGAACACCGAAGGCAATCCCGAGGTGAAGGCCAAGCTGCGGCAATTGCGCGCCCAGCGCGCCCGCTCGCGCATGATGGCGCAGGTGCCGAAGGCGACGGTGATCATCACCAACCCGACCCACTATGCCGTCGCCCTGCAATACGAATCCGGCCAGGGGGCGCCGCTCTGCCTCGCCAAGGGCGTCGATGCGATCGCGCTCAAGATCCGCGAGGTCGCCGGCGAGCACAGCATCCCGATCGTCGAGAACCCGCCTCTGGCCCGCGCGCTCTACGCCACCGTCGAGGTCGACGACGAAATTCCTGTCGAACACTATCAGGCGGTGGCGGAAGTGATCGGATACGTCTTGCGCCTGAAGCGCCGGCGCGCCTAACTCGCTGGCTGGGCAGGCATCTCTGCTATATGCCGGCCCTCGACCCACCACTGACGGGCGACTGAAGGAAACGGACCCGCTGCAATGAGCGCAAGCACGGCATCGAGCGCGATCGACCGTTCCGACCGGCCCGGCCATGTCGGCATCATCCTGCTGGTCGCCGGCCTTCTGGTCGGCGCCGCCATCGCGCTCGGCTTCATCGCCAATGAATGGGCGCAGCCGCTGATCCTCGGCCTGCTCGCGCTGCTCTCGGTCGTCGGGGTGTTCTGCCTGTTCGCCTTCGCGATCGGGTTGATCCAGTTCGCCGGGCGCTCGGCCCGCAACGACCTGACCAAGGCCATCGTCGATGGCGCCGAGGACGGCGTCGTCGTCACCGAGGGCGAGAACCGCATCGTCTACGCCAACGAGGCCTATCTTGCCTTCGCCGGCGCCCGCAACGCCAGCGAGATCGCCCCGGTCGAGCGCCTGTTCAAGGGCCGCGCCGAGGTCTCCGAGGCGATCTACCGCCTCGCCACCGCCGCGCGCGCCGGCCGTCGCCTCTCGGAGGAGATCCGGCTCGAGCCGGCCCTGAACGAGCGCGGCGCCGTCGGCTGGTACCGGGTGCGCGTCTCGCCGATCACCCGCGCCGGCCGCCCGGCCTGCCTGTGGAGCGTCACCGACGTCACCCCCGAGCGCGAGCGCCAGGAGAACGCCTTCCAGGAACTGCAGCACGCGATCGACTACCTCGACCACGCCCCGGCCGGCTTCCTCTCGATCGATGCCGACAGCGAGGTACCTTATCTCAATGCGACGCTGGCCGGCTGGCTCGACTACGATCTCGCCCGCTTCGGCTCCGGCGGCCTCCAGCTGGAGGATATCGCCTCGCCCAACGCTGCCGCGCTGATCCAGGCCATTCGCGGCCAGCCTGGCGATGTCCGCATCGAGGTGCTCGACGTCGATTTGCGCCGCCGCAACGGCCAGTCTCTGCCGGTGCGCCTGCACCATCAGGTCGCCTTCGGCCAGGACGGGCGCGCCGGCGCCTCGCGCACCCTCGTGCTCAACCGTGCCGCCGGCGAAGCTGGCGCCGACCGCCATACCGACGCCGAGGCGCGCTTCGCCCGCTTCTTCCATGCGACGCCGATGGCGATCGCGACTGTCGACCGCCACGGCGCGATCCTGCGCTCGAACGCCTCCTTCGCCCGCCTGATGCAAGGCGGCGCTCAGCCCGCGACGATCCAGGAGCTCGTCAACGGCAATGGCGCCCTCGCACAGGCATTTGACGCGGCGCTCGCCGGCAAGGGCGAGATCGCCCCGCTCGACGTGGCGCTCGCCGGCGAAGACGGCCGCTCGGCGCGGCTCTATCTCTCGCCGGTTCCGGCCAGCGAGGATGCCGATGGCGAGCGCGCCATCGTCTACGCGCTGGAGACCACCGCCGAGCGCAAGCTCAAGGACAATATGGACCAGGCCGGCAAGATGCAGGCGGTCGGCCAGCTTGCCGGCGGCATCGCGCACGACTTCAACAACGTGCTGCAGGTCATCATCAACGCCTCGGAATTCCTGCTCGCCAGCCACAAGCCGACCGACCCGTCCTTCCCGGACATCATGCAGATCAAGCAGAACGCCTACCGGGCGGCCTCGCTGGTCCGGCAGTTGCTGGCCTTCTCGCGCCGCCAGACGCTGCGCCCGCAGGTGCTGGCGCTCGGCGACGTGCTCTCCGACCTCTCGCTGATGCTGAAGCGCGTCGTTGCCGACAAGATCGCGCTCGACGTCCGCCAGGGCCGCGATCTCTGGCCGGTCAAGGCCGATCTCGGCCAGCTCGAGCAGGTCGTGGTCAACCTCGCCGTCAACGCCCGCGACGCCATGCAGAGCGGCGGCAAGCTCCAGGTCCGCACCCGCAACGTGCCGGCGACCGAGGTCGGCGAGCTCGGCTATGACAGCCTGCCGGCGGCCGACTATGTCCAGCTCGAGGTCGAAGACAGCGGCACCGGCATCCCGCAGGAGCATCTGGAGAAGATCTTCGAGCCCTTCTTCACCACCAAGGAGGTCGGCAAGGGCACGGGCCTCGGCCTCTCCATGGTCTATGGCATCGTCAAGCAGACCGGCGGCTTCGTCTTCTGCGACTCCGTCGTCGGCCGCGGCACCAATTTCCGCATCTTCCTGCCGCGCTACATCCCGACGCAGGAGGACATCGCCGCCGAGGCCGCCGCCAAGGAGGCCCCGAAGAAGGCGGCCGCCGACCATACCGGCGCCGGCGTCATCCTCCTGGTCGAGGACGAGGACGCAGTCCGCGCCCTCAACGCCCGCATGCTGGTCTCGCGCGGCTATACCGTCCACGAGGCGGCGTCCGGGGTCGAGGCGCTCGACCAGTTCAAGCAGCACGAGGGCAAGATCGACCTCGTCATCTCCGACGTGGTCATGCCCGAAATGGACGGCCCGACCCTGCTCGGCGAGCTGCGCAAGCGCAACGCCTCCACCAAGGTCGTCTTCGTCTCCGGCTATGCCGAGGAAGCCTTCCGCAAAAACTTGCCGGAAGGCGAGGATTTCCATTTCCTGCCCAAGCCCTTCACAATGAAGCAGCTCGTCGAGACGGTGAAGGCGGCGATGGCCTGAGACCCGGGTTTGTCCCCTTCACCCGCTTGCGGTGGGGAAGGGTTAGGGATGGGGGGTCGCAAAGCCAGACTCGGCCCCTCTTTCAGCTCGCACCAAACGGCACTGCCCGCCACCCAACTCCTCCCGCAAGCGGAGGGTGGGCTTGCAGCCTCTCACGGCCGGAAAAGTCCCTTCGACCGATTGCCTCGCATTACCAAGAGTTCATGAAGCGGACAGGCGCCCGGCTTTCGCCGGTTGTAAGGTGACACCACGTCGACAGCGCTGCGCCGTGGTGACCGATGAAACGCTACGCGATCATAGCCCTTCTGGTGGCGATCGCCGCCTTTGCCGCCTATCGAGTGGTGAGGCCGCAGGACGGCCCCGAGCAGGCCCATGCCGAGCGCCGCGCCGGCCCCATCGCGAACCCGGTCACCACCGTACTTGCCGGCCGCGCTGATATCCCCGTGACCCGCCGCTCGATCGGCTTCGCCGAGCCGGTCGCCATCGTCGCGGTCAAGTCGCGGCTCGACGGTGTCATCGCCGACATGCACGTCAAGGAGGGCCAGGAGGTCAAGCAGGGCGACCTGCTCTTCACCCTCGACGATCGCGAGCTCAAGGCGCAGGTCGCCCGCGACGAGGCCAATGTCGAGCGCGATAGGGCGACCGTGGCGCAGAAGCGCGCCGATCTCGCCCGCCAGAAGAGCCTGGTCGACAAGGGCGCCGGCACGCAGCAGGCGCTCGACCAGGCGACCGCCGACGAGGCCGTCGCCACCGCCGCGGTCAAGGCCGACGAGGCGACCCTGGCACTCGACCGCGTCAGGCTCGGCTACACCACGATCACCGCCCCGATCTCCGGCCGGCTCGGCGCCATCACCGCGACGCCGGGCAACGCAGTGCGCGCCAATGACGCCAGCAGCAACCTCCTGACGGTGACGCAACTTGCGCCGATCCGAGTCACCTTCACTTTGCCCGAGCGCGACCTGACCCTGTTGCAGGAGGCCGCCAAGGCTTCGACGCCGGCCAAGGTCACCGCCTTCGCCTCTGGCACGCGCGAGGAGCTCGCCACCGGCGATCTCTCCTTCATCGATTCCGCCGTCGACATCCCCTCCGGGACCGTCAGCGTGAAGGCGCTGTTCACGAACGTGCCGCACCGGCTCTGGCCCGGGCAATATGTCGATGTCGTTGTCCAACTCGGCATGCTGCCCGGCGCCGTCACCGTGCCCTCGGTCGCGCTGCAGGAAGGGCAGAAGGGTCCCTTCGTCTACGTCGCCAAGGCCGATGACACGGTCGAGGCCAGGACCGTCAAGGTCGCCTCCAACGAGAACGGCGTCGTCGCGATCGCGTCCGGCCTGTCGCAGGACGAGAAGGTCGTCACCGAAGGCCAGTCGCGGCTGGCGCCGGGCGCCAAGGTCAGGCTCGCCGCCCCGCAAACCGCCAAGCCGTGAGGGCGCGCCATGTCGGTCTCGGCCTTCTGCATCCGCCATCCCGTTGCGACGATCCTGATGTCGTGCGCGCTCATCCTCGGCGGGCTCTTCGCCTGGCGCTCCCTGCCGGTCGCGGCGCTGCCACGGGCCGAATTCCCGGTCGTCAACGTCTCCGCGCAGTTGCCGGGCGCTTCGCCCGAGATCATGGCGACCTCGGTCGCGACGCCGCTGATCAAGCAGTTCGCCACCATCGCCGGCATCGATTCGATCGCGACCACCAACGCGCTCGGCTCGACCTCGATCGCGATTCAGTTCGCGCTCGACCGCGACATCGACGCGGCGGCGGCCGACGTCCAGGCCGCGATCGCCCGCACGCAGCGCCAGCTCCCGGTCGACATGACGACGCCGCCAAGCTACCGCAAGTTCAATCCCGCCGACGCCCCGATCCTGCTGCTGGCGCTGAAGAGCGAGGTCACCCCGCTCTCCAAGATCGACGCCTTCGTCCAGCAGGTGCTGTCGCCGACGCTCTCGACCGTCGAAGGCGTGGCGCAGGTCCAGATCTTCGGCAGCCAGAAATACGCGGTGCGCATCCAGGTCGACCCGACCGCGCTTGCAGCCCGCGGCATCGGCATCAACGAATTGCAGCTGGCGATCACCGCCGCCAACGTCAACACGCCGGTCGGCACCATGCAGTCAGGGCCGCAGCAACTGACGCTGGAGGCGCAAACCCAGCTCGCCGACGCCGCCCATTTCGCCGATATCATCATCGCCACCCGCGACGGCCGCCCGGTCCGGCTCGGCGATGTCGCCAAGGTGATCGACTCTGTCGAGAACCTGCAGCTCGCCAGCTGGTATGACGGCTCGCGCGCTCTCGTCGTCGCGGTCTTCCGCCAGCCCGACGCCAACACCGTCGAGGTCGTCGACCGGGTCAAGACGGCGATCGGTCAGATGCAGTCGCTGCTGCCGCCGGCAACCACGCTCGGCCTGCTCAACGACCGCTCCGCCTCGATCCGCCAGGCGGTCGAGGACGTCCAGTTCACGCTCGGGCTGACGATCGTCCTGGTCGTCGCGGTGATCTTCCTGTTCCTGCGCCGCTTCACCGCGACGCTGATCCCTGCCGTCGCCGTGCCGATCTCGCTGATCGCGACGCTGGGCGCGATGTACCTGCTCGATTTCTCGATCGACAACATCTCGCTGCTCGGCCTGACGCTCGCCGTCGGTCTCGTCGTCGACGATGCGATCGTGATGCTGGAGAACATCGTCCGGCATATGGAGGAGGACGGGCTCTCCGCCTTCGATGCCGCGCTCAAAGGCTCGAGCGAGATCGGCTTCACCATCATCTCGATCTCGCTCTCGCTGGTCGCGGTCTTCATCCCGGTGCTGCTGATGGGCGGCGTGATCGGGCGCGTCTTCAACGAGTTCGCGGTGGTCGTCACCGTCGCCATCCTTGCCTCGGCCTTCGTCTCGCTGACGCTGACGCCGATGATGTGCGCCCGGCTCGGCGCGAATGCCGCAGGTCATGCCGAGCCCGGCAATAAGGATCGGCTCGCCTTCCTCGAGCGCGGCTTCGACGCCGTGCTCGGCGCCTATCGCGCCGGACTCGACCTCAGCCTGAAATACCGCCGCAGCGTGCTGATGATCTTCCTCGCCAGCGTCGCCGCCAGCGCCTGGCTGGTTGTGACCATCCCCAAGGGCTTCTTCCCGCAGGAGGATATCGGCCAGCTCCAGGTCGCGACCGAGGCCCGTCAGGACATCTCCTTCGACGCGATGTCGGCCCTGCAGCAGAAGGTCGAGGAGGTCTTCCGGCGCTCGCCCTATGTCACCCATGTCGCCTCGACGATCGGCTCCGGCGGCCAGTCGAGCAGCCTCAATGCCGGGCGGCTGTTCGTCGAGTTGAAGCCTAAGGACCAGCGCCCGCCGCTGCAGCAGATGCTCGCGGAGCTGCGCCGTGAGCTCGCCGCCATCCCCGGCATCGCGACCTACATGTCGCCGGTGCAGAACCTCAACATCGGCGCGCGCTCCTCGAAGAGCCAGTACCAGTTCGTGATGCAGTCGATCGACCAGGCCGCGCTGTCCGACTGGTCCGGCAAGATGCTGGAGGCGCTGCAGCACGATCCGCTCTTCGTCGACGTCACCACCGACCTGCAGAACAAGGCTCTGCTCGCCAACCTCGTCGTCGACCGGGCCAAGGCGCAGTCGCTCGGCATAAGCGCCGACGTGCTGCGCTCCAGCCTCTATTCCGGCTTCGGCGTGCGCCAGATCTCGACGATCTACACCACCAGCGACAGCTACCAGGTGATCATCGAGTTCAATCCCGACATCCAGTGGTCGAACGACCGGCTCGACCAGGTCCGCTTCCGCTCCTCCTCCGGCGCGCTCGTCCCGCTCGGCACCTTCGCCAAGATCGAGCGCAAGGCCGGCCCGCTCACCGTCAACCAGCTCGGCCAGCTCCCGGCCGTCACGCTCTCGTTCAACCTCCCTGCCGGCCGGGCGCTCGGCGAGGCCGTCCAGCGCATCGACGCGATCAAGGCCGAGCTCGGCCTGCCTTCGCAGATCGGCACCAGCTTCGCCGGCGTCGCCAAGACCTTCGAACAATCGCTCGGCAATCAGGGCCTGTTGATCGCCGGCGCAGTGCTGACGATCTACATTGTGCTCGGCATCCTCTATGAGAGCTTCATCCATCCGCTGACCATCCTGACCGGCCTGCCGGCGGCGGCGCTGGGCGCGCTGCTGACGCTGAAGCTCTTCGGCCTGGACCTATCGGTCATCGCCGTGATCGGGCTGCTGATGCTGATCGGCATCGTCAAGAAGAACGCGATCATGATGATCGACGTCGCGCTGGAACTGCAACGCGCCGGCGAGCCGCCCGACACCGCGATCCGCGAAGCCTGCCTGCGCCGTTTCAGGCCGATCATCATGACGACGCTCGCCGCGATCCTCGGCGCCCTGCCGATCGCGATCGGCGCCGGCGCCAGTGCCGAATTGCGCCAGCCGCTCGGCCTCGCCGTGGTCGGCGGGCTGATCGTCTCGCAGGTGCTGACGCTGTTCATCACCCCGGTGATCTTCCTGTTCATGGAAGGGCTCTCGCGGAGGCTCGGCGGCCGCGGATCAGCCGGGCCAGCCCCGGCGGAGACACCTCACGCGGCAGGGTGATCAGCTCAGGCCCGGCATGGGCAGTTTGCCACCGCCGCTTTGCGAGATTTGCTGTCCCCTCCGGCGCAGCTTCGGCGGAGTTTGATCCGGCGGGCTTCTCGACGGCCCGCGGCAAGGAAGGGATCCGGGCATGACGGAGATGCCGAAGGGGCGCGATGCGCCGCCGAACGAACCGGCCCTCGATTTCCACAGCGTCGTGCTCTCGCCGCAGAAGGAGCTCGTCCGGGTCTTCTACAAGGAGATGTGGGATCACGCCGACAAGTCGCTGATCCCACGAATCTTCCACGAGGACTTCACCTTTCGCGGCTCGCTCGGCCCGGTCCTGCGCGGCCACCATGAATTCGCCGGTTATGTCGACTGGGTCACCGGCTCGCTCGGCGAGTACACCTCGGACATCCTGGCGCTGGTCGAGGAAGGCAACCGCGTCTTCGGCCGCTTGCGCTTCCACGGTTTCCATCGCCGCGAGATGTTCGGGGTGCCGCCGAGCGGCCGCCATGTGTGGTGGCATGGCGCACCAGCCTTCACCTTCGAGGACGGGCTCGTGCGCGACCTCTTCGTGCTCGGCGACATCCATGGCCTGATCGGGCGCCTGAAGCAGGACTGAGCGACCCTGCCCTATCCCGCGAAGGTCACGCCCGCCTCCCGCGATTCCAGCCGGATCAGGCGGCAATCCTTCACCGCCGCCTGCCGATGCACCATCGCCTCGCGATAGATCGGATCGCGAAACATCGCGGCGAAGGCTTCGACACTGGGGTATTCGGCGATGAAGCAGATGTCCCAGCGCTCGCCCCGCGGGCCGATCAGCATCTGCTCGAAACCGCCGCGCCAGAGGATCCGTCCGCCGAGCCGGGCCAACACCGGCGCGCTGATCCGGCCATAGGCCGCGAAGGCCTCGCGGCCGCCGCCATGCGGCCCGTCCGGATACTGCGCCTCGCCGTTGAGGCGGATCAGGTTCAGCATCTGCACCGGCCCCGGCCGATCGTCGGCGCGGAAGGCGGCAAAGGCCTCGCGGCTGAAGCTCGCATGATCACTCATCCACGCCCCCCTCAACCGGCCTTGGCGACCAGCGACCAATCGCCGGAGTAGATCGGCTGGCGCCGCGCCATCCAGGCATCGAGCCCCTCGCGCAGATCGGCCGTCGGCACGACGCGGGCGAATTGCTCGCTCTCGATCAGCAATCCTTCCGCGATGCTGGCGTTGATGCCCCGCGTCACCGCGGCGAGGATGCTCCCTGCCGCCAGGGATGAGTGCCGCAGGATGCGCGCCGCCAGCGCATGCGCGGCCGGCAACAGCTCCTCATGCGGCACCACCGCGTTGACCAACCCCAGCTCCAGCGCGCGCTGCGGCGTGAACGGATCGCCAGTCAGCAGCAGCTCCATGGCGCGCTTGCGGCCAGCGAGGCGCGGCAAGCGCTGCGTCCCGCCGAAGGTCGGCGGCATGCCGAGATTGATCTCGGGCTTGGCGAACATCGCCCGCTCGCTGGCGATGGCGAGCGGCACCGCCTCTGTCACCTCGCAACCGCCGCCATAGGCGAGCCCGTTGACCGCCGCGATCACCGGCTTGCCGAAAGCTTCCAGGCGCGCCGTCAGCGCCTGCCCGCGACGGACGAAATCGCGCACCGCCTGCTCCGGCCCGACCGCAACGCTCTGCGAGAACTCGTGGATATCGCCGCCGGCCGAGAAGGCGCGCTCGCCGGCTCCGGTCAGGATCACCGCACGGATCGACGGGTCGATCTCGATCGCGTCGAGCACTTCGAGCAGGCGGTCGATCAGCCCATAGCTCAGCGCATTCAGCTTCTCGGGCCGGTTCAGCGTCAGCGTCGCGACCGCCTCGCGCTGTTGAATCAGGATGGGATCATTGTCGGGCATGGCCTCGGCGTCCTTCCGGTTTCAGGTTCTGGAAGGCTGTGCCGCAAGCTTGACGATGTATACTACCTATACGGTATACATGAGGCATGGCCGAACCCGACAGCCCGACCCGCAAGCGCATCATCGAGGCCGCCAGCAAGCTGTTCTATGGCGAGGGCATCCGCGCCGTCAGCGTCGACGCGGTCGCCGAGAAGGCCGGCGTCACCAAGCGCACGCTCTATTATCACTTCGAGAGCAAGGACGAGCTCGTCGCCGCCTATCTGGAAGCGCGCGACCAGCCCAATCTCAAGCTGATGGCCGGCTGGTTCGACAAAGCCGAAGGCGAGCTGCCGCAGAAGATCGAGGCGATCTTCCAGAACCTCGCGCGCTCAGCCCGCCATCCGCGCTGGAAGGGCTGCGGCTTCCTGCGGACCGCCGCCGAGCTCGCCAATCTACCCGGCCATCCCGCCATCAAGATCGGCGCGCGCCACAAGGCCGGCTTCGAGCGCTGGCTCGCCGGCGCCTGCGCCGATCACGGCGTCGCCGCGGCGGACGAGCTCGCCCGGCAGGTCGTGCTGCTGATGGACGGCGCCTTCTCGGTCATGCTCGTCCATCGCGACCCGGCCTATGTCGAGGCCGCCGGCCGTGCTGCCGCCGCGCTGGCCACCGGAGCGTGCCCAGGCCCCCGCGTTTGATCGGCACCGGGCGCCCTTCTATCTTGCGTCGATGACGCGAAGGCCGGTTCTCGCCTACACCTTACTGCTGATCGTGCAGACGGTCTGCGCGCTGGTGACCCTCTTTCACATCCACATCGCCTTCCGCGTCCTGGTCGAGCGAGTCGGTCAGCAGCAGACTGTGGCAACCGAGATCATAGCGCAGGTCTGTACAGCAGCCCTTCTCGGCCAGATCTGCTACTGGACGCGGCTCTATTGCCTACCGGTGCCGCAGGGCTTCCGCAGTCTGCCTCTCGGGCATCTCCTGGCCTTCGCCGCCCGCCTCGGCGCGATCGTCGGCGGCGCGCTGGCCTCGATCTATTTCCTGCGCCATCTGCCGGAGATGACGAAGCTCGCGGACGGCTTCACTCTGGCCTGGCGCTCCGGCCTGCTCCTCGCGATCGTCTTTGCGGTCTACTGCTACACGCTGGAGCTGGAACGGCTCGCCGCCGCCTTGCAGGCCGAGCCGAAGGACGAGGTCGACCTGCCTGTGCCGGTGGCCCCGCCCGCCGCCTCAGGCACGCCGGCGGGCGAACCAGAGCCTCACGCCACGCAAGCGCTCCCGCAGCGCCCGCACTAGCCCGACCGCCCGCTGCCAGGCGGCGCTCGCCTTGATCCGCCCGATCACCACCTGCCGGATCGCCTCGATCCAGCCCATGATCCGCGCGAACCAGGGGATGGTGAGGAGTTGCGCCCGCCCGGCATGATAGACGCGCTCGACCAGCAGGAAGCCGGCGAGATGGCCGATCACCGTAGTGACCATGCCGGCGGTAAATGCCCCGCGCGCCAGGAACAGTAAGCCGAGCAGCTTCAGAGGCTCGACGATGGCGAAGGGGATCGCCAGCGCGACCAGCGCGCCATAGGGTGGCAGCCGCCCGATCGCTTCCTCGCATCGCGCCACCAGCCTGAGCGAGGCGAACCAGGCGATCAGCGGCCGGTAGAGCGGCCGCACCAGTTCATCGAGCAGGATGACGAGCCCGACGACAAGGTCGAGCGGGATCAGGAGGAGCTTGACCAGGGCCTTGCGCATCACGCCGCACTCTCCGGGAGCAGGCCGCTTTCACACTGTCCTAGCACAATCGGCGCACGCCGAAGCGAGAACAAAAAAAGAACTTGCGAGCGAGAACAAACCATGACCATAGTCGTTTCAATGGCGCGGATTGAGATGTGGTCGCGCCCCTGCCATAAGGAGCGCACGTCGTGAATCAGGCAAATCTCAGGCTCGTGGAAGGCTCTTCGATGGACAAGGCCAAGGCGCTCGATGCGGCGCTCTCGCAGATCGAACGGGCTTTCGGCAAGGGCTCGATCATGCGCCTGGGCAAGAACCAGCAGGCGATCGAGATCGAGACGGTCTCGACCGGCTCGCTCGGCCTCGACATCGCGCTCGGCGTCGGCGGCCTGCCCCGCGGCCGCGTCGTCGAGATCTACGGTCCTGAATCCTCCGGCAAGACCACGCTCGCGCTCCATACCATCGCCGAGGCCCAGAAGAAGGGCGGCGTCTGCGCCTTCGTCGACGCCGAGCATGCGCTCGACCCGGTCTATGCCCGCAAGCTCGGCGTCAATCTCGACGACCTGCTGATCTCGCAGCCCGACACCGGCGAGCAGGCGCTCGAGATCACCGACACGCTGGTCCGTTCCGGCGCGATCGACGTCCTCGTCGTCGACTCGGTCGCGGCGCTGACGCCGCGCGCCGAGATCGAGGGCGAGATGGGCGACAACCAGCCCGGCCTGCAGGCCCGCCTGATGAGCCAGGCGCTGCGCAAGCTCACCGCTTCGATCTCGCGCTCGAACTGCATGGTGATCTTCATCAACCAGATCCGCATGAAGATCGGCGTGATGTATGGCAGCCCCGAGACCACCACCGGCGGCAATGCGCTGAAATTCTACGCCTCGGTCCGCCTCGACATCCGCCGCGTCTCGACGCTGAAGGAGCGGGATGAAGCGACCGGCAACCAGGTCCGCGTCAAGGTCGTCAAGAACAAGGTCGCTCCGCCCTTCAAGCAGGTCGAGTTCGACATCATGTTCGGCGAGGGCATCTCGAAGGCGGGCGAATTGGTCGATCTCGGCGTCAAGGCCGGCATCGTCGAGAAGTCCGGCGCCTGGTTTTCCTTCGACAGCCAGCGCCTCGGCCAGGGCCGCGAGAACGCCAAGACCTTCCTCAAGGCCAATCCCGACGTCGCCGCCAAGATCGAGACGACGATCCGCCAGAATTCCGGCCTCGTCGCCGAGCGTATCCTGGAGAACGCCGACCCGACCGCCGAGGACCTCGACGAGGGCGAGGCCTGAGCCTTCAAGCCACGGCATCCAGCCATTAAGTCGACGGGCGGCCTTCGGGTCGCCCGTTTCCGTTTCCGGTCAGAAGCTTGCCGGTAGGGCGTCCTTGCGGGCGCTTTCTGGACAGGCGCACATGGGCTGACTAGAACCACTGCGCCGGGCCGGCCGGCCCCACCAGAACAGAGCCAAGATTGCGATGAGCGGCGTCAACGAGATCAGGTCGACCTTCCTCGACTACTTCAAGAAGAACGGCCACGAGGTGGTGCCGTCGAGCCCGCTCGTGCCGCGCAACGATCCGACCTTGATGTTCGCCAATTCCGGCATGGTGCAGTTCAAGAACGTCTTCACCGGCCAGGAGAAGCGCGCTTACGCCCGCGCCACCACCGCGCAGAAATGCGTGCGCGCCGGCGGCAAGCACAACGATCTCGACAATGTCGGCTATACCGCCCGCCACCACACCTTCTTCGAGATGCTGGGGAACTTCTCCTTCGGCGACTATTTCAAGGAACAGGCGATCACCCATGCCTGGACCCTGGTCACCCGCGAATTCGGTTTGCCCAAAGATAAGCTCACCGTCACGGTCTACTCCGAGGACGACGAGGCGCACGGGCTCTGGAAGAAGATCGCCGGCCTGCCGGATTCGCGCATCATCCGGATCGCGACCTCCGATAATTTCTGGCGCATGGGCGATGTCGGCCCCTGCGGCCCCTGCTCCGAGATCTTCTACGACCATGGCGATCACATCCCCGGTGGCCCTCCGGGCTCGCCCGACGAGGATGGCGACCGCTTCATCGAGATCTGGAACCTCGTGTTCATGCAATACGAGGAAGCGGCTGGCGGCATTCGCACCAACCTGCCCCGCCCCTCGATCGACACCGGCATGGGCCTCGAGCGCATCGCCGCCGTGCTCCAGGGCACGCATGACAATTATTCGATCGACCTGTTCGCGACGCTGATCCGCACCATTGCCGATCTGACCAATGTCCCCTCCGACGGGCCGATGAGCGCGAGCCACCGTGTCATCGCCGACCATCTGCGCTGCTCGGCCTTCCTGATCGCCGATGGCGTGCTGCCCTCGAACGAGGGCCGCGGCTATGTGCTGCGCCGGATCATGCGTCGCGGCATGCGCCATGCGCAGCTGCTCGGCGCCAAGGACCCGCTGATGCACAAGCTCGTGCCCGCGCTGGTGCGCGAGATGGGCCAGGCCTATCCCGAGTTGATCCGGGCCGAGGCGCTGATCTCGGAGACGCTGAAGCTGGAGGAGACCCGCTTCCGCACCACGTTGGCGCGCGGCCTCTCCATTCTCGACCAGGAATCGCTGGGCCTTGCCTCTGGCGACAAGCTCAAGGGCGATGTCGCCTTCACCCTCTACGACACCTATGGCTTCCCGCTCGACCTGACCCAGGACGCGCTGCGTGCCCGCGGCGTCGGCGTCGACATCGAGGGCTTCGACGCGGCGATGGCGCAGCAGAAGGCGAAGGCGCGCGCCGCCTGGGCCGGCACCGGCGAGGCCGCGACCGAGACGCTCTGGTTCCCGCTGCGCGAGCGCGTCGGCGCGACCGAGTTCCTCGGTTACGACACCGAAAGCGCCGAGGGCGTGGTCACCGCTCTGGTCAGGGACAATGCCGAGGTCACTTCGCTGAAGGAAGGCGAGAGCGGCGTCGTCATCCTCAACCAGACGCCGTTCTATGGCGAATCCGGCGGCCAGGTCGGCGATACCGGCACGATCACTGGCAACGGCTTCAAGGCCGAGGTCATCGACGTCCAGAAGAAGCTCGGCGACGTCTTCGCCCACCAGGTCAAGGTCATCTCCGGTGCGATCGAGATCGGCAAGCCGGCCGAGCTGACCGTCGACCATGGCCGGCGCGGCGGCATCCGAGCCAACCATTCGGCGACCCATCTGCTGCACGAGGCGCTGCGCCGCGTGCTCGGCGACCACGTCGCGCAGAAGGGCTCGCTGGTTCAGCCCGAGCGCCTGCGCTTCGACTTCAGCCACCCCAAGCCGATCTCGCGCGAGGAATTGGCCAGGGTCGAGGAGATGGCAAACAAGCTGGTGCTGCAGAACGAGCCGATCAGCACCAAGCTGATGTCGGTCGATGACGCGATCGCCTCCGGCGCGCGCGCGCTGTTCGGCGAGAAATACGGTGACGAGGTCCGCGTGGTGTCGATGGGCACCGACCGCGATGCCGAGACGCCTAGGACCTTCTCGGTCGAGCTCTGCGGCGGCACCCATGCCAGCCGCACCGGCGATATCGGCCTCGTCACGGTCCTGTCGGAGGCGGGCGTCGCGGCCGGCGTGCGCCGGCTCGAGGCGCTCACCGGCGAGGCGGCCCGTCGCCATCTGCGCGCGGAAAGCATCGCGCTCGACGAGATGGCCGGCGTGCTGAAGGCGCCGATCGCCGAATTGCCGGCGCGTGTCGCGACCCTGGTCGAGGAGCGCCGGAAACTCGAGCGCGAGCTGAGCGAGGCCCGCAAGAAGCTCGCCATGGGTGGCGGCGGCGAGGCGAGCGACCCCATCCGCGAGGTCGCCGGCGCCAAGCTCCTGGCCCGCGCCGTCACCGGCGTCGAGATGAAGGACCTGAAGAGCCTGGTCGACGAGGCCAAGGCCCGCGTCGGCTCCGGTGTCGTCGCCATCGTCGGCGTCGCCGAAGACGGCAAGGCTGGCGTCGTCGTCGGCGTCACGCCCGACCTGACCGAGCGCTTCGACGCGGTCGCTTTGGTGCGCGCGGCGTCCGAGCGCCTCGGCGGCAAGGGCGGCGGCGGGCGCCGCGACATGGCTCAGGCCGGCGGCCCGGACGGTTCGCAGGCTGAAGCCGCGCTCGACGCCGTCGCCGCAGCGATGGGCTGAGGCGACCATGACGCTCGCCCCGCAGCCTGGCTTGAGCTGGCGGCGGCGGGCGCATCTGATCATCGACCACGGCGCGGGCGACGATCTCTCGGCCCGGCTCGTCCATGGCGGGCTGGTGGCGCTGATCCTGATCAACGTCAGCGCACTGGTGCTGGAGTCGGTGCCGAGCCTCGCGGCGTCCTATGCCCGGCTCTTCTACTGGATCGAGCTCGTCTCGACCGTGCTGTTCACGCTCGAATACGCCGTCCGGCTCTGGACCGCGCCCGAGCACACGCGCTATCGCGGGCTCGGCGACAACGCGGCGCGCCGCGCCTATATCGTCTCGCCGCCGGCGCTGCTCGATTTCCTCGCCACCGTGCCGCTCTATGCCGCCCTGCTCGGCTACAGCGATCTCAAGATCCTGCTGCTCTTCCGGCTGCTGCGCTTCTTCAAGCTCGGCCGCTATTCGCCGGGCATGGCCTCGCTGGGCGCCGCGCTGCATGCCGAGCGCAAGGCGCTGGTCGCCTGCGTCGTCATCCTGATCGGCGTCATGCTGCTCTCGGCGACCGCGATGCATTTCGTCGAGCACGACGTCCAGCCGGAGAAGTTCGGCACCATCCCCGATGCGATGTGGTGGGCGATCGTGACGCTGACTACGGTCGGCTATGGCGATGCCTTCCCGGTGAGCCCGCTCGGCAAGGTCGTCGCCTCGCTGACCGCGGTGATGGGTCTCGTCATGCTGGCGCTGCCGGTCGGCATCATCGCCACCGCCTTCGCCCAGGAGATCCACCGGCGCGAATTCGTCGTGACCTGGAGCATGCTGGCGCGCGTGCCACTGTTCAGCGGGCTCGACGCCGCCGAAATCGCCGAGATCATGAACGCACTGCGCGCCCGGACCGTGCGCGGCGGCGGCGTGGTGTTGCGGCCGCAGGAGCCGGCTCACTCGCTCTATTTCGTCGCCAGCGGCGAGATCGAGGTCACGGAGCCCGCCGGCAGCCGGCAGCTCGACGAAGGCTGCTATTTCGGCGAGCTCTGCCTGACCGAGCTCGCAGCCGCCGAAGGGGGCATCGCCGCGCGCGCTACCGTCGCGACCAAGCTCCTCGTCCTTGATCCTGCCGATTTTCGCCTGCTCATGCTGCGCCACCCGGAACTCGCCGCCCATCTCCACCGACTCGCCACAGCATGATGCCGACCCGCCGCACCGCCCTTGCCCTGCTCCTTGGTGCAGGCAGCCCCGCCTTGGCCCAGCAGTCGCGGCCGCAACGCCCGCCGCAAGGCCCGAGCCTGTCGGCACCGCGCACGCTGATGGCGGGGGCGATGGCGACCGCCTTCATCAGCCGCGCCCCGGCCAATGCCCGCCTCGCGATCGCCCGTCCGACCGATCCGCCGGAAGCAGCAATCGTCGCCTCGCCACTCGGCCAGGCGACGGTGCTGTCGCTGCCGGCGCCGGGCGAGATCGGCACTTACGAATGGCGCCTGCTCGGCGAAGCCGACGGCAAGCCGGTCATCCTGCTGCGCCAGCCGCTGGCGACGACGGCGCCACACGCAACGCTCGCCGCGCCTGCCCGCGTCGCGCGCGGCAATCCCCTCCCCGTGCGCGGCATCGGCCCCAATGGCGATCGCGACCGCGTCGTCCTGGTCAAGCCGGATGCCTCGCCGGAAGCGCAAGGGCCGAACTTCTTCCCGGCCGAGAATGTCGAGAGCACGCTGGAGGCGCCGGCCGAGCCCGGGACCTATGAGCTGCGCTATGTGATGGATGCGCCCCTTACCGGCCCGCGCGTGCTGGCCAAGCGCGAGATCGTGGTCGAATAGCACTCAGTCGTGGTCGAGGTGCTGGCGCGAGCGGTAGCCTGGAAGTCCCTCCGCGGGTGTCCGAGCATCGCGGCAGCCGCTGTCACCTGAGCTGTCGATGCAGGCGACCTGCCGAGCCGCCTGCCGACACGAATGGCTCACGACAAAGTCACTCCAGCACTGGCCGAGCATCGGAACTCCGTCGGGCTCATGCCGGTCGCCGTCCTGAAGGCGCGTGCGAAATGCGCGGAATCACTAAACCCGCAGGCAAAGCCGATCGAGGTCAGCGGGGCCTGACCGCTCAGCAGCATCAGGCTCGCTTGCCGGACCTGGGACGCCCGGCGCAGCTCCTGCAGAGACAGGCCATCATCCGCGAGCCGCCGCTGCAATGTGCGCGGCGAGTGACCGAGCTGTCGCGCCAGCAATGTCAAAGACCAGATCACGAGCAGGTCGCTTTCGACCAGGGCAATCGCGTCGCGGGTCGTCTTGTTCAGGCGCTGATCGGGCTGGGAGTAAAGCGCGGCGTGGGGCGATGACGGCTTCGCATTCGGTGTCCAGCTGAAGCGCCAAAGTCCGGTCGATTCGGCCACCTGCTCCGCCTGATCCAGCACGGCGCCGGCTTCGATGACGATCGACGGTTGATGGTCGGACCCTATCGCCAGGCAAAGATCGGTGCAGCCTGCCGCAGCGAGCAGCCCGGCGATGAGGCCCGACAGCAGGTAGTTGACCGCAGGCGAAGGCGAGTCGCCCGGCTCGCCGCGATGGTCGAGCACTGCCGCGGTTTCGCCGACGGAATGGACGATGACGGGATGGCGGGTATGAACGTAGCGCTCCAGCCGGCGCCAGCGCTCGATCAGGTCCGGCCCGCCGCGCGCGGCCAGCAGTGCTGCCCCCAGGGGATCGAATGCCAGGCGCGATACCGACTGACCGACCTTCAGAAGCGCGGTTGGGCCGTGCGCCGCCAGCACGGCCTCGGCCAAGGCAGCTTTTTCCGAAAGCGATGCATGGGGCGTGTTGGGCCGCGGCTTTGGGCTTTGCTCGGACAAGCTGAGCCCCTGTTCCGCGAAGGACAGGTGCATCAGCCTGATCAGAGCGGCGCCTGTGAGATCATCCGCCACCAGGCTTACCTCCTGCCAGTCTCGGGCACGGCGTTCAGCCAGCTCGACGGATCTTCGCCCCGTTGCCGGCCGGCCTCGAACAGGCCCTGCATCTCGGTCGGCTCGAAAGCGAACGGGTTCGCCGCCTCCGGGAGTTCGTTCGGCATGCGTTGCAGCCGGAACGTCGTGCCCTCGTCCCGCGCCAGGGTCGCCGCCCGCTCGACAGCGCTGAAGCTCAAGCTTCTCAGGAGCTGGGACACGCCCCGCCGGGCGAGCGTGGCCGCGCCACCTCCGCCTACTCCCGTCGTGGCAACGCGGCTGACATGCCCATTGGCAATGATCCAGAGCGTTGGCCTGCGCACGCCACGCAGCATCTCGGGCTCGACCACGACGGGGCGCATTACGCCGCCATCGCCATGCAGCGCGGTCACGCCGCTTGCCGGGTCCGGCAGCGGGATCGGCTCGACCAAGCCGGGCGGGGCAGCGGAGGCGAGCAGGATCTCGATGAAGGCGCGGCGCGCATCCGGACCGCCGGATGCCGCCAGCCGGCCCATGTCCCAGGTGACCGGCCTGCCATGGCTCAGGTCGGTGGTGGTGACATAGAGCCTTCGGCCTTCGCGATGGGCCTGCGCGATCTCGGCCACCATGCGTTCGGTCACGATCCCATCGAGCTTGCGGCGCAGCGGATCGGCCTTGTTCAGGCCGGCTTTGACGACGACGCCAAGGCCGTTGCTCTTGAAGACATCCTCGGTGCGGGTGGTCGTATAGACCTCTTCCAGCATGGGGTCGTAGCGAGATCCGAGGAAGGCCAGGGGCGCCTGCAGCGCTCCTGTCGAGACCCCGCTGACCAGATCGAATGTGGGCCGGGTTCCGCTCTTCGTCCAGCCCACGAGTACGCCTGCGCCGAAGGCGCCGTCCGCTCCGCCGCTCGACAGAGCGAGCACATGGCGGCTTCCACCGCGCGCGTGAAGAACTTCCATTCGCGGCGTAGCCAGGCGCAGGGTTTGCGGATCGACGGGCTGGCCCGTCGGAGCAATGCCGCAGCCGCCGGCGATCCCGCCGATGCCAAGAAGGGCAAGGCGGATGATCCGGACCAGGGACATCATGCGGGTTCGTCGGCTCGCCAGGGCAGCCGCAGCACCGGTCTGCCGGTCATTGCCGCAATGGCGTTGGTGATCGCTGGTGCGGCCGCCACGATCGCGGTCTCGCCTGCGCCGGTGGGCGCGTCGCCGGCATCGATCAGGTCGATGCTCATCTCGGGAACGTCGGAGAAACGCGGCACGGCATAGTCGGAGAAACTCGTCTGCACCACGTTGCCGTCGGCCAGGGAGAGCGCCTCGTGCAGTGCCATGCCGAGCCCCCAGACGAGATTGCCTTCCACCTGGGCCTTGACCTGCCCCGGGTTCAGCATCAGCCCGCAATCATGTGCGCACCAGAGCCTGGTCACGCGCATCTGCCCACGATCCCGCACCACCTCGGCGATCACCGCCGCATAGGACATCTCCTTGTAGACACCGCAGGCGACGCCATAGCCCCGCTCTGCCGTCGACCTCCGCGCAGGCCAGTCGGCCAGCGCCGCGACGCGATCGAGCGCCCGGTTGAGGCGCGGCCATTGCGCGGCGATGATCCGCTTGCGAAAGGCGATCGGGTCCTCCTTGCGCAAGCGCGCGAGCTGATCGATCACCGTCTCGATGGCCCAGATGTTCGGTCCCGCGCCGAGCCCGCGATAGGGACCGGTGTGAACCGGCAACCTGACATCCTCGAATTCGAGGCGCAGGCGCTGCGCCGCATAAGGTGGAACCGCGCCGCGCAGCACGCCGGGATCGCCGACGAAGCTGGTGGCGAACTGCAGGGCCGGCCCCATCGCGGCGGAGGTGAACATCACGTGGCCCGATCGGAACGCATGGTGCCAGCCTTCGAGCGTACCATCAGCGGCGAGGCGCACCTTGATCCGGTGCGAGGATGGCGGCCGGTGGAAGGCTTCACGGAATTCGTCGAGACGCGTCCATTGCACCTTGACCGGCCGAGCGAAGGCCCTCGCCAGCAATGCCGCCTCCAATTCGACCTTGCAGAGCGTCTTGCCGCCGAAACCGCCGCCGACGCGGCAGCCGATCACGGTGACATGATCACGCGGCAGCCCGAGTTCCTGGGCGAGTACGGCGCGAACGAAAGTCACGTCCTGCGTGCCGGTCCAGACCTCGAGCCTCCCACCCTCGCCAAAGCCCGCGACCGCCGTGCGCGGCTCCATGCAGGCATGGGCCAGCATCGGCAGGTCAAAGCGCAGATCGAGGTCGAAGGCCTCCTCCGGAGCAAAAGGCGCATTGCGCGCGACGTGCTCCAGCGCCCCATTCGACAGGCCCGCATCGACATCGACCGCCGCGAGCACATCGGCGTCATCAGGCAGGCCACCGGACCATTGTGCGTCGAGCGCAGCCAGGGCCCGCTCCAGCCCGCCGCGGCTCTCGGCCGCGATCAATGCGCGGCCGCCGACATGATGCAGCCCAAGATAACCGGGGAGCGACCTGGCCCTGGCGTCGTCGACCGATGCCAGGGCCGCGCCCAGCCGTGGCGACCGAAGCACCCCGCCGAACACCATGCCCGGCAAGCGGATGTCGTCGGCATAGAGCTGCGCCTGCCCGGTGACGATGGCGTGAATGGCATCGGTCGGCGGCGCCGTGCCGATGCAGCGCTTGGGGCCGGCCTTGAGCGAGATGGGGACGGCTCCCTGGATCGCCGCGGCATCGATCAATCGTGGTTTCGCCGCCAGCTCGAAGAAGCTGGCGATCGGGGCCTTGCCGTCGACGACGCCGGAGCGCGCCAGCGCGGCCGCCGCCGAAGCCAGCAGCGGCGCGAAATCCTTCACTGAATCCGAACCGACCGTCGCCCGTGACGGCGGCAGCAGATCGGTGCGCGGCTGAATCACCCGGATGCGATCGAGCGGGAAGCCAGTCTCCTCCGCGACGATCTGGCGAAACGACACCGCGATGCCCTGGCCGAGCTCCGCGCGCGGCATCACGATCTCGATCAGGCCGTCGGGCGTCAGGCGCAGCCAGGCTGACGCATCGGCCGGGGTCGGAGAGCCGCGATAGGGCAATGCCAGGCGCCGCGACACGCCATAGGCTCCCCCAGCCGTGACGACCAGCCCGGCCGCCGACCAGCCGAGGCCCTTGAGGATGGAACGCCGCGAGACCGCCATTACGCAGGCTCCCGCAACATCTGCTGTGCGAGGCCGATCGCTGCGGCGATGCGCGTCTGGGTCCCGCAACGACAGACCACGCTGTCCATCGCCACCGCGATGTCGGCAGCCGGGACCGAAGCATCCGCATTCAGGAGCGCGGCGGCAGTCATGATCTGGCCGTTCTGACAATAGCCACATTGAGGGACGGCGGCCTCGATCCAGGCCTGCTGCACAGGGTGAAGCCCGCCGGCAGCCATCGCGCCAAGCCCCTCCAATGTGGTCACGGCCCGGCCCTCGACGTCCGTTGCCGTCAAGAGGCAGGTCCGCTGGGCCACGCCATCGACATGGATGGTGCAAGCGCCGCAAACTCCGACGCCGCATCCATATTTGGGGCCGTTCAGCGCGAAATGATCGCGCAGGAGCCACAGCAGACGATCGTCCTTCAGGCCTTCGGGTATTGCTGCGGCCTCGCCGTTCAGAATGAAGCGCATCGCCGTCTTTCGAGTGTCGCGCTGATCGTTCACAACGGGCTATCACCGCTGGCACGGCCTGGATTGAACGATGGCGCCACAATCCCGGCTGCGGCCCGTTAAGCGGGGCGCATTCCAGCGTCGTTCGAGCCCGCTCCTTGAACTCTCCGACGTCCAGCCAATGCCCGGAACCGGGCAAGCTGGTCTCGTTGCGCTACGACCCCGGAGCCTCGCTTCCTTTTCCAAGCAGAACTTGCCGCCCGGGAAGGTCCGCACGCACCGCACAACAAAAAAGCCCGGCCAGAACGGCCGGGCTTCTGTCTTGCGAACAAGGTTCGGGCTGCTTACGCAGCCATCGCCTTGCGCAGGTTGTCGCTGACCTTGTCGAGGAAGCCGGTGGTCGAGAGGAACTTCTGGTCGGGGCCGACCAGCAGCGCCAGATCCTTGGTCATGTCGCCGGCCTCGACGGTGTCGACCGTGACCTTCTCGAGCAGGGTCGCGAACTTGGCGAGCTCGGCATTGTTGTCGAGCTTGGCGCGATGGCTGAGGCCGCGCGACCAGGCGAAGATCGAGGCGATCGAGTTGGTCGAGGTCTCCTTGCCCTTCTGATGCTCGCGATAATGGCGGGTCACCGTGCCGTGCGCGGCCTCGGCCTCGACGGTCTTGCCGTCCGGCGTCATCAGCACCGACGTCATCAGGCCGAGCGAGCCGAAGCCCTGCGCCACGGTGTCGGACTGCACGTCGCCATCATAGTTCTTGCAGGCCCAGACATAGCCGCCCGACCACTTCATCGCCGACGCCACCATGTCGTCGATCAGGCGGTGCTCATAGGTGATGCCGAGCTTGTCGAACTCCGCCTTGAACTCGGCGTCGAAGATCTCCTGGAAGATGTCCTTGAAGCGCCCATCATAGGTCTTGAGGATGGTGTTCTTGGTCGAGAGATAGACCGGGTACTTGCGCATCAGGCCGTAGTTGAGCGAGGCGCGGGCGAAATCACGGATCGAGTCGTCGAGATTGTACATCGCCATGGCGACGCCGGCGTCCGGAGCCTTGAAGACCTCCTTCTCGATGACGTTGCCATCCTCGCCGACGAACTTGATCGAGAGCGTGCCCTTGCCGGGGAACTTGAAGTCGGTCGCGCGGTACTGGTCGCCATAGGCATGGCGGCCGATGACGATCGGCTGGGTCCAGCCGGGAACCAGGCGCGGCACGTTCTTGCAGATGATCGGCTCACGGAAGATCACGCCGCCGAGAATGTTGCGGATCGTGCCGTTCGGGCTCTTCCACATCGACTTGAGGTTGAACTCCTTCACGCGCCCCTCGTCGGGCGTGATGGTCGCGCACTTGACCGCGACGCCATGCTTCTTGGTGGCGTTGGCGGCATCGATCGTGACCTGATCGTCGGTCGCATCGCGGTTCTGGACCGAGAGGTCGAAATAATCGAGCTCGAGGTCGAGATAGGGGAAGATCAGCTTGTCCTTGATGTGCTGCCAGATGATGCGGGTCATCTCATCGCCGTCCATGTCGACGACCGGGTTGGCGACCTTGATCTTGCTCATGTGATACGACCCCTGCTCTGGCCAGTCTGGAACGATTGCAGGCAGCAGCTGAGCGCCACCACCGGCCCGCGCGCTTCCTAGCGGGTTCCGGCCGAAGGGGGAAGCCGGCCTTTTGGGCAAGGCCCGAGGCTGAGACCAATGTTCTCACGCGCCCCGACGCAGGGCGCCCCGCCCGCCAACGCAGTTGGCAATACTGCGAACCGATTTAGATTGGAGCCATGACAAGCTCCTCCTCTCCCTTCGCCCTCGTCACCGGCGGCACCCGCGGCATCGGCGCCGGCGCGGCTCTCGCGCTCGCTGAAGCCGGCTACCAGGTCCTGGCCACCGGCCTCACCGATGACGAGGTTTCGGCGACGCCCGCCCATGCCGCGATCCGTCATGCCAGGCTCGACGTCACCAAAGATGCCGAAGTCGCAGCGATCGTCGCGGCTTGCGAGCGCATCGACGCCCTCGTCAATTGCGCCGGCATGATCCAGCGCGGCGGCAAGGAGTTCGAGATCGAGGCGTTCCGGCTCACCGTCGAGGTCAATCTCACCGGCACGATGCGCATGTGCCTGGCGGCGAAGGAGAAGCTCGCTCTCGCCAAGGGCGCGATCGTCAACACCGCCTCAATGCTGACCTTCCACGGCTCGGCCTATGCGCCGGGCTATTCGGCCTCGAAGGGTGGCGTCGGACAACTCACCAAGTCGCTCGCCGCCGCCTGGGCTCTGGATGGCATCCGCGTCAACGCGGTTGCGCCCGGCTGGATCGCGACCGAGTTGACCAGGCCCCTCGTCGAGGATGCGGCGCGCTCCGCCCCGATCCTGTCGCGCACGCCGATGAACCGCTGGGGTGAGCCGAGTGATGTCGGCGGCGCGATCATGTTCCTGCTTTCGGACGCCGCCCGCTTCGTCACCGGCGCGACCCTGCCGGTCGACGGCGGCTATCTCGCTGTCTGAAACACCCGAAACATCAGCGACCTGGCAGCGTTTCCTGAATCGACCGCCCAGCCAGCTGAATCAAAAGATCAAGCGGAGGAAACAGCGATGAACAAGGTCAGCCCGGTCCCCGTCCAGATCAGCACAGAGGAGCGCTGGACGCCCTATCGCCATCCGCAGCCGAAGGATTCGCCGCCCGAGCTGATCGTGCCGAACGTCATCCCGGAGGATGAGCGCGTCTGGGTGCCGGTCGACGACAATGTCTGGTTCCGGCCGCTATGCCTGTCGGTGACGCGCGGCTACTGGATGAACCTGCTGCGCGTGCGCCGCGCCGGCGTGCTCTCGCGCCATCGCCATCCCCAGCCGGTGCATGGCTATGTGCTGAAGGGCAAGTGGCGCTACCTCGAACATGACTGGGTCGCGACGGAGGGATCTTACGTCTACGAGGCGCCCGGCGAGACCCATACGCTGGTGGTCGATCCCGATGTCGAGGAGATGATCACGATGTTCCAGGTCAACGGCGCGATGATCTATGTCGACCCGGACGGCAAATGCCTCGGCTATGACGACGTCTTCACGCGGCTCGACAAATGCCGGGCGCATTACGCGACCAACGGGCTCGGAGCGGAGTACGCGGATCAGTTCATTCGTTGATCAGCGCCCGAGCTTCGCCAGCTCCACCGCGGCGCGCAATTCGATATGGGCGAGCACCTCGTCGAGGCGCGGATCGTCGGTCGCCTCGCGCCGCGCCGACAGCATCACCTTCAGCCGCTCGAGCTCGGCCGGCGAAACACGGCCAGAGAGCAGCGCCGCCTTGAGTCGGTCGAGCCCGTCGAGCAGGTCGTGGCCGCGGCGTGCCTGACGCCGCTTGCGCTCCTGCCCGTCCTCCTCGGCCTGGACCGCAAGCAAGCCATCAAGCGAGCCGGCATGGCTGACCGCCGCGCCCTGTGCCGAAGCCGCGCTCTCGCGCGCCGGCAGGCGGAAGGACGAACCACCGGTCGAGCCACTGCGACTGGTCGACGTGGTCGATGAGATCGGGCTGCGCTGGTCGATGCGGATCATCACGCTCTCGCAAGGTCGGCCTGAAAAGGCGCTCCACAGACGCTGCCCGACCCACATCCTTGTGCCGGCAACGTGGTTAACGACCGGTAAATCGCCCGGCAGGATTTGCCGGGGGCGGCAGCTTTGCGCCGGCTGCCCCTCCCCAACCGATCAAGCCACCCATCTCTAAAATCCTGATTAAAAAGCGTTTTCACTTTCTCCCGAATTGGCACGCTCTTCGCACCGGTCTGGCGACATCAGATTCACCCGGTGCCAAATGCCTCGCCTCTTTCGCCTCCGCCACCTGCTGACGCCGCTCGCAGCGCTGCTGCTCGCCGGCGCCGCCATGGCGGCCGATCTTGCTCCGGCAGCCCCGCCGGCCCGCGGCGGCAATGGCGTCAGCAACCACGCCCCGACGCGTAACGGCGCGGCCGAGGCCGGCGTCTCGCGCACCGCCTTCGCCGGCAGCGGCGGCATGGGCACCGCGCTCTCGCGCATCAAGGACCTCGCCGCGGTCGAGGGCGTGCGCAGCAACCAGATCCTCGGCTACGGCATCGTCGTCGGCCTCAACGGCACCGGCGACACGCTCAACAACGCGCCCTTCACCAAGCAGTCCCTGCAGGCGATGCTGGAGCGCCTCGGCGTCAACACGCGCGGCGCCAGCATGCGCACCGCCAACGTCGCAGCGGTGATGATCACCGCCAATCTGCCGCCCTTCGCCGTCCAGGGCACACGGCTCGACGTCACCGTCTCGGCCCTCGGTGACGCCAAGTCGCTGCAGGGCGGCACCCTGCTCGCCACCCCGCTGCTCGGTGCCGATGGCGAGGTCTATGCGGTCTCGCAGGGTCCGGTGGCGATCGCAGGCTTCTCGGCCGAGGCGGACGCAGCCAAGATCACTCGCGGCGTGCCTACCGTCGGCCGTATCGCCAATGGCGGCCTGATCGAGCGCGAGATCGATTTCGCCCTCAACAAGCTGAAGACGCTGCGCCTGTCGCTGCGCAATCCCGACCTCACCACGGCGCGCCGCATCGCCGCCGCGATCAACGACTTCCTCGGTGGCGACTCGGCCGAGCCGACCGATCCCTCTACCGTGGTGTTGCAGATCCCGCCGCGCTTCCAGGGCAACATGATCCGGCTGCTCACCGACATCGAGCAGCTCCGGGTGGAGCCCGACCAGATCGCCCGTGTCGTCATCGACGAGCGCTCCGGCATCATCGTGATGGGCAAGGACGTGCGCGTCTCCACCGTCGCGGTCGCCCAGGGCAACCTGACGGTGACGATCTCGGAGGAGCCGCAGGTCAGCCAGCCGAACGAGTTCGGCAACGGTCGGACGGTCGTCGTGCCGCGCAGCAACGTCAAGGTCGATACCGAGGGAACCAACAAGCTCGCCCTCGTCAAGGAGAGCGTGACCCTGCGCGAGCTGGTCGACGGGCTCAACGCCCTCGGCCTCGGCCCGCGCGACCTGCTTTCCATCCTGCAAGCCATCAAGGCAGCCGGCGCGCTGCAAGCCGACATCGAGGTGATGTAATGAGTGCCATCCTCGCCGCTCCCGCCGCAAAGCTCGCCATCGGCGCCGCCGTCAATCTCGCCGGCGGTATCGCCGACGCGCTCAGCCCCGCGCAGAGCAAGGCGAAGAAGACGGCCGACGATTTCGAGACCGTCTTCCTCGAGAATTTCACCCAGACCATGATGAATTCGAGCGGGACCGAAGGCCCGCTCGGCGAGAATGGCGTCGGCGGCGACGTCTGGCGTTCCATGCTGACGCAGGAATATGCCAAGCAGATCCAGCGCTCCGGCAGCGTCGGCCTCTCCGACCAGATCATGCGCGACCTGATCCAGGTCCAGGCCAAGGCCTCGGCGGGAGCGGGCAATGTTTGACCGGATGCGTGTCGTCGACGAGCGCCCGCGCATCTCGACCGCCGTCGAGGCCGAGGCCCTGAT
>JAESGM010000443.1_pt1 | contig 33731 bp, 24 predicted proteins | sample 9269721 | NCBI WGS metagenome assembly JAESGM01 (sample SAMN15720920, study PRJNA650825) | algae metagenome | isolation source: Komarekiella atlantica HA4396-MV6 and co-occurring heterotrophs from... | place: USA: Theobald House, Kauai, HI | collected 2009-07-29
GCGGGCGCTGGGCGCAGGACAATCCCGATCTGCTGCTGCGCCTTGTGCGTGCGCTTGAGCGCGCCGCAACCTTTGCCGAAAATCCCGATCACCGAGAAGAAGTGGCGGCGATCCTTGCTGCGCCCAATCGCATCAATGTCGCGGCGGAAGTCATCACCCGCACCCTGACGGGCCGCCTCAAGGTGGCGCCCGACGGCACCGTCCGCAGCAGCGACCGCTATCTCATCATCGGCCGTGGCAATGCGGCGCGCCCCGATCCCGTGCAGGCGGCCTGGCTCTACGCGCAGATGGTGCGCTGGCATCAGACCGAACTGAGCGACAAGCATCTCGCTGAGGCGCTGGCCGTGTTCCGGCCCGACATCTATGACAAGGCGATCGGCGGGTCGCGGCCGTTGCCATCAGGCGAGCCAGCAGACGGCATCGGTGCGTTTGCCGGTCCTTCCTTCGATCCAAAGCAGATCGCGGCGCATCTTTCAGTCTGGAAATATTCCTAGCGCCTTGAGCTGCCGCGAATTCGGGCGTTCGGCGCGCATTTGTGCATCGCACAAAGCTTTTGCATGCGTTGCGACTTTGCGCAGCAACCCGGCCGGAGCGGCTCACGCGTGTTGACGCGAAGAGCCCGAAACAGGCTCGATTTTGAATAAGTCGAATCTGGCACGAAGCTTGAAACACACAAGTCAGCCGACGGAGCCGTGAATCCGGATTCGTCGGGATGTCCAACGACGGACATGCATTCGGCATCGCCGCCGACATGACATTGCATGCCGCCTGGCAGCGCGCCGGGCGCCGAGCATGTGATCGCGTCGTGGGACTTGTGGATGGAACTTGCACCGAACAGCTTTGTGCTTCGAAAGCCGCTCGATCTCGATGACGAGGTGCCTTCAGACGGCGCACCGCTCGTCGCTGACGCGATGGGTTCGCGCGCCGATGTGGCAGCGCCGGTCATTGTTGTCGGTGGTGGCCCGTCCGGTCTGCGCGTCGCGCAGGAAGTGGCCCGCCGCGGCCTGCCGGTAATCCTGTTCAATGCCGAGCGCTGGCAGCCCTACAACCGGCTGAAGCTCACGCCGTTTCTGGCCGGCGAAGTCCAGATCGGCAAGGTCTATCAGCAGAACCAGTTTCAGCCCGGCGCGAATGTCATTCGCTATGACGGGCAGACCATCGTTGTGATCGATGCGGCAGCAAAGACGGTCACTAACCAGTTCGGCCGCACCTGGCATTACTCAAAGCTTGTCCTGTGTCTGGGCTCGCATCCGCATGTTCCGCCCATTCCCGGCCGCGATCTGAACGGCGTCTATCGCTTCCGCAATTTCGACGATGTCGAGCAACTGGTCGCGCGCGCCATGCGCTCGCGTTGCGCGGTGGTGATTGGCGGCGGTCTGCTGGGTCTTGAAGCCGCGCGCGGCATGGCGTTGCGCAAGGTCGATACGGTTGTCGTCGAGCATGAAGGCCACCTGATGGCGCGCCAGCTCGATCGTGCCGGCGGCCGCATTCTCAAAGAGCAGATCCGGCGCATGGGACTCGATGTGCGCACCGGTTGCTCCGTCAAGTCGATCGCAGGCGCCGACCGCGTCGAGCGGGTGCTGCTCTCCACCGGCGAGACCGTGGGCTGCGATACCGTCATTATCTGCACCGGCATCCGCTCCAACATCGATCTGGCGCGCGATGCCGGCATCGCCGTCGGCCGCGGCATCACCGTCAACGATGCGATGCAGACATCGCAGCTGGATATCTATGCGGTCGGCGAATGCGCCGAGCATGACGGCAATGTCTACGGGCTGGTCGCGCCGGGGCTGGAGCAGGCGGCAATTGCGGCGGCGCATCTTGCCGGCGAAGCCGCCAGCTATCGCGGCTCCGTTCCCGCCACCAAGCTCAAGGCGGTCGGCACCGACGTCTTCAGCATGGGCGATGTCGAACAGCTCGATCAACGTCTGGATGCCCGCACCGCGGTGTGGGGAGACCCGGCGAAGGGTCTGTACCGGCGTCTGGTCGTCCGCAATTTTCGTCTGGCCGGTGCGATCGGCGTCGGCGAGTGGCCGGAAGTCAACCGTATCCAGCAGGCAATCCGCGACCGTGCCTGGTTGCTGCCATGGCAGGCCTGGCGGTTCAGGCGCACGGGCCGGCTTTTTCCGGAAGGCAAACCTGTCTCGGTGACCTTGTGGCCGGCCGCCGCGACCGTCTGCAACTGCACCGGCGTCACGCGCGGTCAATTGGGTGAAGCCATCGCGCACGGAGCGGTGACGGTCGAAGCGCTGATGCGCGAAACCAGTGCCAGCACGGTGTGCGGAACTTGCCGGCCGCTGCTGCAGGAGCTCGTCGGCGGCAAGGTCGCGCATGAGCCGGTTTTCGGTGCGCGCCTGATCGCTGTTCTGTCGTTGATCGCTGCTGTTGTCGCGCTTGGCGCCTGGTTTCTGCCGGCCTGGCCGATATCTCCAAGTGTCGAAGCCGGCATCGGTCTCGACCGCCTCTGGCTCGACGGTACGACCAAGCAGATCACCGGCTACAGCCTGCTCGCGCTGTCCGTCGTGATCGCCTTCCTGTCCGTCCGCAAGAAGATCAAGGCGCGCTGGCTCGGCGGTTACAAGTTTTGGCGCGTCGCGCACACGCTGATCGGCCTTGCCGCGCTCGCCGCGCTGTTCTTTCACACCGGCTTCAGTCTGGGCAGCAACCTCAATCGCTGGCTGATGGTGACATTTCTCGTCGTCGCGATTGCGGGCAGTCTCACCGGTATCGCGACCGCACGCGAGCACGCGGTTCTTGCGAATGGCGGCGCGTCGCGCCGCGCTTTGTTCACATGGCTGCATATCCTCGCCTTCTGGCCGCTGCCGGTGCTGCTGCTGCTCCACATCGTCACGGTCTACGCCTACTGAGCGCACGGAGATGTCGAGAACGCTCATGCTCTGGTTGTTGTGGTTCTCCTTGTCGGTACCGGCGGCGCTGTTTGTGCTGGCTGCCATTTTCTATGGCGGCAACCGCTCCTTCCTGCTGGTCGGCAAGACCACCAGCGGCCATCACCAGATCGAACTTGCCTGCGACACCTGCCACACCAGCGTCTTCGGCGGTCCCGAGGTGCTGCAGGATTCCTGCGTGAAGTGTCACGGCGCGGAACTGAAGGCGGCCAATGACTCGCATCCGCTGTCGAAATTCACCGATCCTCGCAATGCCGACCGCACCGCCATTCTCGATGCGCGCTATTGCGTCACCTGCCATCAGGAGCATCGGCCAGGCATCACGCGCGCGATGGGGGTCACTCTCCCCGAGGACTTCTGCTTCAAATGCCATGAGGATATCGGCAAGGAGCGACCAAGCCACAAGGACCTCGCCTTCACCACCTGCGCCTCGGCGGGCTGTCACAACTTCCATGACAACCGTGCGCTCTACATGGACTTCCTGCTCACGCACGCCAAGGAGCCGGACCAGCTCAAGGTTCAGAAGGCGGCGCTGTCGGATTTCCTGAGGAGCCGCAAGGATGCGATCAAGGTTCCGAAAGCGCTGACGGCCGCGGATGCCGACGCACCGGAGGAATACAAGACCGCCGATGCGGTCGAAGCCTGGGCGTCGGACGCCCATGCGCGCCTCGGCGTCAATTGCAGCGGTTGCCACACAACGAAGGACGCGCCCTCCGCATGGATCGCGGCGCCGGACCTGACCACCTGCAGGGGCTGTCATGCGGACCAGGCGCAAACCTTCGTCGAGGGCAAGCACGGCATGCGGCTTCGCGAAGGTCAGCTTGTTTCGCGCGCGGACCCGTTCGGATTGTTCAGCGAGCGCAAGCTCGCGGCAATGACGCCGGCGGAAGCCAGAATTCCGATGACATCGGACAAGACCGCGGCGGCACTCGGCTGCAACAGCTGCCACTCGGCGCACCGCTACGATCTCAACACTGCCAAGGTCGAGGCTTGCGTCGGCTGCCACAACGATCGGCATACGCAGGCCTATTTTGAATCGTCGCACTACAATCTCTTCAAGAAAGAAGTCGCAGGCGAGTTGCCGAAAGGAAGCGGTGTGTCCTGCGCGACGTGCCATATGCCGGTCGCCGAGAAGCGAGACGCAGGCGGTCAGCGCGTCCACTTCGTCACGCATAACCAGAACGACAATCTGCGTCCGAACGAGAAGATGGTCCGCAGTTCATGCATGGGCTGCCACGGGCTTCAGTTCGCGCTCGATTCACTCGCCGATCCGAAGCTGATCGAGCGGAATTTCAAAGGCCATTCGACCGTGCATATCGAAAGCATCAAATGGGCGCAGGAGCGGATCGAGGAACGAAAACGTCAAAGGAAACTGAAACTGCAATCGAAATCGAAATGATCACTTTCAACGGGGAAAGGAACTGAGAATGCAGATGAATGTCTTGAAGATGGGAGCACTGTCTCTTCTGGTCGGCGGAACGGCGATGGTGCCGATCGCCTATGCGCAGAGCACGGCGTCCATTCCGGTGCAGCAGGTGACCGACATGCTGTTCGCTGTGATGGAAGCGGACCGCGCGGTCTATACGTCGCGCGTGGTCAACCGGTTGCAGAACGAAGAGAAAGTCATCACCGCGAGCGAGCATTTCACCGACAAGAAGGCGCTGCCGCTACCGGCCCAGATGTTCCGTTTCGGGTCCGAACGCGTGGCCGAGAAGACCAAGTCCTTTTCCTATTCGCTGCTGTCGTTGTGGCCGGTCAACAGCCAGAACGCGCCGCGCACCGACGTCGAGAAGGAGGGACTCAAGGCGGTCGCTGACACCAAGAAGCCTTTCTACAAGGAAGAGACCCTGGGCGGGAAAAAGTACTTCACGGCCGTCTACGCAGACGTCGCCGCCTCGCCCGCCTGTGTCAGCTGCCACAACGAGCATGTCGACAGCCCGCGCGACGACTTCAAGCTGAACGACGTGATGGGCGGCGTCGTGATCCGCGTCCCGCTTTGATCCTGAAAGTCGCATCCGCGCAAGCGGCCGGCCACGGTGCCGGTCTGCTTCGCAGACGCGCCCGCACAGGATCGATCTCAATCATGGAAGAAATGGAGAGTTGCGATGACACCCGAGCAGGTCAAGCTGGTGCAGGATAGTTTCCAGAAAGTCGTTCCCATCGCGGACACGGCGGCGGATCTTTTCTATGATCGGCTGTTTACGATCGCACCGGAAGTGCGCCCGCTGTTTCCGGAAGATCTGCGGGAGCAGAAGAAGAAGCTGATGCAGATGCTGGCGACGGCAGTCACTAACCTGCACCAGGTCGAGAAGATCCTTCCCGCCGTGCAGGATCTCGGCAAGCGGCATGTCGCTTATGGCGTCACCGCCAAGCATTACGAGCCGGTCGGTGCGGCGTTGCTGTGGACGCTCGAGCAGGGCTTGGGGCCAGACTTCACGCCGCCGGTCAAGGATGCCTGGACACAGACCTACGTGACGGTCGCCGGCGTCATGACCAAGGCGGCGGAATCGGTGCCGGCACAGCCGGAGAAGAAGGGCTTGATGGCCAAGCTGTTCGGCTGACGGACGCCCGTCAAAAGGCCCGTACTGAGCGGCGCCGTCGTCAGCGACGGACCGGGGTTCTTGCATTGCGCTGCCGGGGCGCAGATGCGGGCGAGATCCTGTGACGGCCGCTCGGCTCAGGCGTGATTTTCCAGTCTCTCCGAGGCCTTAACCAGTTATTGCAGCGCACAAGCTTTTGGCATTTGCCCCGGATGATGCAAATAACAGCAGCAAAGGTATCTGCAAATAATTTGGGCGGATATCGTAAGTGGCTCAGGTTCAAGCAGAAATCCTGATCTGCCAATCTGGCACGAAGCTTGAAATACGGAGGCCGTGCAGGTGCCCAGCTGAGGGGCGCCTCATGATCCAACGAAGGATCAAACAAGCAACGCCGCTGTCCTGGGGAAGCGCTTTCGGTCGAAGGCGTGCTTCGGGGCTGCGGTTTTTTGTTGAGCAAAGCAGCGCGGGAAAACGGCCGGGTGTTCGACGCAGAGTCACCAAGTCAGAGAGGACTAACATCGCCATGAGCAGGGAATTCGGAAAAGGGCGCCGCGGACTCGATCGCCGTGCCTTCTTGAAGGCCGGCGTCAGCACGGTCGCAGCAGCTGGCGGTCTGGCAGGCGGGCAGATTTTCGCACCCGGCATCGCCCGCGCCGCACTGAAGGTCGAAAAGGAAGATCTCAAGTTCGGTTTCATCAAGCTCACCGACATGGCGCCGATCGCCATCGCCAAGGAAAAGGGCTTCTTCGAGGATGAGGGCCTTTACGTTGCGGCGGAGCCGCAGGCGAACTGGAAGGTGCTGCTTGACCGGGTAATTTCCGGCGAGCTCGACGGCGCGCACATGCTTGCCGGTCAGCCCCTCGGCGCCACGATCGGTTTCGGCACCAAGTCGCATGTCATCACGCCGTTCTCGATGGACCTGAACGGCAACGCCATCACCGTGTCGAACGCGGTATGGGCGGAGATGAAGAAGCACATTCCGGTCGGATCGGATGGCAAGCCGGTCCATCCCATCAAGGCCGATGCGCTCAAGAAGGTCGTCGAGAAATATCGCGGCGAAGGCAAGCCTTTCAATCTCGGCATGGTCTTCCCTCTCTCCACGCACAATTACGAACTGCGTTACTGGCTTGCGGCCGGCGGAATTCATCCGGGCCTTTATTCGCCGACCGACATTTCCGGCCAGATCATGGGCGACGTGCTGATCTCGGTGACGCCGCCGCCGCAGATGCCGGCGACGATGGAAGCGGGCACCATCCTCGGCTATTGCGTCGGCGAGCCTTGGAACCAGGCCGCGGTGTTCAAGGGCATCGGCGTCCCGGTCATCACCGACTACGAAATCTGGAAGAACAATCCGGAGAAGGTGTTCGGCATGACCGCCGAATTCCAGAAGAAGAATCCGAACACGGTTCTCGCCATCACCAAGGCGCTGATCCGCGCCGGCATGTGGCTCGACGCCAACAACAACGCCAACCGGCCGGAAGCAGTGAAGATTCTCTCCAAGCCGGAATATGTCGGTGCCGACTACAACGTCATCGCCAATTCGATGACCGGCACCTTCGAATACGAGAAGGGCGACAAGCGGCCGGTGCCCGACTTCAACGTGTTCTTCCGCCATTACGCGACCTATCCGTATTACTCGGACGCGGTCTGGTATCTGACGCAGATGCGTCGCTGGGGCCAGATTCCGGACGGCAGGCCCGACTCCTGGTATCACGACGTCGCCAAGAGCGTGTATCGCCCGGATCTCTATCTTGAAGCGGCAAAACTCCTGGTCGCGGAAGGCAAGGCGAAAAAGGAAGACTTCCCGTGGGACACTGACGGCTTCCGCCCGCCGGTGACGGACGCGCTGGATGCCGTTCCCTACGATGGCCGCAAGCCCAATGCCTATGTCGACAGCCTCAAGATCGGCCTGAAGGGCAAGGAACGGGTCGAAGGCACCAAGGTGGTTTCCAACTGAACGGCAGGCCGGGCGCGTTCTGCGCCCGGCCTTATTCACATTGATCGCCCGCGCCCGCGAGGGGCCGCGGCCGCCGGAGGGATGAGGGAATGTCTGCTGTATCCGAGGTTGCTCTGACCGACGCCGCTGCGGTGAAAGCCTCGCGCGCCGCGCGTCTTGAGCGGTGGCACACCCGTATCAATCGCAGTGCCGGCTTCTTTGAACTGGTCGGTCTTGGCTGGCTGGTGCCGCTGTTCCGCATGGCGGCCGGCGACAGCGTTCGTCAGCAGGGCAAGGAATTGTGGCGCCAGCTTTTCGTGCCGTTGATCGCCATTGTGATCTTTCTCGGCGGCTGGGCCTGGCTCGCGCCGAAAGTGAATACCAGCCTCGGCGCGCTGCCCGGACCGGCGCAGGTCTGGGAGCAGGCGCAGAATCTCTGGGCCGATCATACGGCCGAACGCGCCAAGGAAGCCGCGTTCCATGAGCGGCAGGAAAAGCGCAACGCCGAAATCCAGGCGCGCGATCCCAGCGCCGAGGTTCGCCTGCGGCCCTATACCGGCAAGCCCACTTTCATCGACCAGATATTCACCAGCCTGAAGACGGTGTTTGCCGGCTTCGTGATCGCAACACTCGTCGCGGTGCCGCTTGGTATACTCTGCGGTCTGTTCGCGTCATTCAACGCCGCAATCAACCCGCTGGTGCAGATTTTCAAGCCGGTCTCTCCGCTCGCCTGGCTGCCCATCGTCACCATGGTGGTGAGCGCGCTTTACGTCTCGTCCGACCCGATGTTCCCGAAATCCTTCATCATCTCGGCGATCACGGTGACGCTCTGCTCGATGTGGCCGACGCTGATCAATTCCGCGGTCGGCGTCGCCTCGATCGACAAGGATCTGCTCAATGTCAGCCGCGTGCTGCGCCTGACCTGGCCGAAGAAGATCGTGAAGCTCGTGCTGCCGTCCTCGCTGCCGCTGATCTTCACCGGCCTGCGGCTCTCGCTCGGCGTCGGCTGGATGGTGCTGATCGCCGCCGAGATGCTGGCGCAGAATCCTGGTCTCGGCAAGTTCGTCTGGGACGAATTCCAGAACGGCTCCTCCGCCTCGCTCGCCAAGATCATGGTAGCGGTGCTGACCATCGGCATCATCGGCTTTCTGCTCGACCGCGTGATGCTGGCGCTGCAGGCCTCCTTCACCCATGGCAATACCCGTTGACGGAGAGTGACGTGCCGATTCTCGAACTGAAATCCGTCGACAAGTCCTACGTCTCCGGCAGCACCCGCACCGACGTCCTGCGCAACGTCTCGCTCTCCGTCAAGGAGGGCGAGTTCGTCGCCATCGTCGGCTTCTCCGGATCGGGCAAGACCACGCTCATCAGTCTGATGGCGGGTCTGGTGCAGCCCGATGCCGGCGAGGTTTTGTTCCGCGGCAAGAAGGTCACCGAGCCCGGGCCTGAACGCGGCGTCGTGTTCCAGAACTATTCGCTGATGCCGTGGCTCTCGGTGAACGGCAACGTCAAGCTCGCGGTCGACACGATCTTCGGTTCGGAATCCGGCGCGCAGCGCCGGGAGCGCGTCAGCCGATATGTGAACATGGTCGGCCTGAGCCACGCGACCGACCGCAAGCCGGCCGAACTCTCGGGCGGCATGCGCCAGCGCGTCGCCGTCGCGCGCGCACTGGCGATGGATCCCGAAGTGCTGCTGCTCGACGAGCCGCTGTCAGCGCTCGACGCGCTGACCCGCGCCAAGCTGCAGACTGAGATCGAGGCCATCTGGTCGCAGGAAAAGAAGACCGTTGTTCTCATCACCAACGACGTGGACGAGGCGATCCTGCTCGCCGACCGCATCGTGCCGCTCAACCCCGGACCGGGCGCCACATTCGGTCCCGAATTCGTGGTGCCGTTCGAGCGACCGCGCGACCGCGCGGCGATGAACAACAATCCCGCCTACAAGAAGCTGCGCGCCGCGATCACCCAATATCTGATGGATGTCGGCGTCACGCGCACGACCGGCAATGCGGTCGAGGATCGCCGCGAGGTCCCCAACGTCGTACCCGCCACCTTCGATTCCGGCCCGCCGCGCGCCTACAAGGAAGCGGCAGCGGGACCTGCCGACAACCGCTATGTCGAATTCTATCAGGTATCCAAGGTTTATCCGACGCCGAAGGGGCCGCTGACCGTCGTCGACGGTTTCGACATGCTGATGAAGAAGGGCGAATTCGTTTCGCTCATCGGCCATTCCGGCTGCGGCAAATCGACGGTGCTGTCGATGGTTGCCGGCCTCAACGACATATCCAGCGGCGGCATCGTGCTCGACTCGCGCGAAGTCACGACCGCGGGTCCCGATCGCGCGGTCGTCTTTCAGTCGCCATCACTGTTTCCCTGGCTGACCGCGCGCGAGAATGTCGCGATCGGCGTGGACCGCGTGTTTCCGCATGCCTCGAAAGCGGAGCGGGCCGATATCGTGTCCTATTACCTGTCGCGGGTGGGCCTTTCCGACGCGATGGACAAGAAGGCCTCCGAACTCTCCAACGGCATGAAGCAGCGGGTCGGCATCGCGCGCGCCTTTGCGCTGTCGCCGAAGCTGCTGCTGCTGGACGAGCCGTTCGGCATGCTCGATTCGCTCACCCGCTGGCAGCTGCAGGAAGTGCTGATGGAGGTGTGGTCGCGCACGCAGGTCACCGCCATCTGCGTCACCCACGATGTCGACGAGGCGATCCTGCTCGCCGACCGCGTGGTGATGATGACGAACGGGCCCAACGCCCGCATCGGCCGCATTCTCGATGTCGACATTCCGCGTCCGCGCACGCGCCGCGCCCTGCTCGATCATCCGCGCTACTACGAATACCGGCAGGAGTTGCTGTCGTTCCTCGATGAATACGAACACGGCGCGGCCGGTCGTCCGAAGACTCGGTCCGCTGCGGCGTGAAGGCTGACGCCGGGCCTCGGGGCTTGGCGTCCACATTCAGGGGAGGTCCGCTCAACAGGGCGCAAGTCGGTGAACTGCAGATGCTTCAGAGGGTTGCCCAGAAACGCAGCATGGTTATTGCACTGCACAATTCTTCGGCAGGCGCATTCATTTAGGGCAGCTTTTTGGGGTCTGACCACCTCCGGCAGGGGTGGTTCGTGTCGCTAAGATCATGATTCTTGGTGGTTTTTGGAGATGCTCCAGACTGGCATGAAGCTTGTAATGAAGAGCCCGCGACGCTCCGCCGAAAGGAAGCGCTGCGGGCCCAATGACGGGCCGCAAGCAATGCCGCTGTCCAAGGAAGACGCTCCAGTCGAGCGATGCCTTGGCCCGCGGCTTTTTCTTTGCGCCGCCGGTCACAGGTCGTCCGGCCGGCAGCACGGCAGAGAGCCACGATCAAAAGGAATGGCGTCGCGATGAGCGCGGAGTTGCAGACGACAAAAAAAGAGCGGGACGACGGCGCGGTGCGCGCGTTGGCGATGTCGACAATCGCCTTCACGGTCTGCTTTGCGGTCTGGACCATCTTCTCCATCATCGGCGTGCGCATCGCCGCCGACCTGAAGCTGAGTGAAAGCGAATTCGGCCTTCTGATCGGCACGCCGATCCTGACCGGCTCGCTGGTGCGCATTCCGCTCGGAATCTGGACCGACCGTCTGGGCGGCCGGCTGATTTATACCTGCACCATGCTGGCGGCGGCGCTGGCGACGGCGCTCCTCTCCCTGGCGCAGACCTATCCGCAGATGCTCCTCGCTGCGCTCGGCGTCGGGCTCGCCGGCGGTTCCTTCTCGGTTGGCGTCGCCTATGTGTCGCGCTTCTTCCCCGCCGAAAAGCAGGGCACGGCGCTGGGCGTCTTCGGCGTCGGCAATGTGGGTGCGGCAGTCACCAAATTCGTTGCACCGTTTGTTCTGCTCGCCTGGGGCTGGAATGTCGTGGCGCAAATCTGGTGTGTCGCGCTGGTCGTCATGGCGCTGCTGTTCTGGTTCGGTACCAAGGACGATCCGGTGACACGCGCGCGCCGGGCAAGCGGTGCCCCGAAGCGCAGTCTCGCATCCGAGTTCGAGCCGCTGAAGAATGTGCAGGTGTGGCGCTTCGCGCTCTATTATTTCTTTGTCTTCGGCGCCTTTGTCGCGCTGTCGCTGTGGTTGCCGCGCTACCTTATCGGCGTCTATGGTTTCGACCTCGCAACCGCCGGCATGATCGGTGCGATCTATTCCGTGCCTGCGTCGGTCTTTCGTGCCTATGGCGGCGCGCTGTCGGACCGTACCGGCGCGCGCATGATCATGTACTGGACCTTCGCAGTCTCGGCGGTCTGCACACTGATCCTGTCGATTCCGCCGACCGATTATGTCATGCGCGGCATCAACGGTCCGGTGTCGTTTCACCTTGAGATCGGGCCGTGGACCTTCATCGCCGTTGTCTTCGTGCTCGGCTTTTTCATGAGTCTCGGCAAGGCCGCGGTCTACAAGCATATCCCGGTCTATTATCCGAACAACGTGGGCGCGGTCGGTGGCCTCGTGGGCATGATCGGCGGGCTCGGCGGCTTCGTGCTGCCGATCCTTTTCGGCGTCCTCAACGATCTCACCGGCTTGTGGACCAGCTGTTTCATGGCGCTGTTCGTGCTCGTCATGATCTCGCTGGTCTGGATGCATGTGGCCATCATGCGCATGGAGCAGCGTGCGCTCGCGACCCTCAAGGAGCGCGAGGCATGAAGCAGAAGCTCGTCATCATCGGCGCCGGCATGGTATCCGGCCGCATGCTCGAACATCTCTGCACGGAGTCTCCGGAGAGATACGACATCACGCTGTTCGGCGCCGAGCCGCGTGGCAACTACAATCGCATCATGCTGTCGCCGGTGCTCGCCGGGGAAACGACCTACGATGCCATCGTCACGCATGATGCAGCCTGGTATGCCGCGCGCGGGATCTCCTGCCGTTTCGGCGAGACGGTGACCAGGATCGACCGCCGCGCCAAGGTTGTGCATTCGCGAAGCGGGGCGACGCCTTACGACAATCTCGTCATTGCGACCGGTTCAGCGCCTTTCGTCATTCCGGTGGCCGGAAAGGACTTGCAGGGCGTGCTGGCGTTCCGCGATCTCGATGACGTCAATACGATGGTGGCGGCCGCCGCGCGGCCGGACGCGAAGGCCGTGGTGCTTGGCGGCGGTCTGCTCGGGCTCGAAGCCGCTGCCGCGCTCAGAAAGCGCGGCATGGACGTGACGGTCCTGCACCTCATGGGACATCTGATGGAGCGTCAGCTCGACCCGGCGGCAGGCCTGCTGCTGCAGAAGGAGCTGGAGGCGCGCGGCATCGCCGTCCATTGCCGGGCGCAGACAACCGCCATTCTGGGACACAAGCGTGCCGAGGCCGTTCTTCTCGATGACGGTACGATCCATCCGGCCGATCTGGTGGTGATGGCGGCCGGCATCAGGCCGGAGACGCGCATCGCCGTCGACGCCAGACTGCATGTCGAGCGCGGCATCCTCGTCAACGACAGGATGCGAACCTCGGATCACGACATCCTCGCGATCGGCGAATGCGTGGAGCATGACAATGTATGCTACGGCCTTGTCGCGCCGCTCTACGACATGGCCGCGGTGGCGGCGAAGACACTGCTTGGCCAGAAAGCCAGGTTTCAGCCACTGGAGACTGGCACCAGCCTCAAGGTCAGCGGCGTGCAAGTCTTCTCCGCTGGCGACTTCATGGGTGCGGCCGGCAGCGAGTGCCTTACGCTGAATGATGCGGGGCTGCGCACCTACAAGAAGCTGGTGATCGCCAACGACAAGCTGGTGGGCGCGGTGCTGCTCGGCGATACGGCCGACGGGCCCTGGTACCTCGATTTGATCCAGTCCGGTGCGCCGGTCGAGAAGATCCGCGGAGATCTCATTTTCGGCCGCGCCATGGTCGAACGGATGGCGGCCTGACATGTCCGGCGATTTCACCCCCGATCAGAAGCGCTATCTCGAAGGCTACGTCTCAGGCCTCACCGCAGCGCGCAGCGCGCGCGGCGTCAAGCCGAGCAGTGGCGGCGGCGAGCCGACCGGGCCCGACGCCATTCACATCAAGGCGCAGGACCGCACGACGGCCGCAGGCGGCAAGCTCAACGACCAGGAAAAATTCAAGCGCGAAGAGCATCCCTTCGATGCCTATAACAGGCTGAAGGAGCAGGCGGATAAGAACGAGGCGCCGAAGCCCGCCGACAATTTCCGTTGGCGCTATTACGGGATCTTCTACGTCGCACCGACGCAGGCGTCGTATATGTGCCGCCTGCGCATCGCGAATGGCATCCTCTCGCACTGGCAGTTCGCGGGGCTCGCGGACGTCGCGGAGAAATATGCCGGGCCTTATTCGCACGTCACCACGCGCGCCAATCTGCAATTGCGCGAGATCGAGCCGAAGAATGCGGTGAATGTGGTCGAGGCGATCCAGGATCTGGGCCTGTGCTCGCGCGGCTCCGGCGCCGACAATATCCGCAACGTCACCGGTACCGCGACGGCCGGCATCGATCCGCAGGAACTGCTCGACACGCGACCTTATGCGCGTGAATGGCATTTCCACATCCTGAACGAGCGGGCGCTTTACGGCCTGCCGCGCAAGTTCAACGTTGCCTTCGACGGCGCCGGCAAGATCGCCACGCTGGAAGACACCAACGACATCGGCTTCCAGGCGGTCGAGGTGAAGGAAGGGTTCGATGTCGAGCCCGGCATCTACTTCCGGCTGACGCTTGGCGGCATCACCGGCCACAAGGACTTCGCGCGCGACACCGGCGTGATCTGCAGGCCAGGTGAGGCGACGGCGATCTCCGACGCCATCGTGCGCGTCTTCATCGAGAATGGCGACCGCACCAACCGTAACAAGGCGCGGATGAAATATGTGCTGGATGCCTGGGGCTTCGACAAGTACCTCGCCGCCGTTGAAGAGAAGCTTGGCCGCAAGTTGCTGCGCATCGCGGCGGAAGCATTGGCTGAGCGCCCGGCCTTCGACCGGCTGGCGCATATCGGCGTGCATCCGCAAAAGCAGGAAGGATTGCACTGGATTGGCGTTGTGCTCCCGCTCGGCAAGATGACGGTCGGGCAGATGCGGGGTCTCGCGAAGATCGCGCGCGAATGCGGCGATGGCGATATCCGGCTCACAGTCTGGCAGAATCTGCTGATCTCGGGCGTGCCGGCCGCGAAGATCGCGCAGGTCGAGGCTGAGATCGAGGCGCTGGGGCTCTCAACAAAAGCAACGTCGATCCGCGCCGGCCTTGTCGCCTGCACTGGCGCCACCGGTTGCCGCTTCGCCGCCGCGCATACCAAGGAAAATGCGAACGAGATTGCGGAATGGTGCGAAGCGCGTGTGCAACTCGACACGCCGGTCAACATCCATCTCACCGGCTGCCACCATTCCTGTGCCCAACACTATATCGGCGACATCGGCCTGATCGGCGCGCGTGTGTCGGTGTCGGAGGAGGGCGACACGGTTGACGGCTATCACGTCCATGTCGGCGGTGGCTTTGGCCCCGAGGCTGGGATCGCACGCGAAATCTATCGCGACGTGAAGGCCGATGCTGCGCCCAGGGTCGTTGAGAAAATGCTGAAAGGCTATCTCGCGCATCGCGCGTCGTCCGACGAAACGTTCCTGACATTTTTGCGCCGGCATGAGGTGGATGCGCTCAAGACAATGTTCGACGCGGAGGCGGTGGAATGAGCGAGTCATTGCCACCGCCCATCGTCAATCTTGTCCCGGAGACCGCGCCCTTCACGGATGAGCAGCGCTCCTGGCTGAACGGCTTCTTTGCAGGTCTTGTGTCGCTCGATGGCGCGGGCGTCACCGCCTTGTCGCCGGAGCAGAACGCCGCTGTCATGCCGCAGCAGCCGAAAGGTCCGCTCGATGACGGCGATGACGGCGAAGCGCCCTGGCATGACTCGCTGCTGGCGATGCCGGAACGCATGAAGATGGCGGAAGGCCGGCCGCTGCGCCGCCGCATGATGGCGGCGATGGCGCAGCAGGATTGCGGCCAGTGCGGCTACAATTGCGAAGATTACGCCAACAAGGTTTTCCTCAAGGAGGAAGAGCGGCTGAATCTCTGCGTGCCGGGCGGCAAGGACACCGCTCGCATGCTGAAGTCGCTCCATGAGGAACTGGGCAAGGCGCCGGCGGCGCCCGGCAATGCGGCCAAGCCTGCGGCGGAAGCTGTGCCGGTGGTCCAGGGCGACGTCGGCCGCTCGCGCGACAACCCCGCGGCGGCAACGTTCATTTCTCGCGCACGACTGAACAAGCCGGGATCTGAGAAAGAGACCTGGCATGTCGAGTTCGACCTGACCGAATGTGGACTCGATTATGTGGTGGGCGACTCGTTCGGCATCTTCCCGGTCAACGACGCGGCGCTTGTTGATGCCATCATTGCGGCGATCGGGGCTTCGACCGAAATGCCGGTCGGCGGCAGGACCCTGCGCGATGTTCTGATCAACGATGTCTCGCTGTCACCTGCGCCGGACGGGCTGTTTCAGCTCATTTCCTACATCACCGGCGGAGATCGGCGGCAGAAGGCGAAGGCGCTTGCGGCTGGCGAGGACCCGGACGGCGATGCTGCGACGCTCGACGTGCTCGCGGCCCTGCAGAAGTTCAAGGGCATTCACCCCGATCCGGAAGCCTTTGTGGAATCGCTGGAGCCGCTACAGCCGCGGCTTTACTCAATCTCGTCTTCGCTGAAGAGCAACCCGGGCCGGATATCGCTGACCGTCGATGCGGTGCGCTATCAGATCGACAAGCGCGCGCGGCTGGGTGTCGCTTCCACTTTCCTCGCCGAGCGCATCCGTCCGGGGCAGAAGCTGCGGGTCTATGTGCAGAAGGCGCATGCCTTCGGCCTGCCCGCCGATCCGAATGTGCCGGTCATCATGGTCGGGCCGGGCACCGGCATCGCGCCGTTCCGGGCCTTCCTGCACGAGCGCATGGCAACCAAAGCTCAAGGGCCGAATTGGTTGTTCTTCGGCCATCAGAAACGCGACTATGACTTCTTCTACGAGGATGAACTCAACGCGATGAAGGCCGCCGGCGTGCTGACGCGGCTGTCGCTGGCGTGGTCGCGCGACGGTGATCAAAAGTTCTACGTGCAGGATCGTATGCGGGAAGTGGGCCGAGAACTGTGGTCATGGCTTGCCGATGGCGCGCATTTCTATGTCTGCGGCGACGCCAAGCGCATGGCAAAGGATGTTGAACTTGCATTGGTTGATATCGTCGCGCAATTCGGCGCGCGGACAACCGATGAGGCGGTCGCCTTCGTTGCCGACCTGAAGAAAAAAGGCCGCCTGCAGATGGACGTGTACTGACGGCCATGAAACGCACATGAACGCGCCCGCGCAGCATCCACCGAGTGTCCGCACCACCTGCCCCTATTGCGGCGTGGGCTGCGGCGTTCTGGCAGCGCCGGATGGCCGCGGCGGCGCGGCGATTGCTGGCGATCCCGCGCATCCGGCCAATTTCGGGAGGCTGTGCTCAAAAGGTTCGGCTTTGGGCGAAACGCTGGGTCTCGAGACGCGCCTGCTGCATCCAATGCGACGCACCGAGGATGGCTCATTCGCGCGTGTTTCGTGGGACCGCGCGCTTGATCAGGTCGCAAGCACGTTCCTCGAAACGGCTCGCCGCCACGGCCCCGAGTCGGTGGCGTTCTATCTCTCCGGGCAATTGCTCACCGAAGACTATTACGTCGCCAACAAGCTGATGAAGGGCTTTCTCGGTTCGGCGAATGTCGATACGAATTCGAGATTGTGCATGGCCTCGTCGGTGGCGGGACATCGGCGCGCATTCGGGGCGGATACGGTTCCTGGAACTTACTCGGATATTGATCAGGCCGATCTGGTCGTTCTCGTCGGATCGAATGCCGCCTGGTGTCATCCTGTCCTGTTCCAGAGAATGGCCGGAAACAGACGCGAAAGAGGCGCGAAGATCGTCGTCATCGACCCGAGAAGCACGGCGACGACTGAAGAAGCAGACCTTTTCCTGCCGGTGAAGCCGGGAATGGACACGGTCGTGTTCAGCGGTCTGCTGGCCTCTCTTGCGGACAGAAACGCGCTTGATCGTGGCTACATCGATGCGCACACGCAAGGCTTCGACGCAGCGGTTGCGCGCGCGAGAGAGATTGCGCTGGACATTCAGACGGTTAGCCGCCTGACCGGTATCGCCGGCGATGTGCTGGAGCAGTTCTTCTCGCTTTTTGCTGCGACCGAAAAGGTCGTCACCTGCTACTCGCAGGGCGTCAATCAGTCGGCGCAAGGCACTGATAAAGTTAATGCAATCATCAATTGTCATCTCGCGACCGGCCGCATCGGCAGGCCGGGCATGGGGCCGTTCTCGCTCACGGGACAGCCCAATGCGATGGGCGGGCGCGAGGTCGGCGGGCTCGCCAACCAGTTGGCCGCACACATGAATTTCACGCCGCCGGAGATCGATCGGGTCGGGCGGTTCTGGAATGCGGCGAACATGGCGCAAAAGGAAGGCCTCAAGGCTGTCCAGATGTTCGAGGCAATTTCACAAGGCAAGATCAAGGCCTTGTGGGTGATGGCGACGAATCCCGCCGTCTCGCTGCCGGACGCCGGCAACGTCCGTCATGCTCTTAGAAACCTCGATGCTCTGATCGTGAGCGAGAATGTACATGCGAACGACACCATATCCTCGGGCGCTCATATTCTTCTTCCCGCCGCCGCCTGGGCCGAGAAGGACGGCACGGTGACGAATTCGGAACGCCGCATTTCCCGCCAGCGCGCTTTCCTGCCGTTGCCGGGCGAGGCGAAACCGGACTGGTGGATCGTCAGCGAAGTGGCCCGCCGCATGGGTTTTGGCGAGGCGTTCCCTTACGCGAGCGCCGCCGATATCTTTCGCGAGCACGCGGCGCTGTCGGCGTTCGAGAACGAGGGTGCGCGCGATTTCGATCTCGGTGCGCTCGCCGATATCGGCAACGACGACTTCGATCGCCTCGATCCGCTGCAATGGCCGCAAGCGGAACGCAGCGCGGACGAGACGCGCTTCTTCGCGCAAGGCGGGTTCTACACCGCGGACCGCAAGGCACGCTTCATCGCGCCGGAAATTCCCGCACTCAAGCAAGAGACGGACGAAGACTATCCGCTGCGACTGAATACCGGCCGCGTGCGTGACCAATGGCATACCATGACGCGCACGGGCCTGAGCCCACGTCTCGGCGCGCATCTGCCGGAGCCCTATGTCGAGATACATCCCGACGATGCGGAGCAATACGGTGTGCAAGAGGGCGGCTTCGCGCGGCTCGCCTCGCCTTTTGGCCGCGCCGTGCTGAAGGTTCAACTCAACGATGGCCAGCAGCGCGGCTCGGTCTTCGTGCCCATTCACTGGAACGATGAGACTGCCTCGCATGCGCGCATCGGCGAGATGGTTATGCCGGCGACCGACCCGTTCTCCGGCCAGCCGGAAGCCAAGGCGACGCCGGTGGTGATCACGCCGCAACACTATCGCCTGCGCGGCTTCGTGCTGGCGAAGGAGGATGCTGCGTTGCCGGCCGGTACATGGTGGTCGCGTGTTGCCCTGCAAGGTGGCCGCGGCGTCCTGCTCGCGAGTAACGACTCCATCGATGCCTGGCGTATTTGGGCGCAGAAAATCGGGGCGGGCACAGAGATCGCTGAATATCTCGATGCGCCGCGCGACGCCTATCGCATGGCGGCGTTCAAGGATGGACGTTTGCAAGCCTGTTTGTTTGTCGGACCTGCGAGCGCCGCGCCGCAATGGGACGCGGTCAAATCGCTGTTCGAAAGCGAAGGTCTGGAAGAACATCAGCGCCGCGTGCTTCTCTCAGGCCGATCTGCCGACGGTCTGGCGTCTGCCGGTCCGGTGATCTGCGCCTGCTTCGGCGTGCCGCTGAATGCGATCAGGAGCGCGATCATTTCCGGGGAAGCCTGCGATGTCGCCGGCATCGGAAAAGCCTTGCGGGCGGGCACCAATTGCGGCTCCTGCCTGCCGGAACTGAAAAAGATCGTGGCGCAAGAAATGGCGCAGACGAATGCGAACGAGCGTCAGGATGAGCGCATTGCAGCGACGGCTTGATAGTCCTGCGTGTGCTGCCGCCGAACTTTCGGCCGCATGTCTACATGCTGCTGGCGGGCGCGTTCTTGTCGTTGACGTGATATTTGGCGGCGGTCTGTTCCTTGCACATGGCAACGGGATCGTAAGACAGCTTCGCTGCAGCCGCCGGCGGCTGGGCGCGGCCACGCGCGGGGGGCGATGCTGCTGGCCGCAAGGTGAGGCGAACCGGGTTCGGGCAATGATCGAGCATCGCGCCGCTTGCCGAATCCACGACGACGCCAAGCGCGCCGCCGATCAGGGCGTTGCCCAGGATCGCGCCGCCAACGCCCTCGCCGGATGCCTGTGGGTCGAGCGGGAAGCTTTCAGTCTCGTATCCGGACTTGGTGATTGTAACCGCCAGCTTTTCGTTCCGCTTCACCTGCAAGACGCAGGGTGTGACGCAAGCGAGCGTTTTCGGCGGAGCGGCGTCGGGTTGCGGCGCCTCCGAGGTTTCGAACGGAGACCTTGCAATAACGCGAACCTCGGCTCCCGACGGAACGGTATCAAACTGAATCTGTTCGGATGTGCCACGCGCAACCGTCGCGCAGCCGGCCGCAAAAGCGGCCAACATCACAATTGCTACTCTCACCATGCAACACTGCCCCAACCCCTCAGACGCGAAAATCCTATCAGCGCAACTGCAGGCCGCAAGTCCCCAGCTGCGCGAGGACTGGCTGCACTTCGGTCTTGGTTAGCGGACAAATTCCACAGGTTAATATTGGACAAGCAGCATGAGCGAGCCGCGGAAACCGTCTGATCAACCGTCCACGCGCATGGGGCGTCTCGCGCGGCTGCCGGTCTTCTATGCGCTGGATGGCAAGCGCGTGGTGGTGGCCGGCGGAAGCGCGGCGGCGGCCTGGAAGGCGGAATTGTTGTCGGCGACGGGCGCAACGGTCGACGTCTTTGCGTCCGATCTCTCGACGGAAATGGCGGATTTGGCTTTCGATCCGCCGCACGGCGCCATTGTCATTCATCATCGCGACTGCACACAGGGCGATCTTGCAGGCGCCGCGTTGGCCATCGGCGCTTGCGAGGACGACAACGCGGCTGCGCGTTTTGCGGGGATGGCGCGCGAGGCCGGCGTGCCTGTCAATGTGATCGACAGGCCGGACCATTGCGACTTCGCCTTTGGCGCCATCGTCAATCGTTCGCCGCTGGTCGTTGGCATTTCCACCGACGGCGCGGCGCCGGTTTTCGGCCAGGCGGTGCGCGCCAGGATCGAAGCGATGCTGCCGGCCGGCTTTGCGCTCTGGGCGAGGGCGGCGCAGACTTGGCGCAGATACGTGCAGGCATCCGCGCTGTCTCAGGCCGGACGCCGCCGCTTCTGGCAGATGTTTACGGGTTTTGCCGTCGCCAATCCCAATCATGAGCCGGTCGAGGCCGATTTTGTGCGGCTTTTGTCGGGCGTGAACGAACTTGGAGACAAGGTGGAGCGGGGCTCGGTGATGCTGGTCGGCGCCGGGCCGGGCGATCCTGAACTGCTTACGTTGCGGGCGGTGCGCGCATTGCAATCCGCCGACGTGATCCTGTTCGACGATCTTGTGTCGCAGGAGATTCTCGACTTCGCGCGCCGTGAAGCGAAAAAGATGCTGGTCGGCAAGAGCGGCTATGGCCCCTCCTGCAAGCAGGACGACATCAACGCGACGATGATCGCGCTCGCACGCAACGGCAAGCGCGTGGTGCGGCTGAAGGGCGGCGATCCCATGATCTTTGGGCGCGCGGGCGAGGAAATCGAGGCCTGCCGCAAGGCCGGCATCGCGGTCGATGTTGTGCCCGGTATCACCGCCGCGCAGGGTGCGGCAAGTTCGCTCGGGCTTTCGCTGTCGCATCGCCTGCAGGCGCGCCGCATTCAGTACGTGACGGGGCACGCACAGAACGGCGCATTGCCGGACGATCTCGACTGGAAGAGCATTGCCGATCCGTCCGCGACCACGGCGATCTACATGCCGACGCGGACATTCCCGCTGCTGGCGGAGAAGGCGATGGCGCAGGGGCTGGACCCCGCAACGCCGGTGATTGCGATCTCGCGTGCGACGCGGCCGGACGAGCGTGTGATCGCCGGCACGCTCGGCGACATGGCTGAGCGGCTGGGGGCGGAGAAGCCGCAAGGTCCGCTGCTGGTGCTGATCGGGCGGGTGCTGGAGGGTTATGAAGCAGACACGATGCAAGAGAAGAGTATCTCCGCTTCTCTGTGAGACACGGCAAAGCATTTCTCCGTCACCCTGAGGTGCCGCCGCGAAGCGGCGGCCTCGAAGGGCGGCGGCCACCGATTTTGGGCCGACATCCTTCGAGGCCCGCCTCCGGCGGGCACCTCAGGATGACGGATTTAGGTTGCACAGGCTAAACGGATTTAGCTTGGCAAGCTAAGATGCCCCCATGGGCGTACATGTCTACATGCTCCGATGCAGCGACGACTCCTATTACATTGGCTGCGCAACGGGCGACGATCTAACGCGCCGTATCGCTGAGCATCAAACAGGTGCCTATCCTGGATACACATGGTCGCGTCGACCGGTGGAATTGGTTTGGTCCGAATATTTCGATCGCATCACTGACGCAATTTCGGCTGAGCGAAAGCTGAAGGGCTGGAGCCGGGCTAAGAAGGAAGCTTTGGCTGGCTCGGACTTTCGGATGCTTCAACAGTTGTCAAAGCGACGAGCGGGCCGACCCAAGCGCTCGTAGTGCCATAGTGATCAGCCATCATCCGTCATCCTGAGGTGCGAGCGTAGCGAGCCTCGAAGGATGACGGGCACCACCGACGAGGCCGTCGCCCTTCGAGGGCCGCGCTTTGCGCGGCCACCTCAGGGTGACGGAGTGAGGTTGGGAGGCGCAGCGCGCAGCGTCACGCCGCTACTTGGCCAACCCCCACAGCGTTGGATCGAAGCGCTTCACGAATGTCGCGGAGACGATGTGGTCATCGAACTCCTTCGTCGGATCGTTCGAGTGGTTCGCGATGTAGCGGTAGTCGAAGCGCAAATCCGTCTGCGCCGCGAACAGGTTGGGGAAGAGGACCGTCGCGCCTGGCGACCATGTTGTGTCGTTGCGCTTCGTCGTGCTTGCGCCGACAAAATCGTTGCGGTAGTCGCGATGGCTCAGCGCCAGATTGGCGCCGACCACCAGCCACGGGGCCAGCGTCTTGTAGCCCTCGATCTTGCCGCCGTATTCCATGTAGGCGCCAGGCTGGATCTCGGTGAGGATGTTGGTCAGCACCGTCCCGTCGATGTCGCTCCAGCGAATCCACGGTGACGCCAGCAAGACGCTGCCCTCGCCGAACACTTTGGGAAAGGCGAAGCGGCCGCGCGCCTCGGCATAGAAGCCTTCGCCCGAGGGGAAGAAATCTCCGTGCGCGCGATAGGCGACACGAAGCTGCAGCGCGCGATAGGCGCCTTCAAGATTGCCTTCGAACAGCGCGCCGACGGCCGCCTCGCTGTAATAGTAATGCTTGTCGAAGGTCGCGATCGAGCCACCGATGGTCGGGTGCACCGAAAGGGCGGGCGTCAGATCGAGGACCGGCCCCATGTCGAGACCGGCGACGCCGTAATTCAGATCGTGCTCGCGGCCGTGCAGTTGCCCCGCGACAAGCGCCGATGTGCGCCAGCGCGTGCCGTTGATGTTGCGCTCGTCGCGCAGATCGAGCGAGCCGAGCAACTGCATCTCGCCCTTGCCGGGCAGGTAATATGTCGGATTGGATTCGTAGGCGGTGCCGAGCGACGCCGTCACCAGCGTGACGTTCGGCTGCAGCGCGCGGCGGATGCGCTGCAATCCACGCTGTGCTTCGACATTATTGGGATCGTTGAGCAGCACGCGCTCGTAGGCCGAGAGTGCCCAGCGCAATTGCCCGGCTTCCTCGGAGGCCTGGGCGAAACGGATATTGAGGTCAGGGTCAGCCGGACGCTGAAGCACCTGATGATAGAGGCGATCAAGCTCGGGTGTGGAGCCGGGCCGGTCAGCGCGCGCAGGCGCCGCGATCAAGAGGACCGCTGCCGTCGCGCACATGGAAGCCAGCATGGTGCGGAAGGCCCGCATCATTCCAGATATGTTCACTCTGACGCTCTACGTATTCCAAGGCTTCCACCGCGGGCAGATGTAACCGAATTGCGCAGCCGCGGCTACCTGCGGCGATCACAAGCGCTTGAACCTGTTGCTTTCTGCACTCACCAATGAAAGCGGCTCGGGTATTGAGTGCCTTGGGGACGCTCTGACACGGGCGAATTTGATGACTGTAATTTCATACCTCCCGCGCGGTCTTGTTGCGATCGCGGTGGCCTCTGTGCTTGCCGGCGCGACACCGGCGATGGCGTCGAAGATCGGCGTGGCCTCGGCGGTCAAGAACGATGTGCAGGGCTCAAACAGCCGTGTTCTGGCGGTTGGCAGCGACCTGTTTCCCAATGAACGTGTGCGCACGGGCGTTGAAAGCACCGCGCAGCTTCTGTTTCTCGACAAGACCTCGCTGAGCATCGGCCCGCAAGCGGAACTGACGTTGGACAGGTTCGTCTACAATCCGAACCGCGGCTCAGGCGAAGTGGTGCTGAATTCGGTGAAGGGCGCGTTCCGCTTCGTGTCCGGCTCGCAGGACCCGCGCCACTACACCATCAAGACGCCGGTGGCGACATTGGGCGTGCGTGGCACGGTCGTCGACTATCTGGTGCAAAACGGCAAGGCGGTCTTCATCCTGGTGCAGGGCTCGGCGCAACTGAAGATGCCGGGCGGGCAGACCGTCAACCTGACCAAGCCGGGCACCGTCTATATCGTGCATGCGGGCGGCAAGGTCGAAGGGCCGCTGCCGAATGACGGCACCATCGTGCATGCCTTCGGCAACATCGCGTTCCCGCTCTACGGCTGGTTCTTCCAGGGCGATCCGCAGAACCCGCAAGCCTTCGGCCGCATGGACAATATCGATCAGCTCAATGCGATCGTGAACAGGCACACGCCGCCGGTCTGCGTGCCTAATTATAATCTGGGCGTATATTGCTAGATTCCAAGAATGCCTAAAATATAGGCTGAAAAGGGTTCATTGTATGCAATGGGCGGGGAATTTCTCGCCCCGCAGAGCAAGTGCGTGCTGGCTTTGCAGCCCGGATTTTCGTTCCTTATCAGACCGTTAAAGGATTCTGGCTCCCCGAGGCCGGGACTGGCACAAGCTTCGCAGAGAAACCCCCGAGGTCGACAGATCACGACACCGGAGGCTTTCGATGAATCGCCGCGAATTTCTGAAATCGACGACTGCCATCGCCGCCACGACGGCGGTATCCGCACCCGCCATTTTCTCCGAGGCCAGGGCGCAGGCACGCAACGAGACGCTGCTCTTCGTGCGCGAGGAGGCGCCGAACAATTTCGACATTCACGGTGTCGGCACCAATCGGCCCGGCTACGAGGTGTCGTGGAATTGCTACGACCGCCTGATGTCGCACGGCGTCAAGAAGATGCCCGACGGCAGCGAGACCTACGATCGCGACACGTTCACGCCCGAGCTGGCCGAGGAATGGACCAAGGGCGACATGTCGATGACGTTCAAGCTGCGCAAGGACGCGACCTTCCATGACGGCACGCCGATCAAGGCCAAGGATGTCAAATGGTCGTTCGACCGCGCGGTGACCGTCGGGGGCTTTCCGACCTTCCAGATGAAGGCGGGTTCGCTGGAGAAGCCCGAGCAATTCGTGGTCGTCGACGATCACACCTTCCGCGTCGATTTCATCCGCAAGGACAAGCTCACCATTCCCGATCTCGCCGTTGTGGTGCCGGGGATTTATAATTCCGAGCTCGTCAAAAAACACGCGACGGAAAAGGATCCCTGGGGTCTGGAATACACCAAGGTCAACACGCCCGGCGGCGGCGCCTACAAGGTGACGCGTTTCCAGGCCGGCAGCGAGGTCGTGTACGAGCGGTTCGACAACTGGAAGAGCGGCAAGCTTCCCGGCATCAAGCGCATCGTGTGGCGCATCGTGCCGTCGGCCGGCAACCGGCGCGCGTTGATGGAGCGCGGCGATGCGGACCTTTCGTTCGACATGCCGAACAAGGACTTTGCCGAGATGAAGCAGGCCGGCAAGCTGAAGATGATCTCCAACCCGGTCGGTAATGCCTGCTGGTATCTGGGCATGAACTGCAAGAATCCGCCCTTCAACAATCCGAAGGTGCGGCAGGCGGTGGCCTATGCGATTCCGTACCAGAAGATCATGGACGTGGTGATGTACGGCGTCGCCAATCCGCTTTACGGCGCGAAATCGAATACCGCCGATGGACTGGCCTGGCCGCAGCCGCACGGATACGCGACCGACATCGCGAAAGCCAAGGCGCTGCTGGCGGAAGCCGGCATGGCGAACGGCTTCGAGACCACCTTGTCATTCAATCTCGGCGAGGCGGTGATCAGCGAGCCGCTCTGCATCCTGGTGCAGGAGAGTCTCGCTCAGATCGGCATCAAGGCGTCGATCAACAAGATCCCGGGCGCCAATTTCCGCAACGAACTGCTGAAAAAAGAACTGCCGATGATCGTCAACGTTTTCGGCGGCTGGCTCGACTACCCGGAATATTTCTTTTTCTGGTGCTATCACGGCCAGAACGCCGTCTTCAACACGATGTCCTACCAGGACAAGGAGATGGACGCGCTGATCGACGGCGCACGCAAGGCCGCGGCCGAGGGCGACACGGCGAGCTACGACAAGGATGTGAAGGGCTTCATCGACAAGGCCTTCGCCGAAGTGCCGCGCATCCCGCTGGTCCAGCCCTATCTGAACGTGGCGATGCAGAAGAATGTCTCCGGCTATCGCTATTGGTTCCACCGCCAGCTCGACTACCGCTCGCTGACCAAGGCCTGACGGCAACCTGCGAGGCGCGTGTGAACGCGCCTCGCCCTTTTTCGGCGGAGGGGTGACATGCTGCGGCAGATCGGCAAGAGATTATCCACCGCGATCCCGAGCGTCATCGGGGTCATTATCGTCACATTTCTTCTGACCCGCGTGCTGCCGGGCGACACGGCGGCGTATTTCGCGGGGCCGGCGGCGACGCCGCAGGCGATCGCGGAGATCAAGAAAAGCCTCGGTCTCGACCGGCCGCTGCCGGAGCAGTTCGTGCGTTATGTGAAGGATCTCGCGCGCGGCGATTTCGGCATTTCCCTCACCACCGGCCAGCCGGTGATCACCGACATCAAGCAACGGCTGCCGGCTTCCGCCGAACTCACGTTGTTCGGGCTGATCATTTCCATCCTCGTCGCGGTGCCGCTCGGCATTGCGGCGGCGGTGAAACAGGGTTCGTTCGTCGACCACGCCTGCCGCATCGTCGCGACCGCGGGCGTGTCGTTGCCGGTTTTCTTCACCGGGCTGATCCTCGTCTATGTCTTCTATTTCATCCTCGGCTGGTCACCGGCGCCGCTGGGGCGGCTCGACATCTTCTATTCCTCACCGCCGCATGTGACCGGCTTCTATACGATCGACAGCCTGATTAGTGGCGACTTCGGAACATTCCGCGCGGCGCTCTCGCAACTGATCCTGCCGGCGGCGACGCTGGCGATCTTCTCGCTGGCCCCGATCACCCGCATGACGCGCGCCTCGATGCTGGCGGTGCTCTCCTCCGACTTCGTGCGCACGGCGCGCGCGAGCGGGTTGTCGACCCGCACGGTGATCGTCACTTACGCCTTCCGCAACGCCATGCTGCCGGTGATCACCACGCTCGGCATGGTGTTCTCCTTCCTGCTCGGCGCCAATGTGCTGGTGGAGAAGGTTTTCGCCTGGCCCGGCATCGGCTCCTACGCCATCGAGGCGCTGATCGCGTCGGACTTCGCGCCGATCCAGGGCTTCGTGCTCACCATGGCCATTCTCTACGTGCTGCTGAACCTGACCATCGATCTTCTCTACGGCGTGATCGATCCGCGCGTGAGGCTTGAGGGATGAACCAGCGCCCCGATCTCGAAGCGGCGGCCATCGCCGCCACCGAACCGCCGCTGCCGACGCTGACGCCGAAGCCCAAGAAGGCACAGACGGCGGCACCGAAGCAGATGTCGATCCTCGCGCATGCGCGTTACGTCATCACTGACAACCCCGTCACCGGGATTTCCTTCGGGATGTTCCTGGTCATCCTGCTGTGTGGCCTGTTTGGGCCGTGGATCGTTCCTTACGACCCGCTGGCCAGCAATACCGACTCCGCTTTGCAGCCGCCATCGGCGGCGCACTGGTTCGGCACCGACCAGCTCGGGCGCGACATTTTCAGCCGGGTGATCGCGGCGACGCAGCTCGATCTGACGATCGCCATCGCGTCCGTGGCACTTGTCTTCGTGCTTGGCGGTCTGTCCGGCGTCGCCGCCGGGTTCTTCGGCGGCTGGACCGATCGCATCGTCGGACGCATCGCCGATACCATCATGGCATTTCCGCTTTTCGTCCTCGCGATGGGCATCGTGGCGGCGCTCGGCAACACGGTGACCAACATCGTCATCGCCACCGCCATCATCAACTATCCGCTCTATGTGCGTGTGGCGCGCGCCGAAGCCAATGTGCGGCGCGAGGCCGGCTTCGTGCAGGCGGCTCGGCTCTCCGGCAACGGCGAATACCGGATCGTGCTGACGCAGATCCTGCCGAACGTGATGCCGATCATGGTGGTGCAGATGTCACTCACCATGGGCTACGCCATCCTCAATGCCGCCGGGCTGTCCTTCATCGGCCTCGGCGTGCGCCCTCCGACGCCCGAGTGGGGGATCATGGTGGCGGAGGGCGCTGCCTTTATCGTCTCGGGAGAATGGTGGATCGCCTTCTTCCCGGGCCTCGCGCTGATGTTTGCCGTGTTCTGCTTCAATCTGCTGGGCGATGGTCTGCGCGACATCGTCGATCCGCAGCGGAGGACGTGACATGGCGCGAGTGTTTTTGTCCGTTCGTCCCCGCTTTCGTGGGGATGACCGGAGGATAGGGAACGCACGATGACTGCCGCCACGCTGCTCGACGTTCAAAATCTCACCGTCGAGTTCATGACCCGGCGCGGCGTAGTCCGTGCCGTGCAGCAGGTGAATGTGTCCGTCGCCAAGGGTGAGACGGTCGGCATTGTCGGCGAATCCGGCTCCGGCAAGTCGGTGACGTCCTATGCTGTGATGCGCATTCTCGACCGCGCCGGCCGCATCGCCGATGGTGCCATCACCTTCTCCGGGATCGATGTGCGTGACGCTCCCGAGAGCGAAATGCGCGACCTGCGCGGCCGCGAAATCTCGATGATCTTCCAGAACCCGCGCGCGGCGTTGAATCCGATCCGCAAGGTCGGACGACAGATCGAGGACGTGCTGATCCAGCACGTGCAGGCCTCGCCGCAGGATGCGAAGGAAAAGGCCATCGAGGCCTTGCGCCAGGTCCGTATCGCGCGGCCGGAAGAGCGCTATCACGCCTATCCGTTCGAACTGTCGGGCGGCATGTGCCAGCGTGTGGTTATCGCGCTGGCGCTCGCCTGCCAGCCGCAGCTCCTCATCGCCGACGAGCCGACAACGGGCCTCGATGTCACCACCCAGAAGGTGGTGATGGATCTCGTCGTCGAGCTGACGCGGGCGCGCGGCATGTCGACGATTCTCATCACCCACGATCTCGGTCTTGCCGCCGCCTATTGCGACAAGGTGGTAGTGATGGAAAAGGGCAAGGTCGTTGAAACGGCTTTGTCCGCGCAAATCTTCAAGTCGCCGCAACACGCCTATACACGCAAGCTGATGCGATCGACCCCGCGTCTCGGCGTCGATCTGCGCGACCTTCTGCCGGAAGACATGCCGCCGTCGCCAGTTCCTCCCGCTGCGCCGACGCCAGCGTCCGACAAGGCGCCGCTGCTGGTGGTGTCGAACCTCGTGAAGGAATATCCCCGCCAGGGCGCCGCCGGCACGATGGCGCAGTTCTTCCGCCGCAAGAACGAATTGCCGCAGAGCGAAGTGTTCCGCGCAGTGGACGGCATCAGCTTCGAGATCAGGAAGGGCGAAAGCGTCGGCCTGGTCGGCGAATCCGGCTGCGGCAAGTCCACGACTTCGATGATGGTGATGCGCCTGCTCGATGCGACCAGCGGCATGATCACCTTTGGCGGCGAGGATATTGGTGCGATCCCGGCCAAGGATTTCGCGCCATTGCCGCTGCGCAAGCGAATCCAGATGGTGTTCCAGGACCCGACCGACAGCCTCAACCCGCGCTTCACCGCCGCGCGCGCGATCGCCGATCCGATCCTGCGGCTGGGCGATGTGAGGGGTGGCGCCGCGGTGCGGGCGAAGTGTGAGGATCTGGCGCGGCAGGTCGGCCTGCCGGTGGAATTGCTCGACCGTTTCCCGCACCAATTGTCGGGCGGGCAGAAGGCGCGGGTCGGCATCGCCCGCGCAATCGCACTCAATCCCGAGCTTGTGATCCTCGACGAGCCAACCGCGGCGCTCGACGTGTCGGTGCAGGCGGTGGTGCTCAACCTGCTGCAGGACCTGAAGGCCTCGCTCGGCATGAGCTATCTCTTCGTCTCGCACGATCTGAACGTCGTGCGGCTCCTGTGCGACCGCGTGATCGTGATGCGTGCCGGCCGGATCGTGGAGGAGGGGCAGACGGAAGAGGTCATGTCCAATCCGAAGACCGACTATACGCGCGAATTGCTGGCGGCGATCCCGCATCCTCCTCTATAAGAAACGTCCTGAAAGGGAGAGAAACGATGGCCGATCCCCTCGATGACTACATCGATAGCGCCGCGAAAGTCTTGTCGCTGCCGCTCGACCCGGCCTGGAAGGGCGCCGTGCGCGCCAATCTCGACGTGTCGTTGAAGCTCGGCAATCTGGTCAGCGAGTTTCCGCTGCCTGATGACGCCGAGCCGGCGCCGGTGTTCAAGGCCTGACGCATGAGCCTCGACCTGAACTGGGCCACGGCAGCGCAGATTGCCGATGCGGTCCGCCGCAAGGAGGTGTCGGCCACCGCTGTGATCGACGCGGCACTTGCACGCATCGCCAGGCACAACGGCGTGCTCAATGCCTTTACCGACGTGACCGCCGAGCGCGCCAAGGCGCGCGCCAAAGCCATCGATGCGGCGATTGCGAATGGCGAGAGCGTCGGGCCGTTGGCCGGCGTTCCCTTTGCCGTCAAGAACCTGTTCGACGTGAAAGGGCTGCCGACACGCGCCGGCTCGAAGATCAACCGCGACCTGCCGCCCTCGCAGCACGATCAGCCGTTGATCGAGAAGCTGGAGGCGGCCGGCGCAATTCTCGTAGGCGCGCTGAACATGGGCGAATACGCCTATGACTTCACCGGCGAGAACGTGCACGACGGGCCCTCGCGCAATCCGCATGACACGACGCGGATGACCGGCGGCTCGTCCGGCGGCTCCGGTGGTTCCGTTGCCGGCGGGCTTGTGCCGCTGTCGCTCGGCTCCGACACCAACGGCTCGATCCGCGTGCCGTCCTCGCTGTGCGGGATTTTCGGCCTGAAGCCGACCTATGGTCGGCTGTCGCGCGCGCGCAGCTTTCCGTTCGTCGCCAGCCTCGATCATCTCGGGCCGTTCGCGCGCTCGGTGCGCGATCTCGCGCTCGCCTATGACACGATGCAGGGGCATGACCCGAACGATCCGGTCTGTCAGGATCGCGGCGTCGAGCCGGTGATGCCATCGCTGGAGAAGGGCATCGACGGGCTGAAGATCGCGGTGGCCGGCGGTTACTTCAAAAAGGGCGCTTTTCCGGAAGCGCTGGGCGCGGTCGATACCGTCGCCAAGGCGCTGAACGTCACGCGCGAGATCGAGATTCCGGAGGCGGCGCTTGCACGCGCCGCGGCCTATGTCATCACGACGACCGAAGGCCCGACATTGCATCTCGACCGGCTGCGCCAGCGGCCGAACGACTTCGATCCCGCGGTGCGCGACCGCTTCATCGCCGGCGCGATGATCCCGGCGACGCTGGCAGGTCGGGCGCAGAAATTCCGCCGCTGGTATCAGGAGCGCCTGCGCGAAATCTTCAGGGACGTCGATGCCTTCATTATTCCGGCGACGCCGTGCACGGCTCCCTCGCTCGGCCAGGTGAATTTCGTGCTCGATGGCGTGGAGCTGCCGGTGCGCGCCAATCTCGGCATCTACACGCAGCCGATTTCGTTCATCGGCCTGCCGGTCGTCGCCGCGCCGCTGCCGCTGAAGCCCTTGCCGATTGCGGTGCAGATCGTCGCCGCACCCTGGCGCGAGGATGTGGCGCTCAGAATCGCCTATACTCTTGAGAAGATGAATGTGGCGTCCGCGCCGCGGCCCAATCTGTGATGAGGATGTTTGCGTGAAGCAGGATGAGATCGATCTGCCGGATGTCGTTGCGGAAGTGACCGAGGCCTTCAACCGCTATGAGACGGCGCTGGTGACAAATGACGTCGAGACGCTGGACGCGCTGTTCAAGGACGATCCGCGCACCATCCGCTATGGCGGTGGCGAGAATCTCTACGGCTATAGCGAGATCAAGGCGTTCCGCGCCGGCCGCTCGCCGGCCGGGCTGATGCGCAAGCTGGCGAAGACGCTGATCACGGCCTATGGCCGCGATTTCGCGGTGGCTTCGACGCTGTTCTATCGCGACAGCGCGGCCGGAAAGGTCGGGCGGCAGATGCAGACCTGGGTGCGTTTTCCGGAAGGCTGGCGCGTGGTGGCCGCGCATGTCAGCGTCATCAACGAGGAGACGACGTGAGCGCGCCTTCGGTCATCACGCGGCGCGAGAACCCGGTCAAGACGACGCGGGCGGAGGAACTGCGCTTCCAGATCGCCGACGACATCGTTCAGGGCATATTGCCGCCGGGAACGCCGCTGGACGAGACCGGACTTGCCGAACGCTTCGGCGTCTCGCGCACGCCGGTGCGCGAAGCTCTGCGCCAGCTGGCGGTGAGTGGCCTGATCGAGACGCGGGCGCATGCGAGCGCCGTGGTGGCGCGGCCGAGCGATGAACATCTCATCGGCATGTTCGAGGCGATGGCGGAAATCGAGGCCTTGTGCGCGGGCTTTGCCGCCGAGCGCATGACCGGCAGTGAACGTGCGACATTGCAATCCATCCACGACACGCTGCGCACCTATATCCAGATCGGCGATCCGCAGCGGCATCACGAGATCAACGAGGAGTTTCACGGCGCGATCTATGCCGGCGCGCACAATGCCTATCTCGCGGAACTGGCGCTGGCGACGCGGGTGCGGGTGCAACCGTTCCGCCGCGCGCAATTCCGCAATCTCGGGCGTCTCGCGAAATCCTATGTCGAGCATGATCGTGTGGTGGTCGCGATCCTGCGCGGCGAGCGCGAGCGCGCGGCAGCTGCCATGCGCGAGCATATCTCCACGGTGAAGGACGAGTACGAGGCTTATCTGGCGTCGTTGTAGTCGGCGCCTGCTTTTGTCATGCCCCGCAAAAGCGGGGCATCCAGTAATCTCCGATAACGTTGTGTTTACTGGATCGCCCGCTTTCGCGGGCGATGACGGATGAGAGACCATTTTGCCGCGCAAATACCCCTTGCCAAAGTCGTTTGCCGGCGTCAGTATTGGTTTTTGAAGCCACTCGTTCGGTTCGCCGGAGAGGGCTTTTTGCTTTTGTGGGGCAATCTGCATGTCCACGAACAGAGACAGCCATATCCGGCTGACCTCCCATCCCGGCCACAGGACGCCGGGGCGCTTCCCGATCACCTGGGGCGCTGCGACCGCGCGCGAACGCGGACCGATCATCGGCACCGTCAATTCGGGGAACGACCGCAACGCGATCGGCGCGCATGGCGGCTCATACTCGCTGTATCGCGCGCTGGCGGTGTCGTCGGGTGCGATGAACCCGATCGCGCGGCCGGATCTGACCAATACGTCACCGGTGGTGAATATCGGGCCATTTCCGCAGTGGTCGGAGCCGAAAAGCATCGTGTCGCTTGACCCGTGGGGCCATCGCGTCGCTGAGGATTTCCGGCAGGAGATCGCGGAAGGGATCGACATTCGCCCGACGATTGCGATCACCAGGGCGCGGCTGACCATTCCGGAATTCGACAGCGCCGGGCTTGTCGATGCCGACGGCGAGATCGTGCGTTCGAGCGGCGATATCGCGGTGACGAAAGCAGCGGTCGATCCGGTCTGGTATCTGCCCGGCATTGCCGAGCGTTTCGGTGTCGGTGAGGACAAGCTGCGCCGGACATTGTTCGAGCAGACCGGCGGCATGTATCCGGAGCTTGTCACGCGGCCGGATCTGTCGGTGTTCCTGCCGCCGATCGGGGGCATCACGCTCTACATTTTCGGCGACCCGGCGGCGATCGCCGATCCGAAGCGCACGCTCGCCTGCCGCGTGCACGACGAATGCAACGGCTCCGACGTGTTCGGTTCCGACATCTGCACCTGCCGGCCGTATCTCATTCACGGCATCGCCGAATGCGTGAA